>JAEEGJ010010610.1_pt1 | contig 23894 bp, 23 predicted proteins | sample 8958761 | NCBI WGS metagenome assembly JAEEGJ01 (sample SAMN16246546, study PRJNA631951) | gut metagenome | biome: gut microbiome; feature: rumen; material: RS-attached | host: Bos | place: Iran: Karaj | collected 2018-10 | reverse complement strand
TTGGGGTGATTTGATTTGAGCGGAGAAAAGCAACTAAAATTGCGGACTCTCAATCCATAACGCAAAAAAATCCTTTTACTTTCATACCACAAACTTGCACACCTCTGGATAGAACTCCGACATCTGCTTCCTGAACTCTGAATCGGCTGAGTTGGCATAGCTGCTGTCGCGGTCTTTCACCCACTCGGGACCAGTGAAGAATCGGCGCATCTTTCGATAGTCGCCACGGTCGGAAAGAAACCGAACGAGGTAGATCAACTCATACGGCTTGCCGTTCTTTCCGTGCCATTCTATCACGGGCAACTCCTCCCCTTCTGGGCGACATCTTCCCGTCAGACGGTAGGCTAACAAGGCTTTCACCGCATTTTCGTCAGCGATATAGCTCTTGTCGGCGAGCCAGTTGATGAAAGCCACAAAGGTTTCCACACCTTTCTTCTAGAAGGTATCGTCCATATAGAAGTATTCTTTCGGGCTGTTGGACTTGCGCTGCCAGTCGAAGAAGTCTTCGGGAAGGGTGAAAGGCTCCGAAGGCTTCGGCTTGGGGTTTTAGTATTCTTCCCTTATCCTGTCAATCAGGTCTTTGGCCAAGGGATTGTCGAGAATCGGGTCTATCAGGTTACGCTCCTTCAGGGTGAAGTCGTCGTACCAGTCCCAATAGTAATGAAGGTTGGTGGCCAAGTCAGTTTCCAGGAAATGGCGGTAGTCGGAAAAATAGCGGTCAAGGGCTTCATCGCTGTCATCTTCGTCCAACACCTCGGCGGAGGGTTGCCATCGCTTTATGGCTTCCAGCATTTTCCCGTTGTCTGCACCGTCCTCCTCGTGCAGATGGCTTGCCATATAGTCAAGATAATAGGTAAAGTCGTCACCCTTCATTTCGGCTCCCGTGGTCGAATCATCCATGCAATAGGAGCACAATCGAGCCAACGGGGGCAGGTCGCATGGGATGCGTTCCATCACAGAAACGAAACTGTCCTCGTCGTCGCTCACCACACATTCAAGCAGTTTGGCCTTTTCACCGGATGGGATTTGCAGGACGGAAAGAAACTCCATCACCGTGGTTTTCAGCAATTTCCTCAAAACGGCGAACATCTCTTGGGGCATCATAAAGACGACCTCGACATCGTTGTTGACGATGTTTTCCTTTTCCTCCACGAGGAAACGGTTGTTGTGGACAAAGACAATGGCGTTGTCAAAAGGCCCACACACCTCCTTCCACAACCTCATCGTTTCCTTGATGCTTTCTTCGGTTTCGTCATCTTGAAGAATCTCATCCACGTCGCGGATGGCCTCCTCTGGCAGGGGCATTTCAATGGCCTGCTTCAGTCCTTCGTAATAGAGTCTCCTTTTTATTATTTCATCCTTGCCGTTCATGAGTGCAAAAGTAAGGAAAATCAGTGCTTAGCCTTCAAAAAGCTATACTTCTTGCCATATTTCAAATGCTGCGCCACGAAATCTGAAGGGTATTCGATCTTGTAATCGACAACCTTGCCGTTCTCCATAACGGGAACAATCTCAGGATTGATGAAGCCACCGTAGGGCTTCAAACCCAAGGCATTGTAACGCTCCTTGACTTCTTTGTGAAGCTCAAGGTCGACCTTCACGGCATATTTTTCCACGATGGCCTTACCTGCGGCATAGTCGCCTTCACTCTTGATGCGCTGGATTTCGGCCAACAATTCGCCAAACAATCCTCGCAATGCCTCAAAGTCGTTGATAACGAAATAGGTCTTACCGTTCTCCACCTTCTTTTCGATGACATTGGCCTCCTTGCCGTGTTCGTAGCACCACTCTGAAACGAGCTTGCGGTTCTGCATGTGTGCCTCGGTGACATCCTTGCCCAGTTCCACACGAGCCAGCTGCGACATCATACCATTACGGATATAAGAGCAATATTCAGCCTTATAAGCCTCGGCATCAGGCATCACGCCCAACTCCACCATTCTCGGCTCGGCCAAAAAATACAGTCCAAAGAGGTCGGCACGTGCTTCCTCCAATGTAGAACTGAATTCCTTCAAGGCACCAGGCTGCGTGCCAGGCAACAGCTTTCCTGAGCCGTGACCCAGACACTCATGCAGGTTGGTATGTACAACATCGGCATCGGAACCATATTTCTTACACAAGTCGACCTCTTCCTGCGAGTAGGCAAACTCTTTGAGAGCGCTCCTCGGGCATTCGTCGGCGGCCTTGTCGTAGGCTTCCATCAAGTTGGTGATGGTCACCGACTTGGAGCCGTAGTCTTTGCGAATCCAGTCGGCATTGGGCAGATTGATGCCAATGGGAGGCGACGGGAAGCAGTCGCCACCCAGCGTGGTGACAATGATGCTCTTGGCTGAGACACCTTTACACTCCTCTTTCTTGAAACGCGGGTCAACGGGCGAGTGGTCCTCAAACCATTGGGCATTCTCACTGATGGTATTGGAACGTACTGTAGCCTCTAGGTCTTTGTAATCGACGATTGCTTCCCAAGTGGCCTTCATACCCATCGGGTCGCTATAGTCTTCAATGAAGCCGTTCACAAAATCAATGTGCGAAACAGAATCCTGCACCCACGCAATGTTGTATTCGTCCCAGGTCTTCAGGTCGCCCGTTGTGTAATAGTCGATGAGCTTTTGCGTATAGTTACGTTGGCTGTCATTCTCCGCCACCTCATTCGCCTTCTTCAGCCAGCCGATGATAGCCGTGATGGCTTCACCGTATAGGCCATCTGCTTTATACACCTCTTCATAAATCTTGCCATCTTTTTTCACTAGCTTGGAATTCAATCCATAGCTGATTGGCGTTGCGTCATTAGGCTTGCGCATCTTGTTGTAGAAGGCTTCCACCTCCGCCTTCTTGATATCGCCCTCATAGAAGTTCACCGCCGAGTTGACGATGATGTCGTCCTCGCTGCTGCGGCGCACCTTGTAAAGTTCTTTGTCGAAGACCACAGGTGTCAGGAAGGCGATGAAGTCTTCCACCGTTTCGCCTTCGTTAAGCGGCAGCAAGTTAGCGTCGCTGCCCTTAATCAGGTCTGCAAAATAAGCTTCGCTGACCTCGGGGAAGAACTTATCCTCAGCATAATGATGATGGATGCCATTGCTAAAGAAAATGCGTTTGGCATACACCAAGAAATTCTGGAAATCAGCACATTCACGATCTCCTTGGTAGGAGTTCAACACGGCCTCAATGGTCTTGCGAATCACCAGATTGTACTTGAAGTTTTGGTCGGCGAGAATATCGCGACCACATTTGGCCGCCTCGCCTAAATAATAAATGTAACTCTTCTGTTGAAGCGTCAGCTGGTCCCATTCAGGAACCTGATAGCGCATGATCCGCAAGTCAGCGAACTCGTCCACCAAATACTTGAATTCCTCTTGAGGCTTGGGCTGTTCGGCGACTTCCTCTTGTTGTTTTGGAGCGCAGCCCACCAAAGCGGTAGCCATTCCAATGCAAATCATTAGTTTTTTCATTTATTTGACTTTTATAGATAACAGTTTACAGTTAAAGCTTAAACCTAATCGAGACCTCCGACAAGAAATCGTGTTTCTTATAGTTTTCGGCAGGGACTTGGCTACGGTACTCATAGGAGAACGCGACGTCGAGGAAGAGCTTTCGGGTGATTTGGGTTTGCAGCTTGATGTTGCTGTTGATGATGTAATCGTCGAAATCGAGCACCGAAGGCTGATAGAAAAAGGTGTATAACAATGTGAGATTCTCAGCAAGTTTTTGCTTGACTTTGGGGCGGATTGAGATGCGGTAGTTGTTGTTGGGCAGGTGGGTATCATCGGTAAAGTCAGCCCAATCGTAAACGAAGGCGGCGCTGATGGAATAGTCGCACAATCTAGGGATAGTATAGATACGGTATTTCATTCCAACAAGACCGCTCAGCCTAAGGTCGTAGCCCTTGTATTTGTTGGTGAGCATCTCGCAAGCCAAGAATGGAGAGTATTTGTCGTGCTGGAACAGGTCAATCTTCACACCGCCATTGACCTCAAAGTTGGTCTCTTTCCAATGCTTGTCTCCGCCACTTTTGTCGATAAGCGAACTATAAAGCAGCTTGTAGTGGGCGTCGAAGGCAACCAGGCTATCGTTACGTTCGACGGCACCATCGTTGCTGATGTTGCAGTTGTTGACGTTGCCCGCATTCAACGAGGCGCCGAGACCAAAATTGTAATGCCATTTGTTCTGTGCATTTGCGCATACTACGCAAAAAACCAATAGTGTAAGAAGACGAAACCGCAATTTATTCATTTCTAGGTAATTAAATAAAAATGGTTTATTTGTACAAATCCTTTGGCGAATAAAAGTCGTAGGGCGGCATCGTTGTAGGGTCAAGGTTCGTGTAAGTGCCGTCCACTTGGAGTTTCTCCTTTCCATAGATATAATGGCGACAGAACCACACAAGGTCATCAACTGTCAGTGGACCACCCGCAGCCACGCTGTGGCCATAGCCCTCAAAACGACGGGCAAAATAAGGATAGTCATACTTCTCGAAACGTTTCACCAAAGCATCAGTCCCATAGAAACCAATATTAAAGAAGCTTATCCCCTTGTATGACACCAAGTTATCCATCGTTCCATGAAACATCATGGTCGGGGCTGGCTCACGGTTGCGATATTGCACTTTACCTTCATGCGAGAATATGGCACCTGCGTATGAAACCACGCCTGCCAAGCGGAAGTCTTCAGGAAGGATGTCCGAATTGAGGAATCCGTTGCACATCGCGTAGTCCACCTGCAAAGCGGTGATGGCTCCCGCACTTGAACCAATCATCACAATGTAATCCTTGTTGACTTTCAGCTCTTTGGCATGTTCAAGCAGATAATGCAAAGCCGAAATGGCATCTTCCGTAGCCATGTAAACCGCTTTCTCCACAGGATCAGTGTTGAGGACACCAATGTTTTTGGCTCCAATGAGTCCTAGTCGATAATCAATTGAGGCCACCATGAAGCCTTTGTCGACAAGCTGCTTGAAATAGGCTTTTTCCCATTTGCCGTCACGATGTCCACCGATGAAACCGCCTCCAAAGACATAGACCAAACAGATGGTGCTGTCGTTGACATGTTCCGGGGTATAGAAATCAAGATAAAGCTGGAGCGTGTCGCGCTCGGCATACTGGTAGGTCTTCATATTCTGCGCGAAGGCCGTCATGCCCACGAGGAATATGGTCAATAATAGTACTAGTTTTTTCATTGCTATTGTATTTCGACGATGACCACTGACTATGACTATGACCGCATTTACGCAATGTTGAAGCGGTCATTGTCATTGTCACAAGTCATAGTCATGATTGATGCATTTTATAGTATTCTTTCAAGAACTCAGGCAATTGGCGCAGGGCAGCCTGCTCGCGCCATTGCTTCCGCACCTCCTGGGCAGGTACACCGAAGACGGCCTTGCCCGGCTCGATGTTTTTGTCGACAGCGGAAGTTGCCAACACCACCGCGCCTGTTCCGATGACCAAATCCTTGTTGATGCACACACGGCCCCAAAGGATGACATCGTCTTCGATGCGGGTCACACCGGCAATGGCGGCATGGGCACCAATGAGGCAGTTGTGGCCAATGTAGCTGTCGTGACCGATTTGGCAGTGGTTGTCGAGTTTGGTACCGCTCTCGATAATGGTGTCGGAGGTGACGCCACGGTCGATGCTGCATAAGGCGCCAATCTCCACGTCATCAGCGATGACCACACGACCGAAAGACTCAAACTTCTTGAAGCCCTCATTACGGCGTTGGAAGTAATAGCCGTCGGCCCCTATGACGCTGCCTGAGTGGATGATGACGTTGTCGCCAATCACACAATGGTCATAGATAGTCACATTGGGATGGATGAGGCAGTTCTTGCCAATGATGGTGTGGTGCCCGATGAAAGCGCCTGGCATGATGAGTGTCCCCTCGCCTATCTGAGCCGAACCGCTGATGGGTTGCGTCTGCGGCTCAAAGGGACGAAAATGTCGCATGATACGAATGAAAGCATCGAAAGGGTCGTCATGGAGCAACAAGGCCTTGCCTTCGGGACACTCCACTTCCTTATTAATAAGCACCACTGTAGCGGCAGAGTTGAGGGCCTTGGCATAGTATTTCGGGTGGTCGACGAAGGTAATGTCGCCCGCCTCCACCTTATGAATTTCGTTCAAGCCCGTAATGGGAAAATTGGCTGGGCCAACATATTTAGCGTCAATAAGTTCCGCGATAGTTTTCAGGGTAGTTTTCTTTATTTTCATCGAAAGAAGTTTATAGAATGATGCGCAAAGATACAAAAAAAGCGCAAAGTCAATGACTCTGCGCTTAATTTATGCCATGCTTTTTATCAGGCCTTCACACGCTCGCAATACTCACCCGTGCGGGTGTCGACACGAATCATATCGTCGGTGTTGATGAACAGCGGCACGCGGACCATAGCGCCCGTCTCGACGGTGGCTTCCTTCAAGGCGTTGGTGGCGGTGTTACCCTTCTCACCAGGCTCGGTATAAGTCACTTGCAACACAGTCTTCACCGGCATTTCGGCGAAGAGGATGGTCTCGGTGCTGGCGTCAACCACGACGTCAACGATATCATTTTCCTTCATGAACTTCACGCCTGTGATGTTGTCGCCAGCGATCGGAATCTGGTCGTAGGTCTCGGTATGCATGAAGATATAGTCTTCACCTTCCTTGTAGAGATACTGATAAGGACGATGTTCAACGCGGACATCCTCAAGCTTCACGCCAATGTCGAAACGCTTTTCCAAAACGTTGCCGGTCAGCACATCCTTCAGTTTAATACGCATGATAGTGTTGCCTTTACCAGGCTTAACATGTTGGAAGTCAATGCAGAAATAAATCTTTCCATCCAGACGGACGGCGCTTCCAATCTTTACATCTTGACTTAACATAGTATTTCAGATTTAAATATTTAAGATTCAAAGATTTAAAATTCAGAATTCAATTCCGACAATACGAAATGAAGGTGCAAAGGTAGTGGATTTCAGGGAAATGGCAAAGGAATTATGAAAAAAAACTCGGCATAAGTCATTATTTTGTACTTTTACGGCCAAATTCAAAACCCTATCAATATGAGAAAAAACAAACTATTCCTGTTAGCCATGATTACCTGCCTAATCGTATCGTGCAACACACAACCCCGTGAAAACGGAGCCAAAAATGAAACAAAAACCGAAGCTAAGACCGAGGTCAAGGAGAAAATCGGCCCGAAGGAGCTCACCTTGCAGTCGGACATCATGACGCCCGAGGTGCTGTGGTCCATGGGCCGCATCGGAGAGTACAGCCTATCACCCGACCATCAGAAAATCGTCTATAACGTCACCTACTACAGCGTGCCCGAAAACCGTAGCGGCTCCACCTTGTATATTATGAACGCCGATGGCAGCGACAACAAAGTGCTGATCGTGAGCAACGAAAGCCAATACAGTCCGCAATGGCGCCCCGACGGAAAGAAGATCGGCTTCCTCGCTCCTAAAGACGATGTCATGCAGCTCTGGGAGGTGAATCCCGACGGAAGCGGACTTGAATGCGTCTCCAGCGAGGCCGACGACATCAACGGTTTCCTCTATTCGCCCGACTGCCAACAGGTCATCTTCACCAAGGAAGTGAAGCTCAAAGAGACCGTGGCCGACATCTATCCCGACCTCGACAAATCGTCGGGCCGCATCAACAATGACCTGATGTACCGCCACTGGGACCATTGGGTGGACACCTACGGCCATATCTTCGTGGGCAACTTCAGCAGCGGCAAAATCGAGGCTTCGTTTGACGCAATGCAAGGCGAGCAATGGGAAGCCCCCGTGCGTCCCTTCGGCGGCATGGAACAGGTGCAGTGGCTGCCCGATGGCAAGAGCTTTGTGTACTGCTGCCGCAAGAAGGTCGGCAAGGACTACGCCCTCTCCACCAACACCGACATCTATCAATACACCATCCAAAGCAGCGAGTGCAAAAACCTCACCGAAGGCATGATGGGCTACGACCTCAACCCCGTCATCTCGGCCGATGGCAAATACATGGCCTGGGAGAGTATGGAACGCGACGGCTACGAGAGCGACAAACAACGCCTCTTCGTGATGGACCTCGAAACGGGCGAGAAGACCGACTACTCGGCCCGCTTCGACCAGTGCTGCACAGGCTTCAGTTGGGCCGACGACAGCAAGACCCTCTACTTCATCAGCGACGCCTACGCCACCGACCAACTCTACGCCCTCACCCTCGAAAACGGTGAAATCAAGAAGCTGACGGAAGGCCAACACAACTATGTCTCGGTGCACTTCAACGGAGACAAGCTCATTGCAGGCCGCCAGTCGATGAGTCACCCGACAGAGCTCTTCAGCGTCGATCCCGCCACAGGCGAAGCCACGCAAATTACCACCGTCAACGACAAGATCTTTGCCCAACTCACCATGGGTGAAGTCAAGGAACGCTGGGTGAAGACCACCGACAGTAAGGACATGCTCGTGTGGGTCATCTACCCGCCTCACTTCGATGAAAGCAAGCAGTACCCTGCCCTGCTCTATTGCGAAGGCGGACCGCAGAGCACCGTGAGCCAGTTCTGGAGCTACCGCTGGAACTTCCAGATGATGGCTGCCAACGACTACATCATCGTCGCCCCCAACCGTCGCGGTCTGCCCGGCTTCGGTCAGGAATGGCTTGAGGAAATCAGCGGCGACTACGGCGGACAATGCATGAAGGATTACCTCAGTGCCATCGATGAACTGAAGAAAGAGCCTTACATCGACGAGAACCGCCTCGGTGCCGTGGGTGCCAGCTTCGGCGGCTTCAGCGTGTACTGGTTGGCCGGTCACCACGACGGTCGTTTCAAGGCCCTCATCGCCCACGATGGTATGTTCAACTTGGAGGCACAGTACCTCGAGACCGAGGAGATGTGGTTCGTGAACTGGGACCTCGGTGGCCCCTTCTGGGACTGGAACAATCCCACCGTGCGCAAGACCTACGCCAACTCACCCCACCTCTTCGTCGACAAATGGACCGCGCCCATCCTCGTCATCCACGGCGGCCTCGACTACCGCATCTGCTTCACGCAAGGCATGCAAGCCTACAATGCCGCCATCTTGCGCGGCCTCGACGCGGAATTCCTGTATTTCCCCGATGAGAACCACTGGGTTTTGAAACCGCAGAACGGCGTTCTCTGGCAGAGACGGTTCTATAATTGGTTGGATAAATACCTGAAATAACAGATTCCGCATGTAGAGACGTGGCGCGCCGCGTCTCTACACACCTAAACGAATTAACAAAAATGTCAGACGACAGATTCCAAAACAAATACCGAATAGAATCCGCCCGTGCATCATGGCATGATTATGATGGCGGTTCCTATTTCATCACCATCTGCACGAAAAAGCGTGAACATTTTTTCGGCGAAATCGAGAATGGGGAAATGGTGTTGTCTGACATTGGAAAATACGTTACCGAACAATTCGGCAATGTTTCAATGCATTATCCGTATGCGGAAATTCCATTATTCACAATCATGCCTAATCATGTTCACATCATTGTCGTTATTGATGGTAACAAAACGGAATATGATCGCAGAATGGTAGAGACGTGGCGCGCCGCGTCTCTACAAGATATTGCCAAATTACAGGGTTGGTTGTCCGTTGTCATTGGTGGTTTGAAATCATCGATTACCCGTTTCGCCAACGAAAAACAAATCGATTTCGCCTGGCAACCCCGTTTTCATGACCACATCATCCGCGACAATTCAGAAATGAACCGCATCGCCTCCTATATTGAAAACAATGTGGCGAATTGGGTGGACGATGAATTCTATACCCCATAACATTTTGTTATGAAAAACGGCGGGACATCCCGCCGTTCCCGTTAGTAATAAAACTCAATTTCGGTATCGGGGAATTGCCTGCGCAATGCTTTAACACACATACGCGAAGGCTCATAATCTATGATGATTTTACCAATCCGTTTTGTTGCCGACTTTGGAATCTTGACATCTAAACCATGGTTATCTATCCATAACAATCCCACAGAATCTACCCCATCAAGGGCATCGTCCACGTCATTTTCATAGGTACGGATTTCCAGTTCACCGTGTTTTCTTATATACTCGACTTGGTTAATATGTAATTTCGTCATAGGATACCATTGCAACAGTTTAGCCCTTTCTTCGGGCGATATATCGCCATAAACCCACAATTCTCCAATTTTCTTGTCTTTCATCCAATCCGGAAAATGAACCCTGCCTGAGAATTGTAGCTCCAAATCTGAAATCGTATCCAATTTCGACAACGCAGTTGGAATCTCTTTTACTTTCAGACAAAGTTCACCCTCATTACGCAATGATCTTTCCATTTTCGCAATAACCGCTCTATCTTCATCAGCCTTTTTTCGCACCGTCCATCCAATTTTTGGCGTAAGGGCATAATTCGTGGCATTTTGTTCCAGCCCCATAAAGCCACCTCGCAGTTCAACCATTGTTTCCACTTTTGTACCATCCGGATTGATTTCGATGAAACGCACATCGGCCTGCGCCATTTCATCCGGCAAACTGGAATCTCGCGTCAAAGTTTTAAGGTCAAAGCGTTTACCATAATTGTCGTAAGGGAAGAACTTCACAATCCACCCGTCGATAACGTTGGTGGTGCCATATTCCTTTTGGGTGTGCCACTTGAACATATTGCGCCAGAACTTGATGTCGGCATTGCCTTCCGATGCCTTGATAAACTGTTTCAGGATTGGCTTCAACTCATCAATCCACCAGGCCAAATCGAAGGAGCGCAACTGCATTGCCTTGTCGTACACCTTTTGCCAGTCTTCCGTTGTACCCAACAAGGTCACCTCTGGGATCCCACATGCAATATACACCACAACAAACTCAAAATAGGCCTTTGTCGTCTCCATTAGTGTAATCTCGGAGGCGATTTGCTCATATTGCTTCGTGGTCGAGAAGTCGGCAATCATCGTCTCGGCGATGGTCCCCTTCGTATTCTCTTTTACTTCCTGCGCAAATTCCGGAATCAGCACATCCCATTGGGCTTTGTCAAGGGGACACTCGCTTTCCACCACCAGCGATATCTTATCTTGGAAATCGACCATGCGGTCACGGTATTTCTCGGGATCGGCATTGATATGGTGCGAAAAACCCTGACTGATGAGCAGCCAAATCATGTCGGGCGAAAGCACGAACGGACGATGGCTGGCATAAGCCTCGTACATCCCATAGAAAAACGGATGATTTCCGTATTGGAGAACCAATCTGTCAGCGTCCACATTCACGGATAGCGTGTTCACATCTTTATCAACCTTCCAAACAGGCAGCAACGCATCGGGCCTTGAAAGCTCCTCGATTTTAATGGTGACTTGCGCGGAGGCAACGACAGAAACGGCAAGCATTTGCAGCGTAAACAGAAAGCATAACAGTCTTTTCATGGCGTCAATTTTTATGGTTCAACGCCGCAAATATAGTGATTAAAACAAACAAAAGAGCATTTTAATCCATTTTTTTCTATTTTATTATTAATCATATCGGGTAGAGACGGTGTGCACACCGTCTCTACACATTTATCCCATCCTCTGCCTCACCACTTCAAAACAAACCACGCCCGTGGCCACCGAGACATTCAACGAATCAATGTCACCAGGCATGGGTATCATCAGATGGCCGTCGAGACGGGGGATATCGGCCTACAATGCCGCCACTTTGCACGGCATCGACGCCGAGTTCCTTTATTTTCCCGACAAGAACCACTGGGTGCTGAAACCGCAGAACGGCGTTTTGTGGCAACGGAGGTTCTATAATTGGTTGGATCAATACCTGAAATGAAAAAAGGATGCGATTGCCTCCTTTTTCATTGTCCTCTCTTGCGAGAAATAAAGAAAACTACTATTTTTGCCACAAAATAACCACAAAAACGATGGAAACGATGGAACAACAGGCAGACATCCGTTGGTTGCAACGCTATTCCAATTTTCATAAGGCTTGCCAAAGGCTTATCGAAGTGACTGAAAGTGGCAAAACGATTGACGACTTGTCGGAACTGGAACAGGAAGGTCTTGTGCAACGTTTTGAGTACACCTTTGAATTGTCGTGGAAAGTCATGCAAGACCTACTGATTTTCAAAGGATACGAGTTCATGTTGGGACCAAATGGCACTTTGAAGATGGCATTCGAGGATGGCCTCATTTCTGACCATGACGGTTGACGGCAAATGACCAAGTCTCACAACATGTTGAGCCATGTTTACGACGAGGAAGAAGCCGATGCCATTGTGAGGCTTATTTTCAGCCGTTATGCTCCTTTGTTGAAATCGTTGGACGAGAAATTGGATCAACTTTCAAAAGATAAAGATTACCTACAATCATGAAATTCGGATTAAGCGATACGGTCATCAGCGAGCTGCAAGCGGTATTTCGCCGTCATCCCAACATTGAGAAAGTGTTGATTTTCGGTAGTCGCTCTAAAGGCAACTACCGCGAAGGTTCGGACATTGACTTGGCCGCGTTGGGCAAAGGGTTGGACTACAACCAACTACTCCAAATCCTGACCGAAATTGATGATTTAGAGTTGCTTTATTCCGTTGATTTGCTTGACTATTACAAGATTGTCAACACTCCTATTGGCGATCATATTAACTGCGTGGGACAGGTGTTTTATCAGTCGGCGTAATTTTTCTTTATTTTGCTTTCCTTTTTATGATAAAAAGGCAATAGCGACCTCGAAAAGAGCCCCGTTAATAGATCAAAGATTCTCCATAATAAAGTCTACAATTTTATCCTGTCGCATTTGTATTTTCTTCTTATTCCAAACATGATCAGATTCTGTCATTTCTTGAATCTCTCGTTGTTGTCGAAGTTGTGTGTATGAATTACGTTTAACTTCGAAAGGACGGTTGCCTATCGACTCGTTATGAGGTGCTGACAAAAGTAGGAAATTACCAATTTTGTACAGATAATTCTCTTTAAAATCGTCATCGTATTTGCAGTAACCAGAAGCAACCTTCTCTCCGTTTTCAGTCTGTGGGGCAATATGCTCCAAATGTGGTTTCAACACGCTATCGAAGGGAATAGGGGCATAACCTTTTTTCCCTTCTTTTTCAATCAAATAGTTTTCATACTTCCAGAGGACAATCTTTGCTAATTCATTTGATTTCGACCACCACCAATTATCAACAACGAATTGTCTAAAACTATTATCATTCCAATAACCCCACCACCAATCGTCGGTTTTCTTCATCATTTCCACTCGATCAACAATATCATCAACTGAATCGTCAAACTTTTTAAAAACATCATCCAAACGAGTACGCAAATCAGCACGAGTACCAATAATAGCATCACGAAGCACCAAGTCGCCTAATGCCTTGGCTAAACGAGAAACATCATTTAAACTAATCCCGTTTGTGTATGCTTTAATAAAGAAAGGCAAAATTATATTGAATCTTCCAACCAATAGAGACGCTTCTATTGTCACATTATTCTTCCTGTCTTCATTAAGTTTCGCCAAGTTGTGGAAACTACGCTCTAAACTTAATGAAAAGTCACTAATGAATTGAAGACGCTTTGGTGACGCAAGTTCGGCTACAATCTTTTCCATTGTGTCAGATTCCCATAGTGAGTTGAAATATACCCTAACTGTTTGAGATAACACATCGTCTTCATCCACAAACTCCTCTATCGAAGATATACAACGATAGACTAGCTCGAACCGACGTTTCACTTCTCCAATAAGTGCTTCGGCATCATTACCTCCGAAAACATGGATATTATACATAAATTGGGCCTTGATAACTTCAAGCCTTGATGGTTTTTTGCCCCTGTTGTTCTGGAAAATGAACATTTGAACCGCTTCAGCCTCTCCCTCTACAATATGTGTGGTACAGATTGCGTTAGTCACTACCTCAACAAGACGTACAATATAGGCCAAATCTTTTTTTTGCAATTTTTTTGTGAAAAAATCATACGCCTCCACAATTCTTCGACCCGAAACTGTTTCAATTCCATTGTGGTCTTTCTTGACTCCATCAATGACATAATCCTTGAATAGTCCGTCATCGTATCCAACAGTGGAAAAAGAGTAAGTGCTACCCCATTTTATCATAATTTGATACAATTTGCTCTCCTCCTCATCCAAATCACGATCTTTTTGAATGCGTCTGAACAAAGCACAAAGAAATATGATAATTGTAGTTAAGCGTTGTTGTCCATCGATGACAGCATAACTTCCTTTAGCTTTTTCATACAAAAAATGGCCAAAATAATAAGGTGTCTTTGTTCCAGATTTTAGATAATCTTCAAGGTCAGACAAAAACACATCAACTTGTTTTGGTGATGATTCCCCACTTTTGATTTCCCAAGAATAAGCACGCTGGTAATCAGGAACATAAATCTTATTGCCCATCACCATTCCTTGGATTGTTGTTTTGGATTCCATTTATATGTATCTTTTTCTTTTGTTTGATTATTTTGGTTCAACCAACGATTTTATCTTGTTTATATAATCTTCAACCTTTTTAAACAACGGCTCCACATCTTCTTGATGCCATTCTTTGAAATCATCATAGTCGCCAGTCTTGCGCATATTCTGAAGACGAGCCAAAAGTTTGGCTTCCTCTATTGTGATAATGCCAGAAACGACAAAATTTTGCCCTATCATTCCGATTACTCCTTCGTGGGACTTCGCAACAATCCCATTTTGAATCAACAAAGCCTTTGAAGCATAATATACAGCATAATATAAACGATTGGCCGTCAAAGTCCAATGGTTGTCTTCTGCACAATCTTTAGCCTCAACCAATGTTCCGTATGCCTTTTCAATGCGGTACTTTACCAAGGCTTCTCTTTCTTCATCCTTCAGCATAACTCAACTCTTTCCTTCATCACATTCTTATAAAACGGTGTAATTTGCCGTTGCTCCCATTCTTCGTATGTATAAACAACTGGATTGATTTCCACGCCAAGCGACCAGCCCAAAGAGATGAAAGGAAACACCCACTTGTCAAAGTCTTCATTGCTCACCTTCTCGCCTTCGAGAAGTATGAGCAAGTCCCAATCGGAATTAGGCGTAGCCTCATCACGAGCCTGAGAGCCAAACAACATCAACCGAGCGTTTTTTGGCAGTATTTCCGCTCCAAGATGCTTTATCATACCTTCTATTTCAAGTTGTCGTGTGGACATTTCTATTCTTTTCTGCCTGCAAATATAAACATTTTCCGAAAAGCAAGTAAAAAACTCACCCCATCCTCTGCCGCACCACCTCAAAACAAACCACCCCTGTGGCCACCGAGACATTCAAAGAATCAATATCCCCAGGCATGGGTATCATCAGGTGGCCGTCGAGACGAGGCATGTAGGAAGGGCTGATGCCGTCTTCCTCCGAGCCCATCATCACACAAAGCGGACCCGTGAGGTCGGATTTCCAAAGGCTATCTTTGGCTTTTTCGGTGAAGCCTACTACGCGCAATCCGCTGGCTTTCAGGAAATCAATGGCGTCTTTCATATTCTCCACGCGGCACACGTTGATCAAAGACAAAGCCCCTGCCGAGGTTTTCATGGCATCTCCGTTGATGGAGGCAGAGCCATGGTTGGGAATCACGATGGCATCCACACCTGCGGCATAGGCCGTGCGGGCGATGGCACCAAAGTTGCGCACATCGGTCACGCGGTCGAGCATGAGAATGAAGGGGTCACGGCCATCCTCGAAAACCATCTGCACGACCTTTTCCAAAGGTTGGTATTCAATCGGGCAAATGAAAGCCACCACACCCTGGTGGTTCTTGCGCGTCAGGCGGTTCATCTTCTCGATAGGCACATACTGCACTGGCACGCCGTTGGCACGACAAGTATTGGCGATCTCCGCAATCTCGGGCGAGCGCGTGCCACCTTGGATATACACCTTTTCGATTTCCTTCTGTGAGCGAATCAGTTCAAGTACAGGATGGATTCCGAAAACCATATTATTCTTGTAATTGTCCTCCATAAACTTAAATTTTCCGCAAAAATAGAGATTTTTCCAATAAAATACCTATTTTTGCATCATCAAAAAACTATAACGTCATGAAAACAAAACTCATTATCGCCATGGTCATCCTCTTTTCGGGATGGCAACTGAAAGCCCAAATCACGGTACCTCAACCCATTGCAGGCCATTCAGTGACCGAAGACTACATCACCCATAACCTCGTTTATCCCGAGGCTGACCTCGAACAAGGCAACAGCGGTAAAGTCGTTGTTGGCATGCACATCGACCCGCAAGGCGTAGCCAGCAACTACACCATCAAATCGAGCTTCAGCGAAGCTGCCTCTCCCATCGCACTTCATTTGGTCAAGACCATCCTCTGGAAGCCTGCCATCAACATCGGCATTCCCATCGACTACGATTACGAGTATGAGGTCAACTTCAACGCGAAGAGCTACAAACGCTATTGGAAGCGCCACCAACGCCTTTCGTTTCCCGCCACTTTCGAAGCCGACACCTCCTATAAAATATACGAATACAAGCAGCTTGAAGAGGTGGCCAGGCCTTATTTCGCGAACGGCAGCAACATGGCCCAATACATCGCCAAAAACCTGAGATTCCCGGCAGAGGCCAAAGAAAGGGAAATCCAAGGTACGGTGCGCCTGAGTTTCGTGGTTGAAACAGACGGCACCCTTTCCAACATCGTTGTCGTCAATTCGGTGGGTGGCGGCTGCGACAATGAGGCCATCCGACTGCTTGAAGAAACCATTTGGATTCCCGCTGAGAAAAACGGGAAATACGTGCGCAGCACAGGTATGCAAGACATCACTTTCAGCATCGGTAACCATAATTTCCAAGACGGAAACAATTACTAATCAACCAATAAACACAAATCAAAATGAAAAAAGTTTTATTCACTGCATTGGCTTTATCGTTAGCCATCGTTTCATTCGCACAAGATGAACTGCCGGAAGGCTGGAGCCACAAAGGCAATTTCGGTCTCAATTTCGGTCAAAGCTCCTACACCAACTGGGCTGCGGGCGGTCAAAGCACCGTCAACGGACAAGGCATCTTCAATTATGAAATCCATTATCTGAAAGGCAGCTTCAAATGGGACAACACTTTGAATGCCGCCTTGGGCTACAGCTACTTCGACTTCAAGAAAAAGCCCATCAAGACCGACGACAAGATTGAATTCACCTCTTTGGCAACTTTGAAAGCCACCGAACACCTCAACTATGGTGCTGAGTTAGCCTTCCGCTCGCAGTTTGCCAAGGGCTTCGACTACGCCAAAGACTCCACCCAGTACATATCCAAGTTCCTCGCCCCGGCATACATCAGTTTGGGTCTCGGTATCGAATGGGTGCCCAGCACTCACTTCTCGCTCTACTTCTCGCCCATTACTGGCCGCATTACTATTGTGAACGACGACTATCTGGCCTCCATTGGCGCATTTGGTGTCAACTCCTTGGATGCCAACGACACCACCCAACATGCCAAAAACGACAAAGTACGTTACGAATTTGGTGCCCGTGCCGTGGCTAAGTTCCAATATCCGCTCGCCAAGAACATCGACTTCAACTCGAAACTGGAACTCTTCTCCAACTACCTCAACCACCCCGAGCGCATCGATGTGGACTGGCAGAACATGCTCGTGTTGAAGGTGAACGACTGGCTCAACTGCAACCTTGCCACCCACCTCATTTACGACTATGACATCCCATTCTACAGTGAAAACGGACTGAAAATCAAAGGCTCAAAGGTACAATTCAAGGAAGTGCTGGCCATCGGTTTCATGATCAACCTGAAATAACATGCTGAAAGTCGGCATTTTGTCGGACACGCATTGTACCCTCGTGCCACAGCTTTTCAATTTCTTCAAAGACGTTGACGAGTTGTGGCACGCAGGCGATATAGGCAACATCGAAACGGCCGAGGCTTTGGCCCAATTCAAGCCTTTACGTGCCGTACATGGCAACATCGACGACCATATCGTTCGTCTGCAATATCCCGAGGACTTGTTTTTCCACGTGGAAGATGTCGACGTCTACATGACTCACATCGGCGGCTATCCAGGGCACTATATGCCTGAGGTGAAGTACATTTTGGAGACAAAGAAACCCAACCTTTACATTTGCGGTCATTCGCATATACTAAAGGTAATGTACGACAAGAAACTGGATTTGCTTCATGTCAACCCAGGGGCGGCAGGCAATTCAGGATTTCACAAGCAAATCACCTTCATCCGAATGACCATCGATGGAAAGACCTTCAAGGACATGGAAATATTCCAGCTTGACCGAAACAAAGTCATTTAAAACGAAAAGGCCGGCTCACACAGAAGTCGGCCTTTGTTTTGCTAATTCGGTTCCCTTAGCGGATACGATCGGTGGAACGCACCTTCTTGATATCCTTCTTCAATCCAGAGGCAGCCGCAACAGTAAGCAGCAATGCAGCCAAAGGCAGGAATGCTCCCACCTTGAAAGTCGGGTCGGCACCAACGGGATTGCCAATCACGCGGATGTAATAGCCGAAAACCACCGCAATCCATGCCACGATGACAATGATGTCGATGCGTGCTATCTTGTGCAACTTGACGAACTGCGCCAATTTCACGGCACGGAACAAGCCCATGGCCAAATAACCGCTCAAGAGAATGGCCGTAACCGCCAAAATGAGCACCGGCAAACTGAAGGTTTTGGGATAAGGCACCGTTCCACCAGGAATGCCCGATTCAATCCCGAACACATTAAACTTCAGGATATTGGTCTCGCCAAGATACTCAGCCAAAGGCAGGAAAAACAGCAATGCAAACAGCAATGCCGAAAGGAAAAAGAAAATCGATTGCAATCTCTGTGACATAATAATTCGTTTTTGAAAAAGTGTGCAAAAATACGATTTTTTGTCAAAACAATTGCCATTTAAAAAAAATGTCCTATCTTTGCACCACTTTTAAGGCTGAAAGCAAAAGTAACAGCCTCAAAAAGGTATCCCAGCGAAATTATTGTATCACGATTTTTATTCCGTTCGGAATTTGTAAATCCACATTCTATGTATAGTATTTTTGAACTCAATGAAAAGTCACTAGACGACTTGAAAATGATTGCTACAGAGATGGGCATCGACGATGAAAACAGGGACAGAACCCAACTCATTTACGACATCATCGACCATCAGGTTGACCATCCCGACATAAAGAAAACCACGAAAGCCAAAAGCAAGAAACAAAAACCACAAAAAAACGATAAACCCGAGACCAAGCCCGAGCCTGTAAAAGAGGCTGTGTCAAAAGTTGAAAAAGATATTAATGAAAAAGCCGTTGAGCCTGCCAAAGTGGAGGCCAAAGAGCCTGCCAAGACCGAACAGCAAGGGAAACGGAACAAACGCCCACGCATCAACAAAACTGCTGAAAACAGTCATGAGGAGCAGGCAAATGGCGGACACGAAAAACCCGCAGAAGAACCTGTGAATCAACCTAGTCCGATTGTTTTCACAACCGTTAACGATGTCCCTGTGGTCAGTTTCCCCAAAGAGCCCGAGGAGCAAAAAAACGAGTCAGAAAAGCGAGAAAACCCCAAGCAGAAGCGTAAGAGAAATCACGAGAACAAAGGTGAAACTACGGTGGAAAAAGAAGTCCCAGCGCAAGAAGAAAAGACTCCCATCGAAGTGAAGCCTGTTGTCGAAGAAACCATTGTGGCACCCAAACAAGAAAAACTTGAGCATGTGGAACGTATTGAACAACGTCCGCGTCGCGACGAGCTTTTGAGCCAGTTCGACAGCACCGTTAAGGCCGAAGGCGTGCTCGAAATCATGCCCGAAGGCTTTGGTTTCCTACGTTCGTCGGACTACAACTACCTGCCTTCACCCGACGACATCTATGTGTCGCAATCACAGATTAAGCTGTTGGGACTGAAGACTGGCGACACCATCATGGGTGTCATCCGTCCACCCAAAGCCGGAGAGAAGTTCTTCCCGCTCATCAAGACCGACCTCATCAACGGACGCAAGCCCGAAGAGGTGCGCGACCGCATCCCCTTCGATTACCTTACGCCGCTGTTCCCCAACGAGAAGTTCAACATCACGGGGCACAAAGGCTGCACCATCTCGACCCGCATCATGGACCTCTTCGCCCCCATCGGCAAAGGTCAGCGCGGTTTGATTGTGGCTCAACCTAAAACGGGTAAGACCGTCTTGCTGAAAGACGTGGCCAACGCCATCGCTGCCAACCACCCTGAGGTGTACCTTATTATATTGCTCATCGACGAGCGTCCCGAAGAAGTCACCGACATGCAGCGCAGCGTGAATGCCGAGGTCATCGCCTCCACCTTCGACGAACCGGCCTCGAAGCATGTGCAGATTGCCAATATCGTCCTCGAAAAGGCCAAACGCCTCACCGAATGCGGTCACGACGTGGTCATCCTGCTCGACTCCATCACCCGTTTGGCCCGCGCCTACAACACCGTGTCACCCGCCTCGGGCAAGGTGCTCACCGGTGGCGTGGAAGCCAATGCCTTGCAAAAACCCAAGCGTTTCTTTGGCGCAGCGCGTAAGATCGAAAACGGTGGCTCATTGACCATTTTGGCCACGGCTCTCATCGACACGGGTTCCAAGATGGACGAAGTCATCTTCGAAGAATTCAAGGGAACCGGCAACATGGAGCTCCAACTCGACCGTCGCCTGTCGAACAAGCGCATCTTCCCGTCCATCGACATTGTGGCTTCGGGTACACGTCGCGACGACCTCTTGGTCGACGAACGCACCTTGGCACGAGTTTGGGCACTCCGCAACCACTTCTCCGACATGACACCTGTTGAGGCCATGGAGTTCCTGAAGGACCGCGTAGCCAAGACCATCAACAACGAAGAATTCCTCATGAGTCTGGATAAATAAACCTATAGATGAAAAAATGGTGCACGCTTCTGTGGCACCATTTTTTCTTTTGGCATGAACCATGAAAAAATCCCTTGTTTTATTAACGACGATTCTCTTTGTCCTGCAGATGCAGGCACAAGATCTTACACTTTTGGACAGCATAAAGAGTGCCAATGCCAAAATCACCACCGTTGAGGCTAACATACACAACCATACCCAGAAAACCGACAAGTCCATCGAAAAGGACGGGACTTTTTATTATAGCTTCTCCGACAAGTTCTCTGCCGTCTTTGAAAACGACAGTTACATGATTGTCAACGATAACCATATCAAGGTGGACATCGGCATCTTCCACGGCACTTTCAGGATGTGGAATGGTCCCATCCGTTCGTTGACCCGTGCCTTTCTCTATGCACTACAAGGACGTTGCCAAGACTTGGCCGACGAAAACAATTTCAGCCTTCGGATGGAATCGGACAACAACTTTCACCAGGTCATTTTTACCACCAAGAAAAAGATCTTGATTGGAATAGGCCTCAAGCAAGCTATCTTCAGATATGATATCCACAGCCTGCTCATCAAGGAAATCGTGCTGATTGACTACAAAGACACAATCGACACCTATACCCTTGAAAACGAGAAACGTAACGTCAAAATCGACGAGAGTATTTTCGACATTTAATCGTACAAAGCCTTCAGATCTTCAGTGGTCAGGCCATTGAAGTCGCCAGAGCTCATGAAAGCGCCAATGACATTATGTCGTTGGCCTTTTTCTAATAAGGCAACCAGTTCCGCCTTGTTATGCACGACCTTCAAGTCAGCACGTCCAAAGCCTTCAACGATACGCTCATCGCGCATGAGTTCCAGTTTCTTGATGGCCACGGCATGTGGGTCGTAGAAGACAATCGCCGTGTCAGCCAATTTCAACGCATCGCGATAATGGTCGATGAAAACCTCGCTGAGACTGCTGTAGGTATGCAATTCGAAGACGGCAATCAGATGTTTCTCAGAAAATTGCTCGCGCAAGGCCTTCACGCTGGCATTCACCTTTGAAGGTGCGTGGGCAAAATCGCGGAAGACGAAATTGTCGCCATTGTCGAACAACAGTTCCAAGCGTCGGGCCGCACCTTTGAAAGACGCAATAGCCTCATAGAATTGAGCATCGGTCACACCGAGTTGCTGGCAGACCAAACGTGCCGCGTTGATATTCTTCATGTTATGGCTACCAAACACACCCACTTCTCTCCTACTGCCGTCAGGCAAGAGCAAGGTCGTCTTGATGCCGTTGCTCTCAAAGGGATGCACGCCATAGCCGAAGGTACGACACTGTGCGCCTTGGGCAATCTTTTCGGCCTCCACATCGGTCTGGTCGTAAATCAAGCAACCACCTGGCTCAATGGTGCGGACAAAAATGCGGAATTGTTCCAGATAATTATCGAAGGTCGGAAAGACGTTGACATGGTCCCAACCGATGCCGCTAATCACCGCGATATGAGGATGATAGTGATGGAACTTCGGCACGCGGTCGATAGGCGAAGTGAGATACTCATCGCCTTCCATGACCATGTATTTGGCCGTCTCGCTAAGGCGCACCATCACATCGAAGCCTTCCAATTGTGCCCCAACCATGAAATCGGTCTCGATGCCAACCTGTTTGAGCACATGAAGGATCATAGAGGTGATGGTCGTCTTGCCGTGGCTACCGCCGATGACAATACGGGTCTTGTCCTTGCCCTGTTCGTAGAGGTATTCCGGATAGGAATACACTTTCAGACCCAATTCTTGGGCGCGAACAAGTTCAGGGTTGTCGATGCGGGCGTGCATGCCGAGGATGACGGCATCATACGACTTGTCAAGCTTCTCGGGATACCAGCCCCATTGCGGAGGCAGGATGCCTTCTTTGGCGAGACGCGACTTGGAAGGCTCGAAGATCTCGTCATCCGAACCCGTGACTTCATAACCCTTGCGGTGCAAGGCAATGGCGAGGTTGTGCATGGCACTGCCGCCTATGGCAATAAAGTGAACCTTTTTCATAGCAATACAAATAAAGAAGGGTAAGCTACTCATATCGCACCGCTACAACCTCCTACCCTTGCTACATTCCTGTCCTGGGGGATTTCAGAGGGAGCTGGTCGTATAAGACTTACCCGATGCAAAAGTACGGACTTTTCTTGGATTGGCAAGCGAAAATCGAAAAATTTTACTCGTGTCCGTAGCTCGACCCATCAAAGCAATGTGTGCAGAGGTCGCATTTGGGCAGGCCAATGGCTTTCACCACGCTCTCCAAGGTGTTGAATTTCAAAGAATCCACACCGACATGCTTGCGAAGCATCTCCACCAGGTTGGCATATTCCTGGCTTGTCGGGTCACAGTATTTTTCTATATTACGGTTGTCGTCGCCCTCCATCTCTTCGATACAACGACGGGTAATAAGCTCCATGATGTTCTTGGAAGCAGAGAAATTGAGGAAAGGACAACCGAAAAGCAACGGAGGACAACTGATGCGCACATGCACCTCCTTGGCGCCATAGTCGTAAAGCATTTTCACGTTGTCACGCAACTGCGTACCACGCACGATGCTGTCGTCGCAGAAGGCCACCTTCTTGCCTTCGAGCAGGGCGCGATTGGGAATGAGTTTCATCTTGGCCACATGCTCGCGTTGCGACTGGTTGACAGGCATGAAACTCCGCGACCAAGTAGGTGTGTACTTCACCACACCGCGCAGATACGGGATCTTGCGCACATTGGAATAACCCAAAGCCATGCCGATTCCCGAGTCGGGGATGGCGGAGACATAGTCAAGGTCGATATAGTCCTGTTTACCCATCTCACGGCCTTCATTATAGCGGGCCTCCTCCACGTTGACGCCTTCATAGTCGGTGGAGGGGAAGCCATAATAGATCCACAAGAAGGAACACACCTGTTTCTTCGGGCTGGGAGCCAGCAACTGTTGTACGCCATCTTGCGTCACCTTGACGATCTCGCCTGGACCCACACAATAGCATGTGGAATAGTCGAGGTTGATGTAGCTGTGGCTCTCAGAAGCCAGCACGTAACCGTCGTCGTTTTTGCCGATGACGATAGGTGTGCGGCCATAAAAGTCGCGGGCAGCGATGATGCCATCC
>JAEEGJ010010609.1_pt1 | contig 23895 bp, 20 predicted proteins | sample 8958761 | NCBI WGS metagenome assembly JAEEGJ01 (sample SAMN16246546, study PRJNA631951) | gut metagenome | biome: gut microbiome; feature: rumen; material: RS-attached | host: Bos | place: Iran: Karaj | collected 2018-10 | reverse complement strand
ATAATTGTTAAAATTATATAATTATATAACACGTTTATTTTCAGAGATTTACAAACATTTGAATTAGATAGAAATCGATAGGATTTAACGCTTTGTTGTCCGGGTACCCCAACCAACAGCGGAGGTTTCAGAAATTCTGAAGCCTCTGTTGTTTTTGTATGACGTTTCTCAACCTTCATCATATGATTGCTTGTAGATATAATCAGCCACATTCTGAAGTGAGTAAAATGGAAAGAAAAGTGAAAAATAAATCAGAGACGTACTTTGTTTGGAATATTTTTTCTATCTTTGCACTTTGAAAAGGATGTATTACCAAAACTACTATAACTAAACTAAATTTATGAAGAAGAATTTTACTTACCTAACGACTGCCTTGTGCTGGTTGATGTCATTGTCAGCTGGGGCGCAGTTATCATCGAATCCAGACAAGTTCTTGGGCAACATCACCACTGGCTATAATGTCGATTACGGAAGCGAAAAGTTCTACACACTGTGGAACCAGATTACGCCAGAGAACGAAACGAAATGGGATGCCATTGAGGGTGGCGGAAGAGGAAACTTTAATTTCGGCGGTGCCGATAGAGCGGCCAACTATGCCAAGCAGCATAATTTTCCATTTAAATATCACACATTGATATGGGGTGCCCAGTATCCTGGATGGGTAAACAATCTTTCCACTTCAGAGCAAACCAAGGCCATCGTTGAATATTTCGATGGAGTGGCGAAGCATTTCCCCAATCTTGAAATCATTGATGTGGTGAATGAGGCAATGCCTGGTCATCAGCCTGCTCCTTACAAAGCAGCTCTCGGTGGTGACGGCAAGACGGGTTACGATTGGATCATCAGGGCTTTTGAGCTGGCACATGAGCGTTGGCCAGATGCTATTCTGGTATATAATGACTACAATTCCTTTACCCAAAGATCAGATTATATTAAATTGGTTAGGACTCTTCGTGATGCTGGAGCCCCGATTGATGCCTACGGGTGTCAATCGCATGATCTCAACAACATGAGTGGTTCGGATTTCAAGACAGCCATGAAAGATTTGCAAGACAATCTCAAAATGCCCATGTACATTACAGAGTATGATATTAACCATGAAAATGACAACACGCAAAAACAGCGTTTCATGGAGCAACTTCCCGTGATGTGGGAGGCCGATTATTGTGCTGGCGTCACCATTTGGGGCTACATCTATGGACGTACATGGTTGGATCACTCGGGACTCATAAAAGACGGCAAAGACCGTGCTGCAATGACATGGCTACGTGAGTATATGACTAGTGAAAAGGCGAAGACAGCCAAGAGCCCTTTCCCTGGCATGAAGAAAGAGGCGTCAGTCTATATCAAACCGACTCCTGTCAACCCGACAAAAGGTGAGCCAATGACCATCACGGTTAATGCCCGCCTTCGTACCAAGACTATAGAAAAGGTTGAATTATACGTAAACAATAAACTCTATCAAACGATAACAGAATACTCGTCTATAAACTCAAAGACAAAGGACGCTGCATACGAGGCCGAATATACTCCTGTCAGCAATGTTAAATACAACCTCAAGGCCATTGTGTATGACACTGAGGGTAATACCTATGAGCGTATTGGTGCGGTTACTGCCACTAACCCACGCAGCACATACAAGGGTGAGATTGAACTGCCGGGCACGGTCGAAGCTGAGAACTTTGACAAAGGCGGTGAAGGTGCCACTTTCCATGACACCAACTCTGCGGACGAAGGCAAGACAGGCTATCGCAATGACGGAGGCGTTGACATTGTGACGGGCAACGGCGGTCATGCGCTGGGCTATACTGCCAATGGCGAATGGCTTGAGTATACCATCGATGTGAAAGAGACTGGAATCTATTCATACGATGCATACGTGTCTTCTGGCGCCTCAAGCGCATCCTTTAGCCTATCTGTGGAAACTGACGGAAAGACGGAGGAACTCACAGAGGTTACAGCCATTCCCCAGACGGGTAACGGCAATTGGGATAAATATGTGGCAGTACATGGTCGTACGTTAGTTTCCCTCTCTGAAGGTAAGCACATCCTCCGACTAAACATCACTGGTGACAATGGTAACATAGACAAGTTTGTTTTCAAACATATTGATCCAAACAACGACCTCAAACTTACGCTCACGTCAGATCCGAAGGTGGGAACTATCAACGAAAGTGCGACATTGATGGCCACGAACACTTCTGAGAATACACAGAGCGTCAGCTTCTATGTAAACAACCAGCTGGTGAAAACGGTCACCGAGGCACCGTTTGAGGCGACTTACAAGCCTACTGCCAAGGGTACTTACAACGTGACTGCTGAGTCAACGGACACAGATGGTAAGACATCTAAGGTGTTCAAGTACAGTTTCAAGGTAAACAACAAACGTTCGCCATACGGAACGACAGCTATCGCCATTCCTGGCACCATCGAGGCCGAGAGGTTCGACAAGGGCGGAGAAGGACTGAGTTTCCATGACTCCGACTCGAAGGATGAAGGCGACGCTTCCAATAAGCGTACAGACGGTGAGGGCGTTGACCTCGTCAAGGGCAATAGTGGTACCGTCATTGGCTACACCGCTGTGAATGAGTGGCTTGAATACACCATCAACGTAAAAGAGGCAGGCAAATACTCTTACGAGGCAACCGTCTCTTCAGGTACTACGAATTCAGGTTTCCGCATCAGCCTTGTGAATGCCGATGGCTCCCTCACCACCCTCGCCAATATATCAGTTCCACAAACGGCCAACAACGATTGGGGCACCTACAAGGCGGTCACGGGTAACTTCCTCAAGGAACTTCCTGCAGGTCAACAGATACTCCGTTTCACCATCACGGGTGCCAATTGCAACATCGACAAGGTGAAACTCACCTGTGTTGAGCCTAATGCCATTCATGAGGTGACGGCCGAGCCGACAGAAACTAACGGCAAAAAAGTTTTTGAGAATGGCCAGTTCGTCATTTATCGTAACGGCAAGCGCTACAATGCACTTGGTGTAGAACTGCAATGACATTCCAATCATACAACCATCAAAATGCCCGGCACACAACGTGTCGGGCATTCTTATATATATATATGTATAGGACTTAAATCTCTGTTACGATTTCTCCCATTGGTTTGCGTGTTGTAGGTCTTGGTGCGGCATCAGCAGCAAGATGTCCGAGCGGAATAAGAACTGCTGCCTCTTCTTCGAGAGGAAGATTAAGCAGTTGATGGAGAAGTTGAGCATCGAAATTGCATACCCAGCAGGTACCAAGCCCCTGCTCTGCTGCAGCAAGGCAGATGTGTTCTGTGGCAATGGCGATGTCTATGTCTCCGTGATCTTTCTGGTCTGCGGGACGATGCCATGATTGATCATGACGAATGCAACCCACAATGACAAGAGGAGCTGTGGCAAACCATGTACGAGGATAAGTCTGGCGCACTTTCTCCAATGCCTCGTCAGTACGAGCAATGTAGAAGTGCCAAGGCTGGAAGTTTACAGCTGAGGGAGCGATGCGGGCACACTCAAGGATATAATGAAGTTGTTCATCGCTAACGGGCTCCTCGCTATATGAGCGAACGGAGTAACGCGTCTTGGCTAATTGTTGGAAAGTCATAAGCTATTTCTTGGTTGTTGCAGGTTTCTTGGTTGTTGTAGGTTTCTTGGTTGTTGTAGCAGCAGGCTTTTTTGTTGCCGTAGTAGCAGTTTTAGCTGTTGTCGTGGTTCTCCTAACAGTAGTGGTGCGGCGACGTTTCTTTACAGGCTCTGGACGGCGATGAAGTTTGGTATGCACTCGCCAACCAAAGAAGGCACGGGCTTGCCATTGCGTGTCACGCAAAGCAAAGTCGTTATCCTTACCGCTCTTGGAATGCTGTACAACCGAAGTGAGTCCGATGAAGTAGCGATCCCATGAGTAGATAGCACCTATGCGACCTACAAGGAAGAAATTGATATGACTGGTGTCCATCTTGTTTATTTCCTCGTTTCCCTTACGGTCTGTGGTATGGAGTTTATAGTTTTGCCATACCATAAGACTAGGCTGTGCGGTACCGTGCAAGAGCCAATGCTTTCCTACCACGAGGTTGTAACCATAGCCTCCACCAATGGCGAGAGAATTCATGTCAATGCGTTCTGGGATAGAAGCAACAGCCTCATCCGTATCGAGGTCTCCACCAATCTTGATGCGTCCTGTATTGAAGGCTGCCTGCACAAGGAAACTGCCTGCTGAACGTTTCTGAACCCACGTACTATTAAACACAGCAGGCAAAGAGAACTTTTTGCCATTGAACACGTAGTAACCTGTCACCGCAAACTGCCGCATATTGGTAGCAGAGGAAAGTTTGCGGGTATGTGACTCCAAGCTTGTGCGACCTCGGAAGGCTTTGACTTTCTCAAAGGTGAAATCGAGGCCAAACGTGTTGCTGTAATAATTGATGGCGGACATCATGTCCGAGATGTCGCTAAGTATCTTGCTGGGTGACAACGAGAAAGAAGCAGAGATGCCTCGATAGTTCGCCATGATACCAAGCGTGATTTTGGGGTCAGAATTAAGGTAATAGTTACCTTTGGTGCCAGCATTATCTACAGAACGAAGGTGCATCATCTCACCAAATCCATCCACTTTGGCACGGAAAGTCCAGGTTTCCTGCGGACGTGCTACCCAAAGTGTATCGGTAGTGATCTTAGCGTTCCTCACATCAAGGATACTGTCCGCCTTGATCATAGCCTCTTCCGCCTTGGGCTTAAGCGAGTCAATCTTTTCCTGAACGTTCTGGATGATCTGCTCCTTTTTTTCTTGAAGACGTTCCAGTAAAGTGGTCTTGGTGGTGTCGTTGTCGATACTGTCGGCAGCAACCTGATAGGTATGTTCCGCCCATGCCCCACACGCCATCAGCGTCAGCAGCATACATACAAGAATCTTTTTCATAGGCTCGTACGGTATTATGATTGTTATTATTCTCTCCCCTTTTTATTGTTTACGCCAAACACATATCCAACATTTCCTTAATAAAACTCTTCATGTCTTTGTCCATATGTTGTCCTATAAAAACGAGTTTCTGCATACGATCACCATAGGTGTCATCCCAATCAGCACGCAGTTTGGGTTCGGCCTCCAAAAGACGGTCGAGTTGTTCTTTTGGCATCGTAGCATACCATTGCCCACAGTTTTTGAGGGAGAACTGCTTGCCTGCCTGCTCAAAGAGATAACAGATGTCTTCCTCACCCTTGAACCAGCAGATACCCTTGGCACGGATGATGTTCTTAGGCCAAAGACGTGCAACAAAGTCATCAAACATGCCAAGTTTCATGGGACGGCGGGCAAAATAGACGTAGGTGCCGATACCATATTCTTCAGCTTCGCCCTCATCGTGGTGATGGTGATGATGATGGTGATGTTCATGAGCTGAATGTTCTTCGTGATGGTGCCCTCCGTGGTGATGTTCATCATGATGATGTTCGTGCTCATGTTCTTCTTCCTCGTCATCATCATCATCTTCTTCCTCATGGTGTTCGCCTTCCACAGCTTCAATCCATGCAGCACTGGTAGCTACCTTATCGAAGTCGAAAAGTCCTGTATGGAGAATCTTGTCGAAATCCACATCACCATAATTGCACTCAATGATGTCCGCCTTTGGCTGGATGGCACGAACTATTTGCTTGATACGAGCCAGTTCATTGGATTCCACTTCTGCAGCCTTATTAAGGAGGACGATGTTGCAAAACTCAATCTGTTGAATCACAAGATTTTCTATATCTTCCTCTGCAATATTGGGCTTTTGAAGAGCGTCGCCATTACCAAATTCATCCTTCATACGTAGGGCATCAACCACTGTGACAATACAGTCGAGACGTGGCAGACCATTCATCCAGTATTTGGGTTCCATCGTAGGGATAGAGCAGATTGTCTGGGCAATGGGAGCTGGTTCGCAGATGCCTGAAGCTTCAATGACGATGTAGTCAAACTGGTTCATCTTCACGAGGTCAGTGAGTTGTTCCACGAGATCCATCTTCAGCGTACAACAAATGCAGCCGTTTTGAAGAGCAACGAGCGAATCATCCTTCTGGTCAACGATACCACCCTGTTGAATGAGATCTGCATCGATATTCACCTCACCAATGTCATTGACAATAACAGCAAAGCGAATGCCTTTCTGATTACTGAGTATGCGATTGAGTAGTGTTGTCTTGCCGCTACCAAGATAGCCTGTAAGCAGTAGTACTGGAGTTTCTTTCATATTATTTTACTTTTATGTCAATAGTTCCGTTTTTCTTTGTCGCAGTCAGCTTCACCTCACGAAGTTCGTGCTTCTTGTGGTTGAAGATGAGTTCGCTATCAAAAGCTTGTCCACCAATGCGGGTTTCAAAATGCACATGCTCAGTAGTGGCATTACCCGTCTTACCTTCCAACGCAATCACATCGCCAGGTTTCACCTTATCACCCTTTTTGACGAGGTTCTTTGAGTTGTGGGCATAGCGTGTTTCCAATCCCGTTTCGTGACTGATAAACACAACGTTGCCATAGCCGCTCATCTCGCCAGAGAAAGTAACGACACCTTTGAAAGCCGCCCTCACTTTATCCTTCGCCTTCGTCTTCAAATCAGAACCCTTATGATTAGGACGTTTGCCTCCAAAAGGACTGATCAACTTGGCATCTTCCAATGGATAGTTCCATTCTTTTTCCTTCATCTTCTTGAAGTTGATGGTCACTTCATCGGTGCTCTTGAAAGGGTCTTCAGTAGCAAGTATGGTAGCTTGTCCACGTTGCCCCTTCGTAGCTTTCTTCGACGAAAAGCAACCAGCAAGCAGCAATGAGGCGACTGCCAGCAGAATGATAGGAAATCTTTTCTTCATGTGTCGTACTCTCCTTTCTGAGTGCAAAGTTACAAAAAAATTTCATAATTTGACAAATATGTCCTAACTTTGCAGCCACAAAAAGTATAAAGCATCAAAAGAACAAGAAAATGAACAGATTAGTTTTGACATTATTTGTGCTCATCGCGACGCTGACGATGAGTGCGCAAGATGAGATTCTTCAGAAATACAGCGACATGGGCGACATGAATACGACCGTTGTGACAAAGAATATGCTGGAACGTGTGCCGCTCGACCAATTTGACATACCAGGTCTTTCACAAATGATTCAGCGCATTGAGAGTCTCAAGATTCTCGTTTCACGTGGCGACAATGCAGGTAAGAAGTTGGGCACAAAATTGCCAGGACAACTATCAGGAAAAGGCTTCAAGACTGTACTCTCCACCAAGAAAGATGGCAGGAACATCACAGTCATGCAGTCAAAGAAAGATCCAACACGCGTGGTGATGGTATTCTATCAGAAGCCACAAGCGATGGCAGTCAGCATGAAAGGCGACTTCAGCAATCTGGAAGCCGACTTAGATGCCATCAAGTCTCAGAAGTAATAACGGATACCACCTGAAAGCTTAACGAGGATATCAAAAGGTTCGTCATACTTGATACCCTCAAATTTATCGTCCGTAAAGGTGGTCATCAGTTCAAGGTCTGCAGAAAGCGCTTTGCTGAAACGGTAGTCGAACATCAGACCAAGACGACCAGCAATGCCTACATGGGTACCATGATCTCTGACACGAGACTCAAAACTTGCTGCACCAGTTTGCTTGCCATCCACTATGTAGAAACGCGCCTTGTCTGGATTCTCAGGGTCGAAGGGAGTTTGTTCCAACGAGTTGAGCATACCAGGATGCTTCAGCTTTTTCTCTCCAGTCATCATCATGCCAACACCTAAGATGGCATGTACGTGTAAGGGGTAGAACTTGTTAGTAAGCGCTACACCTGTTACATCAAACATGGCATCAGCATAGAGTTCTGTCGCCATAAAGCGGAAGAAACCGTTATCCGTATAGAGATGAATGGGGTCACCTCCCCCCTCTGGTGTCATGACCAAATTAGCCCAGGCCTGATCCACTGTTTCATAGTCCACACGATTCTTCACATTGTGGATCCCCAAGCCGACACGCGCACCAAACTTGCGGTCAAAGTATTTACCGCCATAAACTTCAAGGCCAAGTCCCAGAGCATCAGAGAAGAAACGGAATGGAGGGTGATCTGTAACGTTATCCGCCACACTAAAGTTAACGGAGAGATTACTGCCCACAAACCATTTACGAGGCCATGTGCGAAGTTTCATCTGGTTCTTCATCCAACGGAGCGAGTCTGTGGCCGTACGGCCAATTCTTCCTGCCCGCTTTTCGAGTGACTTCTCCTTCATGCGCTTCTGTTCTTCCACCAACTTCAAGAACTCTTCCGTTGGCATCGTGTTGGCACTCGTTTGAGTTCCAGACCTCTTAGACGCATTCTTTCTGGCTTCTTCGGCTCGTTTAGCAGCTTCTTCAGCATTCTTGCGAGCCTCAGCAGCTCTTTGTTCCGCCTTTCTTGCTTCTTCGGCAGCCTTCTGCACGGCTTCCAGATCTTGCGCATAGAGTGGCATCATGAATGCCGTCATCAGCGCGATGGACAATATCTTTTTCATATCTTTCATGTAGCGTGTATTTCTTATTAGTTTGTATGGGTGGCTTGCAGGTATTTCTTTTTGCAAGGCGATACAAAGGTACGCATTTTTGTGGGTTAAACAAACAAAATCCTCGAAAAAAGAAAAAAAATGCTTTAATTCGCAAAAAAAGACACATTATTTAACTATATATTAGGGAAAAGTTTGTACCTTTGCACAAGAATTGAGCAATAGGTACTTATCTTGCTCGACAAAAGCAGACCAGGTCTGCAGTATGGTGACATACGACATTCATTAAGTTGAATATAATAAACTAATAGTATAACAATCAAAAAAGGAATGTTATGAGTATCAAGCATTATCTTTCAGCAGCTGCTGCTCTCACAATGCTGGCAGCTTGTAGTGATTACGACCCAGGCGAGTCTGCTAATGCTATTGACTTGACTGATGCCGAAATCGAGACTATTGAGGAATATAACGCCAATTTCATTGCACGTTACGGCACTCCAGCAGAAGGCCACACATGGGGCTTTGGTGCAAAAGGAAGTGAAGACGAGATGGGTACACGTATTGTGATAAGTGACAACAATAGCAATCAATGGGGGAATGCTCAAGGAGGAGATCAATTCGCCTATATCACAGACATACCTGGCTATCCACATGTGACAGATAATAGTACTAGTCCATACAACGGCAAGTATGAAGTTAAGAATGGAAACACATATTCATTAAAGACAGAAGCTGAACTTCTCAGTACAGATGTTCCTGTTGGAGATGTTACAGAAGAGGAAATTTTATATGTATCAGAATGGTTCCGTTCTCACCAACTTACTGATGGAGGCACATGTCCTTACAATGATTTCTTTGTACAGGATATTTCCGCAGATGTGGATATTCTGCAATACCCCACATGGATTGATGGGGCTACTTATACTAGTGTAGAGGCTCTTGCTAATAGAGATAATATGAATGCAAGCCCCTCATACCCTTACGACGACACTAATAAGTCATATGTTACATCTGCCACATTTAAATTAGACCGCTTGTGTATTACTGACCAACAAACAAATGTGATACCTGATAATGAGAATAATTATGCTGAAATTTGGGATCACACCTTGAATTTTAATAATGGAAGTACGAACAATAATCCACTTGATAAAGGTGCGGTAAATAGTGGCAGAACACTTACGCATGTGAGAAGTACCAATAATCCCGTTGATTTTGCTTGCCACAGCAGTGATGATTACACTTATTACAAACATTGGCACATGGAACACTTGACATTCGTCGGTCCGAGCGGAAAGCAATACGATGGTTACTATTTGGGTTTTGACTACGAATGTAATAAAGAGTCAGGAAGTATAACCAAAGCACGTGACTATCACTACAACAACTGGATTATTAAGATTTCACCATCTAACCCTAATATTTCAGACCACCAGTGGTACCGCATCATGTGCGAAGACCTTGGTTCTACTGATGACTATGACTTCAATGACCTTGTGTACGATGTTTACTTCACAGGTACGAATAACCAATATACTGCTCACATTAAGGTGCAGGCTGCTGGTGGTACACTGCCTATCTACGTTGGCACTCACACGGAGTATCCAGCACGTGAAGCTCACCAAATCCTGCAGGGCGGAAATGCAAGGAAGTTGAACGACAAATTGTATCAGCCTGTCAATGTGGCTGCTGGTGTCACAGCAAATCCTGTTGAGATTACTTTTGAAATGAAAGACAGTCAAGGTAACTGGTTAACAGGTGACGCAGGTACTGACCCTGACAATATTCCAATCCTCGTTACGTCGCTGGATAACTCACGCAAAACTGCTTCAGGCAAGAACACCTTTGTGCTGATGACAGCAGCAAAGAATCCTACGCCACAGAAGATTTGTATTCCTGGAAATACAGTACGCTGGATGAAGGAGCGCCAGCAGATTGAAACCAGCTACACCTACTTCGACGAGTGGGCGACAGGCGGTGAGAATTCCGAATACGGCTTTGGCAAATCACAGGATTGGACAACGCATGGTGTCAACACAGGTAACCTCTATTGATACAATAAAAGTTTTTCCATCATAAGTGAAGCAGGCTGGGCATACGCTCAGCCTGCTTTGTTTATTTCTACTACCCTCCTTCTACTTTCCACTTATCTCCTTTCTCGACGCCACCTATCTCGCTACATTTTGAAAGTTTAGTTTTTCATTTTGAAAGTTTAGTTTTTCATTTTGAAAGTTTCAAAAAATATTTTGAAAGTTGAGAATTTTATTTCTAAAGTTTCAAAATATAATTACTACGTCAGTTGGTTGGGAAAGGGTACGTAGGTACCACACAAAAATGCAGCGAGGTAGTCAACTACCTCGCTGTCCGAAATAAATTCAATGAGATGGGGAAAGAAATCAAATCAAATAAGATTGCCCTTGATGACCTGTTCGATGACAGCTGGATAATGCTTCATCTCCAGTTCATGCACCTTCTCTGCAATGTCGTCTGGTGTGTCTTCCGGGGAGAGTTCGACAGAGAACTGGGCGATGTGTTCGCCTGCATCGAGCTCTGGATTGACGAAATGGATGGTGATGCCTGATTGCTTTTCGCCTGCAGCCTTGACTGCTTCGTGCACATGATGTCCCCACATTCCCTTGCCTCCAAACTTGGGCAGGAGTGCTGGATGGATATTGATGATCCGGTTGGGAAACTGGTCGATGAGGTAAGTGGGAATCTTGGGCAGGAAGCCTGCGAGGATGATGTAGTCACATCCGCGAACGGTATGTATCACAAGTCTGGGTTCATCGACGAACTGCTGACGTGTGATAACAGCCGTAGGCACTCCGAGTTGTTCGGCGCGCACAAGAGCATAGGCATCGCTGCGGCTGGACACCACAATGGGTATCTCCACTTCAGGTTTATCTGAGAAGTAGCGAATGATGTTTTCGCAGTTAGTGCCGCTTCCTGTGACGAAGATGGCGAGTTTAGTAGTTTCGCTCATGGGCTTATCAATTGTTCTTATCCAATTTGGCAAGGTGGAATCTCCTCGAATTCTATATCCTCAATCTCAAGTGCTTTCTCAGCCGCAGCCTTAGCATCCGCCTCACGTTGACGACGTCCGAGGAAGAAACGGTAGCGATCCAGTTCGTCGGCAAACTCATGGGTAGCCCACAAAAGAATGGCTGCATCGTCGATCAATCCGATGGCCGGCATAAAGTCTGGCATGATGTCTGCTGGTGTGACCACATAAACGAGCGCACCAACAATGACGGTGAGATTGAGGAAGTTGTACTCCGTGTACTTACCTGTAAACACATCGCGGATATACTGGCAGATGAAGAGGAACTCGTCCTTCACCGCCTTCAGTCCATCCTTGGTGGCATATTTCTTGGCCGAGGTGAAAAGCTCCTTGAGCTTGCCTGGATGCATGGCGTAGTATCTGCCTGCGGCAGCCCAACCGCCTTTCTTGAAGTACTTGGTGTAATCCATCCTTGCTTGTTTTTAGTGTTTTTGTGATGTATTTCGTATGCAAAGGTACATAAAAATATTGAGTCTCAAGCCAGAGGGGGCAAAAAAACACATGTCGAACAAAAAAATCCACGATTTCCATGATTTCTGTGTGAGATTCAGGGGAAAAATAGCTAACTTTGTAGTCATGAAAGTAATCTACAACCGCTTTATTCCCTTCGGCTCCTTTCATGGGCTCAACCTCTTCGGCACCATCTTCGTACAACGGAGGTGGGGAAAAATGGATCCACACGAACTGAACCACGAGACCATCCACACCCTCCAGCAATGGGAGATGACATATGTGGGTTTCTACTTATGGTACTGCGTGGAATACCTCGTTCGCCTTGTACAATATCGTTTTAAGACAGAGAAGGCCTACTACAACATCAGTTTCGAACGCGAAGCCTATGCCAATGAGCGAAATCAGCACTATGTGAGCCAGCGTCGCCCTATGGCATGGGTGAATTATCTGCGCAAATCCTCATAGGAAGGCTTTTTGAGAGGTGTCCTTTGTGGAAAAAGCAAAAAAAACGTACAAAATCAAAAAAAATAATGCTATCTCTTTGTATTTTAGACATTTTATCCTAACTTTGCACACGTTTTCAGGGTTCACCCGACCTTCGGGAACAATTGCCGATGAGATTCAAAAGCAATTACACATTATTAATATATATAAGAGCAATCAAACAATAAAAATCGACAATAAAACTATGACTAAAGCAGAAATCGTTGCTGAAATCAGCAAAATGACAGGAGTTGAGAGAGAAAAATCTCTCAAAGTGGTAGAGGCCATGATGGTTATCATCAAAGACAAAACAGCTGGCGGTGAGGACATTTTCCTTCGCGGCTTCGGCACATTCACAACAAAAGAGCGCGCAGCAAAAGTTGGTCGTCTGATCAAGGAGAACAAGTCTGTGGTCGTTCCTGCTCACAAGATTCCATTTTTCAAGCCTTGCGAAGACTACAAGGATATGTTCTAAACATCAAAAATATATGGATACAGGTAACGCCTCTGCATGAAGCAGGGGCGTTTCTTTATGATAAAAAACCATTTACAATCAAGAGGGTGACAATTTTTCTAAACGAAAAACATCCGAACTCAAGTTTTTTTTATAAATTTGCATTCTATTATATATATAATAATGTGTAAATAGCATGGAAACATTCATCATTATCATCTCCATCTTGGTGGGAGCCTTAATTGGTGCACTCATCACAGCGCTCGTCTTGCAGAACAAGAACGGAAAAGTCGCTGCACAAGTTAGCGTGTTAGCATCGCAGTTGAAGACCGAGGAAGAAAAGGCTGCATCGCTCATACAGGAAAAGGAAAAGAACTTCCAGCGGACACTCGACGAAAAGGAGCGCTCGTTTCAAAATGCTCTGAACGAAAAAGAGCGTGTACATCGGGAAGCACTTCAGACCCAGCAACGCCAGTTTGAAGAAACAATGGAAAAGGTGTCTGCTCAAATGAAGGTGGCAACAGACGAGATGCTGAAACAACGACAGAAAGAATTTGCCGATGCCAGCAACCAAAATCTCGGACAAATTGTTAATCCCTTGCGCGAAACCATTGACCAAATGAAACAGGTGATGGCTGAAAACACAGAAAAACAGACAAAGATGGGTGGTGAAATGAAAGCGAACATCGAAAATATGATGCGCCAAAGCGAAGCTGCCATGAAGAGTGCCGATGAACTGAATCGCACATTCAGACTTGGCAATCGTGTGCAAGGCGACTGGGGCGAGACCATTCTCGATGAACTTTTAGAAAGCCAGGGACTGAAACGTGGCATCCATTATGACACCCAGCCATACATTCGCGATGCAGCAGGAAACATCATCCATACAGAGAGCGGATCCACTATGCGCCCAGACGTGATTCTGCATCTTGACCAGCGTCGCGAAGTCATCATTGACTCAAAAGTTTCCTTGACCGCCTTTATGGATTATGCCAACGTAACCACAGAAGAAGAAAGAAAACGACTGCTCAAGGCACACATCGACAGTCTGAAGTCACATGTCAGGGAACTTTCCACTAAAGATTATTCTGCCTATATTAAGCCACCCAAAGCACGGATGGACTATGTCATCATGTTCGTTCCGCATTCAGCAGCTCTATGGACAGCCCTAAATGCACAACCGGATCTCTGGCGTAATGCAATGTCACAAAATGTATTCATCGCAGACGAACAAACACTTTTTGCGGCTTTACGCATCATCAATTTAACCTGGACACAAATTGCTCAAGCACAAAATCACGAAAAAGTATATGCTCTTGCCAACGAAATGTTGGAGCGTGTAGGACAATTTATGAAGAAATATGATGCCATAGGTCAAGCGCTCAAACGTGCAACACAAGCCTATGAGGAGGGTGGAAACAAACTCGCGCCCTCTGGACAAAGTATATTAACTACATGTGTAAAACTCCAAAAATTGGGAGCCAAACAGAGTGACAAGAACCCAATACCGCAACTCACAGATATCGATAACATTCCGCAGATCGGATCTGAATAAGGAAACATTTTACACCCAAAAAACACATGAAAAGAAACAAAATCGGACACAATAATACCTTTAGCGCTGTTGAATGACATGCCTGATTTGTCAACAAACCCGTACTACCGCTTAAAGAAATCATTCCAGACACACCGAAATGTTTCCAACCATCCACAAAACACACCTATTTTGTTTCCATATTTTTGCATTATTGGATTAAAAGTATTAATTATTTCCACAAATAGTACTTTTTTTATTTTTTTCTTACATTTTTTGTATTTTTTATTTGGACAATGAATACAAAACAGGTAACTTTGCAATGTCAAACAACAAAAATGTTGCCAAGACACAACAAAAACAACTTAAAAACAACTAAAAATTCTCTTCGGAGACTAATTACAACAACATACAAAACCAATAACTACTAAAGAAAGGGCATAGTTATGAAGAAGTTCATCTTAACAGTTTTAGCATTTTTGTCATTCGGTGCTTATAACAGCATCATGGCACAGGGACAAGACGACGCTGCTCAGAAGAATCCAAATCTGAACACCGCGGGCAAGTATACCGGCAACAAGAAGGACGGTAAGATGCACGGTAAGGGCGTCTATGAGTGGAAAAACGGCGACCGCTTCGAAGGAAACTTCGTAAATGGCCAGATTGACGGCTACGGACGTTACTCTTGGGTAGATGGCGACGTCTATCAGGGTGATTTCAAGGACGGCAAGCAGGATGGCTTCGGTAGCGCGTTCTATGCAGATCGTTGCAACACTTACGAGGGTGAGTGGAAGAATGGTAAGCGTAACGGCCACGGCAAGCTCACATGGGCTAACGGCGACACATACGAAGGCGAATGGGTGGATGATGTACGTGTAGGTGAAGGTGTCTTCACAGCAGCTAACGGTGACAAGTATGTAGGTCACTATGAGAACAACCAGCGCAATGGCTACGGCACATACTACCACAACAATGGTGATGTGTATGCAGGTCAGTGGGTAAACGGCGAGAAGGAAGGTCTTGGCAAGTACACCTATGCAAACGGTAATGTATATGAAGGCCAGTTCTGCAACTCTTACATTGAGGGCCAGGGAACATTCGTATGGGCTTCAGGTGCAACTTACACAGGACAGTTCAAGGAGGACATGCGTAACGGCGTCGGTACTTACACGACAGCATCCGGCAAGGTCATCGCAGGTAACTGGAAGGACAATCGCTTCTCTGGCGATATCAATGCGAACGTTCTCGCATCGAGATAATCCGGACCATTTTAGCACTAGATCATATACTAAGAAAACAAAAACCTGTAAATTGTTCCTAAAAAACAATAAAGAAATTTCGAAGAGGGCTTAGTCCAAAATATTTTGCCCAAATCTTTGTAAAACAGTAGTAAATAGTAATTCATAACATCCCCAACGGATAAGTCCAAAATTCGGAATAGTTTTTAATGGAAATAGGTAGACTCCCGAACCTTCAAGGGATTAGTGATAACCTCTTGGAGAGACGGGAGTCAAAATTTACAGGAAAAGCCGATGAATCATCGGCACGAAATCAAAGACAGAGTTAACCCCATAACGAAAGGCAGAGCTAGTTAATATATAATAATAAGGTTAGAAAAGAAAACAGATAAAGTATTAGGTGAATAAAAAAGTGATTTAGGTATTGAATAAATAGTAGAAAGGTTTTGGTTAGGAATTCCTTCAAAGAAGAGAAAAAAGGCAGAGTGGAAAGAAGGAATAATGAAAGGGATTTGACTGATGACAGCCAAATCCCTTTTACTTTAATGTGCTCTCTTCCTAACACGCATATCTTGTACATAGTCAATTCCTAATGCACCTGTGAGGATGTACGCCACACAGGTGTCACCTTCATAAACGCGGTTGTAAAACTCAAAAGGTTTGTCGCGGCTAATCGTGAGTTCCTGTTCATCACCATCGAGGAAGCGGAACTTCAGTTCATACTTCACGGTTGTTTCTTCGTGTTGTGTCACATACTCCTTTTCGTTGCCAAACACATCCTTACCCGTACGATGATCCTCCCGGATATGCGTAGAAACGTTATGTTGGTGGTATGTAATGACACAGGGACGTTCCACTGGCGACTTATCCTTCGAGAAGGCGTAGTTCAGATTCTCGTAAGCATGTTGGATGCATACTGCTGAAAGGAACAGCAATAACACAAAAGAAACAATAATGAGCAAGGGGAAACGCCACTTCTTGATGAAGATGCACAAGAATCCAGGACAACACAACAGTCCACATGCTGTAGCTGCAACTGTAGCGATAATGTCACCTGCATTGCTAAGCGACACCACTGAATCAGGAGGTGATGGCGTGAAAACAAAGATACCCACACTCACACCTACCACAATCAACAGCCCCACGAGCCAATTCCTCAAAGGGCCTTCTACTATTCTTTCTATTTCCATATTCTTATTATGTTTTTCGTCATTTCGCAATTAATGTAATCTCGTTATTGTTTTTATCTAAATCCACTGCCGCCACCGCCAGAGTGACCACCACCACCAGAATAGCTACTGTGTCCACTGCTACCACTACTGCTGGAATAACTGCGCGATGAACTGCTGGATGATCCGCTACTGTAGGAAGAACGGCGCTGCTCACGCTCATAGGCAGTCTCGTACATATGTGCCGTATAGAGAGAGCTAGCCAATGCCGTCGTGATGGGTTTGAAATCCTCCACCACCTGATGCGGCGGAATGAGCTGGTCAAGTTTGGTCGTGTCGGGAGCCACCTTCTTCATATCCTTGCGCACTTGGTCGGCAATGCCGTAGAAGGATGCATAGACAAGATATTCCTTCCAGAGGTTCACTTCCTCGATATGGCGTTCGCTCACCAACGAGAAATCCTTAAGATAATGAACAAAGCCCACCACTTGCTGCACATCATCAGCCCGAAGAGAAATGTCCTCCTTACGACAGTTAGCCATCATATAGAGCGCGTCAGCCATCGGACGCAATCTCTCCAGATTATTCTTCACATAAATTCTCAACTCATCGGGCTGTAAGAGATGGTCATCGTTTGCAGCTTTGTAGAGCAGGTCTTGCAGCATGTACTGAATACCATCATCATGCAACAAGCCCTTGTACAAATCATTCATCTGACGGCGACGCGTACCATAAACAGCGCCTGTCGAATAAGAAGTCGCCCCATTTGTCACATCAAGATTGGGACGTTTCTCTGGTTTCACCGGTTCCTTGACACGAAAAAGCTGACGTGTCTTACCATGCTTGTCGGTGTCATAGTCGAGGCTAATGCCACCCTTATAAAACAAGCGAAGGATGAATGCCTCATAAAGATTTTGCACACTAAACTCTACACCCTTGATGGGATTATTGCCCGATGCCTTCAGAATCTGCATGACGGCAGATAGTACGGCGCTCGAACCGAGCAAGTTACCTTGCATAGGCAGTTCACGCCAATATGGGAGTTCATTCCATTTTTTGCCACCCATCAACTCTGTCAAGTCTGCAAATCTCTGCTTCTGATGTTTCTTAAAGGCACGATCCGACGCGATGGTTCCTTTAGCCGCCCAACCAATCAATCCAACAATGAGAAGAAAAACACCAATCAGTCCCCAGTCAAGTCCACCCCCGTCATTACTTTCATTGATGGTGCCTTGCCATGCCTTTCCTTCATGACCTGTGCTCGTTTCGCCGCCCATCAGCGAACTGCGTAAGGCACCATTCTGGAGGGTATCACCCATTGCCACCTCGATGTCGTATTCGCTATCCTCCAATGCTGGACGTTTCACGAGTTCCTTGAACGTTCCTTCCTTCACCACATCTGGATGCAACAATCCCTTTCTCAGTTCCACAAGCATGATGACAGCATCACCTTTGCGCATTTCTTGATCTGTCCGTGCCCACACATAGTTACTAAGACGTCCTTTCCAGCCATCATAACCAAAAGTCCAAATGCGGGCATCCTCCTTTGTGAGCGAATCGACATCCACGCAGACATTCACCATCGCAAAGGCGGCAGGTGAATTAGCTGCCTCGTAAAAAGAGTGGCAAAAACCGTCGTAGTCGTCATAGGACTTCACCAAGTTGGTCAGCGTGTAGAAAATGTAGTATTTGCGTTTTCCAGCTTTACCGATACCCCAGCAAATCTCCACACCCTCGGAAGTGCGATGATAACCACAACGCCCCGTCTTCTCTTCACGACTGCGATCCACGTTCCATTCCTCCTCCACCTCATAATCCACTCCTTCCTCGTCAAACACCTCCAAGTCCTTCACCTCGATGTCACCCATATTGTTGAACGTGATGAAGCCCTCCGTACCCTGGTCACTCATTTGGCAATCACGACGTTCCCTCACTCGGGCGCTACCGTCATCCATCAGGTTCACCAGGATAAATACCGAGTCAATCTGATGCTGGGCATAGGTGGGAAGCCCCATCATGCCCATCATAACCATCAACCCTATTACAAGACGTTTCTTCATCAGTTGAACAGTTCTGGCATATCCTTCTTCTGCTTGTCATCCATCGTCAGATACTCCCTTTCTCCGAAATGCAGCTGACTTGCCACTATGCTCGAGGGCCACTGACGCACATAGCGATTGAAACGCGTGATGGTATCATTGTAAATCATGCGTGCCATGCGCACATTTTCCTCATACGAGTTGATGCTACTCATCGTCTTCTCATACAGTCCCGAAGCCTTCAATTCTGGGTAAGACTCATTCACCGCCATCAAACGGCTCAGCACTTCAGAAAAAGCATCCTGTTGTTCGTTCACGTCAGCAGCTGTGCGAATCTCCACACCTCGACGTGCTGCAATAGTGGCAGCCAATGTCTCAGCCTCATGCTGTGCATAAGATGTAGCAGCCTTCGCCAATGCCAACAATGCGTCCCAACGTGAATTGAGTTGCACCTGAATCTGACTCAGCGCATTCTTGCACTTTTCATCCATATCGACCAGCGCACGCTGCGTCTTGATGTAGCCAATCACTCCGAAGATGACAGCGGCAATCACCACCACCATCACGATCAATCCAATTGTATCCATAAATCTTTCTATATGATAGGTAAGTAAATAGTCCTTCTCACACCATCAGCGTCTTCGCGATGTAGAGGCAATAGATAATCAGCAGGATCGCCCCCTCATAACGTACTATCTTACGATGCGTCTTCAGGAACACCCATAGCAACACCCCAAGTCCGATCATAACCACATAATCAATGGCGAACGGTGTCCATGCATTCTGGATCGGCGTGATGGCACTTGCCACACCCACCACCGAAAGGATATTGAACGATACCGAGCCAATGATATTGCCCACAGCCATATCGGTTTCACCTTTCCGTGCAGCCATCACACTGGCGAAAAGTTCTGGCAGACTCGTGCCCACTGCCACCACCGTCAGTCCGATGATGCGTTCCATTTCATCTTTTACCACACCAAAGTATTCACCCAGTTCCATCGCAATGGCACTCGAACCCTCAACCAACCTGTCAGCCCCCCACACCATCGCAGCCAGGCTCACCAGCACATACAGGATGGCACGCCACAACGGCATCGACGGAGTCACCACCTCTGCCTCCTTCTTCATCTTCTTGCGCGAACGGTACACCTCCCACGAGATGAACGCCACCAACAATGCCACCATACAAATGCCCTGCCACCGCTGGATAGTGTTTCCCGTATAAGCCACCACAATGAATAATGCCATTGCCAACAACATAAAAGGGATATCCACTCGCATCATCGTACGCTGTGAGGGCAACGGATGAATCAGAGCCGTCACACCCAATATCAATGCGATATTGGCGATATTCGACCCTGCCACATTGCCGATGGCAAGACCAGACGAACCGACCCACGCTGCCTGTGTCGATACCAGCAGCTCAGGCATTGACGTGCCAAATCCAATCACTGTGATGCCAATGACCATCGCGCTGAGCTTGGCACGCTGGGCAATCGCCACAGCACCGTCAATCAGGAAATCGCCTCCCTTCATCAGGAGAACGAAACCAAGAAGGATATAGAAGATATTGAGTAACATGAACTATCTTTGCAAATCGTTTGCAAAGTTACGCACTTTTCACGTTTCCTCCAAATCTTTCGTTGTTTAATCTTCCCCATTCAATAAAGAAAGGCGACCCTCATCACGAGGATTGCCTTTCTACACACTTAACCTTAATCTACTATGATAGTAAAACAAATATAAACAATTATTATTGTCCTGTTACTTCTAAGTTGAAGGAAGAACCTGAGTTATTATTGCTAAAAGTAATGGTTCTTGCCTCACCTTCTTTAAAGGCTGAACTCAAATTCACCGAGTATGAGCCTTGTGCCGTATTCGATAGCTGCTGTAGTACAGTGCTCCATGGAGAATTGATGTTGATGGAACCAGCATTTCCACCCCAGGCTACAGGTTGGTAATTACCAGTCCAATTAAAGGTCAATTGGGAAATACCTGTAAAGATGTCTGCACCATCATATTTCACATTATACTTTCCATCTGATGCCGTCTCTATCGAGAATACACAATTCGTCTGTTTCCCAGAAATAGAATACGACGTTCCACCTCCATCCGTCGTCGAAGAATCGGTTGTGGTTCCTTCTTGAATTTCCGGTTGCACCTCGCCAGTCACACCAATCCAGATATATTGTGTGGTAGCCTGATGAGTGGCATCAGCCTGTTGCGTGATGATGACATTGTCACCACTCTGTTTGAGAGCTTTGATAGTGAGGTTTTTACCGTCAAGAGACACTTCTATGAAGCCTGTCCCCTGTGTCGAGACAGAAAGTGCACCTTCACTGTCAGTATTAATAGTCACAGTCTTAGTCGTGCCAGCCTCCATCTCAATGTTTGCTTCACTAAGAGAAATGCTTGGAGCCGATTTTTCACTCGACGTACCTGATCCACTTGAATTATAATGTACTGTCAAATCAACGTTCTTAACACCACCAGGTGTAGCAAGTCGTATGTTCACAGTGGTTGAGCCTGGATTTGTTTCTATACATTCCAGTTTAGTGAAAGATCCTTCTACCGGAGCCATTGCACCAGTGCTTCCAGATACACAGAATACTTTATCCTTATATGCCTCAGTCACATTGACATAGTCAAGTACGTTGATGACATCATTCTTTTTCACATAGATATCACTCGACTGTCCCTCCTTTAACTCAAGTGTAGCTACTGGCGCGGCAAGCACAGGATAGACTGAAGGAAGAATCGAATTGTAGAATGTCACATCAGCATTCGGATTACCTGACACTTCTATCTCATGGGCTGTCATCGCCATAGGCTGGGCACCCAATACTTTTTGAGCAAATGCCTTGGTAGATACAAAACCATTCTTGCCAGGCTTTGAAAACCAATCCTTGTGGCTTCCTTTGCTCTTTACCCACTCCTCAAACTCTGGATATGGCACGTTAATATATGTTCGCTCGCTTGGCCACGACCATACATTCGCCATTTTCTGTCCGACTTCTGGATAGTTAGTGAGGGTATAGGCGAATGGCACGCAGAGTATGTATGGAGCCACCCCTTCCACCGGGGCTTTCACGTCTGTTGCCTTGTCAAAAGCATCGTCCTCATAATTCAACACCTTTGCCATTGCAGGAGTTTCTGCAGGCAATACACGGATGGTGAAGCCTCCCATATTATTTGCCTTGCTGACATCTTCACTCAATCCCCAATCTGTTGCAACGTGCACTTCTACCTGCTGGGTGGCCACCTTCAAATCGCCACCCAAATTAATCGGCTGATAGTGACCGCTGATTGACGGAGATTGATCAAGCAGCTGGTGAATCTCACCAATGCAAGTCTTTCCAAAAAAGAGATAAGATGCCAATGTACCACCTGCAGCCAATGGAGTTACCGTCGCTTTGTTCTGACCAGCCAAACGTACCACCTTCACAACCACATCATTGTAGTCAATATCGAATCCAGCGCCAAGGTCTTCACCTGCCAAGATCCATGCTGCAGGTTCTGCATTTTGCAATTCGCTCACAGGCACGTTCACGTCAAGTCCCTGCGAAATCTTGATAATCCAGTCGTTGAAAATCCAATCGCGTTCCACGTCCATGTTCTTGTCAGCAGGTTGGTCTGGACGTTTCTGAGCATAGAAGTCGAAACCAAGGTATAGCCCAGACTTCGTCACACCGTCCTCCACCCAACTCACACGCTTCATGATATAGGTTGGTTGGTATTCATCACTCTGTGCATTGTGATAACAGAACTGCTTTACCCAATGCTTATCCACTCCTTGGAAATTGAAATCTTCTGTTGGACAACCTATAGGGTCTACACCACGCATCAAAGTAAGACCTATTATCTCACGACCTGTCTTTTCATCGACTCCAACAGAATTGTGGTCGCCATCATTGAAATCGTTCACGTGAATGTAACTACCGTTAAATGCACCTTCACCTGCAGAATTGTCATAAATCAGCAAGTGATTCATCTTGTTGCTTGCCGTACCCGTCTGTTGGTTGAAAGCATCATAATACCGAGCCGTACCCTTATGCACCTGCTGCACAAACAATTCTGTCCAAGGCACCAGTACCTCATTGAAGGCGCCATAGTGCTGTTTGCTGAACTCTGCAACTACTGCAAGACTCTCCGCCTCCGTGATGTTGGCAGGCACCACATAATCCCTTGACCACAAATTGCGATCCACATACTCACCACCACGTGTTTCCATCACCTGACCTGTTACGGAACTCATGTTATCGAAATCAACGGTTCCACCCACTACAGCACGGAGAGCCACGTCACCGTCGCTCACCACGAGGTTCTGCATATCCTCAATCACGTCGAATTCCAGCTTACGGGTGCCTGACACGTTCTTGAACGCGCCGACCTGCACAAACGAGCCTTCTTTCTCCGTATAGACATTGATGTCCTTCAGCTCCGAAGTGTTCACAGTCACATTGGCACGCTCAGCCAGGTTCCAATCCTGTGTCTCGTCAAACGAACCGAACTGACGGCTGAAGTCCGCATTAAATTTCATTTCCTTCTCGGTGTAGCCATTGTCATAGTCGCTACAACCCACGAGAACCATTGCTGCCACTGCCAGCGGCATCAAAATAGAAAGGTTTTTCTGAGTTTTCATAATCTTTATGGTTAATAGGTTGATTACTCTGTGCTTAAGGTTAACGCGCATATACGCGTACTGTTAATATGCAAATATAGGAACTTCTTGACAAATAACCAAATAAAATCGAGAAAAAATACAAAAATCATCAAAAAAACATGACTTTTACTGTTATAAGCCGATTTTTCGACGGATTTAAAGGAGCTAAATGGGAGGGAATCAGTTCAGTCTTGCGCGGCGTGTGGGAATGTGAGAAACAAATGTGAATAATTACCATAATTTTATCCACAAATTATCATTTTTGAACACGAATTGCCCTGATTTCATTCCTTCATTCTTTCATTCTTTCATTTCAGCAAA
>JAEEGJ010010605.1_pt1 | contig 23900 bp, 19 predicted proteins | sample 8958761 | NCBI WGS metagenome assembly JAEEGJ01 (sample SAMN16246546, study PRJNA631951) | gut metagenome | biome: gut microbiome; feature: rumen; material: RS-attached | host: Bos | place: Iran: Karaj | collected 2018-10 | reverse complement strand
TCGAGGAGACGCTGGATCTGGGCTGGCAGCTGCTGAAGATCCTGCCGAGAACGGAACTGAAGCGGATCAAGGAAGAATTCATCGACAAGTATCTTCCCGCCCAGTAAGGAGGGCGTAAATGGCCACTTATACACCGACCAGAATGGTGCTGAACCAGCTCAAGGGCAGGCTGACGACCGCGAGACGCGGCCACAAGCTGCTGAAGGACAAGCGCGACGAGCTGATGCGCCAGTTCATGGACATCGTAAAACAGAATAAAGAACTGCGCAAAGCGGTGGAGGAAGGCCTGACGGAAGCGTTCACGAGCCTGTCCGCCGCCAGCGCGGTCATGTCGCCGCAGATGCTGGAGCAGGCATTGCTGTATCCGCGGCGCACGGTGGATCTCGACGTGACGTACAAGAACGTCATGAGCGTCAACGTGCCCCAGTACAGCTTCGGCGAATCCGGCGGAACGGAGGACATCATTCCCTACGCCTTCGCGCAGACGTCCGGCGATCTGGACGACGCGCTCGAGAAGATGTCGTCCGTCTTCTCCGATATGCTGCAGCTCGCGGAAGTCGAGAAGTCGATGCAGCTGATGGCGGAGGAGATCGAGAGCACGCGCCGCCGCGTGAACGCGCTGGAGTACTCCACGATCCCCGATCTGGAGCGCAACATCCACTACATCACCATGAAGCTCGAGGAGAACGAAAACTCCACGAAGGTCCGCCTGATCAAGGTGAAAGAGATGGTGCTGCAGAAGGCGCACAATTATTCCGTATAAAAAGTGCACACGGGGACAGGTACAATGTGTCATTTTGCGGCGCATTGCACCTGTCTCTTTATATTGTTTAATAAAGTTAATATTGACATATATTAACATTTATGATATAGTGCTCTCACTTCTCCGCAGCGGGGCGGAAAGGAAGCAATATGACAGCAGAATATGCAAAAGACCTGGCGAAAACGGCGGAAGCGAACGCGGCCGTAGAGGAGAGCAGAGCGAATTACCGTTCAGAAAACGACGAAGTGCTGTTCGATATCCAGGAGACCATCGGCATCCTGCGCAAGAGCAACACGGGCTGGACGAGGGAACTCAACGTGGTGTCGTGGAACGGCGGCACGCCGCGCTTCGACATCCGCGACTGGGACCCCATGCACGAGAAAATGGGCCGGGGCATCACGTTCACGAAGGCGGAGGCGGATCAGATCTGCAAATGGCTGGCGGTGAGAGGCACACAGCTCGGCCGGCCCGCCGCGAAAGAGACCGCCGCGCAGGTGTTCGAAGCGGATACAGCATCCCAGGCAGTCCCGGAGGATGACGTGCCGTTCTAAGCATAAAAGACGCTGATAGGCGTCATTAAAAATTGCATAGGAAGTAACAAAAATTTAACAGTAAAAAGGTTGAGTATTCACAAAGAATAAGATAGAATCCTTATAGAAATTGTAAATACTTTCTGGTCAGAGTAGGAGCAGCGCGTTAAGTGTCCGGAGGATGGGATGTCGCCCCGGAACGAAGGCTTGCCGCGGTGCTGCCCCGCGTCCGCTGCCGAAAAGGATGTCTGTAAACTCCTTTCACGGCGACGAGAAAGGAGTTTTGTCTTATGAAGAAGGGCATGAGTGTTCAAAAACTCGTCATCCTCGGCGTATTGGTCGCCATGGAAGTCGTCCTCAGCCGTTTTGTTTCCATCAGCACCTGGAACATGAAGATCGGGTTTGCGTTTATCCCGGTCGCCGCAGCAGCCATCCTGCTGGGTCCCGTCGAAGCCGCTGTCTGCGGCGGTCTCGCGGATTTTCTGGGCGCTACGCTTTTCCCCATCGGAACGTATTTCCCCGGATTTACGGTGACAGCCGCGCTCACCGGGCTCGTGTTCGGCCTGTTCTTCCAGAAAGAGCAGACGCCGCAGCGCGTCGTGCCCGCAGTGCTGATCAACCAGTTCGTTCTTGGGCTTCTCATCAACAGCTATTTTATCTCGGTGCTGTACGGTTCTCCGTATAAAGCGCTGCTGGCTACCCGTATCGTGCAGAGCGCCATCCTGACCGTCGTGCAGACCGCGGGCATCCTGGTGCTGGCAAAGGTGCTGCAGCGGGTCAAACCGTCGCTGCCCGCGATGGAGAGGTGACCCATGACCTATCAGGAAACCATCGAATTCTTAGAGATCTCGAACTGGATGGGCAGCCGTCTGGGGCTTTCGCGCATGCAGGAACTGCTGCATCTGCTCGGTGACCCTCATAAGCAGCTGAAATACGTCCATATCACCGGTACGAACGGCAAGGGCAGCACCGCCGCCATGCTGGAATCCGTGCTGCGCGCGGCGGGCTATCATACGGGCCTGTATACGTCGCCGCATCTGATCCGCTACAACGAGCGCATGAAGATCGACGGCAGGAACGTGTCCGACGAAGATATGCAGCACGCGGCGGATCTGATGGCGGTCCAGATCGAGAAGATGGAGGACAAACCCACCGTCTTCGAGCGCATCACCGTCATGGCGCTGCTGATCTTCGCTCTCAAAAAGTGCGGGATCGTCGTGCTGGAAGTGGGCCTCGGAGGCCGGCTGGACGCGACGAACGTCATCGAGGCGCCGGAGTGCTCCGTCATCACGAACATGGATCTGGAGCACACGCAGGTGCTCGGCAACACCATCGAAGAGATCGCGGCGGAGAAGGCCGGCATCATCAAGCCGGGCTGCCCCGTGGTGCTGTACGCGCAGAGCGAAGCTGCAGAAGCCGTCGTAAAAGCGAAGGCCGCCGAATGCGGCAGCCGCTTCTTCCGGACCGATCCGTCCAAGATCCGCGTGCTGTCCCGCAGCCTGAAGGGTCAGATCTTCGATTACAGACAGAGACGCAACGTGCGCATCGCGCTGCCCGGCAACTATCAGCTGCGCAACGCGTCGACCGTGCTCGACACGGTGGACGTGCTGACGAGCAGGGGCTGGAACATCCCGGAACAGGCTGTGTACGACGGCATGAAGAACGCCGTCTGGGCCGGCCGCTTCCAGGTGCTGCACGAAGAGCCGCTCGTCCTCCTGGACGGGGCGCACAATCCGAACGGCGCCGGCGAACTGGCGCAGTGTCTGGACAGTTATCTGCCGGGTCAGAAACTCACTCTGATGATGGGCGTGATGGCAGACAAGGACTACCGCTCCATGCTGGACATCATGATGCCCTACGCCAGCCGCGTGTTCTGCGTCACGCCGCCGTCGGACCGCAGTCTTCCGTCCGCGGAACTGGCGCGCATCATCCGGGAAGAATACGGCGTTCCCGCGCAGGACGCGGGACCCTCTTCCGAAGGCATCGCCAAGGCGTTCGAAGCCTGCCGCGAGAACGATATCCTCGTCGTATTCGGGTCGCTGTACCAGGCCGGCGAAGTGCTGGAATACTTCGGCAAAGAAGCGTAAAAGGATGGGCAGGACCGCCCTTTTGGAGTATAATATTTATGACAGAGAACGACAGAACCTGTCCCCCAGCGCTGTGCGGAGGACAGGCTCTTTTATAACAGGCGAAAAGGAGCGAAAGCGATATGGAGCTTAAAAAGATCACATTGAGACCTGCCCCCGGCGAAGAACCCCAGACCCTGAAATTCCCGGCGGACGTGACGGTCGAAACGATCCTGCAGACGTCCGGCGTCAAGACGAAATACCCGATCTACGCGGCGCGCATCAACAACAAGGTGCGGCCTCTGATGGCGGTTCCGGAAAACGGCGACGAAGTCGTGTTCCTGGACATGCGCGACAGCTGCGCGAAGGAGATCTACCAGCGCAGCGTCATCGACCTGTTCCGGGAGGCGATCAAGAAGTCCTTCCCGGAAGCCCGCGTGACCGTCGGCAATTCCCTCAACCGGGGCATCTTCATGGAAGTCAAGAAAGTGCGCGGCTTCGGCTCTCCGGCGGTGGAGAAAGTCGAACGCACCATGAAACAGATGTCGCGCGACAAGGTGCCGTTCGATTTCATCGAGCACGGTCTGGACATGGTCGTGCCCGACGCCGGCTACATCCGCAACTTCGATCTGCGCAAGTGCCGCAGCGGCCTCGTCATCCGCATCCCCGAAGATACGCATCCCGGCGGGCTGGCGCCGTATACGGACAACAAGAGTCTGTACAAGGCCTTCGCCGTACAGCGCAAATGGTCCGAAAAACTGGGCATCCTCACCTGCGCGGACCTGAACCACGCCATCGCGGACGGCGATATCCGCAATCTCGTGCTGGTCTCTGAAGCGCTGCAGGAGAAGAAGATCTCCCACATCGCCGACGAGATCGTCCACAGCGGCAAGCGCATCGTGCTCATCGCCGGACCTTCGTCCTCAGGCAAGACCACGTTCGCGCACAGGCTGTGCACGCAGCTGTGGGTCAACGGGCCCAAGCCAGTCTACATGGGTACGGACGACTATTATCTCGACCGCGACCAGATCCCCTACGGGCCGGACGGCACGCAGAACTTCGAGAATCTGGATTCCATCGACGTGGCGCTGTTCAACGAGCATCTGCAGACGCTGCTGGACGGCGGCGAAGTGGATCTGCCGCGCTTCGATTTCAATCTGGGCAAGAAGGTGTTCGGCGAGCGCAAGCTCAAACTGGCGCCGGACCAGCCCATGGTGATCGAGGGCATCCACGGTCTGAACGAAGCGCTGACGCCGGCCATCCCCAAATCGGAGAAGTACAAGATCTACATCAGCCCGCTCACGCAGATCCGCATCGACGACTACACCCGCATCCCCCTGACAGATACCCGCAAGCTGCGCCGCATCGTGCGCGATGCCAAGAAGAGGGGATGGGACGCCCGCCAGACCATCGAAGCCTGGCCGAAGGTGCGCGCAGGCGAAGACGTGAATATCTTCCCGTACAGCGACGAAGCGGACAACATCTTCAACTCCGCGTTCGTTTACGAGCTGGCCGCCCTGAAGAAAGACGCGCTGCCCATGCTCACCTCCATCCCCGAGGACGACGAATACTACACCGAGGCACAGCGTCTGGCGCGCCTGCTGTCCCACGTGGATATCATCGAAGACGACCGCTACATCCCGAATAACTCCATCCTGCGCGAATTCATCGGCGGGAGCATCATCGTATAGAGGCCCACATGCAGGAATACCTCGCAAAACTGAATCCCCAACAATACGAAGCGGCCACCACGCTGGAGGGGCCGCTTCTCATCCTGGCCGGAGCCGGCTCCGGCAAGACCGGCACGATGACCCACCGCATCGCTTACATGATCAAGGACGCGGGGATCAGCCCGTACAGCATTCTGGCGGTCACGTTCACGAACAAGGCCGCGACCGAGATGCGCGAACGTGTCGAAGCCCTTGTAGGCGCCTGCCCGGGCATGTGGATCCAGACGTTCCATTCCGCCTGCCTGCGCATCCTGCGCATGGAAGCGGACAAGATCGGCTACGACCGCAATTTCGTCGTATACGACCCCGTGGATCAGAAAGCCCTGATGAAGAGCATCGTCAAGGAACTGGAATTCGACGAGAAGCAGTTCGCTCCGGCCTACGTGCTGTCGGAGATCTCCGATGCGAAGGAAAAGGCGGTGAGCGCGGCGGAATATGCCCGCAAGTACGGCCACGTGGAACGGTATCAGCCGCTGTGTACGCTGTATGACCGCTACGAGAAGGCGCTGCGCAAGAACAACGCCATGGATTTCGACGACCTCATCCTGAATGCGGTGCGGCTGTTCGAACGCGACGAAGAGACGCTGCTGCGCTATCAGCACAAGTTCCGCTACGTCATGGTGGACGAATACCAGGACACGAACATGCTGCAGTACCGCCTCGTCTACCTGCTGGCGCAGAAACACCGCAACCTCTGCGTCGTCGGGGACGACGACCAGTGTATCTACCAGTGGCGCGGCGCGGATATCCGCAACATTCTGGAATTCGAGAAGGATTTCCCCGGCGCGAAGGTCGTCAAGCTGGAGCAGAACTACCGCTCCACGTCCAATATCATCGACGCGGCGCACAGCGTCATCTGCCGCAACAAGGGCCGCAAGTCCAAGAAACTGTGGACGGAGGCGCCTGCCGGCGAGAAGATCGAATACTACCGCGCGCCGGATGACCGGGAAGAAGCCCGCTGGACCGCGGAGAAGATCCGCAGCCTGATGCGCAAGGATCCCGGCTTGAAATACTCCGATTTCGCGATCCTATACCGCACGAACGTGCAGTCGAGACGCTTCGAAGATTCGCTGTCGGGCAAGGGCATGCCGTACCAGGTGCTGTCCGGCCTGCGTTATTACGACCGCAAGGAGATCAAGGACATGATGGCGTACATGCGGCTCATCCTGAATCCGGCGGACGACGTGGCGCTGCTGCGCGTCCTGAACGAACCGAAACGCGGCATCGGCGCGAAGACAGAGGAGAAACTGCGCGGTATGGCCACCGCCACCGGCAGATCCCTGCTGCAGACGCTGTCCGATCCGGACGTGCAGGACAGCCTGTCCGCGAAGAGCGGCCCGGCCGTCAAGGCTCTGACGGAGATGCTTTCCTCCCTGGCCGTCGAACAGGAGCGCATGAGCGTCGAGGACGTTTACGACACGCTGCTGGCCCGCTCCGGTTATCTGCAGGCGCTGCAGGAGTTGAACACCGTCGAGGCGGACGCCCGCATCGAGAACCTGCTGGAATTCAAATCCGTCATCGCGGAAAAGCAGAAGGAGATGGACGACCTGCAGGAGGCGCTGACGCTGGAGAAGTTCATGGAAGGCCTGGCGCTGCTGTCCGACGTGGACAACCACAAGGCGGATGCGGACGCGGTCACGCTCATGACACTGCATTCCGCGAAAGGCCTGGAATTCCCCGTCGTCTTCATGCCCGGCATGGAACTGGGCATCTTCCCCAGTTACCGCACGCTGGACCGGGGCGAGGGGATCGAGGAGGAGAGACGCCTGTGCTACGTCGGCATGACCCGCGCCAAAAAGCGGCTCTTCCTGAGCAGCGCCGAGATGCGCATGCTGTACGGCAAGACGGACTTTACCGCCGAATCTCCGTTCCTGAAGGAGATCGACAGGAAATATCTGACAGGCGACGCAATGTACGAAAAGAGGGGACAGGGCGTGGCCTTCGACCGCTATGAATCCAAAGCGCCGTATTCCGCCGGACCTTACGTATCGCCCATCGCGCAGGCGAACCTGCTGCGCACCGGCGCGCTCAGCAAGAAGAAGGAAACGCTGGAAGGCGTCGCGGTGGCAGCGGGAGACGCGGTGGAACATCCCAAGTTCGGCAAGGGCACCGTCATCGAGTGCAAAGGCAACGTGTTGACGGTCTTTTTCGACTCCGTCGGCGTCAAGAAACTGGCCAAGGACCTGGCGCCGCTCAAGAAACTGTAGGAGAAAGCGATGGATCCCAGAGAGAGAATGGAGGAGCTGTACAAGCTCCTGGCTTATCACAACGAACGCTATTACAATCAGGACGAGCCGGAGATCTCCGACTACGAATACGACCAGCTGAGCCTGGAACTGCGCCGGCTGGAGGCCGAGCATCCCGAATGGATGCACAAGGACAGCCTGACCCAGCGCGTAGGCGGTACGGCCAGAAGAGACCTGCGCAAGGTGCAGCACGACGTGCCGGTCATCTCGCTGCAGGACGTGTTCTCCAGGGAGGACGTGTACGCCTTTGTGGAGCGGGTCAAAAGGGAGATGCCCACCGCACGTTTCATCGTGGAAAAGAAGATCGACGGTCTGACGCTCGTGCTGCGCTACCGGAACGGCAAGCTGGAAGACGCGATCACGAGAGGCGACGGCGCGATCGGCGAAAGCGTGTACGAGAACGCGCTGGCCATCCGCTCCATCCCCAAGGAGGTGCCGGAAAAACTGCCGTACCTGGAGGTGCGCGGCGAAGTCTACATGTCCACGGAGAGCTTCGAGGCGATGAATGCGCGGGAAGCGGAACGGGGCGGCAAGACGTACCAGAACCGCAGAAACAGCGCGGCCGGCACGCTGCGCCAGCTGGACCCCGCTGTGGTGGCGGAACGCCAGCTGGACATCTTCGTGTTCAATCTGGAGATCGCGGAAGGCAAGACGTTCACGGGTCACAAGGAGAGCCTGCTGTGGCTGCAGAGCCAGGGCTTTTCCATCAGTCCGCAGCTGACGGAGGCGGAGACGGCGGACGAGGTCTGGGCGGCGATCGAGGACATCGGCAGCACCCGCTGGGAACTGAATTACGGCATCGACGGCGCGGTCGTCAAGGTGGACGATCTGGCGCAGCGGCAGGCGCTCGGCTTTACGAGCAAAGTGCCCCGCTGGGCGGTCGCCTATAAATATCCGCCCGAACGCAAAGAGACCGTCGTCGAGGACATCATCGTGCAGGTGGGACGCACCGGCCGGCTGACCCCGCTTGCGCTGATGAGACCCGTGCGCGTGGCGGAGACCACGGTGTCCCGGGCAACGCTGAACAACCAGGACTATATCGACGAGAAGGACGTGCGCATCGGCGACACGATCGTCATTCAGAAAGCCGGGGACATCATCCCCGAGGTGAAGGAAGTCGTAAAGGAAAAGCGTCCGGAAGGCACGGTTCCGTATAAAATGCCCTCGTTCTGCCCGGTCTGCGGCGCTCCCGTGGCGCGGGAAGAGGGCGGTGACGGCGTGCACCTGTACTGCACCGGCAGCGCGTGTCCCGCGAAGGACAGCCGCAAGCTGGAGTATTTCGTCAGCAAGGACGCCATGAACGTGGACGGCTTCGGTCCGGCTGCCGTGGAAGCGCTCATCTCCGAAGGATATATCCGGGAGTACGCGGATATTTACACGCTGAAAGACCATCGCGACCGTCTGATCGAAGAGGGCATCGTCGGCAAGGAAAAGTCTGTCGACAACCTGCTGAAGGCGATCGAAGGATCGAAGGACAACGATATCGACCGGCTGATCACGGGCCTGGGCATCCGGGGCGTAGGCAAGCAGGGCGCGAAGGTCCTGGCTTCGAACTTCCCCGACATGCAGGCCGTCATGGACGCGAAGGCGGAAGCGCTGGCGCAGCTGCCCGATTTCGGCGGCATCACCGCGGCGGACATCACCGCGTTCTTCGCGGATCCCAGGAACCGCGAAGCCGTGGAAAAACTGGCGGCTGCCGGGGTCAACACGGTTTCGAAGGCTGCGTCGAAGCGCAGGGACGACCGCTTCGCAGGCATGACGTTCGTGCTTACCGGCACGCTGCCGACCCTCAAGCGGGATGAAGCGCAGGCCATCATCGAATCGTTCGGCGGAAAGGCCGCGGGCAGCGTTTCGAAGAAGACGACGTACGTCCTCGCAGGGGAAGCCGCAGGCAGCAAACTGACGAAGGCGCAGGAACTGGGCATCCCCATCCTGGACGAGGACGCGTTCCTGGAGATGACGAAATAAAAGAAATCCGTTGCAAAACACGGCAGCTTTCAGTATAATAATCAAGCATCGAACCGCGCCGGAAGACCGGCCGGGCCCTGCGCAAGAGACACCTGTGAACCTGGTCAGGACCGGAAGGTAGCAGCCATAAACGGGCCCGTCTTTGTGCCGCAGATCAGTCTGGCCGGCCTTCCGGCGCGGTTCGTTTTTTTGTGTCTTTACGGAACCTTTCCCAGTCAGTAAAATGAAGGCAGGAGGAAAATAAATGGAAAGGATCGTCTTTATCAGTTACAGTTCGCAGGATAAGCCGATCGCCGACGCGATCTGCCGCCAGCTGAAAGAGAACGGTATCCAATATTGGATCGACAGGCGCGATATCGGACCCGGTCTCTGGGCGGATGACATCATGGACGGTCTGCATCGCAGCGAAGTCTTTGTCGTCGTAATCGGTCATAACTCGATCGCATCACAGGAAGTCCTCAAAGAGGTTACCGAAGCGACTAAGACCTGCAAGTTCATTCTCCCGTTCAAAGTGGATGACGAGATGCTCTCCAAAGGACTGCAGTATCATCTCGGCCCTTATCAATGGCTGGATGCGGCGACCCCTCCTCTGGAAGAGCGCATCGGCGAATTGCTCGAATGCATCGAGCATCTTTCTGAAGAAAATGCTTTCAACGTCAACAGCGGCCGCATGAAACTCGTAGAAAAGGCGCCTGCGCCTCACGGGTTCTTCGTGGGCCGCGAACAGGAGATCGCTGCGATCCGGGAAGCTTTTCAGGACGACCATATCGTCTTCCTTCAGGGGATGGGCGGCATCGGTAAGAGCGAGATCGCGAAAGGATATGCGCAGACATACCGCAGCGAATACGATACGATCCTCTTTACAAGTTATACTTCCGGCCTGCTGGATCTGGTCTGCGGCGAGGATATCGCGATCGAGAACCTGCGGCGGATGAGCGGGGAAGACAGCGTCGTGTGGTTCCGCAGAAAACTGGAGGCTCTGCGGTCGCTCGTATCAGAACGCACGCTGCTGATCATCGATAACTTCGATACGGATACAGATCCATATATGGATGAGGTCTTCGCGATGCCGTGCCATATCCTCGTCACGTCCCGGAACGGACATCCCGACTATGATTCCGAGATCCACGTCGGTCCGGTCGAGGATTTCGATACGGTGCGGAAGATCTTTGCGCATCACGTAAAGCCATTGAAGGTGACGGATCAGGAGTCGGTCGATGAGATCCTGCGGCTGGTCGGCTGTCACACCATTACCGTGGAACTTATCGCGAAACAACTCGCGGCCAGCCGTCTGACCCCGGCGAAGATGTTGGACCGTCTGCGCTCTGCCGGCGTCGATACGAAGCTGAAGGAGTCTGTAAAACACGGCGTGTCCGCGGGAAAAAAGAACGCATTCGACTATATCCGGCAGTTGTTTACTTTCTCAGACCTCAGCGAAGAAGAAAAACACATGCTCTGCGTGATATCGTTCGCGCCTGTGAGCGGGATACAATTTCCGATGCTCAGCGAGATCCTGGACCTGGAAGACTTTGACGTCGTCAATTCTCTGATCGGCGGCAGCTGGCTGATCGACGATATCGAAGCCGTACGCATGCATCCGGTCATCCGGGACGTCGTCCGGGCAGAACTGGCGCCTACGCCGGTCACTTGCCTCGACTACGTCGAAGGCTTGCGGAAAAAGAGCGTCAACATGTGGAATTTCGACCTGCAGGAGAGAAACGACTTCTACGCCCTGGTCCGCCAGATCGTCATCGACTGGCCGGATCCGGTGCCCGAGACGCTTCCCGCATACGACGATCTGATCGACGCGGTATGGATGGGCGGCGATTTCGCCAGGGCTCAGGCTTTCGGCGAAAAGGTCTATCGCTATGCGCTCGAGACGTGCGGATCTGCGCATTACGAGACCGGAAGATCCGCGCTCCACACGGCCGGGGCTTATCACAATGCGGGAGATGACATTACAGCGGAAGGCTGGTACCGGAAAGCCTTCGAACATATGATGGAGCTGGGAGGACCCGTCACGGCGACGATGGGACAGGCCTGCTTTAAAGTGGGACGCTGTGCTGTCAAGCGGGGCGACCTGGAAGCTGCGCAGCCATATTATGAGAAGGCCGTCGAGTTGTATGACGATCTGCTCGCCAGGAAAGTATTCCTGCCCGGACGCAAATATCCGGATCAGTATACCGATCTGATCCACGACCTGGCCCGCGTAGAGCGTCTGAAGGGAAAATACGAAAGATCCATCGAACTGGAAGAGCAGTGCTGCCGGCAAAATATCGAAAGTTTCGGACACGAAACGGTCGCATTTGGCAATTACTATCTCGGCATGGGCCTTTGTTACAGCGGGCTGAAAGATTACGCAAAAGCGGACGAATATATGCAGAAAGCCCTGGAGATCTGCATGAAGCATTACGGCGCTGCGAATCTGCAGACGATGGATTGCAGAGAATCGATCGCAGACAGCCTTCTTGCCCGAGGGGACCGCGAAGGCGCCGCCGCGGAACTGAACGCGATGCTGATGGATCTGGACAAGTACTTTGGTGAGAAGAATCCGCTGACGGTCAGGATCCGGGAAAAGGCGGAAAGCCTCGCATAAGTCCTGTCAGATGACCGGATGTGAAACGAAAGAGAGTTCATGAAATGGAACACATGATCTTTATATCCTATTCGAGCAAAGACGAACCTTTGGCGCAGTTGATCTGCCACCGGCTGAAAGAAGCCGGCTTCCGCAGCTGGTTTGCGCCGAAGGATATCCTGCATGCGGATTGGGCAGGGGAGATCATCGACGGTCTGCGCCGCTCAAACGTGTGCGTTGTCATCGCGGGCGAGAATTCGTTCGCTTCGGGGGAAGTGCTCAAGGAAGTCGTTGCGGCGACGGATTGCTGCGAATACATCATTCCCTTTAAGGTGGACAGCGCCGAGCTTCCGTATAAGTTCCAGTATCATCTGGGACCCTGCCACTGGCTGGACGCCTCTTCGCCGCCCATCGAGAACCGGATCGAGGAACTCATTCAAAGGCTCAAACATCTGTCCGAGGAAGACGCGGTCTACCGGAATGCGCGCAGACTGAAGCTGACAGACCACATGGTCTGGCCCCGGCCGAACTTTCTGGGCCGGGACGCGGAACTGGAGGAGATCGCCCAGCGGCTGCCCCAAGAAGGCACGCTGTTTCTGCGCGGCATGGGCGGCATCGGCAAATCCGAGATCGCGAAATCCTATGCTGCAAAGTATCATGACCGCTATGACAGCGTCGTTTTCCTGGGATACGAGGGAAGCATTTTCGACCTGGTCAGCGGCGACGGCATACGGATCGAGAACCTGCCGCCGCGGGACCTGAACAGCGAGACGGAGGAACAGTTCTTCGACCGCAAGATGGAGGCGCTCCGCAGGATCGTTTCAGAACGGACGCTGCTCATCCTGGATAATTATGACGTGGACGGCGATCCGCATTTTGCGGATCTGGCCAACACAGAGGCACATCTGCTGGTGACGACCCGCAACGAACACGAAGACTATCCGGTGATGAACGTCGGCCCCATCGCGGATTTCGATACCGTGCGGTCCCTGTTCGTCTCCTCCTGGGGAAAGACGCCCAAGCCGGAAGATCTGCCGGTCATCGACGGGATGATCCGCCTGGTGGGCTGCCATACGTATGCGGTCGAACTCATCGCCAGGCAGATGAAAGCCAGCCACCGCACCCCCGCGCAGATGAGCGGACTGCTGCAGACCGGAGGACTGCAGACGAATCTGAAGGAAAAAGTCAAGCGGGAAGGCAGCGAGGTCCAGGGCTCGGCTTACGAATACATTTCCCGGCTGTTCGCGTTTTCCGGCCTTTCGGAGGAGAGCGGACAGATTCTGCGCTGGATGGCCATGGTGCCGTACACCGGCATCGACGCCGGGTTGTTCTGCGATATCTGCCAACTGGATTCTTTCGATGCGATCAACGATCTGGTTGCGCATAGCTGGCTGCAGTTGGATGAGGATACGGACGTCCTGAGCATGCACCCGGTGATCGCGGACGTTGTGCGAGAGCAGCTGCACCCCTGCGTGGAGAACGGAAAGACCTACATCGCCGGCCTGTGGCGGGAAGTCGGAAGTCTGTGGTTCAATAATCTGGAAGAAAGGGTAAGGCTTTGGCCGCTCTACGCAAAGATCATCCGCGACTATTACGATCCAATCCCGGAACTCTGGACGGAATTCAGCTATCTGGAGAACAACGCCTGGATCTGCGCCAGATACGCGCTTTCCATCGAATTGGGTCACCGTTTCCTGACATACACCAAAGCGCATTTTCCTGAAGATCATGAAAAGATCGGCATCGCGGCGAATTATCTCGGCGGCTGCTATCACAACAGCGGAGACGATATCCACGCTGAGCCGTATTATGAAGAGGGACTGGAAAACCAGAAACGCGCGATCCGTGAAGACAGCGAACCTGCCCAGTGGGACCAGCTTGCCAACGCGTATCAGAAGGTTGGGCGCTGCGCGTATCTGGCGGGAGACTTCGAGAAAGCGAAAAACTGCTTCGAAGAGTCCATTCGGATCGGCAGCGAAAAGTTTGGAAAGAAAGGGTATTTCTGCAACGCTTTCCTGGAGATGGGCTGCATGTATCTGAAGATGGAGGATTACGAAAACGCTCTGAAATATCTGGAAGAGAGCCAGAGGCTCTACGTCGCGAAATCCGGTCCGGACAATCCCAACAGCGCTGCTGCTCTGATGAACATCGGCAAGTGCTGGATGCGTCTGGGCGATTATACCGGCGCAAAGCATGCGCTGGATGAATCCCTGCGGCTCAATATCCGCTTCAACGGTAATCAGAGCCGCCAGACGTTCTGGTCCAAAGAGGCTTTGGGCGATCTGGCGCTGCTGGAAGGAAAGCCGGACGAGGCCAGGCGCATCTACGAGGAAATAGAAGTGGAAATGGAGCAATGTTTCGGAGAACAGAACCCGGATCTGCTGGCGCTTCGGGAGAAGCTCAAGAATATAGGGATCGCATAAACATATGGCAAGAAAAGAACTCCGGACGGCCTGTCCGGAGTTCTTTTGATGGATATTTCAGGATACTAATCGAGATTCACGTCGATGGCGAACAGGCCGCCGGCGCCGCCGGAGTACAGGTACAGGATGTTGTCATCCGGTCCGAACTTGCCTTCTCTGGCCATCTTGATCAGGCCGCCGAACGCCTTGCCGGTGTAGACCGGGTCGAGGAACAGGCCTTCGTTCTCCGCCATCATGCGGATGGCCGCGTTGCCTTCAGGAGAGGCGATCGCGTAGCCTTCGCCGCAGACGTCTACGAGGTGGACGTCGTCCACGGTCGGTACGAAATCCAGCTCCAGCAGTTCCGCCAGGCCTTTCATGATGTTCGTGGTGATCTCTTCGAACGGGTCGGTATCGACCATCATGCCGATGACCTTCGTGTCGGGCATGAACAGTTTCGCGCCCATCGCGACGCCCGCGTGGGTGCCGCCGCTGCCTTCCGCGCAGCAGATGTAGTCGAATTTAATATCGGTCTGTTCGGAGATCTCCTTGACGCAGTTCACGTAGCCCAGCGCGCCCAGCGCATTGGAACCGCCGGTCGGGATCTTGTAGTAGACCTTGCCGCTCTCCTGGCCGACTCTGTCCATTTCTCTGTAGACGTCGGCAGAATCGCTGGTATCCAGGAAACGTACGTCCGTGTTCATCAGGTATTCGAGCAGGATGTTGCCCTTGCGGTCGGTGACGCCGCGCTTCTTGAGGATGAGGATCGGGGTCAGCCCCAGCTTCTTGCAGCAGGCTGCCGTCAGCATGGCGTGGTTCGACTGCGCGCCGCCGGTCGTGAATACGATCTCGGCGCCCTTGTTCTTCGCGTCCGCCAGCAGGAATTCCAGCTTTCTGACTTTATTGCCGCCCAGGCCGATACCGGTCATGTCGTCGCGCTTGATGTAGACGTTCGTGCCCAGGATACGGCTGATGTTCTCCAGCTTCTGGATCGGGGTCGGCAGGACTGCCAGGGGGATGCGGGGGAAATCTTCGAGTCTCTTCATAAGGACGCTCCTTTCTTTGCGTAGAACGGGCGAAGGATGCCCGGGTTCCTCTCGATATAATCATAACACAGGTTGCGCCGGAAGTTGAAGCATAATAAAATTGATTCTGAGAACAAGCCCCGGGATCACACAGGATACTGCGTGGGCGACCCTGAGAGGAGGCATGCAGGTGGCAGAATTTTTCAGACCGGAAAATCTTCAGCAGGCGTTATCCCTGCTGGCGGAATACCGGGAAAAAGCGGCCGTCGTGAACGGCGGCAGCGACATCGTCGAAGACATCAGTAAGGGAAAGATCAAACCGGACGCGATCGTTTCGATCGGCGGTATCCGCGAATTGGGCGGCATCCGCGAAGACGGTGGGATGCTTCGCATCGGCGGGACGGTCACGTATCGGCAGATGCTGGGATCGGTCGCCTGTCAGCGTTTTCGCGGCCTGATCCGGGCGGTATCCCAGGTAGGGAGCCCTGCGATCCGCATCGTCGGAACGCCGGCCGGAAATCTGGGCACCGCGGCGCCTGCGGCGGACTGCGCGACCATGCTGCTGGCTCTGGACGCGCAGGTCGTACTGCAGTGCGGGGAAGGGCAGCGGACGGTTCCCCTCACAGACTTTTATTACGGCCGGGGAAAGACGCAGCGCAGGCCGGACGAACTGATCGTTTCCATCGACGTGCCCTCTCTCGCGCCCGGCGAAGGGACAGGGTATTACCGCGTGGCGCGGCGCAAAGCCCAGGATATCGGCAAGATCCTTGCCGGATGCCGGCTGACGCTGGAAAACGGCGCGGTCCGCGAAGCGAAGATTTCCCTCGGCGCGCTAAACGCCTGCATCGTTAGGGCGCGCAGCCTGGAAGAGGCGGTCATCGGTAAGACTGCAGCCGAAGCTTTGGGCTATCTGAAGCGCACGTTCCCCGAAGAGGCGGGGCTGAGAGAATCCTATTTCAGGGAATACAAAGAACAGGTGACGTCTTCCGCCGTGGCGAGAGCTTTCGCCTTGGCGTTGGAAGACGCTGCGGAAAGGAGCGGGCTATGGCAATAGTATCGTTTATCCTCAACGGGAAGCCCGTCAGCTGCGACGTACCGGCGGAAGAGACGCTGGTGGACACCATACGCCGCCGGTTCAAGCTCACCGGAACGAAAAAAGGCTGCGGCACCGGAGACTGCGGCGCCTGTACCGTTCTTCTGGACGGCGACGCAGTGCGGTCCTGCACGCTGCTCACCGGCATGGTGCACGGCAGGTCCGTGACCACCATCGAGGGCGTCGGCACCATGGATCGGCTTCACCCCGTGCAGCAGGCTTTTGTGGACGTCAACGCCATCCAGTGCGGTTACTGCATTCCCGGCATGGTCCTGACGGCCATTGCGCTCCTGAACCGGAATCCGGATCCGGACGAAGCGGAGATCCGCGAAGCGATCTCCGGCAACCTGTGCCGCTGCACCGGGTACCAGAAGATCGTCGAAGCGATCTCTCTGGCGGCAAAACGCATGCGGGAAGCAGGAGAGGAGGCTGCGCGATGAAGGAAAAGTACATCGGACAGAGAGTCACACGGCCCGACGCGCTGGCGAAGGTCACCGGACAGGCACAGTTCGCAGCGGATATTGCCGTTCACAGAGACGACCTGCTCCACGCAAAAGCGCTATACCCGCCTTATGGACACGCCAGGATCCTCTCCATCGATACGTCCGAAGCGGAGCATATGCCCGGCGTAGTCTGCGTCATGACCGCAAAAGATCTTCCTGCGGGCTGTACGAACAAGTACGGCGCAGATGAGCCGGACAAACCCATCTTTGCGGAAAACAAGATCGTATATGAAGGGGACGCCGTGGCAGCCGTGGCGGCGGAAACTTTGGCGCAGGCGGAAGCGGCGATCGCAAAGATCCGCGTGACGTACGAACCGCTGCCCGCCTACGAGGACCCCTGCGCGCTGCGGGAGATCTATCCTTCCCCCATCCACGAAAATCATCCCATCTCGGGTCAGAGCCCCATTTCGCTGTCGGCTACCGTGCGGAACGGCGATCCAGCGCCCGCCTTTGAACGCGCGGATGTTGTGCTGGATCACTGGTATCAGACCCCCATGGTGGACCACGCCTACATCGAACCGGACGTGTGCATCGTGGAGCCGGATCCGGTACAGGGCGGCTTCACCATCTGGAGTCCCCAGCACGCGGTGCAGAACGCCAAGCAGGACATGGCGAAACTCTTCGGCCTGCCTCAGAGCAAAGTCCGGGTCATCGGTACGTTGGCAGGAGGCGGTTTCGGCGGAAAGGAAGACTCCACCTATGACGTTTCCACCGTAGCTGCGGCGCTGGCGATGAAGACCGGAAGACCTGTCAGCTTCGAGTTTACCAGGGACGAGGTCTTCCGGAACACCGGCAAGCGCCACGCCGAGCAGATCCACCACAGACTGGCGGCGGACAAGGAGGGCAACATCCTTGCGATCGACGTGGACGCGGTCATCGACAAAGGCGCCTACCGCTCCGTCGATATCCTGCCTTACCGGGGCAGCTATTATGCCGGCGGACCCTATAAGATCCCCGTGTCCCATGCGAAAGCGGAATCTGTGTTTACGAACCATCCTTACGGCTGCGCCTTCCGCGGACTTGGCGTCCCTCAGGCGACTTTCGCCATGGAAGGGCAGATGGACTACCTGGCGGCTGCGCTGGGCATGGACCCGCTGCAGCTGCGGCTGAAGAATATCGCCCGGGCGGGAGACAGGCTCCATATGGGTCAGGTGATGCTGGAAGAGCGGGGCCTTGGCCTGGATGAATGCCTGCTGAAAGCTGCGGATGCCATAGGCTGGAAGGACAGAGCGAAGACCGGCTATTACGATAACCGGGGGAACATCAAGCGTGGCAAGGGCATCGCCTGCTTCCTGTACGGCATCGGTACCGGGGCTTCTCCCGACGGGGCGCACTGCCTGGTGCAGGCGCAGCGGGACGGATCCTTCAACGTGCAGGTCTCCCAGAGCGAACTGGGTCAGGGGCTTCTCGCAGCCATGTCGCAGATCGCGGCGGATGCTTTGGGCGTCACGCTGGATAAGATACAGGTGGACTATGCTGACACTGCCGCGTCTCTGCTCGCGGGTCCCACCACGTCTTCCCGGTCTACCATGTACGTGGGCAACGCGCTGCTGAGCGCCTGTAAGATCCTGACGGACCGTTTCCTGGGTTACGCGGAAGGAGTCATGCGCGTCGGAAAGTCCAATCTGGCGATCGAGGACAATATGGTGATGGTCAAGGGAAAACCCGAGACGGCCGTGCCGCTCGCAGAGATCGTCGAAGGCGCTTATACCGCCCAGATCCCCCTGGCAGCTATCGGCAGCTGGTACCCGCCCAGAGTTTTCTTCAACGAGGATATGACCAACGATCAGATGCACACGTACACCTTCGGCGCCTGCGCCGTGGAGATCGCGGTGGATACAGAGACCGGCATCATCGACGTGGAACGCTGCCTGCTGGCGGCGGACGTGGGAAAGGCGATCAACCCGGATACTGTGGAGGGACAGATGCAGGGCGGCCTCACCCAGGGCATCGGCTGGTCGGTCATGGAAGAGATCTTCATGGAAAACGGCCGGATGAAGAATCATTCTTACCATGATTACCTCATCCCCACCGCCATGGACGTTCCGGATCTGGAGACCATTATCGTGGAACACCCCTCCGATCTGGGTCCCTGCGGCGCAAAGGGCATCGGCGAGCCGCCTCTCGTGGCGACCGCGCCCGCGATCCGCAGCGCATTTTGGGACGCTACGGGCGTATTTGTGGACGAGATCCCGCTGACCCCGGTGAGGGTGATGGAGGCGTTAAAGCGGAAGGACGGCAGGGAATGATCCCCGTAGTCGTTCTGGCCGGCGGCGCTGCCAGGCGCTTCGGCAGCAACAAGCTGCTGGCGGATCTGAAAGGACTGCCGCTCGTGATGCATACGCCGCTGCGCCTGCAGAAGGCGGGCGGATTCGACGTGACCGTCGTGACCTGTCATGAAGAGGTGAAACAGCTGTGCGAAGAGGCCGGGCTGACCTGCCTCTTCAGCACGCTCTGTAAAGAGGGCCTGTCGGGTTCCGTGCGGGCTGCGGCGGAACACCTGATAGAACGCGGAGTCCCGGCGGCTGTGTTCTGCGGCGGAGATCAGCCGTTTCTGACGGCGGAGGCGCTGCGGAATTTTTACGAAGCCTGGCAGTCGTCCGGAAATGGTCTGGGGACATGCTGCGCGGACGGACAGGTGACGAATCCCGTCATCTTCTCTTCGCTGTATTTTGAAACATTAACAGAATTAACAGGGAATACCGGCGGGCGGGCTGTTCTCCGCGCCAACAAAGCGGACTGCTTTTTCTATGAATTGGCGGATCCGCACGAGATTATGGATATCGATCTGCCGCAGCAGCTGGAAGATGCAAGGAAAGGAGCGAAAAGACGATGATGATCTGTCTGACAGGAGCAGGAGGAAAGACAGCCCTGTTGTACGCGCTGGCGGAAAAAGCCGCCGCGGAAGGAAAGAACGTGATCGTCTCGACGACCACGCATATCCTGCAGCCGGAGGATCACTATGCCGGCGGTCTGCAGGAAGTACGCAGTCTGTGGCGCAGCGGCAGCTACGCTGTCGTCGGCACACCCTGTGAAGAGGGGAAACTGAAGATGCTGCCCGGTGCGGAACTCGATTTCTGGGATAAGGAAGCAGACCTGCTTCTGCTGGAAGCGGACGGTGCGAAAGGGTACCCGGTCAAGGTTCCCGCGGCGCACGAACCGGTCATTCCCGCGCAGTGCGCCATGGTGATCGGCGTGATGGGCATGGACGCCCTGGGCAAGCCTTTGAAGGACGCCTGTTTCCGCCTGGAAGAGGCGATGGCGCTGCTGAACTGTACGGATGACCACGTCGTAACGAAGGACGATCTCGTACATATCGCCCTCTCGCCGGAAGGCCTGGCAAAGGGGTCGCAGGGGAGAGAATACTGCATCGTCCTGAATAAATGCGATCTGAACATGGCCGCTGCGGAGGAGATGAGAACGGCGATCGCCGCACAGTCCTCCGTCCAGGTGACCCTGACGAGCTGGGGCAAGCCGGTTTCCGGAGAAAACAATGGAAGCGTCCTCTAAACTGGTTATAGTCCGCGGCGCAGGCGATCTGGCCAGCGGGACGATCCACGCGCTCGTCCGGTCTGGCTGGCCTGTCATAGCGCTGGAGACGGAAATGCCCGCTTCGATTCGCCGGACAGTCTGTTTTTCCGAGGCGGTCTACGACGGAGAGATAACAGTGGAGGGCGTGACAGCGCGTCTTGCGGCAAGTCCAGAAGACGCTTTACGGATCGCCGGTTCCGGTCGTGCGGCTGTCCTTGTCGATTCGGGCTGCCGCATCCTGGAGCACGTCCGGCCTGCGGTTCTGGTCGACGCGACCATGGCGAAGCGCAACCTCGGGACAAACAGGGATATGGCTCCGCTCACGATCGCGCTGGGTCCCGGGTTTACGGCGGGCGAGGATGTGGATTACGTCGTAGAGACGATGCGGGGACCGTCCCTTGGCTGCGTCCTGGCGCAGGGAACGGCGCTTCCCGATACCGGCGTTCCCGGTATGGTGGGCGGATATACCGCGGAGCGCGTGATCCACGCGCCGGCCGGCGGGATCCTGCGCGCGCTGCACGGCATAGGCGACCCCATTGGCAAAGGAGAAACGATCGCCGAGATCGAAACGGGACAGGGAACCGTCCCCGTTTTCGCGGGCATCTCCGGCGTTCTGCGCGGCCTGATCCGCAGCGGTTTCCCCGTGAAAAAAGGTCTGAAGATCGCGGATATCGATCCCCGGCCGGATAGTGTGCCGCTTTGTTATCAGATCTCCGACAAATCGCGGCGCATCGCCCGGAGCGTGCTTGAAATCATAGAGAAAGGCGTCTAGCGCCTTTCTTTTTATGGTATAATATAATGTCAGACTATAATGAGAAACGAGGACGCCATGTACCAGGCTCTATACCGCAGTTTCCGGCCCGAGACGTTCGACACGCTGCTCGGCCAGGAACACATCGAAAAGATATTGAAAAATCAACTCGCGACGGGCACGACGGGGCACGCGTATCTGTTCTGCGGCACCCGCGGAACGGGCAAAACGACCACGGCGAGACTGCTCGCGAAAGCGCTGAACTGCACGGCGGAGAGCGGGGAAAAACCCTGCGGCGTCTGCCCGAACTGCAAGGCGATCGCGGAAGGGTCTTTCGTGGACGTCATGGAGATCGACGCGGCGTCGAACCGCGGCGTCGACGACATCCGCGAGCTGCGCGAGACCGTGTATTTCCCGCCCATCCAGGGCAAGTATAAAGTCTACATCATCGACGAAGCGCACATGCTGACGAAGGAGGCTGCCAATGCGTTCCTGAAGACGCTGGAGGAACCTCCTGCGAACGTCGTCTTCATCCTGGCGACGACGGAGCCGGAAAAACTGCCCGCCACCATTTTGTCGCGCTGTCTGCGGCTGGATTTCCGCAGGGTCAGCGAGGAGGTGCTGCAGAAGCGCTTTGCCGAGATCTGCCGGGAGATCGGCGTGGAGATCGCCCCGGACGCCCTGGGCCTGATCTGCGCGAACGCGGACGGTTCCGTGCGCGACGGCCTGTCGCTGCTGGATCGCTGCGTGTCCGCTTCGACCCGCGTCACCCGCGAAGACGTGTTGACGCTTTTAGGCATGGCCGGCGTGGAAGTCTATCTGGACATCACGGATCACGTGCTGGCAGGCCGCACGGGCGAAGCGTTGACGGCGCTGGCCCACGTGCTGGCGGAGGGCAAGGAAGTGAACCAGTTCGCGAGGGACTGGGTGGAGCACTTCCGCAACCTGCTGATCATCCGGTTCACGGAAAAGCCGGAGAACGTGCTCAATCTGTCGCTGGAGAACATTCAGCGGCTGAAAGCCCAGGCGGAAGGCGTGGGCATAGAAACCATCAAAAACTGCATCCTCAGACTCTCCCAGGCGCTGGCCGACGCCAAGTGGTCCCCCAAACCGCGGGTGCTGATCGAACTGGCGATCGTGCAGATGTGCGCGGGAGAAGAGGCGCGTTAAATACAGGAGGAATTCATGGGTAAAGGAATGAAGGCCGGCAAGAAGCCCGGCGTCAAGAAGAACAATCAGATGGCGCAGATGCAGCAGATCCAGGCCATGCAGAGACGCATGGAGGAAGCGCAGTCCGCGATCGAAGTCATGGAGACCGAGGCCTCCGCAGGCGGCGGCGCCGTGACCGTCAAAGTGAACGGCAAGCACGAGCTGGTGAGCGTCACGCTGAAGCCGGAGATCGTCGATCCCGACGACATCGAAATGCTGCAGGACCTGATCGTGGCGGCGGCAAACGAAGCCATGCGCCAGATCGAAGAGACGTCCCAGCAGGAGATGTCCAAGGTGACCGGCAGCCTGGGACTGCCCGCAGGACTGTTCTAACATGAAATATTACGCGAAACCGCTTTCGAAACTGATCTCGGAACTGAACAAGCTGCCCGGCATCGGCGGCAAGAGCGCCCAGCGGCTGGCGTTCCATATCCTGTCGCTCTCGGACGAAGAGGCGAAGCAGCTGGCGGACACCATCGTGGAAGCCAAGCGGACGATGCACTATTGCTCCGTCTGCGGCAACCTGACGGACGTGGATCCCTGTCCGATCTGTTCGGACGCGATGCGCGACCGCAAGACGGTCTGCGTCGTGGAAAGCCCCCGGGACGTCTCCGCCATGGAGCGTATCCGCGAGTACAACGGACTGTACCACGTGCTGCACGGGGCGATCTCGCCCATGGACGGCATCGGCCCGGACGACATCAACCTGCGCTCTCTCATCGTGCGCCTGCAGGAGAACGATATCAACGAGGTCATCCTGGCGACGAACCCGAACATCGAAGGCGAAGCGACGGCCATGTATATCGCGCGGCTCATCAAGCCGGCCGGCATCAAGGTGACCCGCATCGCCCACGGTATCCCGGTGGGCGGCGATCTGGAATACGCCGACGAAGTGACCCTTTCCAAGGCCATGGAGGGAAGGAGAGAACTGTAATGAAAACGCTGATCAAGGGGGGCCGCATCGTCGACCCCGCGCAGGATCTGGACAAAATAGCGAATCTGCTGATCGAAGACGGCAAGATCGTCTGCGTCACGGGGGAAGACGTCCCCGCAGACCGGGTGATCGACGCCGCCGGCAAGATGGTGACGCCCGGCTTTATCGATATCCATATGCACGAAGACCCGTTCGAGGACGGAGAACTGCGGCAGGATATCTCGAAGTCCATGCTGCTGATGGGGGTCACGACCGCGATCGGCGGGAACTGTGGCGACAACTACGCGGACCCCAGAACGTACATGGATTATATCGACGAACACGGCAACTGCATGAACCTCGGCCTGCTCGTCGGACATACCTGGGCGCGCGAGACCTGCGGCGGCACGGATAAGTATGCGCAGGTGGACGACGCGACCATCGACCGCATGGAAGCGCTGGCAAAGGATTGCCTGGACGCTGGCTGCATGGGCGTTTCGTTCGGGGTCAAATACGTGCCCGGCACGCGCATGGAGGAGATGACCCGCCTGGCGGCGCTGTGCACGCCGAAGGGGCAGATCGTGAGCAGCCACGT
>JAEEGJ010010601.1_pt1 | contig 23911 bp, 18 predicted proteins | sample 8958761 | NCBI WGS metagenome assembly JAEEGJ01 (sample SAMN16246546, study PRJNA631951) | gut metagenome | biome: gut microbiome; feature: rumen; material: RS-attached | host: Bos | place: Iran: Karaj | collected 2018-10 | reverse complement strand
AGGACGTGATGAAGATCTGTGGGTATACCAAAAATGTCAGTGCCTCAAGGAAAACCAATGAGTGGGTTCGGGCGAATGTCGTTGAGAAGCTCCAGAAGGGCATGTTCAGAAAACTCGCAAAAGCCATCTGATGTTAACATCTTAACATCTTAACATTTTTAGATAATCATATATTATGAATCAAGTAGAATTGAATAAACAAGCAAAACTCTCCGAGCATTTGGCTTCGCCGAGTGAGGCTGCGCTCGGCCATTCAAGCGAGCTTGATGGCTCTCACTTATCGCCTCACTTTTCGCTCGGGGAGTTGACAAAGACCAAGCATGTGACGGCGGATGGGAATATCCCGAGTCACGAAGTGATTGAGAATCTGAAGCGGCTCTGCTGGTGGCTGGAGGAGCTGAGGTATAGTTATAATACGCTCTACTGTCTGCAGTCGGGGGAGGATTATGAGACCTCGGAAAATGTAGAGGGGATCGTGATTAACTCCGGCTATCGCTCGCCAGCAGTGAATAAGCTGGCGGGAGGTGTGCCTACAAGCAACCATGTGACGGGGTGCGCGGTGGATATCCGCTGCGCGGGTAAAGAGCAGATGATCCGTTACGCCTCTATCTTGCTGGATATCGCGGATGGTACGGGGAAGGAGTTTGATGAGCTGTTGCTGGAGCAGCATGGGAACGTCTGCTGGCTGCACTTCGCGGTGCGCCCGCCCTCGCAACAGAATCGGCGACGAATCAGCTTCTTACATCCCTGATAGCAAGCCAAACTAAAAAGGACGGCTCTTTCAATGTAACGAAAGAACCGTCCCTCTGTGATATGTATTTTGAGTGTGTCGGTGTCCTTACCAGCGACGTCCGCCGCCGAAGCCTCCACCTGGGCGACCACCGCCTTGGCGCCCGCCACGGGCACCGGGACCGCCGGGACCACCAGGACCACCAGGGCCTCCACCACCGAAGATACTCTTGGCTCCGCCGAAGAGGTTCAGACGATAGATGACGTGGAGCATGGCGTAGCTCGTGATGGAGTTGTACTCGGTATCAGTACGCCCCATGGCCGAGACAACGCTGGTGAGCGCTGACTGCTGATGGAGGATATCGTAGAGCTGCAGCGAGATGGTGAGGGGCTTGCCCTTGAGGAAGCTCTGCGACAGCTGGGCATTCCAGATGAGCTCGTTGGTGTTCATCGAGGCATCGTTGTAGCCACGACGGCTCTGCATGTTCATATTAGTGGTGAGGGCGGTACCCCAGGGGGCAGTGACGCCTATCATACCGCCATAGGAGAACTGCCACGTGTCGAGGTTGTTATTCTCCTGCAGGTCGTTACGTGAACGGGTGTAGCCAACAGAACCGTTGAGCTCGATCTCGAGCCACTCATTGCGGTAGCTGGCTGCGAGGCGCTCATTGAGGGAGAGCGAGTTGGTAACGCTCTTCTGCGACTCACTCTTCATATCGACGCTGGCATAGCCGACGTAGTGGTTGAAGCCGACGTTGGTGAAGGTGTTGATATTGAAGAAGGCTGCCGTATCGATGGCGGTATTGAAGACCATACCGGCATAACCGTTCCAGTTGCCGTTGATATTCTCTGGCTGCGTGATGCGGGCACCCGTGGACTTGTCGAGCGTCACCTTGTTGCTGATGGCATTGCTCGTGGTGTTCAGGCCTGCCCAGGTGGCGATGGAGCGCTGGCGGCGCTGGGTATAGTTGTTGTAGAAGATACGCAGGTTCTGGGTGAACGAGGGTTTCAGTCCTGGGTTACCCTTGCGGATGTTCAGCGGGTCGCTATTGTCGGTGATATCGAGCAGGTCGCTCATCGAGGGCTGGCTGGTGTTGGCATTATACTGCACGCGCAGCTGGCTGACCTCGGAGCGCTTCCAGCGGAAGTCGAGTGTCGGCGTGATATTGGTGACGGTGCGCGTGGTATCGGTATGCAGTCCCTGATAGTCCTGCAGGAAGTGAGAACGCTGCGGAATGAGGCGCACGCCGACGTTGAAGTTGAAGGTCTTGCGCACGATGCGGAGCATCAGTTCGAGGTTGTGGGTATAGTTCTTGTACTCCGAGAATCGGCTCAGGTTGCTATCGAGATAGGGTTCGATGGGCTGATAGGGCTTCAGGAACGGATCCCAGGAGCGGTAGTCGGGTTCCCACCAGGTGGGCGACGGTATGATCTTGGACTTGCTGAAGTCGTAGGTGCCGCGGTCGCTCTTCGTATAGTCGTAGCGGAACTGATAGATGAACTGGAGATAGACCTGACGGAAGATGGGCTCGCTGTAGGTGAGGCGAGCACGGTAGTTCCAGTTCTTCGTCGGGGTGAAGTTATAGCGGCGGATGAGGTTGGAGGAGTCCTTGGCGAGCTGGTAGAACTGCACGAAGCTGTTGCTGATGGAGCGGCTTTCGCCATCGCCCCAGTTGCCGTTGAGCTGGAGGGTGATGTTACGGCCTGTGGTGCTGAGCTTACGGTTGAGCTGGAGCATACCGCCGAGATTCTTGGAGTCGCTGTAGCTGACATTGTCCTGATCGCGGGTGTTCTTGACGATACCCAGACTGATGAGGGTGTTGATCTCATCGAGCGGATTGGCGACATGCTCGTAGGGGTCCTTGTCGAAGGTACCCTCGTCGCTGAGGTCCATGCCGTCGTTGGAGTTATAGCGGAAGGTGGGGCGGAACAGGATGTTGGTCATCGTGTCGGGCATCCACTCGATGCGCATCTGTCCGTTCCAGCTGTTGGTGCGCGAATAGTTCTGCGTGAGGCTGTTGCTGAACACGGTGGTCTGTGCATCGTAGATCTGCTGACTGGTACGACGGGCGAGCTGATCACCGTCGGTATGGTTCCAGCGCACGCTACCGTCGAACTTGAACTTATTCTTCTTCTCGTAGTTGAAGTTCACGCCGAGCATCTTGGCGGCGTTCAGTCCCTGTCGCTGCTGTCCCCATCGGCCACCGCCACCACCGCCTGGGAAGCCCATGTCGTTGACATTGTTGGCACGGGCGAAGAGCATCACGCGGGTATTGTTCTGCATCACGGCTCCCATGCCTCGGCCTGAATAACGGTGCTGCGTGCCTGCGGCGAGATCGACGTTGGCCATGATACCCTTGTTCATGCCACGCTTGATGCCGAAGTCGAGCACGGTCTCTTCCTCACCGTCCTGAATACCGCTGACGCGCGAGAGGTCGCTCTGCTGGTCGTAGGCCTTGATACGGTCGATGATATTCGTAGGCAGGTTCTGGAGGGCCGTCTTGGTATCGCCCGTCATGAACTCCTTACCATCGACGAGGATCTTCTTGACCTCCTTGCCATTGATCTTGATGGAACCGTCGTCGCTGACCTCAGCGCCAGGCAGACGCTTGACGAGCTCCTCGACAACCGAGCCCTCGGGCGTGCGGAACGCGCTCGCGTTATATACAAAGGTATCGGCCTTGAGCGTCACCTTTGAGGCATGAGCCGTCACCGTGGCGCCTTTCAGCATGATGGCATCGGGCTCGAGGGTGATGGTGCCGGCATGGAAATCCTTGCCTTCGCGGATGGTGAACTGCTTGGTATAGGTCTTGAAACCTACATAGGTGATCTTCAGGGTGTATCTACCGTCGCGGGGAGCCTTGATCGAGAAGCCGCCATTGGTATTCGTCAATGCGTTGGCCACTACCTTCTCGCCGCTGAGAATTGCAGCTGTGGCCTGAATGACGGCCTCCTGCGTATCCTGTTCAACAACCTTGCCCGATATCGTACGCTGGGCAAATATCGTGACTGCCATCATCAACGCGGCAGTCAGAAGTAATATTTTCTTCATTTATCGTGTTTGATTTATGACCTTTTGACGCAGAAACAGCGGAAAAGTTTAATGCGTAAGAAAATTTTCTTAATTTTATTCTTTTGTTTCAATATTTAATCGTATCTTTGCACCGCAAAAAGAAACAGACAGACCTGCAGCCATTAAAAGAAAATAATGAATCAACAAAACGTTGTCATCGCTGAGAATCTCGAAAGGTCGCTGAATAAGGCGATTGAAGCTTGTGAGCACGACAAAGTGTTTATACTTGCCGACGAGACGACCCGAAACTGCTGTCTGCCTGTTGTGGAGGGGTTTGCCGCACTACGGGGTGCTAAGCGTATCACCATCGGTGCGACGGATACCCACAAGACGCTGGAGTCGCTGGCTCATGTCTGGGAAGAACTGGGTGCAGGCGGCGGCACACGCCACTCCTTATTAATAAATATAGGTGGTGGTATGGTGACCGACCTGGGAGGCTTTGCTGCCTCCACCTTCAAGCGAGGCATCAACTACATCAACATCCCCACGACCCTGCTTTCGATGGTCGATGCGAGCGTCGGCGGAAAGACGGGTATCAACTTCAGGGGGCTGAAGAACGAAATCGGTGTCTTCAACAATGCAAGCACCGTGATCCTCGACACGCAGTTCCTGAAGACACTCGACGCGGAGAACATCTGTTCGGGCTATGCCGAAATGCTGAAGCACGGACTGATCAGCAACGAGGCGATGTGGGCAGAGCTGATGAACTTCGACCTTGAAGCGCCCGACCTGAAGCTGCTGAGCCGTATGGTGGGTGACAGCGTAGCCGTGAAGGAGCGCATCGTGACGGAGGACCCGACAGAGAAAGGTATCCGCAAGGCACTGAACCTGGGACACACCGTCGGACACGCCTTCGAGTCGCTGGCACTACAGCGGACACCAGTGCTGCACGGATATGCCGTAGCATGGGGACTGATTTGCGAACTCTACCTGAGCTGCATCAAGACAGGATTCCCAACGGACAAAATGAGGCAGACCGTGCGCTTCATCCAGACGCACTACGGGAAGATGAACATCTCATGTGATGACTACCCCACTCTGCTGGAACTGATGACACACGACAAGAAAAACGTGGCTGGCATCATCAACTTCACACTACTGGGCGGCATCGGAGACATCCGCATCAACCAGACGGCAACCAAAGAGGAGATTTGCGAAGCCCTTGACTTCTACAGGGAGGGCTGACTTGATAAAGAAAATACCAATCAACTTAATAGACCTAATCATATTACTAACTAATCGCGATAGGGCGGCTCGAGAGAGTAGCCCTATCCTTTTTTTATCACGCCTGGGCAGCCAACAGCTCGGCTTCACGACGGGCAGGCTTACCCGTAGCCGTCAGGGGAATACGGGCGACGTGAAGGCACAGACGGGGCTGGTGGAACTTGGGCAGCACACGCTCGCACACAAGGCTGGCCTCAGCAGCATCGCCCTCAGTCAGCAGCACGCACACCTCGCCAAACTTGGAATCGGGACGGCGGGTGATGAGGAAAGGCGACTGCAGATGGGGCCGCAGCTGGCGCTCCACCTCCTCAATCTGAATCTTGATGCCACCAGAACAAATGACATTATCCTTGCGACCTAAGATGCGGAAACGACCATCGGGCAGCAGTTCGGCCATATCGTTGGTCAGGAGTGGTCCGTCGCAGACGGCGGGTGCCTCGATAATCAGACAACCATCGGCAGACAGACTGAGGCGGACGGAAGGGAACGGCGTATAACAATCGGAGGCCTCAGGACCGTTCAAGCGGCGCAAGGCGATATGCGAGAGTGTCTCCGTCATGCCATAGGTGCTCCACACAGCATGGGGAAAAGACTTCAGAGCAGCGGCCAGGGCATCGTCGATGGCACCACCACCAATAATCAATTGACGGATCTGCATCAGGCGCGACCGTTCAGCGGGAACCTGAAGCGAGTTATAGACCTGCAGCGGCACCATCGCAGCGAAGTCAAAGACCTGAGACGACGCTGCTTCGTAGGCCAAAGGATGACCAGAAGGGGGAACGCTGACAAGACGGAGGCTGCGCTCAAGGGCACGCACCACCATCATCTTACCAGCAATATAGTCGAGGGGCATGCAGAGCAGCGCCGTATCGCCTGGTTTCAAGCCAAGGAAGTCGCACGTGATACGGGCGGAGGCCAGCATCCGGCGCTTCTCCACAGCCATCGGCTTGGGAGCACCCGTGCTGCCACTCGTCTGCACCTGTAGGAAAGGACTGTCGTTGTGCCAGACTTCCAGGAATTCCTCTAACGACATCGCCATAGTTTCTCACCGCGGATCTCAAGCGGCATGGGGATATTGTCTGTGAAGAGCTGACCAGTGCCGAGGCCTTGAGGCATCGTGATGCCATCGCCATAGACATCGGCAGCAAACTGGGCAATGGCATCCAGACCGACATTGCTTTCGAGCGCAGAGGTGATCCACGAACCTATGCCGTGCTCACGAGCTGCTGTAATCCATTCACGACAACCCTGCATACCTCCGTGCAGCGAGGGCTTGAGGATGATATAACGGGGCTTGATGATGTTCAGCATGTGGCCCTTCATCTCTGGGTCGTTGACGCCGATGAGTTCTTCATCGAGCGCTATCGGCAGGGGTGACTCACGGCAGAGTTCCGCCATCAGTGCCCACTGTCCTTGTTTGATAGGCTGTTCGATGCTATGGATGGCATACTGCGACAACAGTTCGAGTTTATAGAGCGCCTCATCGAAAGGGAAGGCACCGTTGGCATCGAGCCGCAACTGTATCTCATGGAAAGAGAACCGCTCGCGGATACGCTTCACCAAATCCAGTTCCTGGTCGAAGTCGATGGCCCCAATCTTCAGTTTCACACAGTGGAAGCCTTTCTCCAGCTTCTCCTCCATGCGCTGCAACATCTCCTCGTGATTGCCCATCCACACCAGACCGTTGATGGGGATACCCTCTTCACCGCGACTGAAGGCATTGTCGAATAACCGTTCTCCGCGCTGGAGATGCAGAAGAGCCGTCTCGAGTCCAAAGCGCATCGAGGGATAGTCGCGAAGCGCTTCATCGTCGAGAACACCCGTATGACAAAGCGCCGCACAGAAACGGTCGAGCACCTTCGCATAGCCAGGTATGGCATCACAACTGAGATCAGGGAGTGGTGCACACTCGCCCATGCCTGTGCGCTCACCCTCCGTCAGCGTCACGAACCAACTGGTGCGTGTGGTGTAAACGCCACGCGACGTGCCAGCAGGCTGTTTGAAATGGAGCGTACGCTCCTCAATGCTATAGGTCATGGCAACTTGGGATATTTCTTGAAGTCGGGTTTGCGCTTCTCAAGGAAGGCTTTGCCTCCCTCCTGTGCTTCGTCGAGGAAGTAATAGAGCATCGTGCAGTCGCCAGCAAGTTCCTGAATACCCGCCTGACCGTCGAGCTCGGCATTGAGTCCTGCCTTGATCATACGGAGCGCCAGCGGGGAGCGCTGCATCATCGTCTCAGCCCACTCGACGCACTCGTCTTCGAGCTGTTCCAGGGGAACGACCTTATTCACCATTCCCATCTCCTCAGCCTCCTTGGCTGAATACTGACGGCAGAGGAACCATATCTCACGTGCCTTCTTCTGGCCAACGATACGAGCCAGATAGCTGCTGCCAAAGCCAGCGTCGAAGGAGCCCACCTTAGGACCAGTCTGTCCGAAGATGGCATTCTCGGAGGCAATCGTCAGGTCGCAAACCAGATGGAGCACATGACCACCACCGATGGCATAACCATTAACCATCGCGATAACGGGCTTCGGCAGACGGCGGATCTGCATCTGCACATCGAGCACAGAGAGACGAGGCACCCCCTCGTCGTCGATATAACCGCCACGCCCCTTCACATGCATGTCACCACCAGAACAGAAGGCGTGCTTCACGTCATGAATGGTCTTGCCCTCAGGCACCTCCGACATCGCACCCGTCAGGATAACCACACTGATATCCTGCATCTCACGCACCTGCGCAAACGCCTGTGACAGTTCCCAAGTAGTCTTCGGGGTGAAGGCGTTACGGTAACGAGGACGATTGATGGTGATCCTGGCGATGCCGTTATACTCGTCGAAGAGAATCTCCTCGAACTTCCTTATCTCTTTCCATTCTCTTTTCATATCTTCAATGTTTGATAATAGTCTTTTAATGCATGTTCGTCGTCAGTCGCCGTTGTAAAGACCTCCAACAATACGGGGCGCTCACTCTCCATATTTAATAAGGTGTCAATCCCTTCCCGCATCTGAGGCATATCGCTGGCAGAGAGATAGACGATGTCGTTAGCCTGACAGACGCCCGCTGCCGTCGTGTGGTGCGCTGCTGACACATATTGGTCGCGAGCAGGACTCTGTTCCAAGCCTGGCAACATATTGAAGATGCCCCCCTTGCCGTTGTTGAGCAGCAGGATGCGGAAACGACCGCCAAGGTTCTGGTTCCACAAGGCATTCTGATCGTAGAAGAAACTGAGGTCGCCAATCACGCAGAACACCCGCTCCGAGCTGACCACGGAGAAGCCTGCTGCCGTAGAGAGAGATCCCTCAATACCATTCACCCCACGATTGCACCAGACGGTGCGCTGGGCAAAGATATTGGCCAGGCGGATAGCAGAACTGTTGGCATAGTGGATGACAGCATCGCCCACCTGACGCTCAAAATATTTCACGGCAGCCATCTGCGAATAAGTAGGCTCGTAAGTCTCTGCCTGATGGTGCACGCTGGCAAGCAGGGCATCCCATTGCTGCACAAACGGATGGGGCTCCATCACCATCATGAAACGAATATGGTCTGCTACCGCCTCACCATCACCTTGGACGACATGCGTCAGGTTCATAAAGGTATCCGTCACCTCACCAGTCTCGTTGACCACCCACGTCTCGCGCGCCTTACGCAGAAAACGCTTCACCCGTTTGCTCACGATAGAACCACCAATATAGAGCACGAAGTCGGGCACATAGTCCTCACGATCCTCTACCAGCGACACAGCCTCATCGAGATTCGGATTCATGGGCTGTCCTGCAACCAGCATGGGGCGCTTAGCCTGGAGGAACATGCGAGTGACATGACTCAGCGTCGTCGGAGAGATGTCAGCAGGCAACCACTCTATCTTCCGTTCTACGGGCAACTCTGCCACACTAAAGCCGAAAAGCGGCTCCGTAATGGGGACATTGATATGAACAGGGGCATCGCGCACGATGAGCGCCTCATTGACAAGACGGTTACAATACCAGCGCTCCTCGTCGTCACGAGGCTCTGGCAACGAGACGGCCCGCTTGACGAATCGTCCCAAGGCATCGGGCTGTGGCAGCGTCTGACCATCGAGCTGGTCAATCCATTGTGACGGACGATCTGCAGAGATCACGACCAACGGCCGATGCTGATACCAAGCTTCCGCAACGGCAGGAGCAAGATTCAGAAGGGCTGTGCCAGAAGTGACGCAGACGACTACCGGCTGTTTGAGAGCCTGCGACATTCCCAGGGCATAGAAGCCCGCAGACCGTTCATCAGTGACAGGATAACAGGCGATATCAGGACATGTCGTCAGATTATGCACAATAGGCGCATTACGACTGCCTGGGCAGACGACGGCATGACGAATACCATGAGCTACGAGCAATGCCGTCAGGATGTTTACATGATCTTTGTCGCTATACATCTTCTCATTGTTTCAAGTTTGGCTTCTGTCTCCTGCCACTCCTGTTCTTCCGTGCTACCCTTCAAGAGTCCGCCACCAGCATAGAGGTGATAGGTGCTGCCCTCGATATTCATACAGCGTAGCGATACGTAGAGATGAGTCTGCGCCTCAGGGGCGAGCATGCCCATGAACCCACTGTAATAGCGGCGCGGGGTATGCTCATTACCCACGATGAATCGGAAGGTATCACGCTTGGGCAGTCCACAGACAGCAGGCGTGGGATGGAGTTGCTGCAGCAGGTCGCCGATACGGTCGCTGGCAGGCAGGGTGAAGCTGAAGTCGCTCCGCAGATGCACGAGATTGGCAGCACGCACAGTGTAAGGGCCCTCCTCTCGGAAGTCGCGCGTGAACTGTTCAAGGCACTCGGCAATATAGGTGGCGACATAACGTTGTTCTTGGATATTCTTCGTCGCCCAGTTCAAGGTCTCGCCCTCACCCTTCAGATGTTCTCCTTCCAGCTTCATCGTACCAGCCAGGGCGATGGTCTGCCAATGATGTCCCCCACCCTCCAGCAAGATCTCAGGTGTTGCCGTCAGCCAGCAGCCACTTTTCGGAGTATCCACCAATGCGATAAACATACGGGGATAGAGACTGCAGGCACGACGGAAAAGCGTCATCGGCGAGAGCGGAACGGGTGTGGTCTCATCAGAGCAACGGGCCAGCACAATCTTACGGAAGGTCCCCTGCTCTAACTGGGCATGGAAATTGGCAAAGTCGATCGAGTAATAGGCTCTGGTATCACGTAATACAGACGAAGTGACAGGCTCGCCTTCATCGAGAAGAATATCGGCTACACGAACATGCTCCACCTCGTCAGGTCTGATGAGCAGAATAGGCTGGTCACTCCTGACTTCGAAAGGGGCAACGACAAAGCCGCTGCGCCCATTGAGATCCGTGCATGAACGGAATTCGGCAGGCAGGCCATCTTTCTGTCTTACGATGGTTGCTGTGTCTGCATGCGGCAAACGATAGATAGCGAATCCAGGCATCATTTCTTGCTCTTTATGACATAGTTGGTAACTCGGACATTGGAGATGAGCTCCCCTGCCGTGTTCGTGATATCCACATTCCACACATGGAGGGTGGTGCCCTTATGGAGCAGACGGGCAAAAGCCGTCACCGTATCCCCCTCAGCGACAGCCCTCACATGACTGCCACTGACCTCAATGCCCACACAGGCACAGCCTGGACAGAGCGATGAGGAGCCAACCCCTGCCACATTCTCCGCCAGCGCCAGCGAGGCACCGCCGCTCAAGAAGCCAAAGGGCTGACGATTACGCTCATCGACTTTCATACGTGCCATACACGTATCGTCCTCGGGTGTGGATATGAAATCCATCCCGAGGGCGGTACTCAAATTCGGCTTATCGTTGATTATCTCTCGTATCTTTTCTACATCCATTTACTTAAACAGTGAATACTCCGGAACGCTCCAAGCAAGGGCACTTGCACCCAAGACGTCACGCTCACGGTCATTTAACTTTGAAGTGAGAAGCTTTACCTTGCCACGCAAATTGCCAAACACGTGGCTCTCAAACGACTCATAGGTAGGATCAACCAGCCACTTACCTGCATGGGAGATACCACCTGTAAGGATAATCGCCTCAGGATCGACAATCGAAGCATAGTTAGCCAGTCCTATTCCCAGCATATAACCTGTACGGCGGAAGACCTCGATGGCCATCTCGTCGCCCTTATCGCAGCACTCAGCAATCGTACGCGGCGAGAGCTTCGGCAGACTACGCATAAGGGTGTCACGATCTGATTCGTTCATCAGCTCCTGAGCTGTCATGACAATACCTTTAGCACCAACATAAGCCTCCAAGCATCCAAGATGACCACAGCCACACTGACGACCACCATCCACGATACACGCATGACCAAACTCACCAGCATATCCCAGATGTCCCTGATGCTCAATTCCATTTGCGAAGAAGCAACTGCCGATACCTACACCAAGACTGACGATGATGAAATTGCGCATACCATGGGCACTGCCAAAGGCCTGTTCACCAAGGGCAGAGATATGGGCATCGTTGGAGAGACCTACGGCCAGACCTATCTGCTCACGCAGCATCACAGCCAGAGGCACAACGCCCTTCCAAGGAAGATTCGCAGCGTTCTCGATACACCCCGACACTGAGCTGGCACTGGGCGCACTGACACCGATGGAACGAATCGTCTCATAACCGCCATTCTCTTCCACCAGCATCACGATTTTCTCACTAAGGGCCGACACGAAGTGCTCTATCACAGGGTAGTCCTGGGTATTAAAGGAATCTTCCGCCAATATATTACCACGGATGTCAACAAGTGCATACGTTGTACTCTCGTTGCTGATATCAACGCCTACGACCTTCGATTTGATGTTGTACTCTTCCATTTTCTTGAGATTGTTTGCTAAAAGGTTTAGTTATTGGTGCAAATATAAACATTTTTTCCATACCGCACAAATCTTTGCACTTTTTTTTGCAAATATTTACCCTATCCTTGCTTTTTTCGCAAGAATTTCGTAACTTTGCACCCATAAATGCAAATATATTTGAGAAAAAGATGAACGTTTTAGAACTTAGTGAACAGGAAATCGGCAGACGGCAGAGCCTGCAAGAACTGCGCAACATGGGTATCGACCCATATCCCGCTGCAGAATATCCCACCAATGCTTTCAGCACGGAAATCAAGGACAGTTTCAACGACGGCGATGAGCGCGAGGTCGTGATTGCCGGCCGTATGATGAGCCGTCGCGTGATGGGAAAGGCCAGCTTCGCCGAACTTCAGGATTCCAAGGGCCGCATCCAGGTATATATCACTCGCGACGACATCTGTCCGGGTGAGAACAAAGACCTATATAATAATGTATTTAAGCGCCTGCTTGACATTGGTGACTTCATCGGCGTCAAGGGAAAGGTATTCCGCACACAGACGGGTGAGATCAGCGTCCACGCCTCAGAGCTGAAGCTGCTCTCAAAGAGTCTGAAGCCCCTGCCCATCGTGAAATACAAGGACGGTGTGGCCTACGATAAATTCGACGATCCTGAGTTGCGCTATCGCCAGCGCTATGTCGACCTGGTGGTAAACGACGGTGTGAAGGACACTTTCCTGCAGCGTGCAACCGTCATCCGAACCCTCCGCAAGGTGCTTGATGAAGCTGGTTATACTGAGGTTGAGACGCCTACCCTGCAGATGATTGCAGGCGGTGCTTCTGCCCGTCCGTTCATCACGCATTTCAATGCCCTGGATCAAGATATGTACATGCGTATCGCTACTGAACTCTATCTGAAGCGCCTGATCGTGGGCGGTTTCGAGGGTGTCTATGAGATAGGCAAGAACTTCCGCAACGAAGGTATGGACCGCAACCACAACCCAGAGTTCACCTGCATGGAGCTCTATGTGCAATATAAGGACTACAATTGGATGATGTCGTTCACAGAGAAGCTGTTGGAGACCATCTGTATCGCCGTCAACGGCAAGCCCGAGCGCGAGATCGATGGTAACATCGTATCATTCAAGGCTCCTTATCGTCGTCTGCCCATCCTCGATGCCATCAAAGAGAAGACAGGTTTCGACTGCGACGGCAAAAGCGAGGAGGAGATTCGTGCATTCTGTCTCTCAAAAGGCATGGATGTAGATGAGACCATGGGTAAGGGTAAGCTCATCGACGAGCTCTTTGGCGAGTTCTGCGAGGGCACCTTCATCCAGCCTACCTTCATCACCGACTATCCTGTCGAGATGTCGCCGCTGACGAAGATGCACCGTTCAAAGCCTGGACTGACAGAGCGCTTCGAGCTGATGGTGAACGGTAAGGAACTGGCCAACGCCTACTCAGAGCTTAATGACCCCATTGACCAAGAGGAGCGCTTCATAGAACAGATGAAATTAGCTGACAAGGGCGACGACGAGGCCATGATCATCGATCAGGACTTCCTGCGTGCCTTGCAATATGGCATGCCTCCCACCAGCGGTATCGGCATCGGTATCGATCGTCTGGTCATGCTGATGACAGGTAAGACCTTCATCCAAGAGGTATTGTTCTTCCCCCAGATGAAACCTGAGAAGAAGATTCCTCAGAGCACACCTGCCGAGTGGGCAGAGATCGGTGTATCAGAAGAATGGGTACCCGTGCTCCGTAAGGCTGGCTTCAACCTCATCCAGAACATCAAGGACGAGAAGGCGCAGGGACTGCAGCAGAAGATTGGCGATATCGTCAAGAAATACAAGCTCGAGATGCAGAAGCCCTCTGTCGATGACATTGCCAAGTGGATTGAGGCAGCAAACAAATAAGTACGAGTTAATCCGTACCTGAAATATGTACGACTGTGGTAGGATAGCAATTATCGGTGGCGGTAGCTGGGCAACGGCGATAGCCAAGATCGTGGTGGGACACACTCACCACATCGGCTGGTACATGCGGCGCGATGACCGTATCGAGGATTTCCGTCGCCTTGGCCACAACCCTGCCTATCTCACCAGCGTACACTTCAATACAGACGAGATCCACTTTGACAGTGACCTGAACCGTATTGTCCAACAGTACGACACACTTGTCTTCGTCACCCCGTCGCCTTATCTCAAGAGCCATCTGAAGAAGCTTAAGACGCGCCTGCGTGATAAGTTCATCCTCACAGCTATCAAGGGTATCGTGCCTGACGAGAACCTCGTCTGTTCTGAGTATTTCCATCAGGTCTATGACGTACCCTATGAGAATCTTGCTTGTATTGGCGGTCCTTCGCATGCTGAGGAAGTAGCCCTGGAACGTCTCTCCTACCTCACAGTCGGCTGTGCTGACCGTGATAAGGCTCAGGCTTTCTGCGACGTGCTGTCTAGCGACTATATCAAGACCAAGACATCCAGTGACGTCGTCGGCATCGAGTATTCATCTGTGCTGAAGAATGTCTATGCCATCGCAGCCGGCATCTGCAGCGGACTGAAATACGGCGATAACTTCCAAGCTGTGCTGATGGCCAATGCCGTACAGGAGATGAACCGTTTCCTGACAGCCGTCTATCCGATGGATCGCAACATCTACGACTCCGTCTATCTTGGCGACCTGCTCGTGACGGGCTATTCCAATTTCTCGCGAAACCGCACATTTGGTACGATGATTGGCAAGGGATATTCGGTCAAGTCTGCACAGATTGAGATGGAGATGATTGCGGAAGGCTATTTCGGAACGAAATGTATGAAGGAGATCAACCGTCACTGTCATGTCAACATGCCGATTCTCGATGCTGTATATAATATATTGTACGAGCGCATAGCCCCACAGATTGAGATTAAACTTTTAACAGATTCATTCAGATAAAAAAACAGTTCTATGAGCAACATCAAATTAGACATTTCGAAAGCCGCCTGTTTTCTCCAGGCTGGCGCTGTAGAGGCTTTTGAGCCTCAGGTAAAGGCTGCACAGAAGGCCCTTGAAGAGGGTACTTGCCCAGGTAACGACTTCCTCGGCTGGCTTCATCTGCCCAGCAGCATTACACCTGCCTTCCTCGACGAGTTGCAGGCTACGGCAAACACGCTCCGCGAGAACTGCGAGGCTATCGTAGTGGCTGGTATTGGCGGCTCTTATCTTGGCGCCCGTGCCGTCATTGAGGCCCTGAGCAATTCATTTGCCTGGCTGGTGGCTGACAAGAAGAACCCCACCATTCTTTTCGCAGGTAACAACATCGGTGAAGACTATCTCTTCGAACTCACTGAGTATCTTAAGGGCAAGAAGTTTGGCGTCATCAATATCTCCAAGAGTGGTACTACCACAGAAACAGCCCTGACTTTCCGTCTGCTGAAGAAGCAGTGCGAGGAGCAGCGCGGCAAGGCCGAGGCCCAGAAGGTCATCGTGGCTGTGACAGATGCAAAGCGCGGTGCTGCACGTACTTGTGCTGACAAGGAAGGATATAAGAGTTTCATCATCCCTGACAATGTGGGTGGTCGTTTCTCTGTGCTCACACCAGTAGGTCTGCTGCCTATCGCCTGCGCAGGATTCGACATCCGCGAACTGGTGGCTGGCGCTCAGGATATGGAAAAAGCCTGTGGCAAGGACGTTCCCTTCGCAGAGAACCCTGCTGCTCAGTATGCTGCCTTACGCAATGGCCTCTACCAGAGTGGTAAGAAGATTGAGATCATGGTGAACTTCCAGCCGAAGCTCCACTTCATGTCAGAATGGTGGAAGCAGCTCTATGGTGAGTCCGAAGGTAAGGACAAGAAGGGTATCTTCCCTGCTAGTGTTGACTTCACCACCGACCTCCACTCCATGGGACAGTGGATTCAGGATGGCGAGCGTACCATCTTCGAGACCGTTATCAGCATTGAGGAGCCTGAGAAGAAGCTGCTCTTCCCCAGCGACGAGGAGAACCTTGACGGTCTGAACTTCCTCGCTGGCAAGCGCGTTGACGAAGTAAACAAGATGGCCGAACTCGGCACCCGCCTGGCTCATGTCGATGGTGGTGTTCCTAACATCCGCATCACGATGCCACGCCTCAACGAGCGCTACCTCGGACAGGTGATCTACTTCTTTGAGATTGCCTGCGGTATCAGTGGTAACCTGCTTGGCGTGAACCCCTTCAACCAGCCTGGTGTGGAGGCCTACAAGAAGAACATGTTCGCCCTGCTCGATAAGCCTGGCTATGAGGCCGACTCAAAGGCTATCAAGGAGCGACTCGCAAAGGAGGCATAAATGTACAGCCTCGCCATCAAGAAATATCTGGAAGACTGCGGCTTTGAGGCGTTATGCCCCAAAGCCGTACTTTTCGACATGGACGGTGTGCTCTACGACTCCATGCCCAATCATGCTATTGCCTGGCAGGAGTCGATGGCTCGCTTCGGCATCCACATGACAGCCGACGATGCCTATGCCACAGAGGGCGCTCGTGGCGTCGATACGATACGGATCATGGTAAAGCGCCAGCTTGGAAAGGATATCGACGAAGCGGAAGCACAACGGATGTACGATGTGAAGACGGAGATTTTCCACTCGCTGCCAGAGGCGCCTGTGATGCCTGGCGTGAAGGAACTGATGCAGAAAATCACGGAGAGCGGTATCCTGTGTTGTGTCGTCACAGGCAGCGCCCAGCGCCCGCTTATCCAGCGCATCCATCAGGACTTCGGGGCATTCGTCAGAGAGGAACATGTCACCACAGCCTATGATGTCACTCGTGGCAAACCTGCACCAGACCCTTATCTGATGGGGCTCCGCAAGGCTGGTGACCTTCTCCCGTTCCAAGGCATCGTTGTCGAGAATGCCCCATTGGGTGTTCGTGCTGGCCACGCGGCTAAAATATTCACAGTGGCTGTCAACACAGGTCCTCTGCCTGACGAAGAACTCCTCATGGCAGGTGCCAACCTTATTTTCCCCACTATGCAGGAGCTCAGCAACCATTGGTATCAAAGAATCATACCACAATTGTAAATCAAATCTACGACAAGACGGACATAAAAAAAATTCAACCAGCGCTTAGCCTGATAGCCTTCGCCGGTTGAATTGATACGTTTAATGTGTTTAAGCTTCCTATACTTAGCCTAAGTATTTCATCAAGATACGGGCATGGCCACTGTCATGCAGCTTGGCGATGCTCTTTTCACGAATCTGACGCACACGCTCACGGGTAAGTCCCATCTCTGCGCCAATTTCCTCCAGACCACGTTCCTGACATCCGATACCAAAACACTCACGAACGATCTTCAACTCACGATCTTTTAATACACTACGCAGCACGTTCTCCAAGTCACTGGTCAACGACTCATAGTCCACCTGCTTATCGGTACGTGAGTCATCGCCTGAACTGAGCATGTCTGCCATCGAGTTGTCGTCATCTTCTCCAAACGGAGCATCGATACTCATGTGGTGGCTGTCAGCCTTTGCGGTCTGCTCGATTTTTGCCTCATCAATCTGAGTCAGTTCTGCCAACTCTGTCACAGAGGGGCGGCGCTGATGAATCTGCTCGAAACGGTTGATCTCCTGATTAATCTTGCTCAGTGCTCCGCTCTGGTTCAGCGGCAGGCGCACAATGCGGCTCTGCTCGGCGATGGCTTGCAGGATGCTCTGGCGAATCCACCATACGGCATAGGAGATGAATTTGAATCCGCGCGTTTCGTCGAATTTCTCAGCAGCTTTTACCAGTCCGATGTTTCCTTCGTCAATCAAGTCCGTCAGTGTCAAACCCTGATGCTGGTATTGCTTAGCTACAGAGACGACGAAACGGAGGTTGGCTGTCACCAGACGCTCCTTGGCCTTCTCGCCCTCAGGTCCACCCTTGCGGATAGCCTGCGCCAGTTCAATCTCTTCATCAATGGTCACAAGGGGCTGACGACCGATTTCTACAAGGTACTTGTCAAGTGCCTCACTTGATCGGTTGGTAATGCTTTTTTGAATCTTTAATTGCCTCATAAAAATTGTGTTACTCTGAAAAAGGTTTGCAAAGGTACAAAATTATTTTGTAACTTGCACCTCAACCCTTCGTTTTACTCAAACTTTTACGATAGTTTAACATAAAATCACCTACAAAACAAGGAAAATCGCACCATTCCGTGCTTATTCCTTCTCGACGACCTGCAGTTTGGCGTCACCTGGCTTATATAACAAGCCCGTACATTTTGCAGCATCGGCTTGATAGGGCTTCAGTTCTATGGCATTCCAGTTAATCTCGTCCGTACGCTGTGCCAACGGGGCATGAGGTATCAAGGAACCGTCGCGTACAAGAATGACTGCTGGAATCTTACCCACCTTGATCGTCTGATAGCCTCCCTCATAGACGGCGCCACTCTGATAGTCGATCCACTTACCCTTCGGCAGATAGACCATACGTTCAGTGCCTGACTCCATCAGCGGGGCAACGAGCATCTGCGAACCAAACATATACTCATCTTCCACGAGCCATGCACCAGGATCCTGCGGGAATTCAACCAGCAGCGCACGTACCATCGGCAGACCACGCTCAGAGCAGTCCTTAGCCTGTGCATACACATATGGCATCAGTTTATATTTCATCTCGGCACAGTCACGGAAGGCCTCAGTAAACGACTCGGAGATGAGCCAAGGTTCCGTTGGAGGCGCACCATGGGCACGTGTATGACTCGACAGGAAGCCGAAGGGCAACCAACGACGGTAGATATCCTCGGGCGAGGCCGTCACGAAGCCACCCATATCATGACTCCAGAAGGAGAAACCACTCAGTCCAAAACTCAGTCCACCACGCAGGTCACCCAGCAAACCCGTATTCGTCGTAGCCGCATCACCACCCCAGTGGAGGGCATACCGCTGAGAGCCAGCCCAAGCCGAACGCGCCCAGATGATGCCGTTACCAGGATATTGGCGCTCTACAGCCTCCCAAAGCGCCTTGTTGTAGCGCAGAGGATAGAGGTTGTGCTCATAGAGTCCGCCCTTGCCGCTATGATAGAAACCATTGTAAGGTGCTGCCTCGCCGAAGTCGCACTTGATGGTCGAGACACCTTGTTTCAACAGACCTGTAATCTTAGACTGATACCAACTGACGGTCTCAGGATTCGAGAAGTCGAGCACGGCGTCCTCGTATGGCATACCGCCAGTGGCATTCGTCACGTGCAGACCTTTCTCGACGATCTCTGGGAAGAAACGGTTCTTCGGCGTAAAGTAAGGCAACTGCCACAGACAGGTGTGGAAACCGTCCTTTGCCAACTGCTTCAACATTTTCACTGGATCCTTAAAGCGGTCCTTGGCAAACTGATAGTCACACTGCCAATCGACGCCAAACCAACCCGTATCGAAATGAATCACGTCCGACGGTATCTTGTTGGCCCGTAGCTGACGGGCAATCTCGAGTCCTTCCTCTTGCGAGAAATAGGTGATACGGCTCATCCAAGTGCCGAAACTCCAGAGCGGCAGCATCGGCGACTTGCCAGTGATGTCGGTATATTCGTTGAGGATGGCCTTTGGTTCTCCGAAGAACACGAAGAAGTCCATCTGCTCGTCGGCCATGAACAGACGGTCGGCTCCGATGTAGCTGGCGCCAAAGTCGCATGTCACAGGAGCAGAGGTATGCATGAAGATACCATAGCCGCGATTCGAGAAGAAGAAAGGCACGGGTTTGTACTGTCCGTCTGTTTCTGGTCCCTGCGGGTCGGTGACGGAGAGGTGTACCTTCTGCCCCACCTTATTCAAAGAGGTGAACGACTCACCACATCCGTAGATGCGCTCACCTGGTGCCAACGTAAAGACGGGATTCACGCTACGAGAGTTGTCAGAACCGCGCTTGATGAAAGAGAACGGCAGCAGCTTCACCTGTGAGGAGTCGTTGTCGATGCTGTGGCGTGTCTGTGTCAGGATACGTCCCTGCGCATCCTTGATCACCAGTCGCCAAGGATACTTCCTTATCTCAATCGTACCGTAGTCAGAGCGATAGGTGATAGCGTCTGCCGTCTGTACGACCTTCCACGCCTGTCCTTTCTGGCGCTGCTTGAAACCGTCGCAGAACATCACGTCATCTTCATCCTTCACCGTAGGCGTGATGGGCGTCGTGAGCATCCGGATGCGGGCCGTCCTTGGCGTGATAAACTCGATGGAAAGCCTGAGATTAGGATCGTTGTCGTAAGCAGCGTCAGGGAAGTCGAGCATCTGCATCCTCACAGGCCAGTAGCCATTGAGGTTAAAGGCTTGTCGCGGTGACATCCTGTACCGCTTCCACTGCACGAGTCCCTCACCCTTCGCCGCATCAAAACTGACAAGCGAATCGGCGAGAAAATACGTGTTCGACAAGTCACTGAAATCCGTTGACATGTCTTTCTGCATACACTGCAGATACTGCACACCTGCATTGGTCTGAATCTGTGCGCTGGCGGCCACTGTGCCACCCAACAGCATCATTGCACAAAAAAACTGTTTCATATATGGTTCTTATTCTACTGTAAACTGTATAACATCAGGGTTCAGGGTTGCCGACTTAGCCGTGATTGAACCATTACCCTTTGCAATCACGAGGCATTTGCCGAAGAAGGCCTTCCGCTCGGCTGAGGTGAAGCGCTCCATCGAGGTCTGACTGCCATTGTCCGTTCCCAGCAGGCTGCCGTCGCCCTCATAAATGAAATAGATTTTGTCTTCGGCCCAAGGACAGAGGTTGCCGTCCTTATCGACGACCTCGGCGGTGATGAACGTCGTCTCCTTACCTTGATAGTCGATTGACAGACGGACATGGTCTGGGGCACCAGCGGTCTTGATCGTCTGCTCGCACACCACCTTGCCGTCCTTCCTCGACACGGCTTTCACCTCACCTGGGTCAAAAGTCACGCGCCAGCCGACGTGGTATTCCGTGCAGAGCGGATCGTCCTTCGACGTATTCTTCCGTTTCACGCCCTGACTCTCGCCATTGATGAAGAGCTCCACCTCATCGGCATTGTTATAGTAGCACCACATGTCGATATAGTCGCCAGGCACCCAGTTCCAGTGGGGGAAGAGATGCAGCATGGGCTTCTGCGTCCATTCACTCTGGTACATATAGTAGGAGTCCTTGGGGAAGCCAGCAAGGTCGATGATGCCAAAGTAGCTCGAACGCGCAGGGAAGCCGTATGGCGTAGGCTCACCGATATAGTCGAAGCCTGTCCAAATGAACTGTCCGCCGACATAGGGGGTATGCTTCACCACGTCCCAGGTCTCCTCGTGGGTCGAACTCCAGGAGGCATGCATGTTGTCATAGGCCGAGCACATGTAGGTGGGGTCGGTATAGGGCAGCCACCACTCCTTCGGCGCCACGTAGATGGAGTCACTGGGCATCATATAGAAGCCGCGCGTCTGCAAGGCACTCACACTCTCGGAGAAGATGAAAGGCTTGCCAGGGAAGTTCTGCGGCACATCCTTCACCCACTGGTGATGATAGTTGAAGCCGATCACGTCGATGGCACCACTCTTGAAGAGGTGGTTGTTCGGACTCGGCTCGTTGCAGCCTGCCATGATGGGGCGTGAGGTATCATATCTCTTGACAATCTCTGCCAGGTGTTGCGTCAAGAGCGACTGCACACTGAGTTCACCGTCCTTGGCCAGCGTCGAGGCATCGTGGCCTGCGTTCAGGATGAGGTTCGCCTGTTCCAGCGTCAGCGTGTCGGCCTCTGCCGATGACCACTGTTCCAGCACCTCGTTGCCTATCGACCACATCAGGATGGAAGGGTGGTTGCGGTCGCGGAGAATGAGGTCTGAGAGGTCACGCTCATGCCACTCGTCGAAAAAACGGGCATAGTCGTTCTGTGTCTTCTTGCGGCGCCACATGTCGAAACTCTCGTCCATCACGATCAGTCCCATCGTATCGCACATGTTCAGCAGTTCTGGGGCCGGCGGGTTGTGCGAACTGCGGATGGCGTTCACGCCCATCGCCTTCAGCTTCGTCAGTTTGCGGTGCAGAGCGTCCTCGTTGAGGGCAGCGCCCAGGCAGCCGAAATCATGATGCTCGCAGACACCGTTCAGTTTGAAGTTCTTACCGTTGAGCCAGAAACCCGACTTTGCATCGAACTTAAAACTGCGGAAGCCCGTCGTGGTCTCGTAGGCATCCACTACCTTACCAGCAACCTTCACCACCGTACGCACCTTATAGACATTGGGCGACTCACAGCTCCAGAGCATAGGCTTGCCGACGGTGATGCTCGACTTCAGGCCTTTCGACCTTCCGACGACCTTGCCATCAGGGGCTATCAACGTGTTTTCCACCTCGCCCTTGCCTTCGAGCGACACCTCGATAGCGAGCCTGCCCTTGCCTTTCACCACACTGGCATTGGCGAAGACGCCCCAGTGACTGACATGCGTATCGGCCGTCGTCGTGAGCCACACATGACGGTAGATACCACAGCCAGAGTACCAGCGGGAATTAGGCTGATCACTATTATCGACCCTCACTGCCACCACATTGTCGCCCTGACGTACATAAGGCGTGATGTCGTACTCAAAACTTGAGTAGCCGTAGGGGCGGAAGCCTACCTTCTGACCGTTCACCCAGACGGTAGAGTTCATATACACGCCATCGAACTCGACAAACACCTTCTCGATCTGATCGAGGGTGAAGTGCTTGCGATACCAACCGATACCGCCGGGGAGGGCTCCTCCACCTGCACCACTCGGGTTGCCCACGAAGAAATCACCCTCACGCGCCCAGTCGTGCGGCACGTCGAGTACGCGCCAAGCATTGTCGTTGTAATCGGCCTTCGCCATCTGGGCCGAGTCAGCCAGAATAAACCGCCAGCCCTTGTCGAAATTCCGCCTTTCGCGAGCCGTCGCCGACAGCCCCATCAGGACTGCTGTCAATAGTAGAAAAAACTTCCGAATCATTGTTGTAGGTCATATTAGGTTTCTACGTGCAAAGATACAAAAAAAATCGCAAACCGCCAAGGTATTTCCAGATTTATTTCAAATCATTCCTGTTTTAACAATAACATAAATCCCCGCCCCTTAGCGGAGCGAGGATTCCTATCAGACTGCAAAGAGCCGTTTCTATTTGTCGGCCAGACTACTCTTCACGTCAATTCCGGACTTCTGACAATATCGCAAAATCTTAGCCCTGACTTCCTCCAGGCTGTCGATGACGAGCTGATACTCCTCCTGAGTCAGATCACTATGATCATCTGAGTTGGGTCTGACAAAATCCCATACCAGCCCCTCGCTCAGATCCCACGTGGCGATCTTGATCATGAAATCCTTATTCTTATACATACTGATCAGAGTTTGACGTTGATAGCCTTACCATTGTAGTTCACCAGCTTACCCTCTGGATTGTCGAGGTTGAGCGGCTTGGGCGCATCCTTCGAGATGAGCACCACGTTGAAGCGACGGTTCTTCAGCATGCCTGGGAACTGTCCCTTGCGGGCTCCGAAAGAGACGGTCTTATCCTCATCGTCGTAGGTGATGTCGATGGTGGCATACTTACCCTTCTCGTAGTTGTAATTCGTGCCCTCGTCTTCGTAGAGCTGGAACTCGCCGTCCTTGCCTGCATAGACGTAGAGGTTGATGAGCTCAGCGGGTTTCTCGTCGCTCCACTCCATCTCAGGACCGAAGGGGATGATGGCACCCTCACGCACATAGACGGGGATGCACTCGTAAGGCGCATCGACCACGAGGCGCTGGCCACCATTGATATACGCACCCGTATAGAGATCGTACCAGCCACACTGCTCTGGGAAATAGACGCTGCGGTTGCGAGCCTTGTAGTAGCCTACTGGGCAGGCCATCAGGGCAGGGCCGAACATCCACTGGTTGCCTATATTCTCAACATTCTTATCACCATTGAAGTCCATCACGAGGGCACGCATCAGCGTATAGTCCTTGAAGTGAGCCCAACCAGCCATCGAGTAGAGATAAGGCATCAGGCGATAGCGCAGCTTGTCGTAATAGACGAACGACTTATAGGCAGGATGCTCGTCGGGAGCGATGTTCCAGATCTCACGCAGCGGCCACTGACCATGCGCACGGAAGAGAGGAATAAAGG
>JAEEGJ010010599.1_pt1 | contig 23912 bp, 20 predicted proteins | sample 8958761 | NCBI WGS metagenome assembly JAEEGJ01 (sample SAMN16246546, study PRJNA631951) | gut metagenome | biome: gut microbiome; feature: rumen; material: RS-attached | host: Bos | place: Iran: Karaj | collected 2018-10 | reverse complement strand
CGCGGCAGGTATTGTCGTGGGCCTGTTGGCTATGGACCGTGTTCCGAAGACTGCACAGAGCTACCCTGTTGGTGTGGTGAACGACCACAAGATCAGCTATGCCGAATTTGATGCCCGCATCAAGATGCTGCAGCAGAACCAGTTCCAGAACCAGCACCTCGAGGACGAGCAGTACGCGCAGCTCCGTAGCGACGTGTTCCGCTCCTTCGTTCGCCAGATTCTCCTGGACGAGCAGTTCGAGAAGGCCGGACTGGCAGCCTCGGTCGCCGAACTCAAGTCTGAATTCAAGACCAACTCTGCCGCCGTTCGCCAGCGCCTGGTGCAGGAAGCCCAGTACCGCCTCTTCGCAATCCAGCAGCAGGCTACCTCTCAGGAAGACCTGATGCAGCGCAGCCAGGCATACATCGCCTCGCTCCCGAAGTTCCTGACCGATTCTACCGCAAGCGATGCGGACTACGAGGCCTGGCTCGAGACTCCTGAAGCCTTCAAGTGGGGCTCCATGCTCCAGCTCGAAGAAGAAATGAAGAACACGAATGTTCCGGTCAAGCAGCTCCAGACGCTGGTTGCCGCGGGTATCCACCCGACGACGCTTGAAGCTAAGTGGATTACCGACCGCCGCACGACGGACTTCGATGTCGATGTCGCCTTTGCCGCAGCAAATGACTTTGCCGTTGCCGACGACGTGGTCGATACCGCGATGGTGAAGGGCTACTTCAACGCCCACCAGGATAGTTTCTTCGTTGAAAAGGATGTCGTGAAGTTTGACTACGTGACTATCCCGGTTGCAGCGACTGCCGCCGACGACGAACGCGTGCGTGAATACGCGATGACGATTTTCTTCCAGCTCGCCGATACGTCCTCTACCGCGACGTTCGAGGAAATGGCCCGCATTTCTTCCGAAGACCCGGGCAGTGCCGAGAAGGGTGGTATGCTTGACCAGCCTGCTGGCAACGGCGTGTATGTCCCCGAATTCGAAAAGGCCGCCCTCGCGCTTGATTCCGGTGCAGTCTCTGAACCGGTCAAGACCCAGTTCGGCTACCACATCATCAAGTGCTTCGGCAAGTCCACCGATTCTACCGGAAAGGTTACCGCCAACGTCGGTCACATCCTGCTTGTCGTGAACGCCTCTTCCGAAACCATCGACAGCCTCGAGAAGATTCTCAATGGCGTAAGGAACGAAGTGAACGCCGGTACCAAGGACTTTGCCGCTGCCGTCAAGGAACGCGGTCTTGAAGTCAAGCACTCCGGCTGGGTGGGCAGGAACGAGAACGTGGATGACCTCGGCTACCTGAAGGGCGTGACCACGTTTGCATGGCCCAACGAGAACCTCCCCGAAGAGGAAGGTGTCGTGTCGCAGGTGCTCCGCAACAACAAGTTTGTCGCTATCTTCAAGAAGGACAAGGAACTTAAGGCTGGCGAACGCAATATCGACCTGCACTTTGACGCCATCAAGAATAGCCTCAAGGCTCGCAAGTCCGAGAACGCTGCCGGTGCATACCTCGCTTCCGTTGCCGACAAGGTGAAGGAATGGAAGGCTGCCAATCCGGCTGATTCCGCTGCCGCAGCCTCTGCCGCTATCGAGAAGGTGAGCATCCAGAACTTCAAGGCTTCTCCGGAAGGCTACATCCCGGGCTTTGGCTACGGGAACGCAGCACTCTACAAGGTGCTGAACGGCCAGAAGCAGGGTGAATGGGGCCCGGTCGTCGAGACCGAACTCGGTGCCGTGATGGTCCGCGTGAACAGCAAGACCACTCCGGAAGATTCCGTGGTTGCCTCCACCGTGAAGCAGGAACTCGAAAGCGCCTCCCGCTTTACCTCCATGACGCTCTTCAATGAGTTTGTCAACAATATGGAAAAGTCGACTCCGGTCGAAAGCAACCTCGACCTGTTCTACAAGGAATAGTTGATTTTTGTCGACGGGATTTTCCCGTTGACGATTCCTTGCTCTTTTGTTATATTTGTGCCGCTTAACTGATGCCCCCATCGTCTAGTGGCCCAGGACTCGGGATTCTCATTCCCGCAACAGCGGTTCGAGTCCGCTTGGGGGTACGAAAAGGAACTCACCGTCAAGGTGGGTTTCTTTTTTTATAAAAAAAGTGTGCTTTTGCCGTTTGTTTGTATTATTTTAATGACATGCGGTACTTTATTCCTTTACTCTTGGCATCTGCGGCATTTGCGGGGATGATCGTCCCGATGCCGAATCTGGTGGACCCGCGCGACAAGCAGGTCTACAAGACGGTGCAGATTGGCGACCAGCGCTGGATGGCAGAAAACCTTCGCTTTAAGCTGAAGGGTACGCTCTGCTACAACAAGAGCGAGTCGAACTGCGAGGAGTACGGAAGGCTCTATACCTGGGCCGCAGCCATGAGGCTTGTGGACTACTTCAACCACACGTTGGCAAAGGATGCCGTGAAGAAGGTTCACGACGTGTGCCCCAAGGGTTGGCGCGTGCCGACGAATAGGGACTGGAAAAAACTCAACTATTACGTAACAAAGAAGGGTATCAGCGACGGTGCTGGCCTGTGCCTCAAGTCAAAGGAAGGCTGGGATCGCGAACTCAGGTTGCCTGCGGGTTCTGACGAGTTCGGCTTCAATGCGTTGCCGGCAGGCGAGTACCACTACGTGGGCGAATTCATGGACAAGGGTTCCGCTACGCAGTTCTGGGCATCGAACGAGTACGATGCGTACGGAGCATATTTCTGGAGGCTTACCTACGATTCTAGGTTGTTCGAGAAGGTCTATGACGCGAAGGACAACGCGGTTTCGGTGCGTTGCGTTGAAGAGAAGTACTACAAGCCGGTCGATCCGCCGCCGCCGCCGAACTTTGTGAAGGTCGAGGTGGTGACTGTGCAGAACAAGGAGGTCATGACCATACACGTGGGTGACCAGGTGTGGATGGCAAAGAACCTGGACGTGGATGTGCCGGGGAGTTTCTGCTACGGCGGCAAGGACGAGAACTGCAAGAAGTTCGGGCGCCTCTACACGTGGCCTGCGGCGATGAAGCTGGCTGCGGAATACGGCGAGAAGTCTGCCCGCGATTCGGTGAAGCGGACTCATCGTGGTTTGTGCCCCTACGGCTGGCATATTCCGAGCATATACGATTTCGATAGGCTTAATGCCTACCTCAAGGATATCGACGAGGCGGTGGGCGTGGGTGCTAACCTGAAGGCCCGAGACATCTGGCCGGAATCGGATAACTCCCTGCCTGGCGAGAACGGGTTCGGGTTCAACGCGCTCCCCTCGGGCGTGTTGCCTGCGAACGCTGCATTTGTCGGGCTTGATTCCCTGACCGGTTTCTGGAGTACCGCTGAGACGGATTCCCTGACTGCGCTGTACTGGTCAATCCGCTATGACAATGACGACCTGGTGCGCGACAGTGCGGGCAAGGTGGGGGCCTTCCCGGTGCGTTGCCTGATGGACCCGCCTGGTATTGACGAGATTTACGATAGCACTGCGCTTTATGATTCTCGCGACGAGAACCGCTACAAGACGGTAGAAATCGGTGGCAAGAGATGGATGGCAGAGAACCTGCGGTTTGCCGCCCCCGGGAGTTTCTGCTACGAGGACAAGGATATCCGTTGCCGCAGTTACGGGAGGCTTTACCCGTGGCATGTGGCGATGCGCCTGCCTGCAGACTTCATCACGAATCCGGTGGAAGGCGCGATTACCGTCGAGCACCAGGGCATTTGCCCTGCGGGTTGGCACGTGCCCTCGCAGAAGGAATGGAGTGACATGATGCTCGGTGTCGCCAAGATGAAGAAGGGGAGCATTGCTGCCGCGCTAAAGACGCGCGAGGGCTGGGTGCGAGGCGGTGCGCCGATTAGCGAGGCTTCGGGCTTTAACGCCATACCTGCGGGTGCGCGCTATAACGATGGTGAGTTTATGGAACTTGGCACGAGTGCGTACTTCTGGGAGGCCAGTGGCGGTGGCGATACGGGTGCTGCCTACTGGAACCTCATCAACAGCAAGGATGACGTGATGCGTGCGGAAGACTTCGAGAATACCGCGTTCTCGCTGCGCTGCGTGCAGAATGCGCCTGCGCCGGTAGATAGCACAAAGGCTGCTGGGAATGCTACTGCGGGTGGGGAAGGCGCTGCGCCTCAAAATGCTACGCCGGCTAGTACTGCGCCGGCACCTTAGAACAAACTCAATTGACCATTTGCATCGGCTGCGGGCGTATCGCCTGCAGCTTTTTGCTTATCGCTGGTAGCGGCGGCCGCGGGTTTCTCGCTACCATCACTTGTATCGCCGATACTATCGTTGCCCGGAATGTCGCCGGAATCTGCCGCGGCAATCTGCTCCAGGAGCCATGCCTCGTCGTGTACGGGGATGCCGAACTCGTTCGCCTTCGTAAGCTTGCTTCCGGCTGCTTCGCCGGCCAAAACCCAGCTAGTCTTCTTGCTTACGGAACCCGATACCTTGCCACCGTTCTCTTCGATGAGTTTGCGGGCCTCTTCGCGTTCCATACTCGGGAGCGTTCCGGTGATGACCGCGGTTTGTCCCTGGAATAGCGTCTTCACGACGCCCTTGAATTCGGTGGGGCAGCCAAGTTCAATCAGTTCGTCAATTTCCTGCGTGTATAGTGGCGTGTGGAAGAAGTCGTAGACGGACTTTCCGATGCGTTCTCCCACGTCGTTCACGTTCTGCAAGTCCTCTACGGTAGCCGTGCGGATTTTTTCCAGCGTGCGGAAGTGCTTGGCGAGGTTTCGGGCGCTGGTGCGGCCCACAAAGCGGATGCCGAGACCGTGCAGCAGGTTTTCGAGGCTACGCTCCTTCGATGCGGCGATGGCGTCGTAGACGTTCTTCGCGCTCTTCTTGGCCATGCGTTCCTGAGATTCCAAATCCTCGATCGTGAGGCGGTACAGGTCCGGGATGCGCTTGATCTTGCCGGTGGCAATAAGGCTTGCGATAAGGGCGGGGCCGAGATTCTCGATGTTCATGGCCTCGCGGCTCACGAAATGCTCGAACAGGCATTGCACCTGCGCCGCACAGTGCATGTTTTCGCAGCGGAGAATCACTTCGCCGTCGATGTGGGCGAGCGGTTCACCGCAGACCGGACAGTTCGAAGGCGCCGCCACGGGCTGTGCACCGGCCGGGCGGAGTTCCTTCTTTACGTCGGTAATTTTCGGGATGATTTCGCCGCCCTTCTCTACGCCGACGGTGTCGCCGAAGTGGAGGTCCAGTCGGGCGACTTCGTCGAAGTTGTGGAGGGTGGCGCGCTTGACGGTGGTGCCCGCGAGGCGCACGGGTGCAAGGTTCGCCACGGGCGTGACTGCACCGGTGCGGCCCACCTGAAATTCTACGGAAAGGAGCGGTGTGTAGGCGCGTTCTGCCTTGAACTTGTAGGCGATTGCCCAGCGCGGGCTCTTGCTCGTGGTGCCGAGCGCGCGCTGCATGGCAAGGTCGTTCAGTTTCACGACCATGCCGTCAATTTCAAAGGGGAGACTGTCGCGGCTAGCACCGATCTGCTCCGAAATCTTCATGATTTCTTCGGTATTGTCCGCGGTCCAGTAATCGTTCGTGTGGAACCCGAGGCGCTTGAGCTGAAGCAGGTTCTCTTCGTGCGTCTTGTTGTCGCTCTGCGGAATGTGGTAGGCAAAGAAACGCATCGGGCGCGTCTTGCATTCGGCCACGCTCTTGAGCTTGAGCGAACCCGAGACGGTGTTGCGCGGGTTCTGGAAAATTTTCTTGCCTTCCAAGATGAACTGCTCGTTCAAGCGTTCGAAGGCTTCGCGTTCCATGTAGACTTCGCCGCGGACTTCAAAAGTGCCCTGAGGAATTTCGCTGGGGTCGATTTTCAGCTTCTTTGCGTCCAAAGTTTCGGGAATGTCTGCAATCGTGAGCGCGTTCAATGTCACGTCATCGCCCTGGGCTCCATCGCCGCGGGTGGCCGCCTGCTTCAAGCGTCCGTTTTCGTACACGATTGAAAGACTCACGCCGTCAATTTTCCGCTCGCAGATCCAGGTATGAGAATTCGGAGCTGTCATCCTGAGCGAAGAGCTTTGTTCGGAGTCGAAGGATCTCTCGTCTAAACTAGCGATTCCTTCTTCGGCAGCCTTCACGAACTCCGCCATTTCTTCGGCGCTGTACACGTTTGCGATACTGAGCATGGGGACGGCGTGTGCAACCTTCGCAAAATCGTTAGTCAAGTCGCTGCCGACCCGCTGCGTGAGCGAGGCATTGCCGCGAAGTTCCGGATACTTCGCTTCGAGCGCTTCCATCTCCTTGAGGCCAAAGTCAAAATCCTGGTCACTCATGGGGGAGACACCTTCCTTGTAGTAAAGGCGGCTTGCTTCTTCTAGCTGTTTCTTTAGCTCAAAATACCGGGTGCGGTCAATGTCTTTCTGATCCATACCTGCTAATATAGCAAGTTAGAACAGCATCTTCACGCCGATGCCGATAAGGATAATGCCTGCAACGATTTCAGGAATCTTTGTTTTGAAACGCTTGGCGGCGTGACGGCCGATTTCGTAGCCGAGAACGCCCATGATAAGGCTTGCGAGAGCGATCGCGCTGGTGGCAAGAACCATGTTCGCGTTCAAGAATGCAAACGAAATTCCGACGGCGAATGCGTCAATACTTGTCGCAACTGAGAGCAGCAAAATGTTTGCAATCGTCAAGTTCTTCGCGGCAATCTGTTCGCCTTCTTCTTCGCCAGAGTCGCCGCGGATAGCGCCCCAAATCATGCGCCCGCCCAAAATGCAAAGAATGGTGCAGGCGATAGGCGTGCCCACAGAATTGAACCAGCGTTCAGCAAAACTCCCGAGAAAATACCCGAGTAACGTCATACCGCCCTGGAAAACGCCAAAGCTAACCGCCTGGAGCATGGCGCGGCTGTACTTGATTCCTTTCTTTGAAAGTCCCGTGGCAATGGCGACCGCGAAGCAATCCATCGCCTCTACAACCGCGATAATAATAATTTCGATAATGCCCATAACTACTTCGTAAACTTGTAGCGACCCAGCAAATCGAAGTACCTAGCCTTCGGCGAAATCTTTACCGTCGGACGCTGCTTGCGAATGGCGGTGGTGCCGGTGGGGTAAATCATGAAATATTCGCGGGAATATTTTTCGTTGTGTCTCTTAATGGCATAACCGTTGTCATTTTTGACATATTCCAAACTAAAATTTTTGATTTCTTTTTCTCCATATTCTTTACATTTAAAGTCATCTTGTTCATCGCTGACAATGATTGTTTTATGTACTTCAGCGGAATCTGTTCCATAGTTGTAAGTAATGGACTTGACGAGCGAATCATTTTGAAAATAAATCTTCTCGAAAGCAATCTCGCCGTTTGGTCCATCAGGATATTGAGCGTCTAATGTTTTATTTGTGATTTTTGCGGTCTGCTGTTCGTGGACCACTCCATCATGATAATTCGTGAGGGTAATGAATAGAGTGTCTTCTGAATACTTTATTATTCCGAAATATTCAGTACCTTTTTTCGATAATACACTTTCATCGGAATTCCAATAAAAATTTATAGTATGAATTTCTCCACCTTCTTTTGTAATAAGATAATCAAGATGTTCTTTGTTATAAATATATTTCTCTGTTGATTCATCATTGTAATAAGCGGAATCTAAGTGTGCATGGTCTTTAGTGTATATATAGTTATAAGCGTTGATTTCAAACCACGCTTCGGTACATGTATTCGCTGCGGCAAAACCCGCCAAAAGCATTAGGCTAAATAGAATTCGTTTCATTTGAGTTTAAGAGTAAAAAGGTTATTTAGTGAATTTATATCGTCCGAGCAAATCGAAGTACCTAGCCTTCGGCGAAATCTTTACCGCCGGGCGCTGCTTGCGGATGGCGGTGGTGCTGTTTGGATCAACGAAAAAGATCTCTTTTAAACTTGTCCCTTGGTTCGCTTTTAGAGAAAATCCGTTGTCAGTTTTCTGATAAACCAGTGTCAGGGTCAAGGAATCGTTTTCGTATTCGTAGCATTTAAAATCATCGCTGGAATCTTCTACATAGTATGTAAGCTGTTCTTTTGGAGAACCATCTGGAGAGTAATTTGTGGTATAATTCATTACAAGTGTGTCATTTCTGAAAAAGGATTCACTAAATTCTTCCCATTGGAAATTTTCCATTAATCCGTTGTCTCCAAGTCTACCGATTTCTTCTATGCTCAAAGATGATACATAGGAATTGGTTATTTTGTATTGCATTCTTTGGTTAATAGCCCCTCTCTGGTAACACTTTCTATCTATATAGGTTGTGTCGCCAGATGTGGAATCGGAAACTAGTTCTTCTGCATCTATTTTTGACAGGACGCTTTCATCTGTGGACCAGTAGATTATATCATAATCTGTGTACTGGTTTGCCGTGTCACCAACATAGCCGAATGCTATTTTTTCGAGTCGGCCATCTTTATAAAAAAATTTGGTAAACTTGTCGATTTGTAAGGTGTCATCTTGCGTTGTGTAATCATATCTAGAACGAACAGAATCTATGTAGGGAGAATTTTTTGATTGTATCAGATATGGTTTTATAGCCAGAAAATACGCTTCCGTGCAAGTATTCGCTGCGGCAAAACCCGCCAAAAGCATTAGGCAGAATAAGAAATTTTTCATTTGTGTCTCCTGAACTCAAAAATAGGAATATATTTGAAAAAAAATGTTTATATTTAAGGGGAATCTTGTATTCAAAAGGATGGTGTTTTGAAACTCCGGGTGGTAGTCTTCGTTTTTGTGGCGGTATGTGCTTTATTTGCGGTAGAGGCTTTTGTGCTTCCGCCGGTTACGCCCGAACTCAAAACACAAGCTCACGAATATTTTGAAAACGAATGTCGCGGATGCCACCGCTGGGCCCGCAAGTTTGCGGCACCCCCGATGCGCGACAATGTGGCAAATTATGCCGAAAATCCGGAAGGCATGGTGCGCTACCTGATGCACCCGACTCCGCAGCACCCCGATGAATGGCCCGCCATGGAAATCACTCCGCTTACCGAAGAGCAGGCGAAAATGATGACGGCGTGGCTCTTGTACATTCTCAAGAATCCCGATGACCCAGGGCGACCCAAATAGGTGAGAGATTGTGATAAGAGAGAAGGGAAAAAATACAAGAATATTTAAATGGTCGGTGATTTGTTTTGCCGTCGTATTCTCTTTTTTCTTGGCGGATTTCTTGATGGGGGAGATGCGCGTTCCTGAACGTGCCGTGGGTTCGATTCCTTTTGACCATGCGTTGCACGGCGATTCAATTGGCTTGGACTGCGTCGCTTGTCATACGGGCTCGCGCGCCTCGGCGAATGCCTTTATGCCCTCGAAGGCGGACTGCATGGACTGTCACAGGCTCCCGCTGACCGAAAATCCGGGAATCGAAACGCTGGATTCTATGCTTGCAAAAGCTGATGACCGCCCGTGGTCCCACAAGCGCCATTTGCCGGACCATGTCGTGTTTCACCATGGTGTGCATGCTGCTGCTGGCGTCGCTTGCGCCGATTGTCACGGCCGTGGCTATATGCAGAACCGCTATGGCGCAGAATTGTTCAATATGCAAAGTTGCCTCAAGTGCCATCGCGGCGAAACTTTCAAAGAAAAAGGCTTTAAGCCGGCGGCCACGTACTGCGCCGCTTGCCACCGCTGATTCGTGAAGGTATCTTATGGGTATGGATCGTCGCGAATTCATCAAGAGTTGTTCTCTGGTAGCGGTAATGGGGCTGCTGTTTGGCTGCCGCAAGATTCCGCTCGAAGAACTCGCCGGCGATTTGCCAAGCCTCAAACGTTTTGAAGACGAAGTCAAGCTTGCCCTGTCGCAGGCGAAAAAATCCCTCGACCTCGTGAAAATCCCGACTCCGGGTGCCCTCAAGATTCCGGGGGCCTCGACGTTGAACCGTTTCGGCATGGCAATCGACCTAGATGCCTGCGATGGTTGCGGCAAGTGCATCCTGGCCTGCAACCTTGAAAACAATGTGCCGCTCGTTCCCGAAGAAGATGCTGCCCGCGGGCGTTTTATGCACTGGGTCGACATGCGCGGCAGCGCCCCCTTCATGTGCGCACACTGCGGCAATGCCCCCTGCGAACGCGTCTGCCCGACCGGGGCCGCCAATCACACCCCCGACGGGCTCAGCGCCATGATGTACAAGCGCTGCACCGGAAGCCGTTTCTGCGGCGCAAATTGCCCCGTACAGGCCCGAAAGTTCAATTTTAATGACGCCCAGAAACTCGGGCTTGCCCGCCAGTTCAATCGCGAAGTTCCGCTCCGCGACAAGGGTGTTATGGAAAAATGCAGTCTTTGCCTGCACCGCCTGCAGAACGACCGCCTTAAATTCAAAACGTCGCTTACCGTTGACGCCACCGCCGAAGAATGGCGTGGCCGCGGCGTCAAAACCGCCTGCGCCGAAGCTTGCCCCAAGAACGCCATCATCTTTGGCAACTGGCTCGACGAAAAGTCACCGCTAGTCAAGCTCACCAAGAACCGTGTGCTGTATGCGCCGCGAGAACTGGCAGACCTTGATCCTTCCGTGGTATTTATGCGGGGGAGGCGTTAATGTTTCGCTACCTGATGATCTTGGGACTCACGCTGTTTTTGCCGGGGCTTTACGCTCTGGGTTACTCTGTTTATCAGGGGCCATCGGCTTGGATGGTGGACTCCCAGACTTTCTGGGGCACGCCTATTAGCCTGTTCGTGTTTTGGATTGGGCTTGCCCATGCCGGCACGCTCCTGTCGGCGATTTTCCTTGCGCTCGATATCAAGCTGGACCGTCGCACGGCCTTGATTGCAGAACTTTCGACACTCGTGAGCCTTGTGTTTGCTGCGGTTTTCCCGCTCGTGCACTTGGGCGTTATCGATAACTTTTACATGGTGGCCCCCTTCCTCGATGCCCGCGGCAACTTTGCCAACGTGCGCTCGCCCCTGGTTTGGGATTTCTGCTGCATTGCCGTGTATGCGCTTCTGTCGCTCTTGTTCTTTGGAGTGCATTTAAAGTCCCGCGAAATCTCGGCTCTCGATAAATACCGTAAGCCCTTGGCGTGGCTCCTGTTCCCGCTGGTGCTTTGGGTACATACGATAGTGAGCCTGGATTTTGCAACCACGTTCGTGCCGGAGTGGCGCGGCGCATTCTTCCCGGTCTACTTTATCGCGGGGGCGATCCTTTCGGGGCTTGCGCTCGTGAACCTCTTGATTTGTGCCGAAGGCTACCGCGTGCGCCTCTTGGAACGCCTGCAGCTCATTTGCACCTGGATTCTTTGCGCCATCTGGATTTGGGACCTCATTTTCAAAGGCTATTTCTGCACTTCGGCGTTTATCTTTGCCGGAGTCCTTCCGCAACTTCGAATGGTGTCGGTGATTCGCGAACACCGTCTTGGCCGAATCTTTTTCTCTGTCTCGATTCTCGTCGGCCTGTTCCTGGAACGCTACTATCTCGTTTCGCCCACGGCGGCCTCGGCAACTTTTGGACGGATTGACTTGGGCCTTGTCGCCTTCTCGGTGGGCGGTTTCATGCTGCTGTTCTTTGGAATTCGTCGCTACTTGAACAGAAAAATGGAAGGTGCAGGCTCCTATTTTGGCGAAGTCGACGGCACTGATTTGGCCGAGGCGGAGCAAGAAGAACTTGAAAAAGAGAATTCTACTGGTTTGCGTGGCGTTGCAAAACCCCAAAAGGGCTTTTACATTCAGCCCTGGTCTTCGGAAGAATATTATGTATTACGTTACCCCTTGCTCATTGGGGTTACGGTTGCGGTTCTGTTTGTGGTTTGGGCTTTGGGGCAAAGTGTTTTTGCCAATGTGGAACTGTCCTTTGCCAATGTGATTCCGCTTTTGTATCCGGTTATTGCGGCGGTCACAGCTATAGCCTTATGTGTACGCGCTTATCTCGTGGAAAAAGTTTTTGTCATGACTTGCCGCGAAAAAATGCTGTGCATGGCGCTGATCGTGTTATTGGCGGCTTGTTTGGGTGCTTTCTTTGCGGGCGGATCTTCTGAAAATTCAACGAAAACGCTTGACTCGCAACCCATAGGTGTTGATGCTCCTGTTTCTCTAAATCATGCCCGTTTGCTTTGGAATGCCCGCTGCGCAACATGCCATGGAACAGACGGTCGATTCAATGAAAAATTCGTGCGTGAATTTTATCCGGTGCCGCAAAAATTAAGCGTGCAACGGCTTGATAGCCTTGGCATCGATTCTCTTGTTAAAGTTATTTTAAACGGCCGCGTAAATATGAACCCCTATGCAGGCCGCTTGACCCCAGAAGAAGCACATGGGCTGGTGAATTATATGTATTCCCTGGCGAAGGAGGGCGAAAAATGACGGCTTTAGCTAATTCGCTTTCTTGCTTGATTGCCCTCGGTTGCGCTTCGTTCCTGTGGCGTAAGGGCTCGTCTCCGTATCGTAACGGAGCGCTTCTTGCAGGATTTCTGGTTCTGTTCTGCCTGTTCACTTATTTTGCTGGCGACATCTCCGTGGATCCGACGCTGGAACATTATCCTTTCCGCATGCTGGCCTTGTGCCTTTGCCTGTCGACTACGTCGCTGTCTCTTTACCGCAGGCGTTATCTGGTGCTGGCGCAAGCGCTATGGTGTTGGATAGAACTCTTTGGCGGCATTGCCTTGTATTACCGCGGCTTTGATATCGCCTGGACCCGAATCCTGGCACTTTTGAGCATGTCGCTTTGCAGCACGTTCCTTTCTAAAATTTCGAAAGAAATGGAATTCTGCCTGATGGTCTTCTGGCTCGCTGTCTGGGTGTTCTTTTAGACTGAAATTTCCTTGAGGTAATCGGCTGTCAGTTTCGAGAGCGAGGTGGCCTTGTCGCGCTTGAACTGGCGGCGTTTTTGGCCTTTGTCGAAACCCAAGAATTTGAGAATCTTGGTCGGATGGCGTAATGTGAACCCAATCAAGAAAGAAACAGGAAGCGTCTTGTAATAGATTTCCCACAGCGGGGTGATTGCATTTTTGCCTTTCAAGTAAAGTCCTGTTACAAGTGCTGCTTGATTGGTTTCCAATGTTGTAACCAAGTAGGGAACGCTGAACATTTTTCCGCCGGCATGAGCCATACGGAGCGTATAATCCATCAATCTGAATTCAGGAGGCAAGTTCAAGTCGAACTGGCCTGTGCGCTGGATAATCCTGCTTGAAAATACTGCAATCAAGGGATTTGGTGCGGCCACATATCGCATCTTGTCGTTTTCCGAAATCGGAGTAAGTCCCTTGGCTCCATTAAGCAACAGTCCGCCGTAAAAATGCCCGTCAAATTTCAGTCGAGGAGCGAAGGCGTCTACCATAGGGAATCCTTCGATAACCTCAGCCAGGCTGTTCAGAAAATTTCGGTCAATTTTGACTGATGGGTCGGCGAATACCACCCATTCTGCATCGATATTTTGTAGAGGTTGATTCCAGTCAGAGCTAAGAGACCACCCTAGAGCTGGGTCTTCGAATGGGGGCGTCCATTTATCAGAAGGGGAGGAGTTTTTTTCTAGTACAATGACGTCAAACTGCCGCATCGCACACCTGAATTAGAAGTTCACGCGAACTCCGAGCCTGTGCTCGTGGCCCATACCTTCGGCCAGATACGAAAAACCGTAATCCAGCGAGAAAAAGTCCATGGAATAACCGAGACCGGCACTCAGCATGTGGGCGTTGTTGGTTTCATCCGGACGATCCTCGGAGGCCATGAGTTCCTTGGCGTCGCGGATCAAGTCAAGCCAGGTGCGTTGAAAACCGGCACGAATAAAGAAGTGCTGGCCCAAGGCGTATTCACCACCCAAGCTCAAGAAGGCTTCCTGGTAACGCGGAAAATCGCTGTCTACAAATACCGTAAGGCGAGGTAGCACCTTGGGCCTGAAGAAACCTGCGATGGCAAAGGTCTGGGACATGGGGTAATATTCGTCATCACCGTCGTCCACGTAGTCTCGCAGAAGGCATCCGAAATCGCGAGCCATCAAAGCTAAACCGAAACGATTGCTTTCGGATTGCCAGGTAATACCCCAGTCGAAGGCCGCTCCTAAAGCGGTGCGGTCCCCAGATTCATCTGTCAGTTTGTCTGATGCGAACTTAAGTGTTGCTCCAAAACGGATATGCTTCATCGGGAAGGCGAAGGTTGCCGTAGCCAGCTGGCTGAACGGTTCGTAAGTCTTGCCCGTTGCTTCGCCATATTCGTCGTAGCCATCAATGCCGCCGTATGAAAGCCAGTTATAAGAAACCTGGAATATGTATTTGTCGAAGTGTCCAGTATAGTAAACGCTTCCCTGGTTGTCTGCCATATCGCCAGTTTGCCAATGAACTGCGGCAATGTGGTTCTTGTTTTCGGGCAAAATAATGGCGGCTGGGTTCAGCTGCGTAATGGTCGGGTCAGACGAAACTCCTGCACCGGCAGACTTTTCAAGCGCTGCATTGCGGGGGCTATCAAAGGTGTTGATGAAAGAAAACACTTCTTGTCCAGCGTCGCCTTGAGTAAAATAGGCATGGCTTGCTACGGGAACTACGAGTAGTGCCGAGACCGCTGTCAGAAGGTGTTTGAAATTCATGATTGAAATTTACAAATATTGTTGCCATGCGGGTGAAAAAATCCTCAAAAAAGCGTTAATTTTTACGTATAAATGGGAATTTTGCCTTTACAAAAGACGAAACGTTTAATATATTTGGGTGCGTTCGGGCTACTAGCTCAGTTGGTAGAGCAACGCCCTTTTAAGGCGTGGGTCGAAGGTTCGAGCCCTTCGTAGCTCAGGAAGCCGGTTCTAGATTTTCTAGAATCGGTTTTTCTTTTTTAGCTGCTCAGCCTGGTAGAGCGTCTGTCGTGAGCAAAGTTTAGGAGTTTGCGGTCTATAGGGGAGCAGAATGTCATCAGTTCGACTAAAACCATCGAGAGCGAAGCGAACTCAGATGGTTTTAGGCCTTATCTTGAACGAAGTTCAAGTAAGCCCGAAGGGCAAAAAACGAAACGAAGTGAGTTTTTTTGGCAATCTGGTTACCCTGGTCCGTAAGGACCATGTTTTTCTTTAAATTTATTTCCAAAAGGTGAAATATTTTGTTATATTTGCACTCACTCGGGGTGTAGCTCAGCCTGGTAGAGCGTCTGCTTTGGGAGCAGAATGTCATCAGTTCGAATCTGGTTACCCCGATACACAAAGTGCCTCCCCAATGGGAGGCCTTTTGTGTATCGTGATATATTATGAGTTCGAACTGATCAGTTCGACTAAAACCATCGAGAGCGAAGCGAACTCAGATGGTTTTAGGCCTTAACTTGAACGAAGTTCAAGTAAGCCCGAAGGGCAAAATACGAAACAAAGTGAGTATTTTGGCAATCTGGTTACCCCGATACTTATGGTTGTTGCTTTGGGTATCGGGGTGGGGCGTTGCGGGCCCTCCCGCTAGAGTGGGTGGTGAGCAACGAAGTGCGAGCCAGGGAGAGACTTCTCCCTCTACAAGTTTTCGTTGGCGCCGAGTTGTCCGCGGTGCAGGCCTTCTTCTACAGATATTTTTTCGCCGTCGCAGGTGAATCCCGTGATCAGGGAGTCGGCGATCATGTTCTTGAAGCGCGTGTTGCATCCACATTCGAATTCGGTTTCGCGGATGGCGCTAGATTTTGCCGATTGCGCGTTTGCGGAACAGTCGGGGCGGCCCACGTCGCGGCAGTAGGTTGCGAGGGTGGTCTTGGTGGAGTCTAGGGGCGAGGCCACGGGCAAGAGTAGGCTGTTTTCACAGGGCTTGTTGCATTTTCCCAGATAAACGAGCGCTTCGGTCAGCGTTTGTTCGCATTCCGTGTAGTTTTCTGTCGAGAGGGGAGCTTCCGCCAACCGGTCGTAGTCGTAAATCGGGGTGCAGGTTTCGAGAGGTTCGCGACCGTCGTCGGGGCCGTAAGCGCAGGCGATATGCTGGATTGCCCAGAAGCTCGTGGCGATGCCGGCGAACCATTTGCGGCGATTGGACCAGAACAGGGCCGTCAGAGCGCTGTAGATTTTCCTGAGAATAGAAACAAACATATTAGTCCTCCTAACGAAAACTAATATAGATTATTTTTAGAAATGGTTTTAATTTATACGATTTTACGATCCGCAATCCACTTGCGGACGGATTCTTCGGCGCGGGCGGCAAGAATTTCTTTCTTGTTCTTCTTCTTGAGCCCTTCGTGGTGGGGGAGAAGTCCGAAGTTGAAATTCATCGGCTGGAAGTCCTCGTTTTCTTCTACGAGGCGGTTCATGAGCGAACCGATGCAGCTCTCGTCGGGGAGCGGGTCGGCATGCCCATGCAGAATCGTCTGCGCCATGTTCCAGGCGGCGTACCAGCCGGTGGCAACCGCTTCGGTGTAACCTTCGGAACCCGTAATTTGGCCCGCAAACCATGTTGGCGGAATGCCCTTGGCACATTCGAGATCCGGACGAAGACGGAGCGTTTTATCCAGGAACTTAGGCGATTCGATGAAAGTGTTACGGTGCATGCAACCGAAACGTGCAAACTTCGCATTCTTCAGGGCTGGTACCATCGTGAAGATTTCTTTTTGCGTGCCCCACTTGAGGCGCGTTTGGAAACCCACCATGTTGAACAAAGTCTTTTGCTTGTTCTCGGCGCGGAGCTGAATAACGGCATACCACAAATGACCGTCGTTTCCAAGCCCAAGCCCTATGGGGCGCATGGGCCCGTGGCGTAACGTTTCGTAGCCACGACGCGCCATTTCTTCTACAGGCAAGCAGCCTTCGAACAGCTCGTTCTTTTCGAACGGGCGAGGTTCCGTACTTTCGGCTTCGCAAAGCTTACGCACAAATTCGGCGTAGGTTTCCTTGTCCAGCGGGCAGTTGATAAAGTCCGCCGTTTCGCCCTTTTCCCAACGGTTGCGGTAAAAGGCGTGATTGAAGTCGATGCTGTCCGTTTCGATGACTGGTGCAATCGCATCGAAAAAGTGCAGACGGTTGCTGCCGAGGCGCTTGAAAATGTCGTCGGCGAGCGCATCACTAGCCAAAGGTCCTGCAGCCACAAGAGTGGGGCAGTCGCCTTCGAGGCTCGTAACTTCTTCGCGATGAAGCGTAATGTTCGGGGATTCCGCAATCTTTTTCTCGACAGACTCGCTAAAGATATCGCGGTTCACCGTTAGGGAATCGCCTGCAGGCACGGCCGCTTCGCGGGCGGAGTCCAGCAAAAAGCTCCCCAGCATGGTGAGTTCCTGCTTCAAAAGGCCGTGAGCACTCGTAATGCCCAAAGCCTTAAAGCTATTGGAACAAACTAACTGAGCCAGATGACCGTCTTTGTGCGCGGGGGTCGGCTTGACCGGGCGCATTTCATACAGATCCACTTTAAAACCGCGGCTAGCAAGTTGTAAAGCCGCTTCGCATCCGGCGAGTCCACCACCGATTACACGTACGCGTTCATTCATCAGTTCATTATGGTCTTGCGGTAGCTTTTGGCGTTTCCAATCCAAAGCTTCACAAGCAATTCCTCGAGCGATGCCGAGGTTACAAATTCAGGGTCGGCGTCTTGAATTTCGTCAGAAATCATGTTGGCCTGTGTGGGGTTCAGCATGCCGTAATAGAGTGCTTCCATGAGCTGCGACAGGAATTCCGGTGACACGCGGGCCACGTATTCCATGTCGTTGAGCGGAGGAAGCTGGCTCTTGTCGGGGCTGAACTGGTCCAGGTTGTCCATCGTCCACAAGTCGGCAGCCTTGCCCATATCGGCGGTCAAGGCAACACTCTTAATAGCGGAACGATATTCGTTCCACTCTTTCGCGGTAGTCTTGCCGGCTTTGCGAATCTTCTTCAGAAAGCCAAGGACCGTGTAGTAGAGGTCCTTTTCTCTCTGATTGATTTCTTTTTGAGACGTGGGCATCATAGGCAAACCTTAGTGGCGGAAATGCCTCATGCCGGTGAATACCATGGCAATGCCGAATTCGTCGCACTTCTCGATAGAGAGGTCGTCCTTCTTGGATCCACCCGGCTGCACAATGTAGCGCACGCCAGCATCGTGGGCGGCTTCCACGTTGTCCGGGAACGGGAAGAAGGCGTCGGAACCCATCACGACTTCACCGAACACCTTGCGTTCCAGAGCCTTAAGTCCGGCTTCGTCGATGAGCTTGCCGTTTTCGTCGAAGAAGGCCTTGGCTTCTTCGAGGCGGGCGACGTTGTCGCGGACGCGGGGCTGGCAAAGACGGAGGTTGGAGTCAATGCGGTTCGGCTGGCCGGGGCCAAGACCCATCACCTGGAAGTAGCCAGGCTTGTATTCGTAGCCCATCACGATGGCGTTGGACTTGGTGTGCTTGGTGACGAGCCAAGTAAAGCGGGCGAGGTCTTCCTTGTTCTTCGGGAACTGGGCCTTGGTCACGCATTCAAACTTTTCGTAGGTGTCCACGTCGCGGTCCTGAACGAGCATGCCGCCAATCACGTGCTTGTACACCTTGCAATGTGTTGCCTTCTTGATTTCGCCGACTTCCAAGAGGCGAATGTCCTTGGACTTGTTCTTGAGGAATTCGAGAGCGTCATCGTCGAATGCCGGAGCGAGCAAGATTTCGACAAAGCGGCCCTTCAAGAATTCAGCAGTCTTGAGGTCCACCTTGCGGGTCACTGCAATCACGGAACCGAAGGCCGACACCGGGTCACCTGCCCAAGCGGCTTCCATGGCTTCGCGGAGGCTTTCGCCGGTAGCAAGTCCACACGGGTTCATGTGCTTCACGATGACGACAGCGTTAGTTTCGCTGAATTCGCGGGCCATTTCGAGGGCGGCGTCTGCGTCTACGATGTTGTTGTAAGAAAGTTCCTTACCCCAGAGCTGCTTGGCAGTAGCGAGGCTTGCTTCGGTGCAAGTCGGGTCGCGGTAGAATACAGCGGACTGGTGGGAATTTTCACCGTAGCGCATCGGCACGGGGTCAACGAATTTCAAAACGAGTTCTTCGGACATAAGGTTTCCTTTGATGTTTTACTCAATACAATATAAAAAACAATGTGTAATGTGTAATGATTAATTCCAAATTTCACATTTGTACTTTCGCTACGCTCAAGTACCAAATGCTCGGCTCGGAAATGCCAATGCAAGCATTGTCGCTTCTCTCGCCTTGTGCATTTGTCACATCTCACATTTTAAAACAGGCTCGGGGGAGGATTGCTGTCGTCTAACCCAGCCAAATTGCGGTCGGCATCGGACATCTCGTTCGGCGTAAAGTTGTCGAGCGGGTCTTCCGGTTCCACAATCAGGTTGTAGTACACGTTGTTCTTCAGTTCATCTTCGATATAGAAGAGCGTTCCGCCCATGGCAGAACCGCAACCGGCGCATGCACCCTGATAGCGGATTTTCAGGCGGTTGTCATCGGTCAAGTCGAGAATTTCAACGTCGCCGCCATCGCCTTGGAGCATGCCGCGTACGGACTGGTGCAGCCAGGCTTCGATCTTTTCGATTTTCTGAATCTTGGTGAGGGCGTTCCATTCGGCGTCCGCTTCGGCTCGGCCTTCGGCGGTCTGGGTGCGGTACTTGATGCGTTCCATCTTTTCGCGAACCAGAATTGCCGTTCCCTTCTTTTCGGGGTAAGTCTCGAGAATGCGCTTGATCAGCGTATTCATCTGCTTGATTTCAGGAGCAGTTCCGGCAATGGCGGGCACATCGGGCGTGTCACGGAGTTCAAGTTCAAGGCTTTCGGCCGTGATGGCACAGGCTTCGTCCACGGTAACCATCTGGATCTTTTTGCAGAAGGTGTCTGCAAGGGCGGTAAACACGGGGCCGCCGTAGGTAAAGAATCTTGTTTCCAGAATCTTGTCGCATTCCGGGTCAATCATCAAGTAGACTTTCAGGCTCGCTTCCTTCACGTCTACGAGGGCAAGTCCCTTTTCGTCTGCTTCAATCTGGAAAATGGCACCACGGTACTTGGGGGCCTTGGCTAACTCTTGTAATTTTTTCGATAAATTTGCGCTCAGTTCTTCGCTCATGTGCTCAAATTTAAAAAATTTAGGCTGTTTTGTGGCTTTTTGTATGATGATGTTGGTGAATCATACAACAGTTTTTACCGTGAAAAATCTCCTTTTTTCTTACGAAAAAATAATTTTCTCGCAGAATTCAAAAAGGAGTGATGTTATGAATTTCAAAAAATTTGGTCTTGCGGTTCTCGCCGCATCCGTTTTCACCTTCATTGCTTGCGATGATTCCGCATCGGCAAGTGGTGATGAATCCAAGGGCGAAACCCAGCAGATTACCTCTAGTGAATCCAATGATGGTGGCGACAAGACTGCTGCAAGTTCTTCCAGTGAAGAAAGTGTAAATAACTCGGAATCTAAGAACAATGCCGGTTCTGGTACAACGGATGAGAATCCGGGTACTGAAACGAATTCTGGCTCAAAAACGACTGAACCGGATTCGGAATCTCAGGCCGCAAGCTCTTCTAGTGATGAAGGGGGAGTTGTTGTTCCGGATACGAGCTTCAATTATATGGATTATCTGAAGTGTGATGAAGAAGGTGCTACTCAAGAAATGATGGGCGGCATTACGCAGACTTGTAAGGATGGCCAGTGGACCGTTGATTCGGCTTCCGTTGTAAACTTCATGAGTTGCGACGAAGAAGGGGCCACTCAGAGTATGATGGGTATGGCAACGATGGTCTGCAAAAACGGCCAGTGGGAATATGATTCTACTGCGACTGCGGCAGCCAACAAGTGCGACGTAGAGGGTGCCACGAAGACTGAAACCATGATGGGTACGATGGAAATGACTTATGTCTGCAAAGACGGTCAGTGGACCATAGATATGTCCAGTTTCGGCAGCATGTTTGGCGGTGACAGCTCCGGCTTCAACTTTGGAGATTCCAGCTTCACCATGCCGGGTGGTGGCATAGGTGGTGACATCGATTGGAGCCAGTTCGGTAGCGAAATTCCTGCAGAAACGCCGGGTTTAAAATAATTTCCTCACTCAAAAAATCTAAAAACCCCGATTATGTCGGGGTTTTTAGATGACTTTTTTGATTTTTCTATTGAAATATTTACTGTAATAGTATATTTTTGATGCAAACAACTTAATAAAAAGGAGTCGGTAATGAACATGAAAAAATGGGGAGTAGTCCTTTCTTTGGCAGCAACTTTGGGCCTTATGGCTTGCGGCGATTCTAGCAGTGGTAGTGATTCTCCCTATTGCAACGTATCTTCCGAAGGCAATACAGTAACTGTCAAAATGGGCTTCCAGGGTCAATCTACCGAGACAACTGAGGTTTTGGATGAAAATGGCTATTTAACTATGACTGTAGTGTATAGCGGTTTTTCTCAGGAAGAATTGAATGCAGAATGTAGAGAAGCCAAGCAAAAGATGGGTTCCGATGTGACTTGCGAGGGTAATACTATTATTGGTAAGGGCTATGCAGGAACCACTATTGAAACCGTGGTCAAACAGAATGAATTAGAGTGTAAGTTGATAGAAGCTCTGGACGCAGAAGATTTTGAAGGTTATGAAGATGACGATTATGAAGATGAAGATTTCTAATCGTTACAGATTTTAACAGCTTTCAACGAAAAAGCCCCGACAATGTCGGGGCTTTTCTTGTTGTTTTTAGATCCTTCGACAGGCTCAGGATGACAATTATGCGTTGCGCTCTTCGAGCGCAATCCTTATGCCTTTATAATTGTATCCTTCGCGAGGACAACGATTCCGGATTCGGTCACGTGGAAGAGCTTCTTGTCGCGCTCCAGGTCGTAACCGATCTGGAAGCCGGCCGGAATGTGCAGACCCTTTTCGATGATGGCACGACGGACCTTGGCACCCGGGCCAATGGTCACGTTGGGGAAAAGAATTGATTCTTCGACCAGGGCGTCCTTCTGGATAGAAACGCCGGGGGAGAGAATGCTCTTGACTACCGTACCGCCACCGATGATACAGCCCGAAGACACGATGGAGTCGATTGCCGCACCCTGGTGAGAATCACCGTCACCAGCGAAGAATCTTGCGGGCGGCTGGTTCCAGTTGAAGGTGCGGATAGGCCAGTAGTTGTTGTAAAGGTCAAACGGCGGATTTTCGGAGCAAAGGTCCATGTTTGCTTCGAAGAAGGCGTCGAGCGTTCCCACATCGCGCCAGTAACCCTTAGTGCTGGCCTGTTCGCCACGCACGATATTGGTGTTGAAGTCGTAAACGTAAACGGGGTAGTCCTTGTACAGGCTCGGAATGATGTGCTTGCCGAAATCGGTAGCGCCATTTTCGGCACCCTTCAAAAGTTCGCGCACCAGGAACTTGCTCGTAAAGATGTAGTTGCCCATACTGGCGAGGCAGTAGCCGGGGTTGCCGGGCATTTCTTTCGGGTTCTTGGGTTTTTCTTCGAAACCGATCATGCGGTTGTCAGCATCGACTTCGATAATGCCAAATTCACGGGCTTCAGAGACCGGCACCGGAATGGCGGCAATGGTCAAAAGGGCGGCGCGGGAGAGGTGGAAATCAATCATCTGGTTGATATCCATCTTATAAATATGGTCGCCACCGAAAATGGCCACCAGATCCGGGCGTTCGTCGGTGATCAGGTTGATATTCTGGAAAATAGCATCGGCAGTACCCTTGTACCAGTCATCGCCGGTGCGCATCTGAGCAGGAACCAGGTCCACATATTGGTCCAAACTGGCGTTCAGGTTCCAGGCGGCAGAAATGTGCTTGTTCAACGAATCGCTCTTGAACTGGGTCAAAACCTTGATTTTGAAGATGCCGGAGTTGATAAAGTTGTTCAACACGAAGTCGATAATGCGGTAGGTTCCGCCAAAATGGACGGCAGGCTTCGCGCGGTCGCGGGTGAGGGGTTGCAAACGGCTGCCTTGACCGCCGGCCATAATCATGCAAAGAATGTTTTTCTGGTGTTCTCTAGAATAAGACCAACTCATATATCAGTAACCTTATAAATAAGGGCAATAACGCCTTTTTTGTGTATACAAGCCTAATTTATGTAATTTTAGGCTAAATGAAAAGATTTTTACAAAAAAAATCGAAATTTTTTTGTGCCAGCCTGTATAGGGCGGACTGCGTGTGGCGGACGGATGGGGTGAATTAGTTCAAAAAAATGTCAAAGCCCCTGCAATTTGGGCATTGTTTTTTGTAAATTTTACCGCGTTCGAAATTATCGAAACTAAACGTTAAACCAAACAGGAGCTCATAATGAGTCTTACCCTTAACGATATCAAGCACCCGAAGATCAGTACTTGGGTGAATGAAATGATTGCCATGTGCGAACCGGACAACGTCGTTGTCGTTGACGGCTCCAAGGAAGAATACGATGCCCTTATGCAGAAGTGCGTCAAGGCTGGCCTCGCCACGAAGCTCGCCAAGAAGGAAAACTGCTACCTGTTCCGTTCTCTCCCGTCTGACGTGGCCCGCGTCGAATCCCGTACCTTCATTTCCTCTGTGAAGGAAGAAGATGCAGGTCCGACCAACCACTGGATCGACCCGTCTGAACTCAAGCAGACGATGCGTAAGCTCTATAAGGGTTGTATGCACGGCCGTACCATGTACGTGATTCCGTTCTGCATGGGCCCGCTCGGCTCCCCGATTTCCAAGAACGGTATCGAAGTCACGGACTCCGAATACGTTGTTCTCAACATGGACATCATGACTCGCGCCGGTAAGAAGGTTCTCGACATCTTCAATGCAGACGTGAACGCTGAATTCGTTCCGTGCCTCCACTCCGTTGGTAAGCCGCTCCGCGAATGCGAAAGCGACAACGGCATCTGGCCCTGCGCTGACGTTGAATACAAGTACATCACTCAGTTCCCCGAAGAACGCCTCATTTGGTCCTACGGTTCGGGCTACGGTGGAAACGCTCTTCTCGGTAAGAAGTGCTTCGCTCTCCGTATCGCTACCGTTCTCGCTCGCGACGAAGGCTGGCTCGCTGAACACATGCTCATCCTCAAGCTCACCAACCCGAAGGGCGAAGTCAAGTACGTGACTGGCGCATTCCCGTCTGCTTGCGGTAAGACGAACCTCGCCATGCTCATCCCGACTATCCCGGGCTGGAAGGTCGAAACCATCGGTGACGACATTGCAT
>JAEEGJ010010597.1_pt1 | contig 23914 bp, 16 predicted proteins | sample 8958761 | NCBI WGS metagenome assembly JAEEGJ01 (sample SAMN16246546, study PRJNA631951) | gut metagenome | biome: gut microbiome; feature: rumen; material: RS-attached | host: Bos | place: Iran: Karaj | collected 2018-10 | reverse complement strand
TATTGTGGTTTGTGTTTTGGGTGGCGCTGGGTTACTTCGGCTTTAGGAAACAGTTGTTCGAATCGGCCTTGCTGTTCAATATGGTAGTCTTCGTTTTCGTTTGCGGCGGCGATCTCATGCAGTTGATACCGGGCGTGAAGGACAGCAGCGCGGTGGAGCGCTTTAACGACCGCGTGGAGATGTGTACCAATACATGGGGCGACTTGGATATTGAGCACTTGGGTGAAAATGCCAAGGATGTGTCGAATAGTCAGGTGGCCAATGGGTTGTGGGCCATGGCTACAGGCGGCATGACGGGACAGGGACTGGGTGAAAGCAGACCCAGCCTGATTCCGGCGTTCCATACCGACATGATTTTGTCCAGCATCGGCGAACAGATGGGATGGATAGGTTTGTTGATGGTGGTGCTGGCCTTGTTTGTATTGTTGCGAAAGATGGCAGTTGTGGGCTATCGGGTAGGCCACCCTTTCGCCTTCTACCTGTGTTTGGGCTTCGCCATCGTCATCGGGGTGCAGTTCTTCATCATAGCATTGGGCAGTTCGGGCATGATCCCCCTGACCGGCGTGACGGTGCCTTTCTTGAGTTTCGGTCGTGTCAGCATGATCCTTAACCTTGCCGCTTTTGGCGTGGTGCTAAGCCTTTGCAACAGCATCCGCGAGGAAGAGACGGCGGTTGAAGAGAACGTGCGGCAAAAGACAGTGGAGCAATACAGCTATCCTGTCGCCATGGTCACTTTGGTGTTCTTGGTTCTCGCCGTTTCTACCTTGCTCGTGTGGCAGTATTATCAGTTGTGGAACCGTGACCGCACCTTGATACGGCCTGCTTACGTCATCAACAACCAAGGAGCCCCTGAGGTGGACTACAATCCGCGCATCAACTTGTTGGTGAACAATATGTATGCGGGAAGGATCTATGACCGAAAGAATCGCTTGTTGGCTACTGGCGACAAAAAGGAGATTGATATCAACAGTTGTGTGCAAGCGGGATTGGACAAGGAAAAGCTGACAAGGTTGCTGACGCGTCACCAGAGACGGTACTATCCTTTTGGCGAGTATCTCTTTTTCATGGTGGGTGACCAGAACGAAGGTCTCATGTTTGCCTTTGATGAGAACCATCCGTCGGGTTACATGGCCGAGGCGCAGCATTTGGCGTATCTTCGTGACTTTAAGACAGCAATGTTGGACGAATCGGGGAAACCGGTGAAGGTTGAATTGAACACGGACAGGCTGAAAGAGAGTTCCTATCTTGCTCCTCGTGCTGCGAAGTTGACTTCAAAATTGAGAGACTATTCGGATTTGCTGGTTTATTTGAAGGATGGCATTGACGGGAAGAAAGTGGAGGAGCACAACAAAAAGGTTAGGGAGGGCAACTTCGACTTGCACCTCACGGTGGATGCTGCCTTGCAGGTGGAATTGCAGAAGCAGATAGCGGACTTTGTGGAGAGAGGAGAGTATAAAGGCAAGGCCTATAAGGACATGAATTTGCTCCGTGTCTCCGCAGTGGTGTTGGATGCCGAGAATGGCGATCTTTTGGCATCCGCCAACTATCCCTTGCCGGACTATGACCGCCTGCGAGAAGAAGAGGACATTGCCAGGAGGAAAGGGAGGCCATACGCCGTATATTCCGACAATCTGAAAGATGCAAAATGGTCGACCTATACCGACAGGGATTTGGGAACCACCTATCAAACCCCGCCTGGTTCTACGGCCAAGGTGATGTCGGCGATGGGCGGTTTCAGAGAAATGGGAATGACTGCCCAAAACCAGACCTATAGGATTACGAATGCCAACGCCATTGAAAAAAACAAGGCTGGAATTGCTATTGAACCGACAAAAGAGAATGGTTATGACCCAGTTGCCATGAATGTCGCCATAATTAAGTCTTCCAATTGCTATTTTGTTAGTTTGGTCAATGATCAACAGTTGTTTGACAATCTTAAAGAGGTGTATTCTTCTGTAGGAATCAACATTGGAGGCATCATGCCATATTGTTATACAATCAAGGAAGACAAGGGATGGGAAGAGAAATACTATGCAAAGATTGACAAGAATAAGCAGAAAGCGTATGACAAGTATGAACTTTTTGGCAAAGGGAAGTTGCCCGACCCAAAAGATGGAAAGGTGAAGCCCAAAGCGTCCACCAATATGAGTGTGCCAGAATGGAAATGGGCATGGGGGCAAGGATACAGCGATGTGGTGACAGGCGAGAGTTTCGATTTCTTGGCTTCGCCGCTCAACATGGCCCGTGTGGCTGCTACGGTGGTTAACGGGGGTGAGATGCCTGTCACCCAATATGTCATGCAATGCAATGATTATGAACGGTCATTGCGTAAGGAACGGACGATGCCGTTGATGAAACCTGGAGAAGCGAGAATCCTGAAGGGATACATGCTCGATGAAGCGGCCAATCAGAAATCGAGGAATGGTGTCAAATTCCCAGAATATGTGGGCGGCAAGACCGGTACGCCAGAACGAGGCAGGATAAGAAGCGCATACAAGAAGAACGATGAAATCTGTTACACATACGACAAGCAAATCAATGACGGTTGGTACATGTTCTTTGTTGAAGGCGACGCCACCCACCATTCTCTTGCTGTAGCGGTGCGTTTGGAAAGGTTGTGGGTGATTGATGCTAAAGCCGGTGCTGGTTCGGGTGCGGCAGTGAGACTGACGGGAAGCAAGATCTTGGATTGTTTGCAGAAATTTGGTTATGTTAGAGATAACTAAAATATGAAGGAAAATGTATTTAAATAGTGCCAGTTTGTTTAAGTTTTTGTACTTTTGGCATGGTTTTTAAAGACGATTGCAATTGCGTTGAATAGTCTGGCGGGAGCAAATCTGAAACAATGGATTTTTTAAAAGAATATACGCTGTTAGGTGAACTAGGCAAAGGCGGTTTCGCCAAGGTCTATAAAGTCCGGCACAACACGCTGGACTACATCCGCGCTATACGGGTGTTGAACGAGACTGTTACTGATGAAGGCAGCAAGACCTATCAGAATTTTCTGCGTGAGTGCAAAGTGTTGCTTCGCCTTGGCAATGGCAGTCATCGCAACATTGTTCACATCTACCAGCCTCGTTTGTTGGATAACCACGCTTTGGTGGAGATGGATTTTGTGGATGGCAAAGACTTGTCGAACTATTTGAAAGATAACGGCAACTTCCTGCCCATAGATGAGGTGCTGCGTATGGTAGAGCAGATAAGCAGCGCTTTGGCTTATTGCCACGAGGACATCTACAAGTTTTGCATGGACCGCGAAGTTGACAACTTGAAAGATGACCCGATGGACGGAAGTCGGGTGCTGATAGATGAAGAAACCCGACATAGGCTGATTGAGAAATACAAAGTTATCCACAATGACATCCATTCGGGAAACATCATGCGGAGGGAAGACGGCAGTTTCGTGCTTTTGGACTTTGGGTTGGCTATTACAGGCAGCGATGATGTGTGCAAGACAAGTCGCCACGAAAACGGCGCAGTGGAATATAAAGCGCCGGAGAAATGGGACAAAAATGCGGTGTTGACCGAACAGTGCGATGTCTATGGTTTCGGTGTCGTCATGTACGAATATTTGACAGGTCGTGTGCCTTTCCCATACGACAAGAATTTATCGAAGACAGAGGCCGAATTCAAGTTGCTGAAAGCGCACTTGGAGCAGACACCCCCGCCTATTGAGGATTTGCGCAGGGCCTACTACGAGGCGAAATACTCCGGACTGGCTTATGAGAAGGACTATCCGGACTGGTTGGAGGAGGCCGTCATGCGGTGTCTGGAGAAAGACCCATTGAAGCGGTTCCGCAATGGCAAGGAACTGTATGAGTTCATCGTTGCCCATCGCAGTGAGAGCACGACAATCCATTTGGAAGAAGAGATAAAGAACTTGAAAGAATCGTGTGATGAGTTGGCTTCAGCGGTGCAGAGGCTAAAAGCGGAAAACGAGACGCTGACTCGGCAACTGGACGGCGAGCAGAGACGGAAAGAATCTTACGATGAGTTGGTCTCTGAGGTGCAGAGACTGAAATTGGAAAACGAAACTTTGACTGGACGTTTGAACGATGCTCAGGAGCAGAAAAAAGAAGAAATAGATGAAACTGTCTCAGAAGCGCAAGAGCCTAAAGGTGAAAATGATATGCCGCTTGAACAATCAAACACTGAATATGTGCCAAAAATATGCAAGAGATGCGGCACGATAGCAATTTCCATTGATGCGAAGCGTTGTAGAAAGTGCGGTAGGAAATTGGAATAAACGAACTAAAAACATATTGCGATGAAATGCAGGCATTGTAAAAAAGAAATTTCTGATGACAGTGTTTTCTGCGAGCACTGCGGAAGAAGAGTAAAACGTAATAAATGGCCGTTCATTATTGCTGCCCTTTTGCTTGTTAGCGGAGGCGTGTTGTTCTATTTGAACTATGGCAAAGGCAATGAAACGCCTGGGCCTTCCGTTACGGTTACTGTCAAGTCGAAAGACGAGAGCATGGGGACGGTGAAAGGAGGCGGGTCGTTTAAGAGCGGCGCGGTTGTCCAGATAGAAGCTACGGCTAAAAGGGGCTATAGATTTGTCTGTTGGGATGATGGAAACAAAGAAAGTTTCAGAGAAGTGACGGCGGACCATAACCAAGAGTATCAGGCGATTTTTGAAGAAAAGAGGAAGGTTACGATTTCTGTCAAGTCGAATGACGAGAGCATGGGGACGGTAATAGGAGGCGGGACTTATTATGACGACACGGTTGTCTCGATAATTCCTGTGGCCAACAAGGGTTGCCATTTTGTTGGTTGGGGCGATGGGAAGGTGGATAATCCTAGAGAAGTGAAAACAGACCAGGCCTTGGAGTTGGTGGCGTATTTTGAGGAGACGGCGTCGGGTCCGAATGATACTGTTGTTTCTGGCCTTCCAGAACCTTTGCCCCGTGAGGTTCCAAAGTATAAGGTCACTGTTGAGTCTTCAAATATTGATATGGGGACAGTGAGTGGTGGCGGTACTTTTGATTCCGCAACTGTCGTTACAATAGAAGCTGTGGCCAAAGAGGGGTATAAGTTTGCATCGTGGATGGATGGAAACAAAGACAAGACGCGTAAGGTTTTGGTTGACGGCAACCATAAATATAAGGCACAATTTGAAAAGGAGTATGTTGCCCCTTCTGATGAGTCAAAAGACCCTTCTGATAAATGGATAGTTGAGCATATAGTTAAAGAAAAGTCCCCAAAGTCTCATACGAAAAGATATTGGTTTGGGAAGTATGAGGGCGATATGAAGAATGGGATTCCAGATGGAAATGGCAAGATGTATTATAATTGTCATATTCAGATAGCCAAGTTTCATTCAAATAGTCCTTACTTTGCAGAGGAAGGCGATTACTTTGATGGCTATTGGACAAATGGTGATATTAATAATGGAAGACTATTCGACAAAGATGGCAATCTAAAGCATACGATTCGGGGAAAGTCACGCACCAGACCTTATGATTTGGAAATAGATGAATATATAAAATGAGTAACCATCGCAAAATAAAGAAAATGAGCAGAATGGCTAACCTGACCTTGGGATTCTCCTTTTCGAGCGGTCTTCTTCGCTATTCATTGTTTTCAGCCTTGATAATTGCGACTTTTGCGCAATCAGGGAATGCGCAGGAAACGTTCTATTCTCCGAAAGTGGATTCATTATACAAACTTGTCAACCAAGTGTGTCCTATGGATTCTATTTGCGATAATAACATGGTATTTCAATGTGCGGAATTGGTTAAAGGAGACACGGTACCCGTCATTCTTTGTAAGGATGAGATAGGCGTGGTTGATCATGTTGGTTTTTGTTTCTTGCCAGATTCAATACGAATGGTAAATATTCCTGTAATACAGTTTCTTGAACGTGAAATGCTTACTCTTTTGGTCACAAAAGACATTAGTGCGATTTTAAGCGCATATCGAAATGATGGTTTGCTACTGATGGTTGATGATGCACCAATGGGTCAAATAAACATGCAGAACAAAGGATTCATTTGCTCCATGCTGAAGGACTGTAAGGGTATTACACTCAATCGAGTGGAGAAAGACTATTCTGTGACTATCTATAGTTCCAACGGCCATCGGTTGTCGTTTTCTTTTCCGGCTGACTGCGAATTAATTAGTGGCATGGACAAAAAGGAACAAGAAATACGACTTGCTTTTCAGTTGCAAAACCATGCAGCAAATACTATAGATAGTCTGATTCCCTTGCCTGATAGGCGCTATCTGCAACTATTGCAGAATGATGCGTATCGAGATAGCATCTATGTTGAAAAAGGTGAGAGATTTGTTATTCCACAGATTAACAACGATTTGTTCTATTTTAAAAACGACTCCATCTATACGCTTGTTTCAGATACTTCACTAATAGCCTTGTCGTTTTCTAACGCATTGTTGGCTCCCTCGACAAATCATTATACGATTGATGTGAAGCATCGGATGTATGGATTAGCGGCTCAGGATTATTCCATAGACAGCCGTGATTTCAATGACTATTTCTCACAAGGATTTGAACGGTATTTTGGAATTGAGACATTGGAACCTGAGCATTTATCGGGTACATTGATTTTATATAATCGCGATGAGGAATTTATCCATTTATTCTATGTGACCACAACATTAAATGACCTTGTTAGCGGAGGAAAAATGATGATGGAATTGTATTCCAATATCCCACAACATAATATTGAGTCATTGTATTAGAAACAGCAATAATTTGAATAATTATGAATAGAATAAAAATAGTGTTGATTGTTTTGTTCCTATTTCCCTGCTTTTTGTTCGCCCAAGAATATTTGCCGTTTGAAGAGGAAATACGAATCAAGTTTTCAGATGATTACTATTGGGCAGAAAGTTCTGATTTCAGTTTGGAGCAAGCAACAATTCAAGCCATGGACTGTTTGGTTGATAACATAATTAGTGATGCTGTTTTCAAAACGATTGAAAGGAATGAAGTGCTTGAAGCATTGGAGTTGAAAGTCAATAAGGCTAGAATAAGACAAGAAGGGAAGGCTCATGTGTTTGTGTGGGTAGCAAAAGACAGAGTTTCTATTATGTCGCAAAAGCCATTGCAATCCGAATTAATGGAACCAGATCAACCGCGTTCAGAAATGCCACAACAGAGTAATGATAATAATTTTGGAGGAGACACTAATTCTGCTATTGAAGCATTAAAAAGATGCAAAAATTACAAAGAGGTTAATCGAGTAACTAGACAATTTGGTTTTATGCGAGGTGAAATAAATAGTTCCAATGGGTTTGATCATCCTGAACGATGTATAATTGCAGTCTTTTCTGCTGATTATGCAATGGTTGCTTTGCTTGACAAAGGAGTGTCGTCCCGGGTCGATCTTTTAACAGGACAAGTGATTAGCAATCCCGAATTGTATTATGATAAAGAACAAGGCTACAAATTATGGTATTTTCAACAGTAATTAATTCTAAATAATATCAAATATGGAAAAAGTGTTATTCAATCGTTTAGGTGCCATCTTGTTATGCCTGTTTATGTTTCTGCAGGCCAATGCACAAGACCATCCTCGTTTCTATTTTAATACTAAAGGAAGCACTCTTCCTGAAGGGACAATCAAAAAAATGGAAAGAAATGTTGAGGCGGTGTTTTCTGAAATCAATTCTAAATATAGAGCAGATGCCCCAGTGTTGAACATTTCATCAATAAATGCCACGAAGGATGGGATTGAATGCATCCAGGCCCTATGGAACACAAGTCATTTTCGTTGTACAGAAACGAATAATGCCATTGACCGCGTATTGGAGCGTGGTAGGGTTGGGTACCAGATTAGGAATATTCCTGTTTTTTTTGCATCGGGTAGTTCTCCAGAAGACCAATACCAGGATATTGTCATTGATTTTGATCTTGATGGAAGAATATGCAATTTGTATGAGGCTATTGAGGAAGTCCAATATCAAAAAATATTTGAAAACAGCGAATCAGTAACCGATTTCAGATATAGGGAGATGATTGCTAACTTTGTTGAGTCTTTTAGGTCGGCTTATAATAGAAAGGATTTGGCTTTTTTGGAAGCAGTGTATAGTGATGATGCGTTGATTATTACTGGAACTGAATTTGTGCGTAGGAAGTATGATAAAGAAACGAGGAAGTCGTATACTGAACGAGAATATAGATATAGAGTTGAGAGCAAGGAGGAGTATCTTAATAGGTTGAAAAATAATATTTTCAAGAACAATAAAGTCATTGACATCAAATTCGAAATCCAACCTCCTGTTAAGCATAAAGATAAACCTCTTTACGGCGTTATGATCAAACAGTATTGGCACAGTTCTACATATAATGATGAAGGTTGGCTGTTTTTGATAATTGATTATGAGGATGTCAATGCGCCATGTATTCATGTTAGAACATGGCAACCATTGAATACGCCAGAAGAAGAGTTGTTCGGATTGGACAGCCCGGAGTTTAGAATTTATTAATAGTTATGAAAAGAGCATCAATTTTGTTTCTTTTGTGTTTCGGCTTGATTGCAATAATGCATTCTCAAACGCAGAACGAGTTTGTGCTGGAAGAGTACCCTTCTGCCTCTAACACTAATATTATTCAGTCTTCATGTAAAGAGGATGGCCATAGTTTGGCAACTGTTGTGTTTTATACGGCAATTGATGGTGTGGAGTTTGAAACGGTTGCAAACGACCGAATAGCGAGTCAAAAATATAATGAAAAAAAAGGATGTTATGTTCTATGCCTTAGGGGCGTAGATCCAGGTTGGCGCTCAATTCAGATTGATATCAGCAAAGATGGTTTTGTGCCATATCAAATGGAAGCAATTTATATAAAAAACGGTGAGTATATGGCGTATAAATTATCTCCAAGATTTGACGAATCAAAAAAAGATAATGTCGCTCAAATCACCGTTTATGGGAAGGATGGCAGGCCTCTGGAAGGAGCAAAACTGACAGACATTAGAACGGGCAAGTCAGAGTTAACCAATAGTGAGGGAATTGGAAGAATCAAACTTGAAAAAGAAGGATTGGTCATCAATATTAAAGTGTCTCATCCATCTTATTCTGATATTATAAATACCACCGTTCGGGTCGGGGATAATCAAACACACACTTTGCTCAAATACAACAGCGCTGTCAAACAAAACGACCCCAAAAAACCGAAACGCATAAAGACGTATAATCATAATAACAATTTAGCCTTCCTCGAATCGGCAATCTTGCCGGGATTGGGCCAATGGGAGAAGGGGTATGTGGGACATGGAATTCTCAATATGGCCGGCGAGGCCGTTCTTGTCGGAGGTGCTGTTTACTTCTATAATTCAGCACAAAAGTATTCTTCTGAAGTTTCGAGTGGCCCCGTCAATGCTGAAGTTGTAGACATTTACAATAGGAATGTGACAACATACAAGGTGTTCATGGGTGCAGCGATTACCTTGTACGTTTACAATCTTTTCCAAGCCGTGCATTTAGAGCCGAAGAATAGCGAATATGTGCTTGCGCCAACACTAATGCCTATAAACAATTCATTTGCTCCAGGCGTCGAATTGACTATCAACTTTTAACCCAAAAATACAATGAAAAAACTTGCTATAATAATTTGCACAACACTTATCTTCACCTCGTGCATGAAGACTAAAGATTATTTTACAATCACCGTTGAAAGCGATGACATAACGATGGGAACTGTTACGGGAGGAGGAGTTTATATTGACGGCAGTACTGCTGTGCTTGCTGCCTTTCCAAATGCAGGATATAGTTTTGATCATTGGAAAGGTGGAAATAACAAAGAAAATCCGCGTGAGATAAAAGTTTGGCAAGATGCTTCCTATATTGCAGTGTTTAAAAAAAATACATCAGTAAAGGTAAATATATCCTATTGGAACTCTTATGACCATTTTGTGTCTCAATCTTATGACTACGCATATAGTGATTGCATATTTGCCACAAATTCGAAACAATTATCTTTTGTTGCCTCTAAGTATTCTAATGCTGCTTATCCGATGATTAGGGTTTTGTACAATTGGGATGGGGAAATAACAACTGGGGTTTTTTCGGGTCATCCGATGGTTGATATTGCAATAACTCAAGAACCAAGTGGATGGGGTGGTTATTTTGATGTTGTTGACTTGGAGAATTCCCATGTTTCATCGGGGAACCCTTCAATGTGGTATGCTGAAAACAGTTCTGACATGATAGAAATTGGAGAAGGGTCCTATGGGCGTTGGTTGGATCAAAGTATGACAATTAAAATAACATCCATAGACCTCCCCAACAAACTCGTGAGTTTTACTGCAGAAGCAACAATTGGGGATCTTGACTGGTGTTGTGATGTTGGAAATAGTTGGGATGATGCACCAACTCGAAGTCTAACAGTTACTGCTACAGACATCCCATTAACGATATATTGATAATACATTAAACGGAAAGGAAGTTTAAACATCAAGGTAAGAACATGAAAAAAGGATTTTTGTTGTTTCTATTCTGTTTTGGCGTGATTGCAATAATGCATTCTCAAACGCAGAACGAGTTTGTGCTGGAAAAGTTCTCGTCAGCGACTAATACGATTCAGTCGAGATGTAAAGAGGATGGACATAGATTGGCAACTGTTGAGTTTTTTACTGCAATTAAAAATGTTGAGTTTGAAACGGTTGCGAACAATCGAATAGTAAGCAACGAATATGATGAAAGAAGAGGCAGTTATATTTTGTGTCTTAGAGGCGTAGATAAAGACTGGCGGTATATTCAGATTGATATTAGCAAAAGTGGTTATATGCTATATTCCATGGAAGCAATTCAAATCAAAAATGGTGAGTATATGGCATATAAATTATCTCCAAAATATGATGACACGCCGAATTCCTCTGTATCAAACAATAGTTTCAACGGCCACGAATATGTTGACCTCGGCCTGCCGAGCGGCACGCTGTGGGCCACCTGCAATGTTGGTGCCAGCAAACCTGAGGATGCAGGCGGCAACTTTGCCTGGGGCGAGACAACAGAAAAATCGAACTACAATTTAGAGACCTATAAGTATTTCAATGGTAGTTCTGGCAAGGTTACGAAATATTGCAATGACTCCTATTTTGGTGACAGAGGCTTCACAGACAATCTAAAGATTTTGCAAAGTAGTGACGATCCTGCTACGGCAAACTGTGGTAGAGGTTGGCATACTCCTACCAAGGCTCAATGGGAAGAGTTGATTAATTATACTATTCACGAATGGAAGGAACAAAACGGCACGGATGGTATGCTCTTTACTGCGAAAAACGGACGAGCACTCTTTCTCCCGATTGTTGGTTACTGTTGGGGAAGTGGATATTTGTACTCAGGGGCGAGCCCCTATTGGTCGATGTCGCTTTATACAGATTGTCCATCCGATGCGTGGTGTATTAGTTTCAATAAAAATGGTTGCAGTATGAGTCAAGGAAACCGAGCAAATGGTTTCCATGTGCGTCCAGTTCGAGAGAAATAGTCTGATCACCATTACATTGAATAAATTCATCTGGCGGTAAACAAATGCAATGATGAAACCCCACAAACATAAATCGTTCTTGAGGTCGGTACTCCGGTGGAGCCTGATATGCGTTTTGGTTGTCGTGGCGCTGGTCGGGGTGTGCAACGCCATTGTCACCCATAGCGCAAAAGGCAGGACCTATGATAATGTGGAGGACATCCCCTACCATAAGGTGGGGGTCGTTTTGGGCACAACCCCAAAACTCCGCAATGGAAACGACAACTATTACTACAAATGCAGAATGCGGGCCGCTGCGGATTTGTATTTTGCTGGTAAAATATCATACATCATAGTGAGTGGCGATAATCACATAAAAGAGTATAACGAACCAGAATATATGCGTAATTCATTGGTCGGATTAGGGGTGCCGGATTCCGTGATTTATCTGGATTACGCTGGTTTCCGAACGTTTGACTCGATGGTGCGTGCCAAAAAAGTCTTTGGGCAGGATTCGATAACGGTGATATCCCAGCATTGGCATAACCAAAGGGCTATCTATGTGGCAAGAAAGCAAGGCATGGACGTTGTGGGATATGACGCGAAAGATGCCGTCGTGCGAAAAGCGTATTTTAAGAATCACGCGAGAGAGGTCCTGGCCAAGGTAAAGGCAGTGGCAGATGTGTGTTTCGGCAAACAACCGCATTTCTTGGGCGAACCGGTGATAATTCCATAAACGCGAGATAATATGTTCCCCTTATGAGGGCCTTTTAGAGGCGAAAAAAGGCGTGCTTTGACGGCCAGCTGCATTGGAAAAAGTCTTACCTTTGCACCCTCAATTGAAACCTAGTCATGTCAGAACTACCCGCACTATTCTCCGACCTTGCCTTGATTCTCGTTACCGCAGGACTGGCCACCGTGATTTTCAAATGGTTGAAGCAACCTGTGGTACTGGGCTATATTATTGCCGGTTTCCTCATCGGTCCCAACTTCGAGTGGTTCCCTGTCATCAACGACCACACGAGTGTGGAGACTTGGAGCGAAATTGGTATGGTGTTCATGCTGTTCGGTATCGGCTTGGAGTTCAGTTTCAAGAAGCTGAAGAAAGTGGGAGGGACGGTCGGCATCACCGCTTTGACCGAGTTGGTGACGATGTGCCTAGTGGGTTTCCTGTTAGGTAAGGTGCTGGGGTGGTCGCAGATGGACTGCATTTTCCTCGGCGCCATGTTGTCGATTTCCTCCACGACGATTATCGCCAAAGCATTCGACGACATGAAGTTGCATCGTGAAAAATTCAGCGGCAATGTCATCGGTGAGTTGGTGGTGGAAGACCTGGAGGCTGTCTTGCTGATGGTCATCTTGTCCACCTTGGCGGTAAGTAAGACCTTCGATGGCATGCAGCTGGTTACCAGTATGTTGAAACTGGGGTTCTTCCTGTTGATATGGTTCATCGGTGGTATCTTCATTGTGCCGACCGTGCTGCGATGGTCGCGTAAGTTCATGTCGGAAGAGACCTTGACCGTGTTTGCAGTGGGCTTGTGTTTCATGATGGTTGTCTTGGCTAATGTGGCTGGTTTCTCATCGGCCTTAGGCGCGTTCATCATGGGCTCCATCTTGGCCGAAACCCTTGAGGCTGAGATGATTCATAAGCTGACAACTCCCATCAAGAACTTGTTTGGTGCCATCTTCTTTGTCTCGGTCGGTATGTTGGTCGACCCGAAGATTTTGGTGGATTATTGGTGGCAGATTCTTGTGGTGACGGTGGTTTTGCTGCTCTTCAAGCCTTTGAGCAATGTCATCGGTCGGTTGTTGGCAGGTCTAGGACTTAAACAATCCATTCAAGGCGGTTTCTGTTTCTGCCAGATTGGTGAGTTTTCCTTCATCATTGCCTCGTTGGGTTTGAGCTATGGTGTCATCGACGAGTTCTTGTATCCCATCATCGTTTCGGTGTCCATCATCACGACTTTCATCACGCCTTACGCCATCAAGGCAGCGGTTCCGACCTATCGTTGGCTGAGTGGGCATTTCCCCGAGGGTTGGTTGAATCATTTGGAGAGCAACGACCGAGGCATCAAGGTGAAGAGCGGCAAGAAAGTGAATATGGCCAGTTTCATGGGACGACAGTTTAAGCATATCATCATCAATGTCGCCATTGTCATTGCGGTGCTGTTCATCTGCTTCTGGATTGGCTCCGAGGTCATGAAATATGTGCATGGCATTTGGGGTATCGCCATCAGTGCGGCCATTACTTTGGTGCTTGTTTCGCCTTTCTTGTGGGCTATCGGTTTCAGGCATACTTTGGTCAAGACCACGCACAAACTGATGGAGAACAGTCGATTCAACAAAACGCTGATTTTGAGTATCTTCATCTTGCGTTTCATTATTGTATGGGTGGTAGCTGCTGGTGTCATGCGACATTTCTTCAATGCGGCATTTTGGTCGCATTTGGGCGTTGGTGCTCCCTATTTCCATTTCATCAACATCGCCATGGCCTTTGGCTATACGATCATGCTTCGTGTCATGAGTCCCGCGATGAAGTTCTACAAACGCATCGAGGACAACTTCCAAGGCAACCTCAACAAGCGCCAGTCGACGCAGGTGTTTGCTATCCCCGAAATCTTGCAGGAGAACTGCCATTTGCAGAAGATGACCTTGAGTCCTGACAGTGTTTATTCTGGAAAACTGATCAGAGAGACTGATTTCCGCGACAATTATAATGTGAGTGTGGTCAGCGTGGAGCGCGGCAAACAGCTGTATGAGTTGCCTAGGTCTGACTTCCAGTTGTTTCCTTTCGATAAGATTACCTTTGTGGGACATGAAGATCACCTCAGGTTGATGGTGGGCAAGGTGGAAGTCTTCGACGATGCGCTCATCCAGGAGCATGAAGAGAGTGAGGTGGATTTGTACAATGTGCAGGTGCGTCCCAATAGTCCATATGTGGGCATTGCGCTCAAGGATTCGGGCTTGGCCGAGAATTTCGATGCCATGATTATCGCCATTGAACGTGATGGACATTTTATCTTGAATCCGTCGGCTCGAATTGCCTTCCAACCCGCTGATTTGGTGTGGTTTGTGGCACAAAAGGACAAGGCGGAGATATTGATGAATTATAATCCGGACACCATTTCTGACTAACAATAGTCAGGCGGCTGACACATTGTGACAGCCCTACAACTGCTAACTACTAACTGAACAACTGGTAACTCCTAACTAAAATGATAGTCTGTATTGCCGAAAAGCCAAGCGTCGCTCGCGACATTGCCAAGGTGCTGGGAGCCAACACTGCCCATGAGGGTTATATGGAGGGCAACGGTTACCAGGTGACTTGGACTTTCGGCCATTTATGCACTTTGAAGGAACCGCATGACTACACCGACCAATGGAAGGCTTGGGCCTTGAGTCGCTTGCCAATGATTCCGCAACGTTTTGGTATTAAATTGATTGTGGACAATGGTGTGGAGAAACAATTCAAAGTCATCGAATCCTTGTTTCAGAAGGCAGATGAAATCGTGAATTGTGGTGATGCTGGGCAGGAGGGTGAGCTTATCCAACGTTGGGTGATGCAGAAAGCTGCCGTGCATTGTCCCGTCAAGCGCCTTTGGATTTCCTCCTTGACCGAGGAATCCATCAAGGAAGGCTTCAAGACTTTGAAGGACCAGATTGATTATCAGTCACTTTATGAAGCAGGTCTCTCGCGTGCTATAGGCGACTGGCTGTTGGGCATGAACGCCACACGGCTCTATACCTTGAAATATGGTCAAAACCGGCAGGTGTTATCTATTGGCAGAGTGCAAACGCCTACCTTGGCGCTGATTGTTAACCGTTACCACGAAATCACCAACTTTAAGCCTGAAGCATATTGGGTGCTGTCAACCATTTATAGGGATACCACTTTTACCACCACCAAAGGCAAATACGGTTCCGTTGAGGATGGTCAAAAGGACTTGCAAAGCATTGAAGGGAAAGAGTTTACCGTGACTGATATCTCCACCAAGAAAGGCACCGAAGCCCCGCCGAGGCTGTATGATTTGACCTCGTTGCAGGTGGAATGCAACAAGAAATACAACTTGTCCGCCGACCAGACTTTGCAGACCATACAGAGCCTCTACGAGAAGAAATATACCACTTATCCGCGTGTCGATACCACCTATCTGAGTGATGACATCTATCCCAAGTGCCCTAACATTTTAGCGAAACTGACTAATTATGCTGAATACACTGCGCCTTTGGCAGGCAAGAAACTGCCCAAGAGCAAGAAGGTGTTTGACAACAGCAAGGTCACCGACCACCATGCCATCATCCCGACGGGTGTGGTGCCGACGGGTTTGAGTTTTGCCGAGCAGCAGGTCTATGATGAGGTCTGTCGCCATTTCATCGCCGTGTTTTATCCCGACTGCAAATTTGCCACCACGACGGTCATGGGCAAGGTGGAGGATGTGGAGTTCAAGACCTCGGGCAAGCAGATTTTAGAGCCAGGCTGGCGAGAGGTCATCAAGCCGGTGAAGCAGGAAGAAGAAAAGAAGGAAGGTGAGGATGAGGAGAAGACCTTGCCCATTTTTGTGAAGGGCGAGCACGGACCGCATCAGCCGCAGCTGGCAGAGAAGTGGACCTCGCCGCCGAAGCCATACACCGAAGCCACATTGCTGCGTGCCATGGAAACGGCGGGCAAGTTGGTCGATGATGAGACGTTGCGCGAGGTGATGAAGGAGAACGGCATCGGGCGGCCTTCCACACGGGCGGCCATCATCGAGACCTTGTTCAAACGCAACTACATCAGAAAGGTGCGCAAAAGCCTCGAGCCGACACCCACGGGAATTGAACTCATTGGCCTTATTCACGAAGACCTCTTGAAAAGTGCCGAGCTGACTGGTATTTGGGAGAAGAAACTCCGTGAGATAGAGCAGCACAAATATGAGGCGCGGCAGTTCTTGGATGAGCTGAAGCAGATGGTGACGGAGATTGTCACAACGGTGATGTTGGACAACAGCAACCGTCGTGTGGCGGCGGCTGTGGTGGAGGAGAAACCGAAGAAGGCTGCGCCAAAGAAAATGTCTGCGTCCAAGCCTAAGAAAGCCTCGGGAGGCATAGATTCCAGCCAACGCACGGCCCGACGCGGGAATGACATGCCTTCCGATCCTGACGCCATCATTGGCCAGCCATGTCCGCTATGCGGCAAAGGGCATATTATAAAAGGTAAAACCGCCTACGGCTGTTCCGAGTGGAGGAATGGCTGTGGGTGGAGGAAGGCGTTTTGAAATTTTCCTTGAGCATTTGGATTATTGAAACTATGTTGTATTTTTGCAGTTGTAAACACACACTATGGGCGTAACATACGATAACGAGAATCAAATGTTCGTGTTCGACTTCGAGCACGATGGGAAGGAGGATATCGTCAACTTGACTGGTGACGGCTACCAAGTGGAAGCTTTTGGCAAATGCTTCTATTATGGCTATGAGTTCTCTGACCAAGTGGATAGCAATGTGCGTAGTGCGTTCATCAAGTATGTGAAGTTTAATGAAAACTTGCAGAACAGCCCCGAATTGACTCAGTTCATCAAAAAGGCTGTGGACAATCTTGACAAGAAGATTAACCTGTATGATTACAACTTGGTGGTGATGCCGGAGTCATCAAGCGAAGTTAATCGGTATATGCTTCGTTATATCTATCGTTTTGCGCAACCGACATTGAGGAAAATGGAACTGGTGAAGGCTTTGCCATCGAATATCTCCTTTGACATGGACGCCTATCAGGAACAATATCTTGATGATGTGCTGGAAGATGGTCGTCCGCGTTATACCGAAGCGCAGAAGGAAGAAGCCAAGCAATCCATCAATAAAATGCTTGACCTCATCCATCAGAAAGACTATTTCACTATAGCCAAGGATGTGAAGAAAAGCCGCTTTCGCCCTTATATGTTGGACTTTTTGAGGTTCGCTTCCGAAGTCGATGAAAAGCTTTGCGCTTCCATCCGCCAGCAAAATGTGTTGATTATTGATGATGTGACTACAAGCGGTTCTACCTTGAACGAGATTCTAAGGACGCTTCGTATCCTCAATGAGGACAACGAAATCACAATCTTCAGCCTTATCGGTAGAAGAGACCTGATGGCCGATGCTGTTTAGTCAAATTCCAGTGATTATTGATATGAAACGACAGTTGCTTATAGTAGGGTTGCTAGCCCTTATGCTCTCCGCCTGTACGCAGAAGCGCCACCATGATGTGGATTTCTATTATTGGAAATCGAAGTGCGAAATAGGGGAGACAGAACGCGAGTATTTTGGCCAGTTGGAGAGCAAACGTCTGTTTGTCCGCCTCTTCGATGTGGATGTCGAAAGCGGTAAGGCGGTAGTCGTGGGACCAATACAGGCTTTTTCGAAAAAACAACTGCCGAACGACAGCACCAAAGTGATACCAGTGGTGTTCATCACCCACCCGACATTCTTGGATTATGTGGGCGACTCGGCAGTCGATAGACTTGCAGCGAATGTCAACTCAACGATAGCGCATATCATGAACGCGGCTGATGTGGGCTACGATGAGATCCAAATCGACTGCGACTGGACGCAACGCACCAAAGAACCTTATTTCCGTTTCTTGAAGCAACTTGCCGACCAATCGGGTTGCAGCATTAGCTGCACACTGCGCTTGCACCAGATTCGTGACCGTCAGAAGACGGGTGTGCCGCCTGTCAGTAGGGGCAGCCTAATGTGCTATGCCACTTCAAGCCCGATGGAAGGTGACACCCACAACTCCATCCTTGACATGGAGCTGCTGAGAGCATATACAGCCAATATTAATGAATACCCGCTTGACTTTGATGTTGTTTTGCCTATCTACTCCTGGGGCATCGTGACCAACCATGTGGGCGAGGTGAAGCTCATCAACGGACTGACTGAGGCTGACTTGTCAACCTCCATGTTTGAGAAGAAGGATGAACACCTCTATTTGATCAAAGAGGACGGCTTCCTCCAAGGCATGTATGTCAACCGTGGCTTCACCGTGAAAATTGAAGACATCACGCCAGAGCTACTTGCCGAGGCGAAACAATACCTTGACCACCAAATCGACAGGGACTTCCCATGGGTGTATTTCCATCTGAGTCAAGGCTTTCTGACCCGATATACCATTGACAATCTAAAATAAAAAGTTATGAATATGCGTAAAAGACTTCTGCTTGTTGCCCTTGTGCTTACGGCATTTTGGGGCAAGACCTTTGCTTGTGGAGGTTGGGATGATTTCGACCAGACCTATTACAACCTCTTCGCACAGGAAATCATGAAAGACCCGCGTTACCATCCTTTCCTGCTGACCTACGACAGCCGTTATTATCCCGGCGAAACGCTTCGCAATGGCAACATCGAAGAGTGGCAAAAGTACTTGGAACTGAGCTATGAAGACACCTATTATCTGGTGTTCAAATCCACCCGCGATGACCTTCAAAAACTCACCAAAGGCAAGACCGCTTCCGACAAGAAATTGGCTTTTGCCACACCTGAGTTCGTGACGCAACACAAACAGGCACTGCTCTATCTTGCCTACACCAAATACCTGGAGCCTTACATGCGTATCATCCCCGATACCGAGAGCGAGGTCTACATGTGGTATTGGGATGAGCAATATGAGCACAATGCCGGTGACTTGGACTATGAAAAGGTGAAAACCGTGCTCACCAAGAGCTGGAATGCCGAAAGCGACAACGAACTCAAGTTGCGCTATGGCTATCAGCTGGTCAGGTTGGCGCATTACACAAGGCGCTTTAAAGAGGCTGTTCAACTTTTTGACCAGTATGTGAAGCCGTTGAACATGCGCACCGAGATGTATTACTACGCTTTGAGTCAGAAAGCGGGAGCTTTGCGTGGCATGGGCGAGACCGAGAAGGCCAACCGTGAGTTCATCCATGTGTTCACCAACTCCCTCGACTTGAAGACCGTGGCCTACAGCTCGATGACCTTTGGCTGGGAAACTGAAATCAACTTTGAGGATTTCGTGGCTGGTGCCGCCGACAACAACGAGCGCAACGACATCTATTTCATGATGGGCTATGGCGATTTCAACAATCCCGTCAACGAGATTGAGAAAATCATTGCCAACGATCCCAATGCCATCCAAGCCATGGTGCTGATGGTGCGTGCCATCAATAAGATTGAGCGCGAACTGTTGGGTGAGTATTACGATTATGATATGGTCTCCCAATCGCGTTACCCCTATTGGGATGAGGACAAGGAAGAGAACCTTCGTCCGTTCTTCAATCAGGCCATGAGGGTGTGCGACAGACAGTGTGAGCAGGCGAGCGACCATAACTTCTGGAACTTGGCTTCCTCGTATCTGCATTTCCTAAACAAAGATTTCGACATCGCCAGCAGCCAGTTGGGCAATGTGAATTCGAACGATGCGCTTTATAAGACCATGGTTCGTAACCTGACCGCCTATATCGACATCTGCCGTCAGCCTAAAATCACTTCCGACGAGGAGCGCCGACTTTTTGCCGAATACCACGATTTGTTTACTGCAACGAATGGCGTGTTGTATAATAATCAGTATGTTTTTAACGACTATTTTCTTGGAGGTAGGACCTTTGTCGATGAAGTGCTGACCAACCGTTATGCCTTGCAGGGCGAAAAGGCCAAGTCGTTTTTGGTGATGCATCATCTGACTGCTATCGAAGGCGCGCCTAATGACAAGCTTCTCGACCAGCTTCAGTCTTTCTTGGATAAGAAAAAGAAAACACCGCTGGAAGAGTATCTTGCCGAGAGGGGGACAACTGGTTTGGACAATTACAACAATTACATTGCTTATGTAAAAGGTGTGCTGCGTCTGACCGAAGGCGACTTCAAGGCGGCCAAACCGTTGTTCGACAAACAAACCCGCCTTACGGAATCCAAGCGCATCTTTGGCCATAACATCAGGGTGTGGTACAGCGGCGAGGAAAATGTCATCATGCGCGACGACTATCTCTATGAGTTCCCCTGCATTCATGACAAGATGAATGAGGCCGAGGTGACCGAGGCATTGATGCAATTGCAGAAAATCGGCGATAAGCATAATGGGGATGAATCTGCAAAAGCATACTATCTGATGGGCAACTTCTTCTATAATGTCAGCCTGACGGGATATTACCGCCATTATCTACGTTTTGACAATAACAACGGCTTCAACTATGAGAAGTTTGGTTTTGATGCTGAATCTTATCAGAACACGGTGCAGGTGTCGAACACTTATTTGGATAAAGCCATGAAAGAAGCTTCAGACCCCGAACTGAAGGCCCACATTGCATTCGCACGAGCGAAGAATGCCCAACAGGATTTGGAAAGACAAGGATTTAGTGAAATCCAATCTGTTTCAGACCCTCATTATCGTGAGTTTGAAAAGTATGAGCAGACGGTTTACTTCAAGACGGTGCTTTCCAATTGCTTGTATTACAGGGCTTATTACACTACTTATGCCAGATAAAGAAAATGCTAAGGGCGTACGGGTCGGAACCTGTACGCCCTTAATCTATCTTTAGAGAAGGATTATTCGATTTCCAGCGTTTTCTTGCAAATCTCAATCTCGCCTGGGTCGCCAGTGTATTTGCCGAGGTCGTCGATGAACTTGACCACCTTCTTCCATGTGCGTTTTTCAGTAATCTTGGCTGCAGTAAGCTTCACCACGATGTTCATGGCCTTCCCCTGACTTTGACACTTTTTGACGAAATTCTTCTAATTTAGTGATTTTCAGCAAAAGTTTGCGACCCCTAGAATTTCTCCTCAAACAAAGGCTTGATGAGATGTTGTCGCTTGGTCAAGAACAATGTCCTAGCTAAGGTGCTTTCAGCCATCTTAACCTTTATGGTCGGTATGGTCTTCGCGATGCCCAGCACAGTGTCTACGCTCAATCATATCTTATTGTTTTATAGTATCTTGAATAATTCCCGATAGACCTTGAGGGCAACGAAGCAGATGCTAATGTGCGCCTTGATCTTGTCCTCGTTGAACTGGAACATCGGTCGTATCTCTAGCTTGGACTTCGAGATTCTGAACGATTTCTCTTGGAAACGGACAAACTATTGGAGTGATTCCAGCATGGAAGTGGCTTCCGGCATAATCCATTGATAGCTTGTGTCCTTCTTTAACCACGTCATCTGCCGCTTGGCATATTGCCGCGTGTGGATCTTGATTTGTTCCACGGCTTCTTCAAGGGTGCATTGCCCGTCGAAATAGGCGAAGAGTTCCTTGTAGCCAACGGTGTTCATAGCATTCAGATGCCGCTTGGGATACAAGGCTTTGGCTTCTTCCAAAAGCCCTTGTTCCATCATCATATCTACCCGCTTGTCGATGCGCTCGATAAGGGCTTGACGGTCCCACAAAAGGGCGTATTTCTTGATGTCGAAGTTGCGTTGGACGGTGTTGCCGCTGCGGAAGGAGGAGAAAGGCTGTCCTGTTTGGTAACATACTTCCAAAGCCCTTTGTAATCTGCGGGGATTCTGTTGGTCGACGATGGCGAAATAGTCGGGGTCAAGGTGCAGGACTTCCTCTTGGAGAGCTTTCAAGCCGCCTTCGTCCAACAGTTTCTGCACTTTCTCCCTGATTTCGGGCTGCACGTCAGGCATGACGTCGATGCCGTTGCAGACCGCATCGATGAAAAGGCCGGAACCACCCGTCATGATGACAGCATCGTGGGTCTTGAAGAGTTCGTCCAATAATTGTAGGACATCGCGTTCGTAGTCCGCCACGTCGTATTTGTCCTCGATGCTGATGTGATGCACAAAGTAATGTTTGACTTGACTCAGTTCTTCCTCGGTGGGTGCAGCTGTTCCGATGCTCATTTCCTTATAAAACTGACGGCTGTCGGCAGAAAGGATGACGGTGCTCAAGGCTTTGGCCAACTCAATGGAGAAGGCGGTCTTGCCCGAGGCAGTGGGGCCAGCGATGACGACTAAGGTTTTCTTATTAGTAGGGTACGGGCCCTTCGACAGGCTCAGGGACCCTTCGCTTTTCATAAGGCCAAGGTCCCTGAGCTCGTCGAAGGGCCGATTTATATGGTTTATGCCATTATCCATTTCACATTTTATTCGGCACAGGTCCATTATTTGCCACCACAATCGGTTCTTGGATTTCCTTCACCACGCTGAGGCCGAGTTTCTGGCCTTCTTCCTTCATAAAGGCGTATGCCTCGCTGAAGTTGTTGCCAATGACACCGTCCAAGATAGCCTCGCGGATGGCATTCTTGATGATGCCGACCTCGCGACCCTCTGGGATGCCGAAGGTCTCCATGATGGCTATGCCGTCAATGGGCGGCTGCCAGTTGCGCAGGTGGTCCTTGGCCTCGATTTCCTTCAGCTTCTCCTGAACGATTTCAAAGTTGTGATGGTATTTCTTGATTTTCTCTTCGTTCTTCGAAGTGATGTCAGCATGGCAGAGTAGCATGAGGTCGTCGATGTCATCTCCCGCATCGAAAAGCAACCTTCTCACTGCGGAGTCGGTGACAATGTCCTCAGCCAACACGATAGGGCGGAGGTGGAGCAGTACAAGCTTCTCCACATATTTCATCTTCTCGTTCAAAGGCAACTTCATGGCGGCGAAGATTTTGGGCACCATCTTGGAGCCTTTGAACTCATGTCCGTGGAAGGTCCATCCCGTGCCATCCTCCCAGCGCTTGGTCTGGGGCTTGGCGATGTCGTGCAGCAATGCAGCCCAACGCAGCCAGAGGTCGTTGCTCTTCTCGGCTACTTGGTCAAGCACTTGCAATGTGTGCAGGAAGTTGTCCTTATGGCCTCGGCCTTGTACGACTTCCACGCCTTTCAATTGGCAGAGTTGCGGGAAGATGAGCTTTAGCAGCCCGCTTTCATCCAATAGCTTGAAGCCGATGGATGGTTTCGGCGAGAGGATGATTTTGTTTAGCTCCTCGGTAACGCGCTCCATCGAGACGATTTTGATGCGTTCGGCATTGCGCTTGATGGCCTCGAAAGATTCGGATTCGATGTAGAACTTGAGCTGCGAGGCGAACCTGATGGCACGCATCATGCGAAGTGGGTCATCGGAATAGGTGATGTCGGGGTCCAAAGGAGTTCGCAATAGAAGCTCTTCCATATCCTCCATGCCTCCGTATAGGTCGATGAGGATGCCGAAGTCCTCAGCGTTGAGGCTGAGGGCCATGGCGTTGATGGTGAAGTCGCGGCGGCTGATGTCATCTTCCAAGGTGCCGTTCTCCACCACGGGCTTGCGGCTGTTGCGGTCATAGGACTCTTTCCTTGCCCCCACAAACTCCACTTCCATGCCGTCGAAACGGATCATGGCCGTGCCAAAGGCGCCATAGTATTTGGCTTCCTTGTGACCGGGCAGGAGAGAGGCGACTTTTTTGGCCAGCATAATGCCGCTGCCCACGGTGACCACATCGATGTCATTGGACGGACGGTGCAACAGGATGTCGCGCACGTAACCGCCGATGACATAACTCTTGTAGCCCAACTCCGCGCTGGCGTAGGCAATTACCTTAAAGAT
>JAEEGJ010010596.1_pt1 | contig 23917 bp, 27 predicted proteins | sample 8958761 | NCBI WGS metagenome assembly JAEEGJ01 (sample SAMN16246546, study PRJNA631951) | gut metagenome | biome: gut microbiome; feature: rumen; material: RS-attached | host: Bos | place: Iran: Karaj | collected 2018-10 | reverse complement strand
GCTTCCATCGTTCGATTGAGATATAAATTATTAGCCATTTCTTATGTAAATTCGGAATTCAACTCCAAAATTACATAAATATTTAGAAACTCAAATGCTTTTCATTAGACGAAAAACTCTCAACACTGCTGAGACAAATCCAAAATATTAAAAGAATTATGGATTTAATTCCAAAAATCTTAAAGGTTTCATACTTTAGGCAAGGTGTTAGCCTTGATGAAGGGAGACCAGAAATAACCAAAATGCACCCAATTGAGGCATAAATCGCAATTTCTTCTCAATTAATTAGGTTTTGTCGAATATTTCGACTAAATTTGCGACAAAAATCAAAAGATATGGTATCAGAATCCATTGAAACAAAGATACTTAGTAGTATTAAGAAGTGCGGTAGGGGTAATTTGTTTTTCGCATTCTGCTGTAAATTTGCACCAATATAATAATATGGAAGTAAAATTGATAGACAAGGGTTTTCATTTAGAAGCATTTGGAAAATGTTTCTACTATCATTGTGAGCCCCATTGTCGAATAGACGATGCAGAAGATAAGGGCCTTTTCATTAGGAAGGCGATAGATGGTCTTGATAAGAAGATCAATCTCTACAAATATGACTTGGTTGTTATGCCAGAAATGAGAAATAGAGAAAATGTGTACATGGTACGATATATCTACAGGTTTAATCAGCCAAGACTTTATAGAGTTGATGAAATCCTTGCACAGCCGATGAATGCGAAACTATCTTCAGAGATACGTCAGATGAATGTGCTGGTTGTCGATGATATAACTTGTAGTGGCTCTACGTTGAACGAGATTCTTCGTTCTCTCCGAATAGTCAATGACGACAATAACATTACCATCTTCAGCCTCATTGGTCGCAAGGATCTGATGGCTGATTCTTTCTAAGGAATACTCCTCAAAAGAGAGGAAACCCGAAAAGTTTTCGCTCTTTTTATTTGCACTTTCTCAAATTCTTTGTATTTTTGCGCCAAAATTAGGGTAAATGAATAAAAAGGCTGTCATAAAACGTCTCTCGTTATTGAAAGCGCCTCTGATGGCAGTAGGTGTTTGTCAGTTAGGCTTGTTTGGTTCCACGGTTCGTGGAGAGAACACGCCGGAGAGTGATATTGACATTCTGATTGACTTCAGTGCAGGTCAAGAGACATATCTTAATTTTATGGATGCCTGCAGTATTCTTCAGAATGCGTTCGGCAAGACAAAACTTGATGTTGTGACCAAAAAAGGTCTCAGCCCATATATAGGCCAGATGATTCTTAACGAAGTTGAGTATGTATAAGTCTTATAGCTAAAAGTATCAGACCGGTATGGACGAGAACAAGATTGTAATATATCAGACGGAAGACGGACAGACACAGATCGATGTCCGCTTGGAGAATGAGACGGTATGGTTGACACAGGTTCAAATGGCTGAGCTGTTCCAAAAAGAAAGAACAGTTATAACACGCCATATTAATAATGTTTTTAAAGAAGGTGAATTGGAACGAGAAGTGGTGTGTGCAAAATTTGCACATACCACTCAACATGGTGCTATTAAAGGAAAGCAACAAATAAAAGAGACGACTCTATATAATCTTGATGTCATTATCTCCGTTGGTTATCGTGTTCATAGTAAACGTGGTACTGCATTTCGTATCTGGGCAAGACAGATCATTAAGGACTATCTTGTGAAAGGCTATGCTGTAAACCAGCGCATACATAGTGAGCAGATAGGAGAGTTGCGTCAGTTGGTAGGTATGCTTGGGCGTACCCTACAAAACCAATCTGTAATCTCTACTGATGAAACAGCTGCTTTGTTCGAAGTGGTTACAGATTATACTTATGCTCTTGATACGCTTGATAACTACGACTACGAGCGACTCGCCATCGATAAGACCACAAAAGAAGAGCCTTTCCACGCTACTTACGAAAGTGCGATGGAAGCCATCAGTGGCTTGCGAGAGAAATTTGGTGGCTCAACTCTCTTTGGTAACGAGAAAGATGATTCTTTCAAGAGCAGTATTGGCCAAATCTATCAGACCTTTGGAGGTGAGGAACTCTATCCAAGTGTCGAGGAGAAAGCTGCTATGCTGCTTTATCTTGTCACGAAAAACCACTCTTTCAGTGATGGTAACAAACGCATTGCTGCCACGCTGTTCCTTTGGTTCCTGAATAATAATGGAATCCTCTATCGCAAAGATGGTTCCAAGCGACTGGCAGATAACACCCTCGTAGCCTTGACCCTGATGATTGCTGAAAGCAAGACGGAAGAGAAGGATGTGATGGTAAAAGTCGTGGTAAACTTAATTAATCAGAAGAACTAGTGACACAAAGGGAGCACCCCTTTGTGTTATAATTCCCGTCTAACCCCTCAAAAGAGCGGAAACCCGAAAAGTTTTCACTCTTTTTATTTGTTTTTTCTATATTTAATCGTATATTTGCAGCGGAATAGTCAAAAGTAATAGTTTGAAGTATGAAGATTGAGCATTTGGATTTCATCACGTTCTGCGTTGGTAGCTTGGCGGATGCGCTACAATGGAGCGCATCACGGGTGTACAATGCACTGCGTTCGACAGGAATTCTGACGAACTATATTATACCATGCTATGATGTTCTCCATACTTTCAGCAAGGATTATATCGTGGAGGACTTAATAGAAGCGCTTCGCGAGAAAGGAGCTTTGGCATGAGACTATATCATGCATCTTGAGTATGGAGGATTATCTGATCGTTTGTAGCATTAACAAGATCCATGAATTGTTGTTTCGCATTATCGTCGGTGATACATTCATCGACGATCTTTTTAGCTAGAGGAGACGATATGGTTCTACCTGAATAAACGAACCATTTGAGATATTCCTTCATGTCGGCAACTTTGTTGAAGTCATAAGCTTTACATAAACGGGATTGTGGATTTTTGACATAGGAAAATAAGAAGCCGAGTATCTGGATCATATACTTTTTCTGCTTATAAATTTTGGGGGCGTTTATCTTCTTTATCTCTTTGTTTACTTTTTCTTTGTTTATAAACTGTTTATCTATCGCTCGGTTATACTGTCGGCTTCTGTAATCAATATAGTCTATGATATCATTATTAAATGTTCTTTCAACCATTGCGTTTCGGATTCCTCTTGAAACTCTATAGCTCATATTGGCCAGACGCCATAAAAGCGCATCCACATCATCACAAGTCTTGATTATGGAAATGTCCATCGCATTTAAAAGCCCCTCTCCAAACTGGATACTATCAATACCTGTACTTGTCTTTCTATCTTGTTGCGATAGAGAATAATCGAATGCATCTTTTACATCTTCAGCCTTATCAATAAGCATCTTGATGTATTGGAGGTCTTTTTCGAGTGATAATCTGACTATTTTAATTCTTTCTTGATCCTTGTCATTCTCAGGAATTGTCAGGTCCAAATATAATTGCTTTAAATCTGCCAGAGCTTTGTAGATAATTATTGTCAACTGCTCTGTGTTGAGGTCCTTGCGACTATGTTTCCAGATTTTCCACCAGTGTTTCCATACCAGAAGATATTCTATCCCCATTTCTTCCATCTGTCTGGCAACAACCACGTTAACCGTATCAAGGTCGCTTTTTGAAACATCCTCATACCGTTCTAAGATTTCATAATTACCGTATTTGTGGGCAATCTCTTCAAGGTGGTAAATACACCTAGCCAGTTTACTTTGGTCTTTATATCTCATAATGCTTGCAAAAGTACAACATTTTCTGAATAAAAATATTGATTCAATAAATATTTTCATTAGGATATAGAAAAGGCTCGCAAGCGTGCGAGCCAACTTCAGTCATCTGATAGCAGTAAAAAAATAGATTTTTGGGTATTAATTTGGTTTTTTCAAATATTCAGCGTATATTTGCAGGGGAAACTTAAATTCATAATGATATGGAACCGAAAGTTGGTGATAGAATGAAGGTAAGTCCTCAGCTGACAGCCCAGCCTGATTGGGTCGAAGGTGAGGTGATTGATGTGGAGCATAATCCCTTCTTAGGACTAGTTATTTCCATTAAAGATAAGCTCGGAAGAATTTTCTTTGGGCAGATCCGTTATTTCTTAGCCATTTAAGAAGACTGCGTCGGAAAACAGATTTTTAGATACTCATGTACAAAATTATCAACGCAGTTTTTGAGGTATATGCTCCTGAGATATAAATTTTAAGCCATTTCTTGTGCAAATTTGGAATTCAACTCCAAAATTACACAAATACAACGCCTAAAAGTCATCACCCTGCTAAGAGAATTGGACGAAAAACTCTCAACACTGCTGAGACAAATCCAAAAATATTAAAAGAATTTTGGATTTAATTCCAAAAATCTTAAAGGTTTCATACTTTAGGCAAGGTGTTGGCAAGCGGAAACTCAAAAAGTTTTTGCTCTTTTTATTTGCACTTTCTCAAATTCTTTGTATCTTTGCCCCCGAAAAGGAAATAAAAAATGAATACGATTGAAATTAATAATACAGGAATAAAGGTTGACGTCTCTGTTTTCTTGTTCAAGGAAGACGATGTGTTTCATGCTTACTGTCCAGAATTAGACTTAGTAGGTTATGATTCTACTGAGGATGGTGCCAAAAAGAGTTTTGAGTATGTTCTAAAAGACTATCTCGACTATACAGTAGAGAACGGCACTCTCGAACAGGATCTACTGAACCATGGCTGGCGAAAGACCCTGTTCCAGAATTGATAGTTCGTAACACCCTGTCGAATCATGGAAAGACCAAACAAGATTTCTTCAAGTGGTATTCTAAACAATAACTAATTGGGCAAAGAGGTTTGGGTAAATAACCACATTGGGCTCGCTCTCTCAGCGGGCCCAATGTGTTACTAACTCAAACCAAATAACAATATGAAGAAAAAACTAACTCAATTAAATAAGGCATGTATGAATCAAAAAGCAGGTGCAAAGATATGAACTTTCCAGGTACTTCGCAAATAATCTGCCACTTTCTTCTTCAACTTGTTGCGACTGATAGTTACTTATGCGACAAATACCCTGTATGATACAAATTTATGTCGTGCATACACTTGTAAAATGGTGTTTTGTAAGTTGTAAGTCGTAAGTCAATACAAGGTTCATACCATTAATTTGACTTTTCATACCTAAGGAGAATGATTACTTGGAATCAATATTTCTATTGCTTATCTTTGCATCACAATTATAACAATTAAAAAGGTAAAGCAATGGAGAAGTACAAAAAAGGCGATTATATCGCAGTCATGACAAATCAGCCAGACATTCATTATCTTGAGATGTTTGGTCATGGGCTTAATATAGATAATGTTGAGCCATCTGAATATGTAGCAAAGATCAAGAGTGTCATTGATGATGATAATTACTTGATCTTCATCGTACATCCTACGACATACAGATGTGTAGTTAGTGGATCTGAGATTATCCGTAAGATGTCAGACGAAGAAATCTCTTCAGAAATCCGTGAAATAGAAGATCGTATCGAATTCTTGGCTCCTAATGTTTATGAGAATTGTGCCGATTTGATTGGCACAAATACAGAAGAGAAATGTATTGAGCTTTCAAAAAAAGCAATGAGCAGTCTTTTTCCTGAGTATAAAACTACAGAATATGAACTGATTAGCTCTGAATTAACAAAGAAAGATTTGTTAGAGTGTGTGGACATACTCATAAAGATGAATAGGAATAAAAAAGCGCCATTTGTCACAAAACTAAATAAGAAGCGTGATTACTTCAGTGAGATGCTCCAGCATTTACGTTTCAAAGAATACTATACTGTCAGGGTGGGCGTAGAGGATGAAGAAGACTCCAATGCCACCAACTACTTTTATCTGTTTGTTGATACCAGATTTGAGGAGGTCGTCATTACTCGTGATATTCAAGAACGAACAAGATTCTTTAGAAGTGTAGGACCTGAGTATAATTCTATAGGAAACTATATATCAGACTTTCGTCTTGAAGTATTAACAGGGGAAGAGTACATAAAGATAGACTTATGAAAAAGAACAGAAATAAGAAAACTACCTATGTCATCGTTGAAGGGTTGGCTTATTTACAAACAAGCTTATCTCCAGAAGAGCTAAAGATGATAATAGGCGCAGAAAAACTGCGAAAAATAGACGATTTTGAATAAAATGTGCTATATTTGCACAATAAAAAATAGAAGCAATGAAGATACAATATGCATCTGATCTCCATTTGGAGTTCTCTGATAATTGGAGATACCTGCGTGATAATCCTCTGCAGGTAAGTGGTGACATTCTGATTCTGGCAGGAGATATTGGTTATCTCGGAGATCAGAATTACCAGACTCATCCTTTCTGGGATTGGGCATCAGAGAATTACCAGCAAGTGCTGGTAGTTCCTGGCAATCATGAGTTTTACAAGTACTATGACTTGTCAAAAATGGAAGATGGCACAGAAGGTGAGATTCGGAAGAATATCCATTACTATTATAATAAGGTGGTAAGGATTGATGATGTAGATTTCATCCTTTCCACTCTATGGGCTATTATCAGCAAGGAAGATGCTCCTTATGTTGAGTATGGCATTAGTGATTTTCATAGGATTATGTATGGAAATAGAGCGCTTACCTATTTGGATTTCAATTTGGAGCATGATAATTGTTTCTATTTTATCAAGAAGTCTGTAGAAGAGAGTAGAGCTAAGCACAAGATCGTGGTTACACATCATGTACCCTCATTCCAGTTATGCGCCCCAGAGTTTGAAGGTAGTGAGCTGAATGGAGCCTTTACAGTTGAGCATGAAGATTTCATTAAGGCCAGTGGGATAGACTACTGGATCTATGGTCATTCTCATAGAAATATAGATAAAGTCATTGGATCAACTCCTTGTGTCTGCAATCAACTTGGCTATGTTCATGCAGGTGAGCATAAGACATTCATATCTGACAAGGTTATCTCTCTGTAGACACAAAAAGTTCTGCGAAAATTTGATAATTCAAACAAAATGATTATCTTTGCAGCCGAATAATATTGTTGAACCCTTTAATCATCAGAGAAAGGGTCACGCGAATGAGTATAAAGTAAGTACAAATCCCCTCAGAGTTTAGGTAACTGCAACCTTTGGGTTGTGGAGTGTTAATCCTGCAGGTATAAATGTAGGCCTGCGTAGTAATTATATTCATTTATGGGCAATATTAAACCAAAAGAATTAAGCAAGTTGGGTTATATTGATAATGTCGCCAGGAGTCTGGCGATAGAGTTGGTAGCCAAACATTGCAAACATCATACTCAGGAGGAAATCATCCGCCTGTTACAAGATATCATACAATCTCCAGAGAAGTATAAGCAGGATGCCTTATGGGGGAGACTTGCAGAAGTCCTATCACCCACAAAGGCAATAGTCACAACGTATGAATTACGAGAGGAGCCTTTGCCATGCATCGTTTATGGAGCAGACCATATTGACGAACTCGCCAAATCTCAGATGGAGATGGCGATGAGGTTGCCAGTAACATTATCAGGTGCTCTTATGCCAGATGGTTGTGCTGGTTATGGTCTTCCCATTGGTGGTGTCCTCGCCACCACAGATGATGTGGTGATACCCTATGCTGTAGGCAAGGATATAGGTTGTCGTATGAGTTTGACAATTCTTGATGCAGGCGCAGACTATTTAGAAAAGCATTATGACAGAGCTATTGAGGCATTGCAGAATAACACTGCCTTTGGTCTAGATGGGATCCTTCCATTCAAACAGTATCATTCACTCTTTGATAAGAGTGAGTTTCGCGAGATACCTATCTTGAAGACTCTGCGAGAGAAGGCTGTGCGACAGTTGGGAACCAGTGGCAAAGGAAATCATTTCGTAGATATCTGCGAGATAGAACTATTATCAGATAATGCCTTAGGGCTCTCAGAGGGAAGATATCTTGGTAGCCTAAGCCATTCCGGAAGTCGAGGCTTTGGTGCAGCCATAGCTGATTATTATACTGGTATAGCCAAAGAAACTTGTCGCCTACCACGTCAGGCAGGCCCATTTGCATGGCTTAATTTGAATAGTGAGGCTGGGCAGGAGTACTGGAGGTGTATGGAGATAGCTGGTGAATATTCCGCAGTCAATCATGAATGCATCCACCTCAATGTGGCAAAAGCATTAAGATTAAAGCCACTGGCCAATGTGAGCAACCATCATAATTTTGCCTGGCGCGATCAGCTTCCTGATGGTCGATCAGCAATCATCCATCGTAAAGGAGCCACACCAGCCCATCTGGGTGAATTAGGAATCATCCCTGGCAGCATGGCTACTCCTGGCTATATCGTCTCTGGTAAAGGTAGTCCAGTAGCTCTCTCCTCAGCATCTCATGGAGCAGGTAGAACCATGTCGCGCCTTGATGCCAAAAACAGTATCAGTCGCCATGCACTGAAGAAGTATCTAGCAGAGCATAACGTAACGCTTATTGGTGGTACAACAGAAGAAGCACCACAGGCGTATAAGGATATCCATCTAGTCATGGAGTCACAACAAGAGTTAGTAAACATTGAGGGAAAGATCATCCCTCGTATCGTAAGAATGAGTGAAGAATAATATGGAAAAGGAGTATATTCAAATCACATCAGGGCGAGGCCCTGTAGAGTGTTGCCGAGTGGTGGTGCTCGTTATGAATAAGATTACAGAACAGGCAAAGAGTCTGGGCTATGAGGTAGAGATTGTAGAGCATGAAGATAGCCCTAATGATGGCTGTATGTTTTCCGCAACATTGGCTATCGAGGGCGAGAACATCTTAGCGTTAAAAAATGAATGGGAGGGCTCTGTGCTTTGGGTGGCGCAGAAGAATCCCTTCCGTCCTTGGCATCGTCGCAAGAATTGGTTTGTAGGAGTTCATTTCTTCAAACCTCTTCAGGCAGATAGCATTCAAGAGCGCGATATCACCTATGAGACTCTGCGATCATCCGGCCCAGGAGGTCAGAATGTAAATAAGGTAGAGACAGCAGTCAGGGCCATACATGTTCCTACTGGCACTACTGTGTTGGCATCAGACGAGCGCTCTCAGACGCAAAACAAGAAGCTGGCACGCGAGCGCCTTATCATGAAGCTATCATCCATGGAAGAGGAGAAACAACTTCAGCAGACGCATGCGGTTTGGATGAACCACAATACCCTCGAACGAGGTAACCCAGTCAAAAAATTCAAAGGAGATTTATAATATGAGTAAAAAAGAGCATTTAAAGAGAGTCACTCGTGAATGGTTAGAAAAAAATGGTTTCTCGCCATTAGAAGAGGTTCGGAAACGAATCGAAGGTGACAACTACCCAATTAAACGAAAATAATAACTTCTCGAGCATCGTGGAATCATCCTCGATGCTCGATTTGATACTTCTGCCTTATTATCCTTTTAAGACCGCTATGGGCGTGAGTTTAACAATAGGATTAACTAAATCAGACTCATCTTGCAGAACCTGATTGATATCCTTGTAGGCAGAGGGGCACTCTTCCAGATCCTGCTTGCTGCGGATACCATGAACGATGCCCAGTTTGTCCATCATCTCCACTTCTGCTTTGAGATCTAGTTGTCTGGCCTCAGTGCGCGACAATGCACGCCCGGCACCATGTGAGCAACTGTTGAAAGCCTCTTCGCTCTGAATACCAGTACAGATGTAAGAGCATGTACCCATGCTCCCAGGGATGATAACGGTATTGGGAGAGAATGAAGTTGAATCCTCCTCGTCAGTAATGGTCTCACCAGTACATACTGCACCTTTGCGATGAACATACAGATCCTGCCCACCATGTCTCTCCAAAGCCACATAATTGTGATGGATATCTATCTCTTCACCGAATTCAGCTCCTGAGAAAGCCTCTAATAAGACCTCCTTGGTTCTATTCATCATCTCCTGTCTGTTGCAGCGTGCCCATTCCAGACAGTATTTCATCTCGCGGAGATAAGAATCAAACTCAGGTGTGCCCTTTGGTAAGAAAGGCAGGTACATATCTTCCGTCACCTTTGAGTGATATTTGGCATTGAGATTCTTTGCCAACTGATTGTAATACATGTACACTCTGCCACCAAGGCCACGACTTCCAGAATGAATCATCACCCAGAGGTAGCCATCTTCATCTTTTTGAAGTTCCTCAAAGTGATTGCCACCACCTTGTGAAGCCATGGAGAGAGTGGCGAGTTTCCATCCTTTATTGGCAGAGAGGGCAGGGAGGCTGTCGAAATCCCATCCATGAGGAAGTAGACTCTCTGACTGAGGTTCTTTCCAAACCATATCTCCAACCATGATTCTCTTCCTGATACCTCTCATGATCACCTTCTTCAAGGTATCCTGAGAGATCTCTTCAATTCTGATATTGGTCTTCATGGCTCGCATTCCGCAACCAGCATCATTGCCTACAGCAGTAGGAATAACAGCCTTGATACAAGGCAGCACTGTTCCGATGGGGACACCAGTGCCGCCAGCATGAGCATCAGGCATCAGTGAAATACCATATTCTGATAAGAACGGTAATTTCGACATATTCATCACCTGCTCCCATCCGAAAGTATCCAGACTACGAGCCCAGATCTTTACCTTTGTTCCGTTAATTGTAATACTTTTCATATCCTTAAATGGGTGAATTAAAATGATTCTCTTTATTATATTCGTCTCTCTCCTTCAGATAGCCCTCCCATATCTTTTCGTATTTACGCATGATGTTCTTGGGAATAGGGTAGTGGGGCTTAAATAGATGCAGGGCATCGATATGTTCATGCCATTGATAGCCTGGACCATCAATAATGATGTAGCTATCATCTGAGATATCTCCCTTATAGTCTCTATCCTTGTAATGTTCCTTTCTTGTAGGGGGAGCCAGGACAAAATAGAGGCGTACGTAGTCGCCATCGTATAACTCCACGAGATCGCCCCACTTGAACCTGATCTCTTCCTCGCTTCTGCCGTCGAATTCCTTTTCTGACCAATACGATGGGAGCAGACGTTTGTCTATCATCTCTCCTTTGACATCAAAGAGCCAACACTTGGTGTATTCATCTCTGTCGAAGAGTACATCCATAGCCCTTTCGTAGATATAGAAGCAATAGACGTCATCCATCTTATATCGCTGGGTGCGTACGATCTCTTTCATTAAAGACTCTGCAGCCTCAAAAGTATCGCAAAAGGCAATGCTGGCATAGTCTACCCTGTACTTAGGATAGCGACGAGGATGCCTGACCATACAGACTTCCAGTTCGAAATATCTGCGTTTGTTACTCAGATCCACGGGCTCAGGATAAGTCCCGTCTTCATAGAAATGTCCTATTATCATACCTTCTCGTTTTTATTTTATACTTCTTCACTATATCTTAGTAGCAGGCTGTAGAGCATTGCGAGCTGTTCTTTCAGCTTTGGCGCAAAGTTGTTCAGTTCAAGAGTCTTTTCATTCAAATATACCTTTTTGTTGATCTCAATCATGATAGAATTATAGGTATAACCAGTTTTAGGAGCTATCGCATTCGAATACGGTGTATTAACCTCGACCTTAAGCCCAAGCCTTTTAAAAGCTTCTGCCACCAGTCCTATGATGAAGTCTGTAGGTTTGCTCCAGTCATCATTGTATCCAATGCAGACATCTGTATTATCCAGATCAGAAGGAAACGAATGGCAGTCTATCAACAGGGAATGATCGCTAAGCATATTCTTCAGCCTTTCGATGTAATCGTAATAATAGCCCATCAGAATATCTCGTTCCCCTTCGTCAACTTCACGATGGAAACCTTCAAAATCTGTGTAAATGATACCCTGACCACTTTCATTAAGTGGATCATCAGGTAACCTCTCCACATCTACGACAAAGCGTGAGTAGTCTGCTACGATGGACTTGATGCGGTCTCTCTTCTCAGGCGTGAAGATAAGATCAGTATACCAGTCTGTCCATTTCCTGACTACTGGAATCATCTTGTCTTTCTGTTCCCATTGTGTGAAACCAAGGCCACAGATACTCGCATGAGGGATATTAAGTACGATGTTGTCGTACCATCTTTCTTTCATTCTGAAAAGAATGCCAGGTCGTCTTCGTAGATCTTCTGGTAGTATCCTAGAGGAAGCAGTCGAAACTTCCTCAACGCCTTTCTTCTCTCTTTCTTCATCATGGGGGTGTAGAAGTAGGTCCCCCCTCCTTTTACATACTTTACACATCTCTTATACTCCTTATCATATATTGTTACGCTTATTCTTTTTCCCTCGTCTCTCAGTTTCAGGAACTCGTCTATTTCTTCTGCAGATTTATTAAATGGTAAAAGCCCGTTTAAGTGAACGTGGTACTTCTTCCAAAGTTCTTTGTCTATCGCTATGTACCTATGATAGAGCTGATAGATTCGCTTGTTCCTTTTATCGATCAGCCTGCTGCGCCTTTCTCTCATATTCATAGTAGCAGCATCACGAGTCCACCAACGATGAGGATGATCCATATGAAGATACTACCATTATCTCCCATAAAACACTCGCCAATCATAGAGATAACCTCTATTACGAGGGTCACCAGATGATAACCTAAGAGTCCGAAAGAAATAAGAACGAAGCTCCAAAGAATTAATGAAATCATAATACTGTAACTTTTAATGTCTGCTTACTCCCTTTAAATCAGCGTTTCAGCCTTTTCTGTACTGCAAATGTACGACAATAAAAAATACCCTCCAAAAAAAAAACAAAGGCGAGGTATGAAACCCCGCCTAGCTGGTATGAAACAGATGTCCATGTTAATTATCTGTATTATCTTGTGTCTTTGGCTCGAATGCGTCATACATGGCTTGAGTAGTCTCGACGAACCACTGAATAACACTGTTCTCATCCCCTTCATAATCTCCACGGATATCCCATGAGAACTTGTTGTTACTCTTACCCTGTCGAGCCTTGTCTAATGCGGGAAGCTTATCCTTGATGTTATTGTCAATGATGTATTGCTCTACGCTATCTTTTCCTTCTAAGCCCTGATATGTCTCGAGCTGAACAGATGTAGTACGTCGCTTTTCAGAGAAAGCCAGGTAATACCACTTGCAATCATTTCTGCGTGTACGTATGGTCATGTAATTCTTACCGTTAGGATGATTACATCTCTCTCCGATATAGCTTGGCATAGCAGCCATAAGCTTATTATAGAATAAGTCGAAGATACTTGTGTCCTGCTGAGTGGTGCTGGCAGAAGTATCTTCCTGATCACCAGAAGCATCATCCATGTTACTTTGTATCATCATAAATAAGCTCTTAAGCTTTTCCAGATCATCAGGAGAATCATTATAGGCTTTGACCATCAGATTCCTTTCAAACTTTGCTATGGCAGCAAGTACATGGCTTCTTGTTGCACCATATACGAATTCTTGACCAGCTTTGATCTCATATTTGTTTTCAATGAGACCATTATTAGCTTTAGAGTTAGCCAAAGAATATACGTCATCTGTCATCAGACGCCTTACTTCATCATCAGGCTTGCCTGACAAGAATGGGTACTCGAAAACGTCCAATATCTGGCACGTCTCAGGAATGCCTGTTCTGGCTTCTTGATCAATACGATTCTTTGCTGCGTCCCATTTGTCGAGCGTATCATTTTCCGTAGTTGTTAGACCAATCTTTAACCAATTAGTCACATCGTTAGATTCTTGTGAGATAGACTTCTCACTACCATTCTGATAATCACTTGCTAAACGCTTTGGTCCGAAGACGTAGATAATAGTTCTTTTCATATTTGTTGAGTTTTAAATTGTTTCTGCCTTACTCTTTCTAGCGGTTTGGCTATTTCTATGGTGCAAAGGTACGATTATTAAGAATACCCTCCAAGAAAAAAAGAAAGGCGAGGTATGAAACCCCGCCTAACTGGTATGAACTCAATTGTCACCTGTTATTCTACCTCTTTTAGCTTCTCCCAGACCTTGACCATAGCCCAGGTGTCGAGCTCACAGTAACGGAGCAGAGCTTCACGACTAGCTGCAGCTTCCTCTGGCTCCATGAACTGGATGCGAGGGAAGAGGGTCATGGCGTTACCACCATTCTGGCACCGCTCATCCAGATTATGATAATTCAGAGAATCCTCATCAGGGAATAGGGCTGGCAATACACTCTTGATGGAGAAAGATCCATGCATGGCTGGCACATAGTAGAAGCCATTTTGGAATGGAGTGAGCAGGTCTAGAATATGCTCTCGGATATTCAGCAGATGTGCTGAGAGGTCAGGATACAGATCTGCCAGTTCCTTGATGCGCCCACACTCAAAAGCCTTATTGTAGGCGAGTGTGCAGACATTCATAGGGATATCATTGCAGAGTTGTTCAGCTAATGAGCGACGCGGATCCTTCCCATCGCTGGGAGCAAGGAACTCCTTATGTTCATAAGGCGAATTCTCGTCCTTCTTGATATGCAAGGAGTACTGGAAGGTGATCTGCTGGTATGGCTTCTGCCCATCGTACTGAGGGATGGGCTGCTGCAGTGTCTCGAAGTCGAGGAAATAGAGTGGATAGCTGAGACCTGATAGGAACTCGCGAATACCTTCCTTATCGATACGTTCCGTTTGATTGAGCGTACATTCTACCTGCATCTGCTGTTTGTCGCTGAGATCCTCCTCGCGTACATCTTTATATAATATACGTCCAGCATGGTAGTGCTCCAGCTTTTTGGCCCAGTTCATACGATAGAGATCGAACACTGTAGGATCATCCTCAGGTATGCCATGCTGACGTTTACAATAGTCGAGGAATGGACATGCGTATGGCTTCATGCAGTGTTCTGACAAATCGTCCTCAGGTTCTTTATCCGTATTAAGCACTCTGAGTGCCATATTTGCCTGTGCAGGAACCTTTAGGTATTCATTCTCTATCAGCTCCTCCATGTCGACTATTGTGAAGAGCTTCTGAAGATCAAGATCTCCCTGGCGAACATAATCGCTGTTAAGACATACAAGGTAAGTGTCTGTGACATTGATGCCACACTGAGTTAGCACCCATTTCTGATAGGCAATGTCAGGTGCGTATTTGTCGAGTTTGGACTGCTGCCCTTCAAATTCAGGGAAGCTAGTACTCTTCACTTCGTAGATAGCCCAACCTTTTTCCGTCTTACGAAGAATATCCACTGCGCAATAGTTGTTTTCATAGACGAACGATGCCTCGCAGATGTTTTCTGTACCCTTATTCATCTCCAGCGTTGTCTTTTCCACCATTGCAGTTAGATCGAGGCTGCCATTGGCCTGCATTGTGGTAACTTCCACGAAGGGGCCAAATAGCCCCATCGCCAAATCACCTACTTCATTACCACTCTCAAATCGAGCCTCAGTAGAAGCATCAATCACAGCCATATCTGGCTTATAGGCATTGAGCCAAAGATTCTTCTGACACTTGCAGAACTGCGTATAACGCGACTTGGATAATCTCTTCATCTTCTTTCGATTTTAGTTTCTGCTGCAAAGATAGAAAATTCCTCGATACCTTCAAACTCATTCATAGCATAAAGTACGAAAAAGCCTTTTGGTGGTATGAAATGGAATGTCCAGTCTTAATTATTATTAAATAAATAAGGTATATAGCTTTACTTGTTAGGCTGAGTGAAAAATATTGCCTATATTTGCGCTATATAACAAAGGAGTAACTTAAAACAGTTGTTTCATACCCAAATAAATGGTTTTCATACCATCCAAAATATAGAAATGAGTATTGTTTGCTTTAAAAATATTACCTTTGCAGCAAAAAGTGGAAACCGAAACGCTTGAAAGGGAGTAGGTGTTATAAAGGAGTTATATATAATGGAAGAGTTTAGGAAGTATTTTAATAAAGTTGCTGGGCAAAAAGAATGGCAAATTAGTGACAAGTGCCAGAATGTAGCCCATGATATTATAGAACGTTTTATCGAGTATGTGCCTGCGGATTCTAACGGTAGTGTGGAAATTTGTAAAAAAGTGGCTGAAGGTTTGTATATAGGTAGTGACTCTGTCTCTGATATTTTTCAAAAGGAAGGTATTGATGGGATAGAATTATGGAAAACATTACATATAGAAATTAATAAAGTATATGGTAAAAATAGTATTGTTTTGGGGATTGCAAACTACGCTATTCTTTCACAGGAGGCAAGATGCTATAATGATACAGCCTTTAAAAAGTACAGTGAAACAGGTTCTGTTGATGACATTTTAACCATTTCTGCGGTAAATTGTCTGCTTAAGATGGTGCCATATGCTTTTAATATTCCTGTTTATTCCTTAGAGCCTTATCTAGAGGACTTTCTGTCATCGTACTTCCGAAAAGTGTTTGCTAACACATTCAGGCAATTTAATATGAGTCTTTATAATAAAGATGAATTCCAAGATATTTTCGTCCAATTCTACTTGAAATTCAGTAAGTCTGGTATAATTATAAATGCATTTGGTGTGGATCTTGTCGAGCGTGCGATGCAAATCGTTAGTCAATTAGACAAAAAGTCAAAATATAGAAGTTCTTATTTGACTTATAGCAAATCTATCCTAGAGCATATTAAGTAAATCAATTATATCAGATGTAATCGACAAAAATAGAATAATAGTAGATAAATTAGAATAAATTTCATTTGATATTATTTTCAATACAAGAAGTGATATGTTTGATTGATAGTTTGAAATGTAAAAAAATAAACGACTAAAATTTTGAAATTATGATTGAATTGAAAGCTATTAAAACAATTAACACAAGGTCACTATCCAAATTGTTGGAAACTGTCCCCTTGAAGAATAAGAAGAAAGCAAAAATACTGTGCAATATTTTGCTTAACCACATCAAGACTTCGATTTCGGAGGTAATAGTTAACATCGACAAAACAGACAAACGTCTTTTGTATATTCCTCATGCATCTATAGCAATAGATCTTTATTTTGATACTTTGTACTCATTTCTGAGTATGGAGAGTTATACACCCAGCCGTATAACTGGTTTTATATTTGACGAAATTGCTTCAGACGAAGATCTCAAGGATTTAAATCAATGGGGATTATGGAGGAAGTTGTCAAAAATGATCTCCGAGAGATCACATATTAATGGTGATATTAAATATTATAATATTGATGATGTTATTAGTTTTAAGAAGGGCTATCCATATCTGAAGTATGATTTATTAAGGAGAGTAACAGATAGTCAATATCATAAAAAGAGAGGTCTTATTGATGCTAATGATAATTATTTTATTGATAATCGAACGTCTTTGTTCGATTTACTTTTAGTGAAATATTCTTTAGATATTGACGATATAGGTTCAAAAGAAAGTACTGATAAGCCCTACATTATAAAAGGACAAGATGTAGATGTAACAATATATCCTTTAGGGGTGTTTTATGAAAATACAGCATTTTCAAAGAATCATACTATTCTGCGAGAAATTTTTAATTCTAAAACATCAGAATCCGTAGAAGATGGCCGTTTAAGGTATATTTTTACTACCACTTCTTGGTATGATGAAGGCTTTATGTTTTTGGATCGTAAAAACAAATCTCCAAAGAATAAGACAATATTTAAAGAACAGGAATCATATCCTCTTATTTTTGTGGGTGTATTCAAATATGATCACCAGGAATCAATAAAAGAAAATTTGAAAGTTTGGAAATGCATCCAGTCAAAAATAGATGTGCCATTCCCATGGGAGACTATGAATAAGGGCAAATTAAGTTATGTTTTTCTACCAAAGGAGGCTTGGGAAAGAAACAAACAAAAACCTCTTGATCTAATTGAAAGGCTGAAAGGCCTCAATTATGAATACTATTTTGATGAACGTGGTGCATATTTATATGTAGATACATTCAAATATCTTTTCGCGGATTTTGATAACTTAATAAAAAAACTATCTCAATTGGGTTATGGTGAAGATATTAGGAATAGTGTTGATGAGGATGATCAATATTTGATTGATGAAATATAATTGTTGATTTCTATCTGAAAAAGTTGATTAAATCCAATTTCATACCGATAGGGCAGGGTTTCGTACTTTCTGCCCTTTGTTTTTTTGTTAGTTTCGATTTTATTTTGTATCTTTGCGCCATAAAACAATAATAAATTTAAATCAAATCAGTATGGAAAAAGTCGGAATTCAAGTAGAGATGTTAGACGGTGACATGCATCTTGTTCCGCTGGATGATATTATTTTCATTCAGGTGGAGAGGAAGGTCTGTTCTTTCTATTTAAAGGCTGGAACTCCTCAAGCTACCATTGGACTCACCAAGTTGTGGGAGATGATAGAGGAAGCAGGGAAGGGATATGACCATCATCTGAAAAAGGTGAGCAGGAAACATATTATCAATATGGATTGTATTGAAAGGGTCAATCGCTCAAAGTTTGCTGTCGTACTCAGAAGAGACCCCTATACGATCATGGATCCTGAAGTTGTGAAGAAAAACACAAGAGAACTTCCTAAGGAGGTCTTGAATCATGTTAAGGCATTAAAGGAACTCCAGGGACGTTCGGAATCCGACAAGAAAGAGGAAGTCCCTGTGAGGTATTATGAGGTGGAAATAGGTGAAGACCCTATGAAGAATCTGCTGAAAGATCTCAAGAAGCAAAAGCGCATGGAGGTTCTGGGGAATTATGCTTTAATCAAAAAGCTTACAGTCCCTGTAGAAGAACTAAATGACGAGTATCTGACGGAGGCTGGTTATGAATATGTAGACCTTGGTCTTCCCAGTGGTACGCTTTGGGCTGCAGATAATCTTAATGGGGATTCATATTTCGCATGGGGCGAGCTGTATGAAAATGACATCTTTGACGAGAAGGAGTATATACACAAAGAGGGGCTTTCTGGTCTTGTTGACTCTCAAACCTCATCCCTATTTTTAGAGTATGACGCAGCTCGACATTTCAGAGGTGGAGGCTGGCGTATGCCCACAAAGGAAGAATGCGAGGAGCTGTTGAATGAATGCATTCTCAGTTGGTGTATCACTGAAGATAGAGTTCATGGGTGTCTGCTAACAGGCCCTAATGGTAATCGTATCTTCCTACCTGCAGAAGGTTTCCGCGAAGGGGACAGATTAAACAGATGGGATGACTTATGCGCTTATTGGACATCCTCAAATAAGGAAAACGGAAGGCCTTCAGCTCTCAAAGCTTTCGAGATTGAGGATGAAGAACTGGAACTAAACAGATGGGTCGCTTCTGATGATCCGTATAGGGGGCTCCCTATACGACCTGTTATTTCCAAAGGCGGACTTACAGGGGAAGAGGGTAACCTGAAGCGTATGCTCTTCCTTAATGCCGAGTATTTCGTCAGTGAAGAAGATGGGGTTATGCAAGGCCATGATCTCGTGATGGACGGATGGATCATCAAGCGTCTTACGCCTCCTGTTAAGCCAGAAGAAGCAATCAATGTAATAGTGAATGCTCTCAAGAAGTTTAATCCGGATGTCGTTGTTGCTTTCAAGACTTCATGCTTCTGGGGGCAGGTAATCAAGAAAGAACTGAAGTTCTTGGTTGAACCAGGCTGGAAGATATCGGAGGGTATGAAAAACTATATGGATACAGAGCAGGTGGGTCATCTAGAGGAGAAAGACTGGCTTGTAACCCAGGATATGATAGATTACTACGAGAATAAGGAAGAAGAACTTACCACGAAGGATCTGCAAAAAACTTGCTGGATCCTGGCAGAAGAGCCATGGGACTTAGACGATCCGCAATTTGACGAATGTAATTCTGTTGAATTATTACCTGTCAATTGCCTCACCAGATGGACTAACACCAGACTGCTCCCTATTATTAAAGAAGTGACAGATCGTCTGAGCAAAGGCCCAACGAGCGAAAAGACGCTTTACGAAAGGAAGTATAATATTTAAATCCAATTTCATACCGAAAGGGCGAGGTTTCATACCTCGCCTTTCTTTTTTCCTTGTTATTATAGAAATGCTTGCTTAAATTTGCATCAGAAATCAAATAACAACAAGCAATATGGCAACAAGGAAATTAAAAAAGAGTAATCTTAGAGACAAGAAGAAGGTCGCTGAAGACCTGACAAACATCAATGGCCTGAGTGCTATTGAGACCATCGAGCAGATCGTCAAAATGGCTGAGGACTGTAAACTGACTGACACGTTCTTCAAGAAGGTGAGTCCTTTCCTCCAGCATTTAGGCTCAAAGCAGGGGATAACAGAATCTCAGGCACTATTTCTCTCTCTCTTCGTTGAACGTAGTTCAGCATACCGAAACACTGACCTTTCAGACGTTGCAGAGATACTGGATTGTCGTGCAGTCTCTATTCTGAAGTATCAGTCGCAGTTGGATGCTTTGGTGAAAGCTCATTTTCTCAAGGCGAAGAAGGACTATAATGAAAGGTTCAACTACTATGTGCCTAAAAAGGTCATAGAGGCGCTGACAAACGACGTGAAGTTCGAACGAGAGTCGTACAAGTGCAAGGATACTATGGAGTTTCTGGAGAAATTCTATGAGTTTACGCATGAGTACTATCATGACGAGATCTCTCATGAGATTATGATGGACGAGATCAAGCTGCTCTTCGAAGAAAACGAAGAACTGAAATTCGTATTGGATATTCGGAAATATGATCTGGATGAAATGGATGAGATCCTTCTCACTCACTTCTGTCGTCATCTGGTTGTACACAACCACGAGATTCTGGAAACAGACAATTTGACTTTCTTCTATGAGAAAGATCGTATCAGGCGGGACCTGGCAGAAGACCTCGAGAAGGGTAGGCATATCCTACAAAGAAGGAAACTGATAGAATACAGTTTCGAGGATGGGTTTGAGGATAAGGAGCATTTCCGTCTGACAGAATCCGCCAGGAAGAAACTGTTGAAGGACTTCAAGCTGAAGACCAAGAGGAAGACTGTCAGCGATATCATCAGCAGCAAGAACATCGTAGAGAAGAGTCTCTTCTATGATGGTAAGACTGTCAGTCAGGTTAACGAACTGGAAGGACTTCTGAGCGAAGAGAACTTTAAGAATGTCCGTTCACGCATGAAAGCCCAGAAGATGCGCTGTGGTTTTGCCTGTGTGTTCTATGGATCACCTGGTACTGGAAAGACGGAAACTGTGCTCCAGCTGGCTCGAAAGACGGGTCGTGATATCCTGCAGGTAAACATCTCGGAGGTGAAAAGTATGTGGGTAGGCGAGAGCGAGAAGAACATCAAGGCCATCTTCGATCGTTATCGTACGCAGGCTCAAAACGCCAAGATTACACCTATCCTGCTCTTCAATGAGGCTGATGCTGTCATTGGCAAGCGTCGTGAGGGTGCTGAGAGTGCTGTGGATAAGATGGAAAATTCTATCCAGAACATTATCCTTCAGGAGATGGAAACACTCGATGGTATCATGATCGCTACCACGAATCTGGAGCAGAACATGGATAAAGCCTTTGAACGCAGATTCCTCTATAAGATCAAGTTCAATAAGCCCTCTTTGGAGGCTAGGTCTAACATCTGGAAGACCATGATCCCTGCTTTGTCAGAGGATGAGAGTACTGCTCTGGCTTCGAAGTATGACTTCAGTGGTGGCCAGATAGAGAACATAGCGCGTCACTATGCCATTAATACGGTGCTTCATGGTGATGATGCAGACAGACTCGCAAGTCTGTTCGCTTACTGTGATGGTGAAAAGTTCGAGCAGAAAGAATGTCGTAAAATAGGTTTCGTATGATTATTAAGAATGTAAAATTCTCGTATGCCATTAAGAAGTATCATGTAGGCCCCTACATTGATTTTATGGCAGAATTAGAGGTTCCTTCCTTGGAATACGACAGCATCGTCAAAGCCATCCAGGAAGCTCGTCCCAGGTATGAACAAATACAACTAATGAGTTATTCGAAGAAATGAACAGAGATACGTTACAATTCAGCAGAAAAGACAGAATCTTCTTCACTGCTGACACCCACTGGGGGCATCGGAACATCATCTGTTATTGCCAGCGCCCCTTCGCGGATGTCGAGGAGATGAATGAAGCTCTTATCACCAATTGGAATAGCACAGTTGGCAAAGAAGACATTGTCTTTCATCTGGGCGACTTCGCCCTGGGTGGTTCTGCAGAGTGGAGCAGACTACTTGAGCGCTTAAATGGCAGAATCTATCTCATTCTTGGTAATCACGACATGAAGACCATAGGGAAGGGATTCTCTCGATTCGAACACGTAGCCATGCAGATGCTCATCAATATAGGAGGTCAGCGGATCTATCTGAACCACTATCCATTCCTCTGCTTTGGTGGTGCCTACAAGAATACGTGGCAGCTCTTTGGACATGTTCATACGAATGATGCGCAAACGGGTTTGGATCATTCCAGACTTAATTATCTCTTCCCGTCTCAATATGATGTAGGAGTTGATAACAACAACTACGCTCCTGTATCATTCGAGCAAGTAGAAAAAATGATCAGAAAACAAATAAAAGACAAACAAATATGAGAATTTCAAAAGATGAGAATCCGGATTTCTATGAGAAACTATTCGGAGATATCGGCAGGTATGAGCAGTGGGCTCCCTACTTCTATCCGGAGTTCGTTGCCAAGTACACTCGGATGAAAGGTGTAGTGGCTGGAGTCATGACTCCAAGTCTGGTGCGCGTCAACGATCTTTTGGATGACGAGTTTGAGATATGGCTCGAATCCAAGGACATCTTCTTGCATGACGTATATCCTGCGAGAACAGCAGAGTATATCAACAAGTTCGTATTGGTTAGCTACGAGGAGTATCAGCCTTATTCTGATGTGCCGGCCAAGAGACGTGTGAAGCCTACGGAGGAGCAGGCCAGAGAGTATTGGAAATGTGTCAAGACACTTCAATGCTACTATGAAGGCATTCGTGTTGAGGGCATAGAGAAAATCTCTATGGATGAGTATCCCGCATTCAGAAAGAAAGAGGAAGAATTCGCTGAGATGGCTCTCGATATGCGCGACATCGTCTTCGAAGAAAACGGTAAAGTGGGACTTCGCAGAATTACTGGTGAACTCTTGGTGCCTGCAATCTTTGATGAGATTCCTGAGCGTTACGATTGTATCAGTGACATTGGAAATCCATGCTGGCAGATTCCTGTAGTCAGAAATCACAAGTATGCCTTATGCGAGATGGATGGAAAGGGGACTCTCATAACAGATTTCGTTTATGATCGCATATTCAGATACTTCTGGTCCAACTACCAATACTTCATCACAGTAAATGGGGGGAAAAAGGGTGTCATTGCCTGGACTGGCGAAGAAATCGTCCCCTGCGAGATGGATGAGATCTACGAGATGATAGACTCTGACGGATGTATACCCTTGAGAAAGGGCGATAAGTGGGGCCTTGTCTACTGCGATATCGCAACAGAGGTCATCTATGATGATTACAAATTCGACGGAGAGATGGCAATGGTTAAGAAAGAAGGCCAGTGGTACTATATCGACTATAATGGCCAACCTGTTACGGATATAAAGGAAGCCTGTTTTATCTCTACCTATGACGCATCAAAATAAGAATGAAAATGAAAAAGATACTATTTTTACACGGTTTCGGCTCATCAGGAGCCACACAAACAGCAGAGTATCTCAGGCATAAGTTGCCTGAGGCTGAGGTTATATCCCCAGACATCCCCCTGGATCCTAAAGAGGCATTGCGCTTTCTTAATAAGCTTTGCCACGAGGAGAATCCCGATGTCATCATCGGTACATCCATGGGTGCAATGTATGCCCAGCAGATGCATGGTTATCGTAAAATTATGGTGAACCCCGCTTTCCATGTAAGTGAGATCATGCGACGGAGCATGGGTGTGAACAAGTTCATGAACCCTAGAGAAGATGGAGTCGAGGAATTTACCATAGATGAATCGCTCTGCTGCAAATACGAGGAGATGGAAAAGTGGCAGTTCAAAGGTATAACTCGCTACGACAAGAAGCACACCTATGCTTTCTTCGGTACAGAGGATACATTGGTAAATGGATATGATGAGTATCTGGAATACTATACAGAGGCTACTAAATACCCAGGAGAACATAGCCTATTGCAGAAGTGGGTAAAAGCCTACA
>JAEEGJ010010595.1_pt1 | contig 23917 bp, 17 predicted proteins | sample 8958761 | NCBI WGS metagenome assembly JAEEGJ01 (sample SAMN16246546, study PRJNA631951) | gut metagenome | biome: gut microbiome; feature: rumen; material: RS-attached | host: Bos | place: Iran: Karaj | collected 2018-10 | reverse complement strand
CGGAACATTTTTCAAATTCGAAGTGTTTCTTTTCATTTCCCTTTTCATCCACATGATACATACGATATTGGTATTCCATCCACTGCGGTTCACGGTAAGGGACTTTGCGCGTCATCTGCTCAAAACGTTTGGTCTCGCCATCGGCAAAAGTGACCATAAGGTTGGCATCTTTCGCGATTTGGCGGCAATAGTAGGTGTCCACTCCATATAGAAGCACGTAATCCCCATAGCTCTTCACATAACCATCGGAAAAGGCAGCATACTCTAACAAGATATTTCTCAGTGAATCAGCAGGAATGCCATTTACCGAAACCACTGGTTTGCCGAGATAGTCTTTATATCTTGGAACAGTGCGCCATACCTGTAGCGTGTCGTTGAACCAACCTAAACACACCGAGGAAGGCAGTCCACTTGTCCCCGTCACTTTCGGCGCTGAGATGATGGCCGTATGGCTGTCGTGGATTTTCCCAAGCAATTTGAAAATCAATACCTCAAAATCACTTCTGGAGATGGTTTCGCCCATCGCAGCCATCCTATTTTTGATATAGGTGTCGAACTCCTCTTTCGAAGTGTAGTCATAAAGGCCCGGGAATGCGTCTTCAAGAGCCAACATCATGCTGTCAATGTCAACTTGCGCTTCCTCATGCGTCAGTTGGGTTTTGTTGTTCACCTTAGGCGGGATGAAAGTGGTCTTCAGTCCGAAAGGCGTCATCGGGTCAACGGCTTGGGAATTCTTCGAGATGCTCACGCTGATGCATGGCTGCTTGATTTTTTTATAGACGTAGCCCACCGTACCCAGTGTGTCGCCTCGATGTATTTGCTCCCCTGTTTTGAAGAGCCGTGTCGGACGGATGCCGTCGATCCAGACGGTTTTCCCATCAGTGGTTCGGATTCCCACCCATAGATTTGTGTTGTGAATCTTTTCCTGGTTCATATTGTCCCATTCAAGGAAAAGCAGGGAGTCTTGCTCGAAATTGCCCGTCTGTTGTGCAAAACTAATCGAAGAGCAGCTCCAACTGTTGCGGTAGCCCAACAAAGCACTATGGATTTTCCCGTCCACAGGGCAAAGCACGGGGGTTCCCAAGGGTGCCTCGATCACCAAATTTCCGAAATTCAATTCAGCTTGTGTTTGTGCATCAGCTACCCCAATATAGTCCTGCGGGCGGTAAAGGATGCCTTCGCCAGCCTGTTTACCTGAGATGGGCCAAAGGTAGTTGTCTTGGGCGAAAGCAAAGTTGCCGGCAAGAAGCAGCAGAATGAAAAATTGGAATTTCTTACGCATAGGGACTTGTTTTTGAAAAGGCAAGGCAAAACTACCACCTTTGTCAAGCAGTTGAAAGGGCGGTCCAAACTATTTTAAGTTTTAAAAATGTAATTTATTGTAAATCTATAAGATACAAAAATACTATTCCAAACTAATTTTGACATAAGTCCAAAGATTCAACTGATCTCAGACTTAAAGTGTTGTCTATAACCAACGCCACATATCAAATAATGCAGTCCATAGACAACATTTTTTATTAAATAGTGTTGGTTATAACCAACATTTTTTTATTTTTGCAGCCAAATCAAAGATGAAAACCATGGAAACTCTGTTTGCAAAACACGACCGACTCATTGCCAGAACCTCAATGGATATTGTCCGGGAAATGATGAATCGTGTGCATTGGGATGTCCGACTGCTGTCCATCCAAGGAGCCAAGGGCGTTGGCAAATCGACACTGCTCAAGCAATTCGTCAAAATGAATTACCAGCCTGGCGACAGAAAAGTACTGTACTGCTCCGCCGACACCATCGATTTTTCCAGACGAACCTTGGTTGACCTCGCCGGAGCGTTTGTCATGAATGGCGGCGAGCGTCTCATCATCGACGAAATACACAAATACGAAGGATGGAGCCGTGAAATCAAGGAGATATACGACCTCTATCCCGAACTGAAGGTCATTATCAGCGGCTCATCGCTGTTGAGCTTATTGGCGGACGATGCGGACTTGTCGCGCCGATGCATCAAATACACCATGTCGGGTTTGTCATTTCGCGAGGCGTTGAGATTTTATGAAAACCTTGAATTTCCCGTCTGGACCTTGGAGGACATTCTCATGCGCCCTTACGAATTATGGCAAACTGTCGCTACCCAATGTAAACCTGTCGAACAATTCAAGAAATACCTTCAATATGGCTATTATCCTTTCTTTTTGGAAGGCAAATTAGACTATTATACGCGAATCGAGCAGGTAGTCAACTATGTCGTGGAGACGGAGCTTCCCCTAATTTGCAAGGTTGATGTGGCCTACACCCGAAAGCTCAAAGCTTTGATTTCCATCATTTCCGAAAGTGTGCCTTACGAGGTGAATGCCAACCGATTGGCCGCAGCCATTGAGATAGGACGCGATACCGTTGTAGGCTATTTGAAGAACATGGGCGACGCCAAACTTCTGAATCTGCTTTATTCCGACAAGAAAAGCATCGGCAAACTCACCAAACCCGACAAGGTATATCTCGAAAACACGAATTTGCTCTATGCGTTAAGCCCCACTTCGGTCGAAATTGGGACAGCACGTGAGACCTTTGCCATTACGCATCTTACAGAAAAACACACCGTTGAATACGGAAAAGACAAAGGCGACTTCAAAGTGGATGCCAGATACCGTTTTGAAATTGGAGGAAAAGACAAAGGCTTCAACCAAATCGCGGATTTGCCTGATTCTTATGTGTTTGCTGATGACATAGAGTCACCTGTTGGTGCAAGACTGCCTCTTTGGATGCTGGGGTTTTTGTATTAATCATTTCCTCTGCGTGGCATTGCTCTCGCTCTCCATCAACGATTCTCTTTCCTCAATCTCCTCCATCTTTCGGTCACCACCCCTGAAGACATAACGGGCGAAGAGACTCACTGAAGGCATCCGTTGTTCTGCCCGATTCAGGCTGTAATAGCCTGGAACATCGACCATTTCCTCCGTTTTCTCACTGAGGAAAAAGCCTTGCATATCAAGCTCCACAATGAGTTTGTCATGGAGGAAACTTCGGCTCAAGGCAAGCGTTTCGATGAGCGGGCTGCCGTATTCGTAACCATTGTAAAGGTGTTTTCGACCATCATAGACAAACTCGGCCTCTAACGTCAAATCCCACGGGAGTTCCATTTCTAAAGCCGCTACGAAACTCATTTCCAAGCCGTTGTATTGAGGCTGGCCATAGTTCACATAACCCATGTCAAACTCTACCATTGGCATCAGGAAGCCGCCCACCAAGGTCGTTGCCGAAATACGGCCACCATATTTCCACGAACTGGCCAAGTTGTCATATATCGTGTTCGTCACCGCGCCAGCAACTTGATATCGCTCTCCGATAATTCCCTGACGATAAGCCACATACGGTTCAACGATTAGGTTAGTGTATTGCTGGTGGAAAGCATAACCCACACTGACGCGCTGCGTTTTTTCGGGCAACAAATAAGGGTTGCCGGCGGAATAGACCAAAGCATCGTTTTGGGTGTAAACGAAAGGTGCAAGGAAGTGATAGGAAGGATATTGCAGCAGCGATTTATAGTTGATTTTCAACGTGTTGTTTTCATTGATTTTATACATCATCGTGGCAGAAGGCAAAGCGTTCCATTGGCTTCGACTAAGGGTGTCGTAAAGGTGGAAACGAAGGTTTTCGCCACGCAAACCCGCCGAAACTGAAAAACGGTCGCTAAACTGACAGGCCACTTGCATAAATGCCGCCAAGCGATTGTCGTGATAATCAAAGTATTGACCGCCAGCACCAATGCTATAAACATAGTTAATATAACGCGAATAGTTCTGCAAGCCCATGGTCAGTTTCAGCCTCTCAGTTAGCGGAAGGTCGTATTTCAGCTTGACGTTCCAGGCCGATTGCCCATTGTCGGTAAGGCGTTCCAAGACCTTGGAGACACTGTCGGCATCAGGATAATGAAACAGCGAGTTGGAACGATATTCCCGCGTGCCTTTCATGGTGTAATAGTTTGAGTTGAAGGTGATTTCGTGCCCTTTTTGGGCAAAGCGGTGACGGTAATACAGGGTATAATTTTGCTCCCGCGCCCGACCTTGGCTCGTTATGTCATTCCATTCCTCGAAACCGAGGCCGCCATTGATGTTGTAAAGCGAGTATTGGCAACTGTTCACCTTGTCGCTGTCCAACTCGAAATTGCCGCTCAGCGAAAGCAAGTCGTTCTTGCTGATGCGCCAGTCAAAGCCGAATCCGGCCTTGTGGTTGATGGAAGGTGGCGAGGACAAAATGGTAGTGGTTGTCAGTTCATCGTAAAGGTTGCCCTCGTCATCGGTGACCGTGCAATAGGTGCTGTCATACACAAAACCCTCTGGGCGAGGCCGATAGTAGGAGGCCATGTAATTGCCGAAGACCCGGAATTTGGAGAACTCATAATCTACGTTGAGGCGACCATAGAAGTGATTAAAAGGCACCGCACCGCGACCCATCGCCACCACACGGACACCCTGTTTGCGTTCTTCTTTCAAGATGATATTCACTACGTTAGCCACTCCCGAATCGTATTCCACGCTCGGATTGGTAATGACCTCCACCGACTCCACATCCTCCGGATTGAGGGTCGTGAGGCTCCGCGAAGAATACATGCCATCCACCAGGACAAGCACATTTTTGCTGCCGTTAACGCGGATACTTTCGTCCGCAGTTTTCACCGTCACGCCCGGAATGGTCTTCATCGCCTCCAACACCGTGGGCGAGTTGCGCAACACAAAATCGTCGAGACGATAGACGGTTTTGTCGACTTCTTCCTTCATCAACACCTTTTCACCAACTATGCTCACTTCATGCAACTGCTTGTTTTCCACTACGATACCAATGCTTATCCATTGCTCTTTCTCCTTGATCTCCTTCACAATCCTTTTGGCGCGATAGCCCACAAACGAGACGATAAAGGTCTGCGTTCCGTAAGGCACTTCTTTCATTGTGAACTTCCCGCCAGCATCGGTGATAGCCCCGTTGATGAGCGTTCCCGCAGCATCGAGGAGTTGCACGGTGGCGTAGGGGATCGGCTCCTGCGAAACAGAATCAGTTATGCGACCGTGAAGTGTGGCTGTGTTTTGTGCCCACACGACAGATGACAAAATTGGAAATACCAACACGATGAGACAACTCCATTTTTTGTACATGGCGGTTCTTTTAGAAATGATGAAGCAAAAGTATCCCGAAGAATCATCAGTCAAAAGAGCAGTCCAAACTATTTTGGGTTTAAAATAGTGTAAATTATTGATAATAAATAAGTTGATAACGCATTTATTCCAAACTTATTTTGGGAAAAGACCAAGTTCAGTCTATTTCCGATAAAATAAAAAACGAGAAAAAACAAATATAAACTTGCAATATTACCAAATATTGGTAACTTTGCAGTGCGTAAAAAAAAGAATCATGAAAACTACATCCGTGGCTTTAGGCAGTTATTTTGAGGACTTTATTAGTTCTACCATTCAAACAGGTCGTTACAACAATGCCAGCGAGGTTGTCCGTGCAGGACTTCGACTTTTGGAAGAAAACGAAAGAAAAATCGCATGTTTAAAGGGTGCCATTGAGGTGGGCATATCGAGTGGACGTTATGAGAACTTCGATGCCGAAGAACACCTGAAACAACTCAAAGAATCACGTCGCAATGGCTAAGTTTCACCTTTCCAACAAGGCTGTTGAGGATCTTGATGACATTTGGCAATATACGCTTGAAACTTGGTCTGAAAGTCAGGCTGATACCTACTATTATGATTTGGTGGCAGCCTGTCAAGACATTGCCGAACATCCGACATATCTTGACAGAGAATATAACGAAATCTTACCAGGTCTCTATGCCCATCGCTGTCACAAGCACTTGATTTTCTATTATTTAGTTGAGGATGGTGTTGAAATCGAAAGGATCCTTCATGAACGGATGGATATTCCAGCTAAATTTGATGCTTAAAGCATATCCTGTCCCATCTTCTTCCGCCGCCGACCTCTAATTTTATCCACCATATTCACGGTAGTGCCGAGGTAATCCGCCTCCTCTTGGCGCGAGAGTTTGAAATACGATAGAATATACGATTTCCGCTCATCCTCTTCCAAGTCGGGGTATTTCTGTTGCAGGGTTGCCATCAAGTCGGGATAGAGCTGATCAACCACCCCAAGCATGGCTTCCCAATGGTCTTTGTCACCATAGACAGAAGCCTCCAAGTCTTTGAGAAGATGAACTTTCTTGTCATTTTTCAGGTAGATGTCCAAAAACAGCATCACCTGCTGCTCTTTTTCCAGAGCTTCTGAAAGACGATCAGCATAATTCTGCTGGAGTTGCTCGTGTTCGGCATCCTTTTGCGCCAAGGCCTTGTTTTGCTGCTTGAAATGGAACAATTCGGCATTGATCTCGGCTTCACGCTTCCTACGCCTAGCCAAACGGACTTGCGAGATCAAGAAAGCCACTAAAACCAAAACGGCCAATCCACTGATAAGGATGATAACGCGTTGTTTATGAATGATTTTTTCGTTCAACTCGTTCTGCATCACTGCAGTGTCATATTTCTGGCTGATCAGTGCGAGGTTGTTCTCCCGCTCCTCTAAATAGCGATGCACATCGCCTTTATCATACTGGTATCTATATTCGCAAGCTTTCTCATAATCGCCGCGCATCTCGGCAAAATTGGCGAGTGTCCCATAGTAATACCAAGTATCCACAGGATTGCAACCATCTGGGTTTAAACGGGTTACAATCTCCTCCAACTGCCCATAACAATAGGCCATCGAATCCATGTTGCCCATCTTATAATAGATGTTCCCCATGTCGTGGTAATAATACATCAACACACTGTCACTCACCTCGGGAAGATAGGTATGAAGGAACTGCCGCAGGTAATCGCCAGACTTTTCCAAATCCTTAGCGTTGAAACACTTCACGTGAAAAGCGGATAAGACCCAACGTTTGGCTTCAATCGTGCCACTTCGTTCCGCATAGTCCATTGCCCGATTCAAATAGAACTCCGCACTGTCGAATTGCCTATGGAATTGGTAGTAATCACCCAAAACTGTCATCACCTTGACACGCTCAGTATAATCATCGCCCAAGCCTTCGTCGGCAGCCTTCAACAACGATACGAACTCTTTTTCATCAGAAAAAACGCCCAAGCATTTCGCAATATTGAACCGCGCATGAGCCACCGTCAGCGTGTCGTCAGCCAAAAGGCCAAAGTGTTCCGCCTCCTTGAACAAACGCATCGCCTCGGAAGAGTTGCCCGAGTCCTGTTGCACCTTGCCTTGTTCCAAGGCATCTTGAGCGGCTTGTCTTGCTTCCTGCGGATTGGGCCCACAAGCCGAAAACACCAAAAGCATCAAAAATCCTATGATCCATAACTGTTTCATGGAGCAAAAATATAAAACACCTCTCAATTCTCACCTCTCAATTCTCAATTTTCACTACCTTTGCACCCGCAAATTACCTATCTATTATGATCACTATTGACCAACTTAAAGATTTATGTAAGAGGACTGAGGCCTTGAGGAGGTATCTTTGACGTGGACCGTCGTACCATAGAGGCCCAAGAATTAGACGAAAAGACCCAAGACCCCCAATTTTGGAGCGACCCGAAAGCCGCCGAAGCCACCATGAAGAAGGTGCGCGAGGTGAAAGGATGGCTCACAGGCTACAAGAAAGCTGAGGATGCCTACAACGACCTGGCGGTGCTGTTCGATTTCGCCAAGGAAGGCGAAGCCACCGAGGCAGAGGTGGACGAACAATATGCCGCGGCCCTTCAGATTGTGGAAGACCTGGAATTCAAGAACATGCTCCAGGAGGAAGCGGACCCGATGAGCGCCGTGCTGAAGATCAATGCAGGTGCAGGCGGCACCGAGGCCCAGGACTGGGCGCAGATGCTGATGCGTATGTATATGCGTTATGCCGAGAACCACAAGTACAAACTCACTATTTCCAACTTACTCGAAGCTGAGGATGCCGGCATCAAGCAGGTGACGATGAAGCTCGAAGGCGACTATGCCTACGGCTACCTGAAAGGCGAGAACGGCGTACACCGTCTGGTGCGCGTGAGTCCCTACAACGCCCAAGGCAAGCGCATGACCTCGTTTGCCTCCGTGTTCGTCACGCCGCTTATCGACGACACCATCGAGATTGTGGTGGAACAGTCGCGTTTGTCGTGGGACACCTTCCGCAGCGGCGGCGCCGGCGGACAGAACGTCAACAAGGTGGAGTCGGGCGTGCGTTTGCGTTACCAATACAAAGATCCCTACACGGGCGAGGAGGAGGAAATCCTCATTGAAAACACCGAAACCCGCGACCAGCCCAAGAACAAGGAGAACGCCCTGCGCCTCTTGAAGTCGCAACTCTACGACCGTGAGATGCGCCACCGCATGGAGGAGCAGAACAAGATCGAGGCGGGCAAGTTGAAGATCGAATGGGGTTCGCAGATCCGCAGCTACGTATTCGACGACCGTCGCGTGAAGGACCACCGTACCAATTACCAGACATCTGACGTACAGGGAGTTATGGATGGAAATATTGATGCGTTTTTGAAGGCGTGGTTGATGGAGTTTGGAGGGAAAAAGGGATAGAATACAGATTATAAATAGGAATAAGGAGGAATAGTTATGGGAAATTTAGGTTATGGTGCATACCCGACTCATCCAGGCGAAATACTGAAGGACGAGATTGAGGAACGTGGCATCAGCCAACGACAATTGGCTGATAACATGGGGCTGTCTTATTCAGTAGTAAATGAAATCCTGAACGCCCGGCGTCCACTAACGGCAAAGACAGCCCTAATGTTTGAAGCCGCTCTTGACGTACCCGCTGACTCGTTGATGTATCTGCAAACGAAATACAACATGCAGACTGCCAGGAAAGATTCAACCATCATGGATATGCTCAAAGGAATCAGAAGAGTAGCTGCCGTTTTGTAAGACCCTTAAACAGACAAATCTATGATCACTTTTTTTATCGCTTTAGCGGTATTGATTCTCGGCTATCTGATTTACGGAAAGCTTGTGGAGAAATTGTTTGGCGCTGACCCGAACAGGGCTACGCCTGCTACGACCATGGCGGATGGCGTGGACTATGTACCCATGAAACCCTGGCGGATCTTCTTGATCCAGTTTTTGAACATCGCCGGCGTGGGGCCCATCATCGGGGCCATCATGGGCGCACAGTTCGGCACGGCCTCTTTCCTTTGGATTGTGCTGGGCAGCATCTTCGCTGGTGCCGTCCACGACTATCTGGCGGGCATGATCTCCTTGAGAGATAAAGGTGCCAGTTTGCCTGAGATCCACGGCACTTACCTCGGTAATGGCGCCAAGCAAATCATGCGCGGCTTCACCGTCATCCTGATGATTTTGGTCGGCGTGGTGTTTGTCAACACCCCTGCCACCCTGCTCAACGCCCACTTCACCCAAGGCTGGAATCCCTATATCTGGATCATCATCATCCTGGCTTATTACCTGATTGCCACATTATTACCTATCGATAAACTCATCGGCAAGATCTACCCTATCTTTGGTATTTTGCTGTTGGGCATGGCAGTAGCCATCTTCGTTGCCTTCCTCATCTATAAACCGGAAATCCCTGAGTTGTGGAGCGGCTTGCAGAACCGTCATCCGGACGCACCCAACAATCCCATCTTCCCGATGATGTTCATCAGTATCGCCTGCGGCGCCATCTCCGGATTCCACGCCACCCAGTCGCCACTGATGGCCCGTTGCATGGTCAATGAAAAACAAGGGCGTCCGATTTTCTACGGTGCCATGATCACTGAGGGCGTTGTGGCTTTGATTTGGGCTGCCGCAGCGGCCTATTTCTTCGGTCCCGACAGCGTGGTCGATGTCACAGGCAAGAGCGGTGCCGCCATCGTAGGAGTCATCGCCAACACCTGGTTCACCCCCATCATCGCCACCATCACCATCTTGGGCGTCATCAGCGCCGCCGTCACCTCGGGCGACACCGCCATGCGTTCCGCCCGACTCATCGTGGCCGACTTCATGCATTTCGACCAGAAGCCCATCAAGAACCGTTTGATCATCGCCATCCCGATGTTCGCCCTTACCGCCGCCATTTTGGTCTATAGCATCGCCGACGCCAAGGGGTTCCAACTGATTTGGCGTTACTTCGCCTGGGCCAACCAGGTACTTGCTACCGTCACCCTTTGGGCCATCTCGGTCTATCTCGCCAAAAACAAAGGCAAGCTTTGGTACTTCATCACCTTGATCCCCGCCTTGTTCATGACCATGGTGACGGGTTGTTTCCTCTTCGTGGCGAAAGCCGCCGACGGAGGGTTAGGCTCCGTGTTGCCAAGACCTGTGGGCTACGGCATCGGTGCCGCGATCACCTTAGTCGGGTTGGTGTTGTTTATCGTATGGAAAAGGAAACTCAAAAAGGCCTGATTTGCTCCCCCAATTACAACACAATTAAATACTAATACCATGAAAAAGATCCTCTTTTTACTTTTCATCGCCCTGGGCTTCGCCTCTTGCTCACCCATCGCCCACAAACAGATCGCCAAACACCTGCCACCGCTGGACGACGCCAAGAACGTGGCCGTTTACGACATCGGCGAGATGCCGCCCGATTATGCCGAAGTGATCGGACGTGTCCAAGTGGAGAACGGTCTTGGCCGCTGCGATTATGAACGCATTTTGGAGAAAGCCAAGAAAACCGCCCGAAAAGCCGGAGGAAACGGCCTGGAGATCCTTCAACATGCCTACCCCGGCCAAGTCGACCTCTGCCATGTCATCGTGGCGTACATCCTCAACATCGACCCCAACAACAAACCCATCGAACTTTCGGAAGAAGCCAAGGAGAACTTCCACGACTATGTCGTCTTGAAAGAAGGCGACACCACCCGATGCATCATCACGGACGAGACCGACCAAACGCTGACCTTCGTTTACGAGGGACAGGGGATCAGGAGAATGGCCCATCTCTCTAAAGACAAGATCCTCGACTATCACGTCGACGACCCGGTTGCATTGGCCGATTTGCAATACCAGCGGAACAAGAAAATCTTTCATGTCCGTTTCGGTTTTGACGGCGGTTATGCCTTCCGCACCGCAAGGTTACCGAAGGACGTCTCAAGCGACTATAAGGATTACCTCCGGAAGCTGACACGGGGACCCGTGCTGGGTGCCAACGTCCGGTTCGACATCGACAAGATGTACACCATCGGCCTCCACTATGACCGTTTTACAAGCAGTAATTCCGCTATGTTTTACGCTTACGACGAAAATGGCCACTATTACGAAGGCGAGCTCAGCGATGACTATGCCATCAATTTCTTCGCTGCCTCAGCGGGTTATCAGATGATCTCCTCCAACGAAAAGCACCGTTTCTTTGTTGACTACATGCTTGGCTACATGAACTATCACAATAACAACTGGGAATTAGGACAGCAATACATCATGGATGGAGCTTCCTTGGGAATGGGGATGGCTGTTGACTATGATTACATGCTTTCGAAACATGTGGCTATCGGAGCTGGAATATCCTATTATCACGCAGTCCTTTCCAAGATCTATATCGATGGCCTCGAATACGATCTTGGCCAAAACAAAGAAGGACTTCAACGCCTCAACCTCAAAGCAGGATTACGTTTCTATTTATAGCATCCCATGATCTCCGTCCAAAACCTCAGCATGCACTTTACCGGTGACGACCTGTTCACCGACATCACATTCTTGATCCGTGAGAAGGACCGGATTGGTTTGGTGGGACACAACGGTGCGGGCAAGACCACCTTGCTCAAGCTGATTTGCGGACTGGAGCAACCCTCCAAGGGCGATGTCATCGTTCCTGAAGGTGTCACCATCGGCTACCTGCCCCAGGAGAAGAACGTAAACAGCCCCAACACGGTATTGGACGAGGCCATGACCGCCTTCGACGAATACCACCAGCTGGAAGGTGAGGTGGAGCAGCTGCAAAAGGCCATGATGGAGCGCACCGACTATGAGAGCCGCGAATACCAACGCCTGATCGAACACCTCAACATCCTCAACGACCGGTTGAACATGATGGGCGGCAACGCCATCGAGGGCGAGGCCGAACGTATCTTGGTAGGACTGGGTTTTGAGCATGACGACATGCAACGTCCCATGCGGGAGTTCAGCAATGGCTGGCAGATGCGTGTGGAGCTGGCCAAGATCCTGTTGAGGAAACCCAACCTGCTGCTGTTGGACGAGCCCACCAACCACCTCGACATCGAGTCCATCCAATGGCTGGAAGGCTTCCTGAAAAGCTATTATGGTGCCATCCTGATGGTTTCGCACGACCGGGCTTTCTTGGACAACATCACCATCCGCACCATCGAGATCTCGAACGGCAAGATCTACGACTACAAGGCCTCCTACTCCGATTATGTCACCCTGCGTGAGGAACGGGTCGATATGCAGCGCAACGCCTACAACAACCAGCAGCGCGAGATCAAGGAGATCGAGGCCTTCATCGAGCGGTTCCGCTACAAGGCCACCAAGGCCAAGCAGGTGCAGAGCCGCGTGAAGCTGTTGGAAAAGATGGATGAGATCGTGGTCGATGACATCGACAAGACCGCCATCCACTTTAGGTTTCCGCCGGCGCCCCATTCAGGCAAGGTGACCCTTGAGCTGAACCATGTGGGCAAAGCCTATGACGACAAAGTCATCTTGAAGGATGTCAACCTGCTGATTCCCAGGGGGGAGAAGATCGCCTTCGTGGGTCGCAACGGCGAAGGCAAGTCCACCCTCTCGAAGATCATCTGCGGGGTACTCGACCACGAAGGCGAGGTAAAGCTCGGACACGAGGTAAAAATCGGTTACTATGCTCAGAATCAGCAAGATATGCTTGATATGAACAAAACCGTATTCGAGACCTTGGACGATGTGGCCGTGGGCGACATGCGACTGAAGGTCAAGGCCTTGCTGGGTGCGTTCCTGTTCCGCGGCGACGACATCGACAAAAAAGTCAAGGTGTTGTCCGGTGGCGAGAAAGCCCGCCTGTCCCTGGCCAAGATGCTCCTCTTCCCCACCAACCTGCTGGTACTCGACGAGCCCACCAACCACCTCGACATGCTCTCGAAAGACATCCTCAAGAATGCCTTGATCCAATATGACGGCACCCTGATCGTCGTCTCCCACGACCGTGACTTCCTACAAGGGCTGACCAACAAAGTGTATGAGTTCCGCAAGCCCAACATCAAGGAGTACATCGGCGACATCTACGACTTTTTGGAGCAGAAGAACCTCAGCCACCTGAAGGAGTTGGAGCTGGCCGCCAAGCAACAGCCCAAAAACGTGGTGGCCGAACCCGTCTCGCAAAACAAGCTCAACTACGAGCGCAAAAAGCAGATCGACGCCAAACTACGCAAGGTCGATAAGGAGATCCAGCGGCTGGAGGACGCCATCGGCAAGATGGAGGCGGAACTGGCGGTGTTGGACGACATCATGAGCCATCCCGACGAGCATCCCGAGGTGAAGGTCGATAACGACCTGTTCTGGTCGTATGGCAAGAAGAAAGAGGAACTCCAAAAACTCATGGATGACTGGGGCGAGCGCCAGATCGAACGCGAAGGCATTCTGGAAGAATACGACTAACCAATACCCCCCCGCGAAGCGCCCCGAAGCGTGCGAGGTACCCCATAAGGCAACTTGCGTATCTCCGAAGGAGATATGCCGTGCCGTTGGGGTACCTCGCCAAGCGAAGGGGCACTTATGTTCAAATCGCTAGCCCGCGAAGCGCCCCGAAGCGCGCGAGGTACCCCACAAGGCAACTTGCGTATCTCCGAAGGAGATATGCCGTGCCGTTGGGGTACCTCGCCAAGCGAAGGGACCCTTCGATTACTCGATGATCAAATCGAACGGCATCCTGGCCTGGATGCCGGGATTCCCCTGAAGGTTCTCCAAGCTTTCGAAATAGCGATAATAGGGACCCATCTTCTTGCGCAAGGCAGCGTTGATCTCGTCGGTCTTGTTCATCGACTCCATCATGCGGGCGAAGAAGTCCTTCTCCTTGGGCAGCTCCACCACCTTGAAATCGTTGCCAAGATTCACCTTCGCGGCAGCATAGGCGATGGCGTCTTCGAGGTCGCCCAGCTGGTCCACCAGGCCCAACCCGATGGCGTCGGCGCCAGCCCACACACGACCCTGGCCGATACTGTCCACATACGTCTGGCGGAGCCCACGGCCTTCAGCGACACGCTGGGTAAAGGAATTGTAAGTGTTTTCCACACTCTTCTGCAGCTTGGCATACTGGTAAGGAGTTAGCGGCTCGTTGAGGCTCGGGAAGTCGGCGTTCTCGTTGGTCTTGGCCACATCGAAAGTCAAGCCGATCTTGTTGTTCAACAGGTCTTTTGCATTGGGCAGGGTGCCAAACACGCCGATGGAGCCCGTCAGCGTGGTGGGATCGGCAAAGATATAGTCGCCTTTGGCCGAGATCCAGTAACCGCCCGAAGCGGCATAGTTGCCCATGGATACGATGACCGGCTTCACCGCCTTGGTCAGATCAAGCTCGCGGCCGATGACCGCCGAAGCCAGCGCGCTGCCGCCAGGAGAGTTGACACGCAACACCACGGCCTTCACGGCATCGTCCTCACGGGCGGTACGGATGGTCTTGATGAGCGCATCCGAAAAGATGTTCTCCCCACTTCCCTTGCCCGACCTGATCTCGCCGGAGGCATAGATGACCGCCACCTCGTTCTTGTTGATGTTCTTCACCTTATACGACTTGGCGTAGTTGGCGTTGTTCACCACATTGACTTTTTTCAGGCTTCCCGTCATGCTTTTCAGCTCGTCCAGCACCTGGTCCTTAAAATAAAGGTTGTCCACCAGGCCGCAATCCAGCGCTTTCTTCGCGTCGCTCATCAGCTCCAGACGGTCGGCCATCTCATTGAGTTGTTCGATGCCGATGTTACGCGATGCGCTGATATCCTTGAGGATCTGTCCCCAAAGCGTACCCAGCAGCTTTTCCATCTGTTCGCGGTTCGCCTCGCTCATCTTATCGAGGAAATAGGGCTCCACCGCACTCTTGAAACGGTTGTTGGGACCACGGACGATCTGCATCTCCACACCGGCTTTCTCGAACAGATGCTTGTAGAACATGATCTGCGAGGCCATGCCGTGCAAGTCGATCTCTCCCTCAGGATTGAGCCAGATCTTGTCGGCGACGGAAGCCACGTAATAGGCGCTTTGCGAATAGGTCTCGCCATAGCAGGCGATGAACTTGCCCGACTCCTTGAACTCCTGCAGCTTGCTGCGGAGCTCCTGCAGGGTGGCGGTCGAGGTGGGAATTTGGCTCAGCTCCATATAGATGCCTTTGATGTTCGGGTCCGTCTTGGCATGTTCGATGTTACGAAGGATCTCGTTCAGGCCCGAGGTCTCCACCGTCTCCATGGTGTTGAAGTTGAAAGCCCCAAAGGGATTGTCCGTGGTGCGGTCCGGGATGTCGTAGTTGAGTTTCATATACAGCACCGAGTTGGGTTTGACCACGGTGGAGGACTCCGATTGGGATTTGGACAATCCGGCAATCATGGCGGAATACACGAACACTTTGACAAAGAACATGATCAGCATGGCGATCAAGGTGCCGACAATGGCGGCGAGAACAACTTTGAAGAATTTCATGGTTCAAGATTTTTGATAGTGGTGCAAAGGTATGAATAATAACCTTATTTTTGCAACAAAGAACACAAAATGACCCGTTGCTACCTCCTTTTCGGCTCCAACCAAGGCGACAAGAAAGCCTTGCTGGATGAAGCCTGCCGCCTGATCGAGTCCCGTTGCGGCATGCTGGCGGAACGCTCCTCGGACTATCTGTCGGAGCCCTGGGGCTTCGAAGCGGAGGAATGGTTCCTCAACGTGTTGCTGGTGGTGGAAACGGAGTTGACGCCCGACGATTTGATGGATCGGCTCATGGAGATCGAACACAAGCTGGGGCGGGTGAGAGATCCCGAGGCCCAAGGCTACCGTTCCCGCACCGTCGACCTGGACATCCTCTATTACGGCGACCAGGTCATCCGTACGGAAAAGGTCATCGCACCGCATCCCAGACTGCACCTGAGGCGTTTTGCCCTGATGCCCTTGTGCGAACTCATCCCCGACTTCCTGCATCCCGAATTCCATCGGAGCCAGCAACAATTGCTCGAAAAATGTTCGGACCATAGCAAAGTTTATGTATCTTTGTCTTGATTATGGAATACAACTTCATCGCCATAGAAGGAACCATCGGAGCCGGCAAGACCACGCTCTCGACCCGCATCGCCAACGACTTCAACGGAAAGCTGGTGCTGGAGGAGTTTGAGGCCGACAAGAACCCCTTCCTGCCCAAGTTCTACAAGGAACCCGACAAGTACGCCTTCCAAGTGGAGATGACCTTCTTGGCCTTGCGTTTCCAGCAGCTGAAAGACAAGCTCGCCAACCTCGACCTCTTCCACGACTTCATCATCTCGGACTATTACGTCGCCAAGTCGCTGATCTTTTCCAAGAACAACCTGCAAGAAGACGAATACCAACTGTTTGCCCGCTTCTTCAACATCATCTTCTCCACCATGCCCAAGCCGGAGCTCCTCGTCTACTTATACCTGGACGTGGACCATCTGCAATACAACATCCGGAAACGGGGCAGGACCTACGAACAGGAGATCACCAACGAATACCTCGAAAGCGTCCAGCAAGGTTATTTCGACTTCATCCGCCAACAGCAGAACGAGATGCGCATCCTGGTGCTCGACACCAACCGCCTGGATTTCGTGGCCAACGAAAAGGACTACCAACAGATCATCGAGGCCATCAGCCAACCCTACGACATCGGCATCCACCGCATCACCTTTTGATTTATGTTCCAGGGGTTTCCCCGAAGGGTCAACCCCAGAGGGGTTGGCTGTCGGTAGCCCATGGTGAAACCATGGGGGTAATAGGATGATTATCGTTCCAGGGGTTTCCCCGGAGGGTCAACCCCGTGGTTACCGACAGGACACCCCTATGGGGTGTTGACGAACCCCGTTAGGGGTTCAACGTTGGTAGCCAGGGGCAGCGCCCCTGGATTACGGGATATCGCCCCACCACGCATCCCACGGTTCGCACCGTGGTTACCGACAGGACACCCCTATGGGGTGTTGACGAACCCCGTTAGGGGTATATTGGTTTCAGAAACAAACAAAAAAAGGCCGCCCGAAGGCGGCCTTTTCTGTTTCAGGCAATACCAAGATTATTTGGCATAGACTTCAGCGCGACGAATCAGCGGGAGGATGTCTCTTTCGAGCTCAGGATACACGTTGATCATGTTCTTGATTTCCTGCTCGCGGTTGTGGCTGTTCTCAATGACGCGGACGATCTGATCCTTGTCCTTGATGTTGGAGGCTTTCACCAGCTCGATGAACTTGTCCCAGTCGGGGCCGTTGCCCTTGGCTTCGAACTCAACGTTCTTGGCATTCTTCTTCAGCTGAGCCTTGATGTCCTTCACAGCGGCGTCGGCACGGTTGTCGGCCAGGTCGTTGTTGTGGTCGAGCTCACCTTCCGGAGAAGCCCAGGCTTCGATTCTGTAGCCAGCGGGAATTTCGCTGTCGACGAGTTGCTTTCTGGCGGTCTTGTTACGATCGCGGACGTCTCTGCCAGCGCCGAGGATGTCGGTCTTGTTCTTGTCGAAGTAGTAGATGCAGATCGGCTTCACCTCAGGGATGATGGAAGCGCTGACGCCTTGCCAATCACCGTCGATGCCATTGGCGCAGTGGGCCTTGACATAGACCACATAGTCGCCATCTTCGAGGTCGGTGAAGGTGTAGCTCTTGCCAGTCATGCCGGCCACGGTGGGCTCGGTATTGGCATCGGGCGTACCTTCCTTGGCAACGTACACATCGTAAGCTTCGGCCGTGCCGTCCCAAGTCAGGACGATGGTGTTGTCTCTCACCTCAGCCTTGACATTGGAGGCTTCGCAGGTCGGAGGAACCGGGACGTGGACACCGTCAGCCAGCTTCTTCTCAGCACCCTGGGCAAAGTAGGCATTCTTCACGATGTCTTCCTGGGTGGGATAGATGGTGCCGGTATAGACATAGTACATCGGGGTACCAACGAGGGTGCTGGTCTCCATGTCGGGCTGGTAGTCGAAGCAGTAGTCCTTGGTGAAGGTACCGCCATCTTTGTACTTGACAACGAAGTCGCCGTTGCCCTTCACTTTTTCACCCACGAAGGTGACAGGCTCGAGGTCGAGGGAGCCGCCCTTGTAGTTCAAGGTGGGGGTGACGTTCATGACCGCCTGCTTCTCGAAGTAGTTGGCGGGAACTTCAAAGTAAACCTTGCAGCAAACCTTGCCGTCCTTCTCCTCGAGCGGATTCGGCTCAGCCCACATGTTGATGCCCTTGGCGGCCATGCCGTCGATGTCGCAAGGATTGTTGAACTTGTAGCGGAGACCGAGGTTCACGTGGCTGTACATATCGTTGATGACTTGGATGTCATCGACAAACTTCGTGGTCTGGTCCAGCTTATCGTTACCTGCAAAGGTGAAGGTGTAGTCCACATAGATGTCGAGTTTGGGAGCGACGTTGAAGTTCAACTCAGCACCAACCGGCACCGTGTAGGTCATTTCAGCATCCTCTTTGGCATCGAGAATCTTGGAGAAGCCGCCTTGACCGTCATCAGAGACAAACTGGCTGACTTGGTTCACCTGACCGGCATGGTAGCGGATACCGCCGATACCGACATGGGGAATGAAGTTGAACACTCTTCTCGGGTTGTAGCCGAAGAACAAGTTGCTCAGGTTGAAGGTCAAGTTCAGGTTGGCTTCCATGAATTTGGTCTTGTCCATCTGGAGGTCAAAGAGCGGATTCGCGAGCTCAAGCCCGATGGGGGCCAGTCCCTGATAATGTTTCTCACCGGAAAGCGTACCCGTGAGGAATTTGCCGTTGAGGCCAATCACCTTGCCGAGTTGGTAGCCAAGGCTGAGGCCGCCATCGAAGTTGTGGAACAGATAGTTGTCAATCATGAACTTACCATCTTGATAGAACGGCACACCGCCATAGTTGGCCAAGTCAGTGTGGTTGATGGAGAGACCGCCTTCAGCGGAGATGTAGAAGTACTTCTCGACCGGTTTGGTCTGATGGCCTTGCGCATAGAACGTCATTGGAAGGATCGCCATTGCGAAAAGCAGCATCACTTTTGTTAACGTCAAATTTTTCTTCATAACGAATTAAATTTAAGTTTGTAATTAAAAATTTATATCAATTTTTTGATTCTTTTTCGATGGTTGTAACCCTTATTTCACACTTTTAAGCGAACAAAAATAGAATTTTTTTTGTTTCCAACCAAATTTTTCGGTTTTTTTCAACATTTTTTCAACTATTTTTCAACAAAAAGTTGATAACTCCTTGTTAAAAACCCTTTTTCGGCCCCTATTTACAATGGAAACAGCTGTCTGAACACATGCCACATCACGATGCCCGCACACACCGAAACATTCAGGGAATGCTTGGTGCCCGCCTGGGGGATTTCGATGGCGCCATCGCAGTAAGGCAACACCCCGTCGCCGACCCCCTCCACCTCGTTGCCGAGAATGAAAGCCGTGTCCGGGACCGCCTCGAAGTCCTGCAGCATCACACTGCCTTCGGTCTGTTCGACGGCAAAGATCCGGTATCCCCGCTCCTTCAGCACACGGCAGGCCGCCTCTGTGGTCTCAAAATAGCGCCACGCCACCGTCTCGTCGGCCCCCAACGCCGTCTTATGGATCTCACGGTGCGGCGGGCAAGCCGTGATACCGCACAAAAACACCTCACCGATCCGAAAAGCGTCCGCCGAACGGAACACGGCGCCGACATTGCTCAACGAACGGATGTTGTCGAGCACCATCACGACAGGTAGCTTCGGAGCCTCCTCAAAGGCTTCTTTCGAGAGCCGGTGCAGCTCTTCCATAGTCAGTTTTCGCATGGCCAAAACGATTTGAAAACAAAGATACAAAATCTTCGAAAGCGTTTTGATTTTTTTTCGGCAATTGGATATTTTCTTATTTTTGTCCATTAAATCTGACGAGATGGCAAAAGACAGCGGTGACACCCCATTAATGAAACAATACAACGCCTTCAAGGCGAAGTATCCCGATGCGATCCTTCTGTTCCGGGTGGGTGACTTCTACGAGACCTACGGCGAGGACGCGGTAAAAGCGTCCGAGGTGTTGGGCATCGTTTTGACGCGGCGGCACAACGGTGCCGCCGCCGAACAGGCCATGGCGGGGTTCCCCCACCATGCCCTGGACACCTATCTGCCCAAGCTGGTGCGGGCAGGCCTGAAAGTGGCCGTCTGCGAACAGCTCGAAGACCCGAAACTCACCAAGAAGCTGGTCAAGCGCGGCATCATCGAGCTGGTGACCCCCGGCGTGACCTACAACGACAGCGTGTTGGAGCAGAAGGAGAACAACTTCCTGGCCTCGGTGCAGTTGGAGAAAGAGGTCTCGGGCATCGCCTTCCTCGACGTCTCCACCGGTGAGTTCTATCTCACCCAGGGCAACAACGAGTACATCGACAAGCTGCTGCAGAGCTTCCACCCCTCAGAAGTGCTGGTGCAACGCAACAAACGACGCGACTTCATCGAACTGTTCGGCGGCAAACATTTCCTCACCCTGTTCGACGACTGGGTCTTCACCGAGGACTATGCCCACGAGGTGCTCAACCGCCATTTCAACACCAGCTCGCTCAAGGGTTTCGGTGTGGACGACTTCCCCAAGGGCATCGTCGCTGCGGGTGCCTGCATCCACTACCTGATCGAGACACAACACGACCGCATCCACCACATCACCACCCTGTCACGCATCGACCAAGGACAATACGTCTGGCTCGACAAGTTCACCATTCGTAACTTGGAGCTCCTGCATACCTACAACACGAACGCCAAGACGCTGATCGACATCATCGACCGGACGGTCTCCCCCATGGGCAGCCGGCTGATGCGACGTTGGATCGCCCTTCCTCTAAAGAACAAGGAGCAGATCACGGAACGATACAATGTCGTGGCGCATTTTGTGGAACATCGCGACACCATCGCCCCCTTCCAGGAGGCCATCCGCACCATCAACGACCTGGAGCGTCTGATCTCGAAGGTATCGTTGGCCAAGGTGAACCCGCGGGAACTGCTGCAGGTGGGGCGCGCCCTCGAACAGGTGGAGGTGCTGAAGCGCCTCAGCGCCTCGGCTTCGGCCGAGGCGCTGAGGGAGTTCGCCCAGCGGCTCGACCCTTGCGTTCCCATCCGGGAACGCATCCAACAGACCCTGAACCCGGAGGCTCCGGCGTTGCTGGCCAAAGGCAATGTTATCGCCGAAGGCGTCGATGCCGAGCTGGACGAGCTGCGCGGCCTCTCACGCTCAGGCAAGGAATACCTCCAGGGCATCCAACGCCGTGAAACGGAAGCCACCGGCATCTCTTCGTTGAAGGTGGGTTACAACAATGTGTTCGGCTACTATCTGGAGGTGACCAACACCCACAAGGACAAGGTGCCGCCCGAGTGGATCCGCAAGCAGACCCTCGCCAACGCCGAGCGCTACATCACCGAGGAACTCAAGGAATACGAACAGAAGATCCTCGGTGCCGAAGAACGCATCGCCAGCATCGAGCAACGGCTGTATGCCGAACTGGTGGCTGCCGTGTCGGAATACGTCGAGCCCATCCAACAAGACGCCACCCTCGTGGCGCGCCTCGACTGCCTGGCCTGTTTTGCCGACATCGCCCTGAAATACCATTATACAAGACCCACCATCGACGATTCATACGTACTGGACATCAAAAACGGACGGCATCCCGTCATCGAACAGATGTTGCCCGCCGGAGAGTCCTACATCGCCAACGACGTGTATCTCGACAAGGACAAACAGCAGATCATCATCATCACCGGCCCCAACATGTCGGGCAAGTCGGCCTTGCTGAGACAGACGGCCTTGATCGTACTGATGGCGCAGATGGGCAGTTTCGTGCCCGCCGACGCGGCACGGATCGGGCTGGTCGACAAGATCTTCACCCGGGTGGGCGCCTCCGACAACATCTCGTCGGGCGAATCCACCTTCATGGTGGAGATGAACGAGACGGCCAGTATATTAAATAATGTGTCGTCGCGGAGCTTGGTGCTCCTCGACGAGATCGGCCGTGGCACCAGCACCTACGACGGCATCAGCATCGCCTGGGCCATCACCGAGTTCTTGCACGACCATCCCGTAAGCCGGGCCAAGGTGCTGTTTGCCACCCATTACCATGAGCTGAACGAGATGGAGGCCTCCTTTGCAAGGATCAAGAACTACCATGTCACCGTCAAGGAAGTCGGCAACAAGGTCGTGTTCCTGCGCAAGCTGAAACGGGGTGGCAGCAACCACAGCTTCGGTATCCACGTGGCGGCCATGGCCGGCATGCCGAAAAAGGTGGTGGAACGCGCCGAGAAGCTGCTGACCCTGCTTGAGAAGGCGCATACCGGCGACCAGGTGGACAAGGCAGCCTTGAAACCCGAGGAGCCCATGCAGCTCAGTTTCATCCAACTGGACGATCCCTTGCTGTTGCAGATCAAGGAAGACATCCTCAACACCGACATCGACAACCTGACGCCCATGGAGGCTTTGATGAAACTCAACGAAATCAAAAAGCTACTGAAATAGCACTGCGCAACGCCTTTCGGTCCGTTACGCATGTACCGTCCCAAACACCTCACAGGCTTAGAAGGGTGCTTCGCATCCCTAAGGAACCTCCCCTAAATAAAAAAATTCAAAAAAAACGTTGCACGTAAGAAAAAAGTTGTATTTTTGCACCGCAAAACAAAAGCGGAAATAGCTCAGTTGGTAGAGCACGACCTTGCCAAGGTCGGGGTCGCGAGTTCGAGTCTCGTTTTCCGCTCAGAGCAAAGCGGTGTTTTCGGAACAGCGAGTGCAAAAGCAAACAAAGTTTGATTTTGCCGAGTCGCGACGAAAACCCCGACTGCTGAAAGCAGGCGGAAATAGCTCAGTTGGTAGAGCACGACCTTGCCAAGGTCGGGGTCGCGAGTTCGAGTCTCGTTTTCCGCTCCACAAGGTCCCGAGTAATATCGGGATTTTTTGTGTAAGTGCCTGAGTGGTGGAATTGGTAGACACGAGGGACTTAAAATCCCTTGCCCTTTAAAGGCGTGCCGGTTCGATCCCGGCCTCGGGTACGAAACAAAACAACCCTAATCCATTGACAATCAATAGATTAGGGTTTATTCTTTTTGTTTCACAACCGCTTTTTCGCAACTATTCGCCAAAAGCAATCACCTCGTCCATCCGGATGTCAAAAGGCTCGGCAGGCACTTCGTCCACCAGCTGGAAGTCGAAGCAGATGCCGATGCGTTTCACCTCCAGATGCTGGCAGAGGAAACGGTCGTAATAGCCCTTGCCCCGGCCGATGCGGTTGCCCTGGCGGTCGAACGCCACCCCAGGAACCACGATCAGGTCGAAGCCGCCCTTGTAAGGCGCGTCCTGCGGCTCCAAGATGTTGAAGTCGCCCACAGCAAACGAAGTGTCCTTGCCATATTCCACCGGGACGATGTCGTCGCCGACCACAGTGGGCAGGATGATCGTCTTGCGAAGATGCCATTTCTCCAGAAACGCTTGGGTCTGCACCTCGTCGGGAAGGGCGCTGTAGAGCATCACCCGTTCCGCCTTGACGAAATCGGGATGCTGCTCCAACTTGTTCAAGACCACCTCGGATTGCGCCAAAAGCTGCTCCTTTGTGTGCTGTTTCTTCAATGCCTTGATTTGGGCACGCAATTCCTTTTTATCCACCATACGCGGAGCCCCTGACAAATTTCACCGGTTGGTTCATCCCTTTCTTGCAGAAGTCAATGTTATCGATCGGAATGACGTAAAAATCATCCCACTCCCCTTCGTTCTGGCGAATCTCGAAAACGCCTTTGGCATTCTCCTCAGTCCCCTTGACTCCATTCTCGGAATACACAAATCCTTCCGTCAGCTCAT
>JAEEGJ010010594.1_pt1 | contig 23919 bp, 21 predicted proteins | sample 8958761 | NCBI WGS metagenome assembly JAEEGJ01 (sample SAMN16246546, study PRJNA631951) | gut metagenome | biome: gut microbiome; feature: rumen; material: RS-attached | host: Bos | place: Iran: Karaj | collected 2018-10 | reverse complement strand
GCTCGACTCGTTATATGTATTGTCAGGGATCACATCGGTAAACACATCCGTCAGAAGCTTGATCTCATCAAGATCGAATTTCTCCGTGAAGGACTCGCTTACTATGAGCTCGCTGGGTTTTATCTTAACGAGTTCATTCAATAGCGTCTGATATACGTCCTCACCGTGGAATTCAGTGAGATACAGCTCACCGGTTGAGATATCCGAATAACAGATCCCCAGTTCATTATCTTTGTCCGCAAAAAATACAGAACAGATATAGTTATTTTCGTTTTCTTTGAGCATGGTGCCGGCGGTCAAAGTACCCGGTGTCACCACACGAATGACGTCACGCTTAACAAGACCCTTGGCAAGTGCCGGGTCTTCCATCTGCTCGCAGATGGCTACCTTGTAGCCCCTCTCCACGAGACGCGCGATATATGTATCAGCGGCATGAAAAGGAACGCCGCACATGGGCGCACGCTCTTCCTGGCCGCAATTTCTGCCTGTTAATGTAAGTTCCAGTTCCCTGGACGCGATCTTCGCGTCATCAAAGAACATCTCATAAAAATCCCCGAGCCTATAGAAAAGAATGCAGTCCTGATACTGCTTCTTCGTCTCAAAGTATTGCTCCATCATCGGGGAAAATTTTGCCATTAGTAAAAACCTTTCTTAAACAGATCCTTGCGGATAGGAACACATATCACAGTGTCCCTATCCGCGTAAAGTTGATTATTTATTTTTTGCGTTGTAAGCCTTGATACCTTCTTTGATAATATTGATACCGGCTCTCATGTCTTCTGCCTTAAGTACGTATGCGATACGGATGTCAGACTGTCCTACGCCCTTAGTACCGTAGAATCCGCCTGCAGGAGCGAACATAACTGTCTCGCCGTTAACATCGAACTCAGTAAGGAGGAACATAAGGAACTTCTCAGCGTTGTCAACGGGAAGCTGACAGGTGATGTAGATTGCTCCCTCAGGAACACCGTACTTGATGCCTTCGATCTCGTTAAGAGCTTCAACGGAAACGTTTCTTCTGTATTCATACTCTTTCTTGATATCGTTGAAGTATGAAGGATCAAGGTTGTAGAGAGCAGCGGAACCTACCTGGTCAAGAGTAGGAACGCAAAGTCTTGCCTGGCAGATCTTCATGAGGTTCTGCATGAGAGCTTCGTTCTTGGAAGCGATGGAACCGATACGAGCGCCGCAAGCGGAGAATCTCTTGGAAACGGAGTCAACGATGATAACGTTCTGTTCTGCTTCCTTGTATGCTCCGAAGGTGGACATCTCTTTTCCGTCATAAGTGAATTCTCTGTAAACTTCGTCGCAGATCAGATAAAGATCGTTCTTTACAACGATGTCAACGATGAGATCCATTTCTTCCTTGGTCAGCACCTTTCCTGTAGGGTTGCCGGGGTTGATGATGGCGATAGCCTTGGTCTTGGGAGTGAGAACGCCCTCGATCTTTTCTCTTACAGCGTACTGATATCCGTCTTCAGCAGTTGTGGGTATAGCTACGATGTTTCCGCCGGCAGCCTTGATGAATGTCTTGTAGTTTGTATAGAAAGGCTCGGCCATGATAACTTCATCATCAGGATCGAGGATGGCTGTCATGATCATGCTGAGAGCCTCGGAACCGCCGTTGGTGATGAGAAGATCATCTGTGGTGTAGTCGAGACCGATCCTCTTGTAGTAACCTACCAGAGCGTCCAGCAGTTCGGGAATACCGTGGGAGTTGGCATATGCCAGAACTTCCTGGTTGAAGTTCTTGACCGCGTCAAAGAATACTGTGGGTGTCTTGATGTCCGGCTGACCGATGTTCAGACCGTATACCTTCTTGCCCTGCTTCCTTGCCGCGTCTGCGTAGGGTACGAACTTTCTGATTGGAGACAGTTCCATCTCCTGGATTTTTTGTGAAAGCTTCATTTTTTCTCTCCTTGATCTTAAATATTTTTATAAAGCTATTTGCCCAATTCCCTGTGGGAACTGTTAACGATGTTATGGATGTCCTCCTCCGTCACCGGGCTGTCCGGACCGGCCGGAGCCTTCTCAATGTACAACAGATATTCGATGTTGCCTTTGGTGCCGGTTATGGGGCTGAAGGACAGTTTTAAGGGCCTTAAACCGGCGTTTTCAGCCAGTTTCAGCGTGTTCCTGAGAACTTCTTCGTGTACTGCGCTGTCCCGGACGATACCGCCTTTTCCGACCTTGTCCCTTCCTGCCTCGAACTGAGGCTTGACCAGGGATACCATCCTTCCTCCCGGGCGCAAAAGATCCGACGCCGGAGGAAAGATGAACTTGAGTCCGATGAAGGAAACGTCTGCGGTGACGAAGTCCATCTTTTCGAATGTCACGGGGTCGATGTCCCTTATGTTGGTCTTTTCCATGACCACCACCCTGGGATCTGTCCTCAGCTTATAGTCCAGCTGGTTGGTGCCCACGTCAAGGGCATAGACCTTCGATGCGCCGTTCTGCAGCATACAGTCAGTGAAACCTCCGGTGGATGATCCGATGTCCATGCATACTGCATCATCCAGATCTATGTCCCAGAGCTTAATGGCCTTCTCAAGTTTGAGGCCCCCTCTGGAAACATAGGGACAGCTGTTTCCCTTGACAGTGAGCTCTGCTTCAATGTCCACCTGCATCCCCGGTTTGTCATAACGCTGGGTGCCTATGAACACAAGGCCTTCCATGATGGCAGTCCTGGCCTTCTCTCTGGACGAAAAAAAACCTTTTGATACCAGTAGTACGTCAAGTCTTTCCTTCATGTCACTTCTCTCCCATGGTCCTTATCTCCTCAAGGATCCTGGCTGCGATATGTTCGGCATCCAGACCGTATTTCCTGAAGAGGTCATCGTAGGAACCGTGTTCTATGAAAGCGTCAGGCCAGCCGAAGTTAAGGGTCCTGACGGGAGCGTCTGAAAGAGCTGATCTAAGGCTCTCGCCGAAGCCTCCGTTTAAGATGTTGTCCTCCAGAGTGGCGACAATGCCGCAGGAACAGTCGAAATAAGGAGTAACGTCAAGAGGCTTCTCGCATTTGACGTCTACGATACCGCAGGAAACGCCCTTTTCTGCAAGGATCTCCCTGACTTCACGGGCAGTATCGTACATCTTGCCCACGGTCCAGATATCAACGTCTGTTCCTTCGATAACTCTTACCGTGGCTTCAAGATCGTCATTAGTTGACATAATTAGATTATCGTCAATGCACTCTCCTCTGGGATATCTGATGGCACAGGGGCCTTCCTGTTCCGCCGCCCAATCCATCATGAGCCTCAGTTCCCTGCCGTTTCTGGGGCAAAGCACCGTCATTCCCGGCATGGTATTCAGATATGACAGGTCGAAAATACCGTGGTGAGTCTCACCGTCCTGCCCTACCACTCCTGCTCTGTCCATGAGGAATACAACATTCAGACCCTGGAGACATACGTCCTCCAGCATCTGGTCATAGGCTCTCTGAAGGAAGGTGGAATAAACGCATACGAAGGGTTTCAGCCCGCCTTTTGCAAGGCCTGCGGCGAATGTCACCGCATGTTCCTCCGCTATACCCACGTCGAAATACCTTGCGGGGAATTCTTCTGCGAATGGAATAAGGCCGTTGGCGTCACCCATGGCAGCCGTTATGGCTACTACCCGGTCGTCCTTCTCTGCCATTTCCAGGAGATGATCTCCCATGACATTGGAATAGCTGGGATTCCTGCTCTTCTTTATTACTTCTCCGGTCTCAGGGTCGAAGGGCCCGATCCCGTGGAACTTGCCCGGATCCTTCTCTGCATTTATATATCCCTTGCCCTTCTGTGTCAGACAGTGGATGACCACAGGTTTATCCAGGCCCTTAGCCTGTTCAAGGCTTGCCATGACACTCTTTATGTCATGTCCGTCTATGGGTCCCAGATAGGTGATGCCCATATTTTCAAACATCAGTCCGGGTCCGTCCAGCACGGTGTTCTTAAGGTCGTCCCTGATGGTGGTGAGTCCGTGGGCGATGGATCTTCCTATGTTGGAATCTCCGGTCCTGTTCTTAACGAACTTCTTGACGTTCAGATATCCCTGAGAGGTCCTGAGGCTGGTGAAGTATCTGTACAGGCCGCCTACGTTTCTGGATATGGACATTCCGTTATCGTTGAATATGATGATGACCTTGTTTCTCCTGAAGCCTATGTTGTTCAGGGCCTCAAAGGCCATGCCGCCGGTCATGGAACCGTCTCCGATGACTGCGATGACCTCACCGTCCTCACCTTTGATATCTCTGGCACAGGCCATTCCCATGGCCATGGAAAGAGACGTGGTGGAATGTCCCGTGTCGAACATGTCATGCTCGGATTCCCTGATCTTGGGGAAACCGCTCATGCCGCCGAACTGTCTCAGAGTATCGAAATCCTTGGCTCTGCCCGTAAGGATCTTGTGGACGTAAGCCTGATGCCCCACGTCCCAGATGATCTTGTCCTTAGGGCTGTCGAAGATCCTGTGGAGAGCGATGGTGATCTCAACCACGCCAAGATTGGAGGCCAGGTGACCTCCCGTCTTCGACACCTTATCGATAAGGAATTCTCTTATCTCAATGGCAAGAAGCTCCAGCTCCTCTTCCGACATTCCCTTCAGATCCCCGGGAAAATCGTATTCTGTAAGTTTCTTCATCATTGTCACTTATCCCTTACTCTCAGCTTATTGACAAGATCCGCAAAAAACTCAGCGTTATCGTAATATTCTGCAATGGCCTCCAGCGCATTTCCAAGAAGGATGTCCAGTATCTCATAGGCCTTGTCAAGTCCGTTGAGACTGGTGAACGTGTTCTTCTCATCCTTCAGGTCCTGGCCCGGGTTCTTGCCCATCACCTTAACGTCTCCGGTGACGTCCAGAATATCGTCTGAGATCTGGAATGCCAGGCCCAGGTTGTCAGCATACTGGGAGAAGCACTCGATCATCCTGTCATCCGGGTCACCCAGATAAAGGCCGGCCAGTATGGCAGCTTTGATGAGTGCGCCGGTCTTGTTGGTATGGATGTATTCCAGCATCTCGTTGGAGACCCGGTTCTTCTCGTTCTCTATGTCGGCGGACTGGCCTGCCACCATTCCTCTGATGCCGGAGCCCTTGGCGATTATGTTGGCGGCGCGCACACGTTTTTTGAGCTGTTCCATGTCATCCAGATATAAAGTCATATCCCTGGACATGATCTCGAAAGCCGTTGTCTGAAGTCCGTCTCCCGCCAGGATCGCCATGGCGTCACCGAAGACCTTGTGGTTAGTGGGCTTGCCGCGCCTGAGATCGTCGTTGTCCATGGCCGGCAGGTCGTCGTGGATCAGGGAATACGTATGGATGTACTCTATGGCTGTGGCATAGGGAAGCGCTTCCAGCACGTTTCCTCCCGCAAAATCACAGCATGCCAGGAGCAGCACAGGTCTTAATCTTTTGCCGCCGGAGGACAGGCTGTATTTCATGGCCTCGTACAGAGTGTTGCTCTTGCTGTCCACGGAGGGCATGAGATCCAAAAGATGTCTGTCTACCAGACCTTTGTACTCTTCATATGTCTTTTCCATCTGAGACCTCTATCTTTCCCTTGGTTTCCTCAAGTACTTTTCTGCATCTCTCGTAGGCCTTCATTCCTTCGTCATAAGCCTTGAGAGCACCGTCCAGTGTGGTTTCTTCGCTTCTTATGATCCTGACCATCTCGTCAAGTTTTTTCAGATCTTCCTCAAACATGACTGATCCTCACTCTGACTTTACCGTCTCTGAAAACTATATCGTACTCTCCGTCCTTCAGATCTTCCTTTGAAGCGACGGCCTTTCCTTCCTGATCTTCGATGACCGAGTAACCTCTCTCCATGATCCTGTAAGGGTCGTTGCCCTCCAGCATGATCTTCATCTTCTCAATGAGAGCCAGACGGTCATCCAGGTACTTCACCATCCCGTCCCTGAGGGCCTTAAGGCTGTTGTCCGCCCTGAGAGAATCATATCTCAGTTTGGATGAAAGCTGTTTCTGAAGGTCATCTCTTAAGTCCGAAATATACCTGAGCATCTCACCGATGTCAGGAACCGCCATCTCAGCGGCTGCGGTAGGTGTCTCCGCCCTTCTGTCCGCCACGAAGTCAGATATGGAAAAGTCTATCTCGTGGCCCACTGCGGATATGACCGGTATCTCACTCCTGTAGATCGCCCTGGCCAGCACTTCTTCATTGAAGGCCCAGAGGTCCTCTCTGGAACCGCCTCCCCTGCCGACGATCAGGACGTCTATGTCCCGTCTTTTCTCGTTTACTCTGTCAAGGGTGGATGCTATGTCCTCTGCTGCGCCTTCACCCTGTACCTTCACGGGGAAAACATATATGTCCACCAGCTCGTTGCGCTGCCTTATTATCTTTATGATATCCTTAACAGCCGCTCCTGTATCGGAAGTGAGTATGCCTAACTTCCTGGGGAAGACCGGCAGCTCTTTCTTGTGTTCCGGGCTGAAGAGGCCTTCCTTTGCCAGTTTCTCCTTCATGAGCTCGAAGGCCACCGCCAGGTCCCCTTCTCCGGAGACCGTGAGAGATCTCACAAAAATACTGTAATAGCCGCCTTTTTTGTAAACATTCACCTTTCCGGTGACGATCACCTTCAGACCGTCCGCAAGTTCGTACCTCAGAGAGCTTGCATAAGACGAGGCCAGGAAGCAGTTTATCTTGGAGTTCTCGTCGGTGATGCTGAAATACACGTGCCCCGAGCTGTGATGCTTGAGGTTGGTGATCTCACCGGTGACCGCTATGTCCATGAGGAGAACGTCGCTCTCGAACACTCTTGCGATATACTCGTTCAGTTGTGTAACCGTTATGGGTCTGAGAGCCATTATCTCCTGAGTCCCAGAAGCGCTGCGCCAACGGCGTTATCACCCGAAAGTTCGGGATCGCCGAAAACTATGACGTGATCCGCCGGGATGTTCTCCTTCAAATAGTTCCTTAAGTATTCCGAAGACGATACGCCTCCGGCAAATATGAATTTACGGACTCCCAGGGTCTTTCCCAGGTATTCCGTCATCTTTAAGATGGAATCCGCCAGTTTATGAAAGACTTCGCGGACAAGTCCCGGCTGTTCGCCGGGTTCTAAGGCCTCTAACGCCCTCATAGACTGGGTTTCTATGCCGCTTAAGTTCAGATACCCGTTTCTGAAGGTAACAGGCTTCAAAACGGCAGTTTCGGTCCCGGTGCTCATAGCGATCCTGTCCAGTTCTTCCCCTGACGGGAAGCTGAGACCCAGCTTCTGGCCCAGTCTGTCCAGCACCTGTCCGAAGGCGATATCCAGGGTGCCTCCCACTATCTCATTACCGTAGACCGCCTCAGTGGTGCCTCCCGAGAAATGGAAGAACGCCACGTCCTCATCATCCCTGAGGGGCGAAAAGAACTTCACCGCCTCCATGTGTCCTTCCTGGTGGCTGAATTCCTTAAGCGGAACATTGAGAGCAGCTGCCAGTTCCCTGGCCATTCTCTCCCCTGCCATGAAACATGGCATATAGCTGCCTTCTCTGGGTCTGGGTCTGGATGAGCAGGATATGCATGTGATCCTGTCCCTGTATTCCAGAGCAGGAGCCACGGCGTCGGGAAGCCGCATGACGTGCTGGAAAAAGGCTTCGGACTGTCTAAGTCCTTTCTTGCCCTCAGGCACCTCCAGAAGCTCCCTGTAATTATAAAGGATCTCTCCCTTACCGTTGACCAGGGCTATGGACGTCCGGTAATTGCTTGTGTCGATGCCCAGTATAAGTTCATCCATCGATCTTGCCGAGAACGGCGTTTATGAAGGCGCCGGAGCGCTCAGAACCGTATTTTTTGGAAAGTTCCACAGCCTCATTGATGGCCACTGCCTTGGGCACGTCTTCTCTCACCATCATCTCGCAGCAGGCCACTCTGATGATGGCCAGATCTGCCTTTGCCATCCTGTGGGTGTTCCAGCCGTCAGAAACGGCGTTGATGGCTGCATCCACGTCGTCGATGTCCGTCAGAAGTTTGGTGATTATATCTTTTGCGTACTTATACTGTCTGCCAAGCTCGTCCCTGTCCAGGTACTTCTCAGGATCTCCTCCGAAGTCGTTCATGGCGTCGATCCTAAAGGCTGCAGACATAACACATTCTCTTGCTTCTCTTCTGTTCATTCCTCTTTTTCCTTTTTGGGGGCTACCCCCTGTATGTAGATATCGATCTTCTCCGCATCATACTCGGATGCTGTCTTTACGCCGGCCTTGACGGCGTTCTGAACGTCCCACGAAACCGAGGGAATGCTGTACCCGAAGGACACGTCCAGATAGATCTTGAGCTCAGTGTGTCTGAGGTCCTGATCCATGTCCGACTTCACGTCGTTGACCTCGGCCACGCCCTCCACGCCAAGTGCGGCGCGGGCGGCGCTCTCCTCGATCAGTTCCCTTATTAATTTGTTGTCGGGACCCTTATCTTTCGGCATAAAAAGCACCTACCTATACAGATTATATTATATACCTATACTGCTCCACTTTTCAAGGGAAAAGGGCACCCTGCCCTGTACTATATTCCGTACAGAAACTGCGCAAAAAACTGAAAAAACTCCCCTCTTCCGAGGGGAGTTTTGGAATAATCCTTTACAGAGTCGGGCAAGCCGGCTTCGGGATCCTTTCGATGATGGACTGCATCAGGCTGTCTGTTGTGCTGAGCGGGTCTGTAAGAGCTCCGTTCTCCACTGCCACAAGCTTGGGATCGACGGGTGCGAGGACTCCTCCTCTTACCTCATCCATGATGGAGTACTTGTAGAGCGGCTCGGTATCGCACATCTCATCGGAGATATCATCCGTGTCTTCCCACGGTGTCTCGACTTCGAAGATGTGAGCGATCTCCTGAGCGACCTCCCAGTTGGACAGGAGCAGACCTTCGTCGATGGCTGCCTCAACAGCCTGAAGTCTTCTCTCTGTGTTGGTGAAGGTTCCGTTGGTGGAAGCGAATCCGGTTCCCGGAATGAATACGCAAGCCTTGTCTCCAAGGTCTGTCATATGCGTATCGCATACGGCAAGGAATTCAAGCTTGTCTGTATCGATGGGAGCGTTCTCTCCGAATACCACGAGAGCCTTGACTCCTTCAAGAGCCTCAGCACCTGCTGTGATACCCAGATCGTGCAGTCCCTGAGAGTTGTTCTTGGGAAGTACCGCAAGGACGCCGTCTCTGGGCTTGCCGATGTGTCCGGAAAGGAGAGCTATGTCGCCGACCAGCTTAGCTCCGTCAACGGTAAGGTTGTTGACCTGATATACGATCATCGCCTTCTTGGCCTTCAGATACTGATCGCAGAGGATCTTAGCCTTTTCGGAAACTGTCACGTTCTCCAGGCTCTTCTTGAGATCCTCATATCCCTCAAGGTTCTCTCCCTTGCCCTGCTCCATGAGAGCCTTGGCAAGTTCTCTGAGGAATGACAGATCGTCAGCAGCGGTTCCCAGATCCAGGACCTGAGCTCCTCTTTCAGCAGCCTGCTTGATCTTGATGTCGATGACTCTGGAGTCGGAAGGCTCGAAGCCGACCTTCAGGATCAGGTTGGTGGAAAGAAGCTCATCGATGGTGTTGGGTGAACCCTCAACGCCCAGGACTTCCTTGAGGCCGTTTGCACGGTTGTTCAGTGAGAGCAGCTTAGCGCCCATGGCGTCAGCCATAACCTTGATGGCATAGGCTTCCTCATTGGTGTATCTGCCGGAAACAGCAACTGCTACGGCATCTCTTCCGTATCTCTGAGCTGCTGTCTGGCACTTCTTGGCGATCAGCATGAGAGCCTCATGGTAATCAGCCTCTCTCCAGTCGTTTCCTTCCTTGATCAGGCAATCTTCGACCTTGCCCTCAAGGATGGCGGAATCGAATCCCCACTTACCCTTGCCGCAGGCAAGACCCTGGTTTACGAGACCTTCCTTGTAGGGATTGGCCTTGACCAGCATGTCTCCTCTGGTCTCCAGATCAAGTGTGCAGCCGACTGAGCACATTGAACATGTTGTAAGGGTGTGCTCTGTCTCAACGGGTACTTCCTTGACGAGAGATGTTCTCTCCTGAAGGGCTCCGGTGGGACATACGGATACGCACTGTCCGCAGGAGATACAGCCGGACTCTACCAGCGGCTTCTCCATGTTGGGCTTAACGACTGTATCGAATCCTCTGTTGACCAGGCCGAGAGCTCCTACTCCCATGACCTCGTCGCAGACTCTCACGCAGAGACCGCAGAGGATGCACTTGTTGGGATCTCTTACGATGAAGGGATGATCATCCTTGAAGTCGATGGTGTTCTTTTCACCGGCGAATCTCTCGGGATGTACGTTGTACTGGTTTGCAAAATCAATGAGTTTGCACTCGAAGTAGTCGTGGCAGCCGCACTCGAGACATCTGGAAGCTTCAGCCATAGCGTCTTCGATGGAGTAGCACTCCGGAATGACTTCGGAGAAGTTGTCCTTTCTCTCCTCGGGGCTGAGCTCGGGAAGCTCGGGTCTGCAGAGACGTTCTCTGTCCTCGAAATCTTCGGCAGTAACGTCTTTTGTGACCACATACTGCTCTCTGTACTTGACCTCTTCGCCGAACAGATAGGCGTCGATGATCTCGGATGCCTTCTTGGCGTCGGCGATTGCTTCAACAGCGATGGAGATCTTGTCGTTGCCGCAGTCTCCACCGGCGAACACGCCGGGGATGGATGTCATGAAGGTCTCCTTATCGTATGCGATGGCTCCCTTTCTGGTCTTGTCGCAGTCGAACAGGGATGCGTCAACGGCCTGGCCGATGGCGAGGATCATGGAGTCGAGAGCGATGGTCTCTGTAGCTCCCTCTACGGGTACAGGTCTTCTTCTGCCGGACTCATCGGGTTCGCCAAGTTCCATTACCTGGAGGATGACTTCCTTGATGTGACCGTTCTCGTCCTTGACGATCTCAAGAGGATTGGTAAGGTTCTTGAAGATAACTCCCTCTTCCTCTGCTTCCTTGATCTCAACAGCGTCTGCAGGCATCTCGTCCTTGGTACGTCTGTAGATGTTGTAGACTTCCTTGGCGCCCAGTCTTACGGCTGTACGGCAGGCGTCCATAGCGGTGTTTCCTCCGCCGACGATGGCAACCTTGTCACCAAGCTTGATGGGTTCGTTTCTTACGACCTTCCTCAGGAAGTCGATACCGCCGATGACGCCTTCAGCGTCCTCGCCCTTGCAGCCAACTCCTGTGGAAACCCATGCACCGATTCCCAGAAGAACTGCGTCGAAATCTGATCTGATGGTCTCGAAGGGGATGTCAACTCCTACCTTGGTGTTGGTTATGATGTCAACGCCCATCTGCTCGATGGTGTCGATCTCTTCATCCAGAACTTCCTTGGGAAGTCTGTACTCGGGGATGCCGTATCTGAGCATACCGCCGCAGTAAGGCATGGATTCATAGATCGTGACGTCATGTCCCATTTTGCGCAAAAAGTATGCTGCGCTGAGTCCCATGGGGCCGCCGCCGATGATGGCAACGGACTTGCCTGTGTCTTCTTCGCACTCGGGGATGAACTTGTCTCCGTCAACGTCATAGTCAGCAACGAATCTCTTGAGCTGCTGGATGCTGATGGGCTCGTCGATGAGTCCCCTTCTGCATTCCTCTTCGCAGGGGTGCGGGCAGACTCTTCCCAGTGACAGCGGAAGAGGAATCTTGTTCTTTACAAGCTCGTTGGCTTCCTCGAACTCTCCGTTGGCGATGAGTCCCACATATCCCTGGCAGTCAGTGTGAGCCGGGCATGCGATGACGCAGGGCGGACGGCAGTCTCCTGTGTGGTTTGAAAGAAGAAGTTCCAGATTGGTCTTTCTGGACTCTACAACTTTCTCAGTTCTGGTGTTGACCACCATGCCGGGAGCGATCTCCGTGGCGCAGGCCTTCACCAGCTTGGGATTTCCTTCCACCTCGCATACGCAGATGCCGCAGGAACCGTAGATCCTGGTCCTCTCGTCGTAGCAAAGTGTAGGAATAAAAATGTCATTTTCCCTGGCGACTTCCAGGATGGTCTGGCCGGGGACGCCGGTAACTTCTTTACCGTTTATGTTAAGTAAAAACTTGTTCATTAGTATACCTCCTCTCCCCGTCAGATCTTATCGATAGCGTTAAACTTACAGTTATCAAGGCACTTGGAGCACTTGATGCACTTGGTCTGGTCGATGTGGTGCATCTGCTTGACAGAACCTGTGATAGCGCCTACCGGGCAGTTTCTCGCACAGAGCGTGCAGCCCTTGCAGTTCTCGTTTATCGAGAAGTTGATGAGAGCCTTGCAGGAATGAGCGGTGCACTTGTGGTTGTAGATGTGATCCTCATACTCATTTCTGAAGTGACGGATGGTGGAAAGTACCGGGTTGGGTGCTGTCTGACCCAGACCGCACATTGAACCCTGCATTACCTTGGTGGCAAGCTCTTCCAGAAGCTCGATGTCGCCGTCCTTGCCCTCGCCTTCGGTGATCCTGGTGAGGATCTCCAGAAGTCTCTTGGTTCCGATCCTGCAGTAGTTGCACTTTCCACAGGACTCGTCTCTTGTGAAGTTGAGGAAGTATCTGGCCATGTCCACCATGCAGGTGTCTTCGTCCATGACGATCATACCGCCTGAACCTACGATGGCTCCGATCTTCGTGATGTCTTCATATGTAACAGGTGTGTCGCCGTAAGAAGCGGGGATGCATCCTCCGGAAGGTCCGCCCATCTGAACGGCCTTGAACTGCTTGTCGTTCTTGATGCCGCCGCCGATGTTGTAGATGATGTCGTTGATGGACATTCCCATGGGAACCTCGACCAGTCCACCCTTCTTGATCTTGCCAGCCAGAGCGAAGACCTTGGTTCCGGGTGACTTGGGTGTTCCGAAGCTTGCGAACTTGGCTCCGCCGTTATAGATGATCCAGGGAACGTTGGCGAGAGTCTCTACGTTATTGATGTCAGTGGGCTTCTGCCAGAAACCTTTTGCTGCCGGGAAAGGCGGCTTAAGTCTGGGCATTCCTCTCTCTCCCTCGAGGGAAGCGATGAGAGCTGTCTCTTCGCCGCATACGAATGCGCCTGCGCCTGCCTTGATATAGATGTCGAAATCAAAGCCTGTTCCGAAGAGGTTCTTTCCAAGGTAGCCTTTCTCTCTGGCCTGCTCCATGGCGATCTCGAGTCTCTTGATGGCAAGAGGATACTCTGCACGGCAGTAGATGACGCCCTGATGTGCGCCCATTGCATAGCCGGCGATAGCCATACCTTCAAGAACAGTATGGGGGTCGCCCTCAAGGACCGATCTGTCCATGAATGCGCCCGGGTCTCCTTCGTCAGCGTTGCAGACCATGTACTTCTCTGTTCCCGGAGAAGCCTTGGCAGCGTTCCACTTGAACCATGTGGGGAATCCGGCACCGCCTCTTCCTCTGAGTCCGGAAGCCTTCATCTCGTCGATGACCTGCTCGGGCTTCATGGTGGTGAGTACCTTCTCCAGAGCCTTGTAGCCGTCCTTCTCGATGTACTCGTCGATGTTCTCGGGGTTGATGACTCCGCAGTTTCTGAGTACGATCCTCTGCTGACCGGTGACGAACTTGGTGTCTTCTTCTGAGATGGCATATTCTTCGACTACATTTCCGCCGATTACATGCTCCTCAACGATCTTTGCGACCTTGTCAGGCTGTACTCTCACGTATCTGGTCATTCCGCCGTTGTCGTCATAGATGTCGACGATGGGCTCCAGATAGCATGTTCCGACGCAGCCTGTGATAGTGAGTTCAGCGTTTAAGCCGTGTGCGTTCAGCTGCTTTTCAAATTCAGCCGATGTCTTTTTTGCGCCTGAGGCGATCCCGCAGGATCCCTGTCCTACTACAATCTTCATACTGCCCCTCCTATGCCTCTGAATTATTCCTGATCTCTTTCAGGATGGATCTGACGGAATCCTTGGTGAGGTTACCGTATACCTCATCGGACTCACTGGTCCTGACCATCATGACAGGAGCAAGGGAACAGCAGCCGAGACAGGCTACATTGTTGATCGTGAACAGATTGTCTTCGGTGGTCTCGCCGTCAACTATTCCCAGTTCCTCGCTGACTGTCTCGTAAATGTTCTCTGAACCGTTTACGTGGCAGGCTGTACCCTGGCACATCATGAGAAGATTCTTTCCGATGGGCTCAAGACGGAACTGAGCATAGAAAGTAGCTACACCGTAGATCTTGGCAGGCTTGATGCCTGTCTGTTCGGAGATGTAATTGATACAGTCCTTGCTCAAATAGCCGTAGATTGCCTGTGCTTTCTGGAGTATGGTGATCAGGCTTCCTTTGACGCCTGCATACTGATCCAGCACCGGCTGAAGCTCCTTAAAAGCTTCGCTTCTTGTTTCAGTCATTTTTGCACCTCTTTAAAGCATATATGTTTACGGTAAATTAATACAAATCTACTCACGATAATATTATCAAAAATAACGTAAAAAAGCAATATCCCGAGGACATTGCTTCTTTGTTTTTCTTGCTGTACTTTTTATTATTTTTGTCTTCGCATGATCCAGCCCGGCTTCACAGGCCTGACTGTCCTGATCTTTATGATCTGTTTCGGATGGGGGCAGCTGTCGATGGGTGTTCCGTCGGGATCGTACATTTCTTCGATCTTCTGGACGAAGAAATCCGCAAAAGGTCCGAATATCTCGATCTCATCCCCTACCACCATCTTGCTCCTCTGCTCCACCGTGGCAAGACCGGTCTTTTCGTCATAATCCAGGATGTTTCCGGTATAGTCATAATCCCTGACGTACTGAGAGCTCAGATAATTCTGGGATTCAGACGTGGGCTTGTCGAAATAGAAGCCCGTGGTGAAGTGCCTGTGGGATACCTTGAGAAGCTCGTCCAGCCACTCATCCTTCAGTTCGTAACGTTCGGGATCGCTGTAGTATGAATCTATGGCCAGCCTGTAGGCGTGCACCACGGAAGCCACGTAGAAGGCGGACTTCATCCTTCCTTCGATCTTAAGCGAACACAGACCGCTCTCGATGAGTTCCGGAATGTGTCCGATCATACAAAGGTCCTTGGAATTCAGTATGTACGCACCTCTCTCGTCCTCCTCGATGGGAAAATACTCTCCGGGTCTCTGCTCCTCGGTGAGAGCGTATTTCCACCTGCAGGGCTGAGCGCACTCTCCCCGGTTGGCGTCCCTCTGGATAAGGAAGTTGGAAAGCAGGCATCTGCCTGAATAACTGATGCACATGGCGCCGTGCACAAAGGCTTCGAACTCCATTCCCTCAGGAGCTCTCTCAACTATCTCCCTGATCTCCCGGAGACTCAGTTCTCTTGCAAGCACTATCCTCTTGACTCCAAGCCTGTGCCAGAATTCTGCCGCGGCGGCGTTGGTGGTGCTGGCCTGGGTGCTGATGTGCACCTCCGCATCCGGGATCACGCTGAGCAAAACACTCATGACCCCCGGATCTGTCACGAGGAAAGCGTCCGGTACCGCAGTCTCCTTCAGTTCCTCCAGGAACTTTACCATAGGCTCCAGGTCCTCGTTGTGGGCGAAGATGTTAAGTGTGAGGTAACCTCTTTTGCCCCTTTCGTGGAGATAGTCCAGTCCCTCCTTGATCTCAGGGATGTCCAGGTTGCCCGCGGCGGATCTCAGGCCGAAGTTGCGGCCGCCGAAGTACACCGCATCTGCGCCGAAATCCACAGCTGTCTTCAGTTTTTCAAGGTCTCCGGCCGGAGCCAGAAGTTCTATTTTTTTCATATTTCTACCAAATGGGTTTGATTATGGTCATTCCGTTTCCCACTGCAATTTGAGTGGAACTGAGGCCGGGATCATTCTTGACATATTCGTTGAACTCACGGAGAGCCCGTGTGTTGGTCCTGTGTTTCCTGGGAGGAAGCTCATCTTCCAGGGCAGGTCTCCCCTGGAAAAGCGTATCATCGCATATGACCACGCCGTTATCGGAGACCACTCTGAGGGATGCCTCCAGGAATCGTTTATAGTGGGACTTCGCCGCGTCGATGAAAACCATATCGAAGTGAAGGAGCGGATACTCCTCCTCTATCTGCCTTATGCCCTCTTCGCAGTCCCCGGGAAAGCAGCGGACATATTCTGAATAGCCAAGTCTTTCGATCTCCCGCAGGGCTCTCCTGTACATGTCTGCGTCCTTTTCAACGGTAAACACACGGGTGCGGGGCAGATCGTCATAGCGGCCGATCTTTTCCGCAAAAAACATTGCCGAGTATCCCGCCGCTGTTCCGATCTCAAGGACGGACAGGGGTCTCACCACATCCATAAATGTGGAAAGGAAATCCTCCGTCTCTCTGAGGATCACCGGGACCGGTTCAGCCTCACAGAGGGTCCTGAATTCTCCCAGTTCAGGTGTGAGCGGCTTATAGAACATGGTCAGATATTCCGTCACCGCTTCGTTGGTTATGTCTTTTGTAACGTGTCTCATGACGTTCCCGTCATTCATCGTCTTCATCTCTTTCCTCTGGTTCGTCTATGACGAGAAGGACCTTGTCCACCCTTCTCTCCTCAGCTTCAAGGACCTTGAGGGTGAAGTTCTCGTATCTGAATTCGTCTCCTACAACGGGGAATCTCTCCAGCATTTCCATGACCCAGCCGCCTACGGTCTCGGAGTCGTACTCAGACTCATAGTCGTCCTCATCCATCTCCACCAGTTCCAGGAAGTCGTAGATGTTGAGGTCGCCGTCCAGAACGTATTCCCTTTCGTTCTGTTCGACTATCTCTTCCTCCACCGGATCGTTTTCGTCCCAGATCTCGCCTACCACTTCCTCGAGGACGTCTTCCAGAGTGATTATTCCGTCGATACCGCTGTATTCATCGGTGACGATGGCCATCTGCTGGTCTTTTTCTCTGAGAGCTTCCAGCACTCCGGGAAGTTTGGTGGTCCTGTACACAAAAACAGGTTCCATCATAAGTTCCCTTATGTCAGCCTTGCCCTCAGTGGCCATGGTTGTAAGGAATTCATTTAAGTGCAGGACGCCGATAATGTTGTCTATGCTCTCCTCATAGACAGGAAGTCTGGTGTAGACAGTTTCCTGCACCAGCTCCATGATCTCGTCCATGTCGTCCTCTATGTCTATGGCGTCGATGTCCACCCTCGCCGTCATTACCTCAAAGGCGGAAATGTCGTTGAAGTCCAGAGCAGCTATGAGGAGCGACTTCTGATCTTCATCCAGGACTCCCTCTCCCTCTGCGGTCTCGATGATAGTGGCAAGTTCCTCCTTGCTCTCATCGTCATCGTCGTCATCATCCTCTTCCTCGTCATCCCTGCCCCGTCTGGTCAGCAGTTCCACCAGCCAGACCACAGCCTTGACGATGGGCTTGAAGATTATGGTCAGGAGCCTTACGAAGGGTGCCACCCTGAGAGCTGACACTGTGGCAGTCTGTTTGGAGGTGATCTTGGGTATGGTCTCACCGAAGACTATGACCAGAAGCGTGATGATCACTGTGGCGATCCATGCGTTCTTGTCAGAGCCCGTAAGGAGTATCACCAGCACTGAGCTCAGTGAAGATGCAGCGATGTTCACCAGATTGTTTCCGATGAGAATGGCGCTCAGGCTGTCGTCGAAGTTGTCTATGAGTTTCTGAGCGATGCCTGCCTTGCGGATGCCCTCCTCCGCTTCGTTGTCTATCCTGACCTTGTTGGCAGAAGACAGAGCCATCTCGGAAGCCGAGAAGAGAGCGGAGAATCCCACGCAGAGCACTATTCCAAGGATTATGAGACCTATAGTCATTTCATGGTCCCTCCTTCCCTGTCGCTCTCGTCGTAGATGTCGCCCACCAGCTCCTCCAGGATGTCCTCTATGGACACAAGTCCCAGGAATCTACCGTTGACTCCCTTTACAAGAGCTATGTTCTGCCTCGCCTGAGACATCTCTTCGATGAGCTCGTCAAGCATGGTCCTGGAGGATACCCAGTAGGGTTCAACCATCATTTCACTGACTGAAGGGATAACTCCCGTCCTCAGGTACTGCTTGAAATACTCCCTGATCCTGAGGATGCCCTTCACGTTCTCTATGTCTCCGTCATAGACCACTATCCTGGAATGGGTCATGTCGCTGACCTTACTGAAGATCTCCCGGTCGGTCATGTTGATGTCTATCCCGACGATATCCCTTATGGGAGTCAGTATCCTTCCGGTCCTGGTGTCGGTGAAGTCGATGAGGGAGGACATCATATCCTCCTGATCTTCGTCAAGGACGCCCTCATCAGCAAGGTCTTCGAATATGTCCTTTAACTCATCCTCAGTGACTGATATCTCAACTTCTTTTGTAATAAAAGACGCAGTCTTCGTGCCGATCCACGTCAAAAGTCTGGCCAGAGGGCCGAACACTTTCATCATGATCTGCAGGAATCCTGCTGTCTTCAATGCGTATTTCTCCGGGTTCTTTTTGGCTATGCTCTTGGGAAGCATCTCGCCGACAAAGAACACCACGAGAGTGGTTATGATCGTAGAAACGGACACCAAGCTAAGACCCCACCATCTCGTGACCAGCACCGTCACCACCGTCGCGATGGTAAGGTGAACGATGTTGGTGCATATGAGAAGAGTGGTTATGGCCGACTCAAAGTTGTCCATTATATATGAGGCTCTCTCAGCCCTGTCATCTCCCCTGTCCGCGCTGACCTTGAGCTTGGCCTGAGAGGCCGATGCAAAGGCTGTTTCGGACACGGCGAAAAACGCTGCCAGAGCCAGCAATATCAATACAAATAACACAGATATTCGACTGTCTGCGTCCATTGCGAACGATCACTTCCTTTTTTGTTCAAAAAATCAATTTGCGGAATGGGCTGCCCAATAGGCATCCTTGTATCTAAGGAACTCGTTGTAGTCCGATGTGAACTCGCTGGTTCCGTCAAGCCTTGCGCTGAGCACGAAATACAGGTAGTTCGTGTCTGCAGGCTCCAGTGCCGCCTTGATGGAGGCCATTCCCGGGCTGCAGATGGGTCCCGGCGGAAGTCCGAAGTGCAGATAGGTGTTGTACGGGCTCTCGATGGCCATGTCGGCGTAGGTCAGGTCTTCCTTGACCTCTCCGGTGGTCTGAAGCAGTATGTACTGCACCGAGGAGCACATCTCCAGCTTGATGTTCTGGTGGATCCTGTTGTAGATGACTGATGCGACCAGCGGTCTCTCGTTATCTACCATGCACTCCCTCTCTATGATGGATGCTGCGGCGATGATCTCGTTCAGCGTGAGCTCCTGTTTCACCGGTGAGCTGACTTCCTGATAATATGACATTACCGATATCTCGAACTGTGCCAGCATGGTGTTGATGATGTCATGCTCCGTGTAATCCGTGGGTACGGAATAGGTGTTCGGGAAAAGGAATCCTTCGAGAGAATTGTTCTGGAGCCAGTCATAGTTGAAGGTGCCGTTCTGCATCTCATTGAGGAATACCTCATATGAGCCCATGCCCTGGTCAGCCAGCTTGCGCGCGGTCTGATCGAGAGTGAGTCCCTCTGGAACGGTGAAACTCATGGTCTCTACTTTGTTTTCAACAAGTTTCTGGACGATCTCCTCCATGCTCATGGAGGGGCTGAGCATATATGTGCCCGCCTTCATCACGTCGTTAAAACCGCTGAACTTAAGGAACAGCTTGAATTTCAAAGCCGATTCTATTATGCCGTTCTGCTCCAGTATCTCGCCGATGGCGCTGGCACCGGTCCCCTCGGGGATCTCCACTGAGATGCTCTCCGTGTTTGACGGATCATAGGGCTGCCCTATTCCGTTCACATAGAAAAGCACTCCGCCTGCACCTACGGCCAGGATAAGCAGCAGAACTATAAGAACTTTTTTCATCTTTCCTCCGAAAATATTCAAAAAAACGAAGGAGCCAGCCGGCGTCCTTCGTTTTACTGAAGGTCTATTTTGCTCTTCCCAGATATTCGCCGGTCCTGGTGTCGATCTGGATCCTCTCGCCGCTCTCTATGAAGATGGGCACCTGAACGACTGCGCCGGTCTCTACTGTTGCAGCCTTAGTAACGTTGGTGGCTGTGTTGCCCTTTACTCCGGGCTCGCAGTCTATGATCTCAAGGTTTACGAAGTTCTCAGCTTCTACCATGAAAGCGCTGCCCTGGAAGAACTTGATGGTTACCATGTCGTTCTCCCTGATCCACTTGATGGCATCCTCCACCTGATCGTAAGCAAGAGGAACCTGATCATAAGTCTCGGGGTCCATGAAGTAATAGAGTTCTCCGTCATTGTAGAGATACTGCATCTTCTTGGTCTCGATGATGGCGTCCTCGAACTTGTCAGAGGGGTTGAAAGCTTCCTCTCTGGTAGCTCCTGTGATGATGTTTCTGTACTTCGTTCTTACGAAAGCTGCGCCCTTGCCCGGCTTAACATGCTGGAAGTCCAGAACCACGCAGGGTTCGCCGTTCACGATGAAAGTCTTACCTTTTCTGAAATCGCTAGCGTATACCATATTTCCTTCTCCTGTTCAAAAGATCAAACGATATCTTCATGCCACAAAATATAGCATAATTTTCAACTCTAAAATTATATCATACTCCAGATGGGACTTGCAACAAAATGTTAAAGTCCGTCTGTATCATCCCAGGATCATCCCGCTCAGGGGAAGCCAGAACGGAACGATGACGGTGACCAGTGCCCCCACAAGGAGCGCCACAAGGCTGAGTTCAGGCCCCACTGCTCTGGATACAGGAACGAACATGGTATCCATGCATCCTCCCGCTCCTGAGGCTATGGGCGCACCCTTGGATATCCTGGTCAGAAGCGGCATGAGGATTATGGTGCATACGTCTCTTAAGACGTTGACCATGAAGCCGTACACGCCCGCTTCCACCCCGTAGGCCTCTGTCATGAAGGCTCCGGGCAGGCTGTAGTAGCCCATGCTAGCGGAAGCGGTCACTGACCAGAGAAGATCCACTCCCAGTATCTTGCCGAAGACCGCTCCGGACAGGATGCCGCCCAGGAATATCGCCACGGGCATCAGAAGGATCCTGAGCCCAAGTTTTTTGAGGTAGTCGAAGGCAGTCCTTGCGGATGCCAGGGACACTCCGGCTCCGGTGTAGAGAAGCACCAGTGAGATGTTCAGTATCGTGTCCAGAGCGCCGGCTGATATGTCCGGCACCAGGAACCTTCCGGCCAGGATCCCCCCGATTATGGCAGCGGGGAGAATGAATACCAGAGGATCCGGCCCCTTGCCCTTCTTTGGAAGTTCGATGTCGAGACCCTTCTCCATCAGGAGCTTCTTCCTGATCTCTTCCAGTGGCATGACTGTCTTTTCCAGCAGGACAAAAAGTGCCACCGCGAAAAATATCGCACCCAGGCAGAGCACCAGGCAGTTGAACCCGATGCGCCCCAGATTGTTCATTACCTGCTCCGACGTCCCCACATTAAGGCCGATAACAGCCATGAGGAGGATCAGCGAGAAAGTCACGATCCTGTCTATTATGTTCAGAACGCCCTTTGGAAGTCCCTTCCAGTTCAGGGCGCAGCCTATTGCCAGGCATATGAATGGAATATACAGAGTCAATTCAGATCAAAGTTCTCCCATGCCTGCGGCTTCCTGAAGAATGTCGTAGACGTCCTTCATCATCAGGCTGAATCTCATCTCAGCTTCCAGATACTGGGAAGCCAGCGGATCCATGGTGATGACGCCCAGAAGCCTCTGCACGCTGGCCATGTCCTCAGGATCGGGCTGCTCTCCCTGGAGCTGCCTGAGCTGGAGTTCCATGGAACGCTTCTGGAAGTCGTTGAGCATTTCCTTTAAATTCTCGTTGCTGCTTATCTGCTTTTTTCCGGCATCATAGCGCTTGAACTCATCGGATTCCTTGATCGCAAGAGCAAGCTGATGAGCCTGATCATATACGTTCATAATCAAACCTCCAAAAATATGGGTAAAATAATGGGACTTCTCTTGGTCACTTCCGTGATGTACCTGGAAAGTTCATCCCTGACTCTGGACTTGAGGGCTGCCCAGTCGGTAAGACCGTTATCGAAGGCCTGTTCCACCGCCTTTAGAGATACCTCCTTGGCTGCCTCTATGAGGTCCTCATGCTCCTTCACGTAGACGAAGCCCCTGGATACGATCTCCGGGCCGGACACCACGTATCCTTCCTTTGCCACCGCAAAACATACGATCACCAGTCCGGACTTGGAAAGGTTCTTCCTGTCTCTCAGGACGATGTTTCCCACGTCTCCCACACCGAGACCGTCCACCAGTATCGCATCGGAAGGCACCATGTCTCTCTCGCAGAACGCCTCGTTCTCCGTGAGATAAAGTATGTCACCGTTACCGAGAACAAAGATGTTGTCGGGATCCTCTCCCAGTTCCTCAGCAAGTCTGGCGTGCCTCATAAGGTGCCTGTACTCACCGTGGACCGGCATGAAATAATCCGGTTTGATGAGTGTGTGGATCAGCTTCAGTTCCTCCTGACAGGCGTGTCCCGAAACGTGGATCTCGGCGATATCCGAATAGATCACGTCCGCTCCGTCCTCGAAGAGCTTGTTCACTACGGTGGACACGCTCTTTTCGTTTCCGGGCACCGGAGTGGAACTGAGGATTACCATGTCGCCGGGCTTGATCTTGACGTCCTTGTGCTCACCGTAGGCGATCCTGGAAAGAGCCGACATGGGCTCCCCCTGGGAACCTGTGGTGATTATCACCAGCTGGTCATCCGGGATGTTCTTTGCGGATCTGATGTTTACCAGAGTCCCTTCGGGAATGTCCAGATATCCCAGCTCGGAAGCGATGCTCACCACCCTCTCCATGGATCTTCCGGAGACTGCCACCTTCCTTCCGCAGGCACAGGCGTTCTCGATTATCTTCTGGACCCTGTGAACGTTGGAGGAGAAAGTAGCTATTATTATTCTGTTTTTTGCTGTGCTGAATATGGTCCCCAGGGTCTCCCCTACGGATCTTTCAGACTTGGTGAATCCGGGACGGGTGGCATTGGTTGAGTCGCAGAGCATCAGTCTGACGCCCTGTTCGCCGATCTCAGCCAGTTTTCCCAGGTTTATGGGATCTCCGTCCACCGGAGTGTAATCGATCTTGAAATCGCCTGAATGGAAGACCACTCCCACAGGTGTCCTTACGGCGATGCATATGCTGTCAGCTATGGAATGTGTGGTCCTTATGGCCTCAACTTCGAAATAGCTGCCGATCTTAAAGCACTCGCCTGCGTTTATGGTCTCGAGGTCGCCCGTAATACCGTGTTCCTCCAGCTTGCTCTGCACCAGACCCATGGTGAGCCTGGTTCCGTACACCGGGACGTCGAAATCCCTGAGGAAATACGGAATGGCTCCTATGTGGTCCTCGTGGCCGTGGGTGATCACCAGTCCCCTGATCTTTTCACGGTTGGCGATCAAATAGCTGAAATCCGGTATTACAACGTCTATCCCAAGCATATCGTCATCGGGGAAACTCATTCCGCAGTCGATAATCATTATCTCATCTTCGTACTCCAGAAGAGTCATGTTTTTCCCGATCTCATTCAATCCACCGATGGGAATTATCTTCAGCACAGACTCGGGTTTCTTCTTTCTTCTTGCCATTTTTACCTTTCTGTCTATTTAACGACCAGGTTCACCAGTTTTCCGGGCACGGTTATGACTTTGAATATCTCCTTGCCCTCAGTGAATTCCCTGATCTTTTCGGAACCCAGAGCGGCCTGCTCCAGTTCCTGTTTTGAAATGTCCTTTGGAACGACAAGCTTGTCTCTCACCTTGCCGTTGATCTGGACAACTATCTCTATCTCATCCAGCACAAGAGACTTCTCGTCGAAGGCAGGCCATGACTGCAGGCAGCACAGACCCTCTCCGCCCACGTGCTCCCACATCTCTTCTGCGATGTGAGGTACGAAGGGTGAAAGGATGACGATGAGCTCTCTTGCAGCCTTTCTGAGCAGGGGCTCGTTTATTTCCTTCTGATCCTTGTACTTGTAGATATCGTTTACCTTCTTCTTGATAGAGGAGATGGCCGTGTGGGTCATGAACTTGCCGCCTACGTCGTCTCTCACCTTCTTGATGGCGAA
>JAEEGJ010010593.1_pt1 | contig 23920 bp, 17 predicted proteins | sample 8958761 | NCBI WGS metagenome assembly JAEEGJ01 (sample SAMN16246546, study PRJNA631951) | gut metagenome | biome: gut microbiome; feature: rumen; material: RS-attached | host: Bos | place: Iran: Karaj | collected 2018-10 | reverse complement strand
TTGCGAAGAAGGGGCAGGGCGCCGAGGCGATGGCCGAGGCGGAGAAGCTTCTGGCAATCAACCCGCTCGATCCGGACAACTTCGACGCCGCCGTGAAGGCAGCCGAGGCCGCCGGAATGCCAGAGGCCGCCGCGATCTCCGTCGAGGCCGCCTACTCGTGCAACCAGGGCGACGTGGTGCTTCTCGAGCGCATCGCGCAGTACTACATGATCGCCAAGCGCTACGACAAGGCGCGCGACGCGTACGTGAAGCTCTCGCAGCTCAAGCCCGGCGACCAGCGCATCATCCAGCTCCTTAAGAACGCCGAGGCGCAGAGCACCATGAACAGCGGATGGAGCGCCACGGTCGGCAAGAAGGGCGGCTTCCAGGCGATTCTCGCCAACCAGGAGCAGGCAAAGAAGCTCGACCAGGCGAACAAGGCAGTCGTAGTCGGCGCGGACGCCGACGCGCTCATCGCCGAGAAGCTCGCGCAGATCGAGAAGGAGCCCAACAACCTCAACTTCTACCGCGCGCTCGCCCGAATCTACATGCAGAACAAGCGCTTCCCCGAGGCCGTGGGCATCCTTCAGCGCGCGCAGACCGTCAGCTCGGCCGACCCCGAGCTCGACCGCATGCTCTCCACCGTCATGGCCGCAAACTACGAGTATCAGATCGAGCAGCTGCGCAAGGAGGGCCGCACCGAGGAGGCCGACAACCTCGAGGTAGAGAAGAACCAGTTCGTGTTCGACGACCTCGCGACGCGCGTGGAACGCTACCCGAACGACCTCCACCTGCGCTTCGAGCTCGGCTACCAGTACTACATCTACGGCGACCAGGAGCCCTCGTTCTACGACGAGGCCATCCAGCACCTGCAGCTTGCGCAGAAGTCGCCCAAGGACCGTCTGCAGTCGCTCTACTACCTCGCCATGTGCTTCCTCAAGAAGGGCCAGCGCGACATGGCGGTGATGCAGCTTGAGACCGCGCGTGACCAGCTGCCCACGATGGACGACCTAAAGAAGAAGGTGGTCTATCAGCTCGGCCTCTGCGCCGAGGAGGCGAAGGACTACGAGAAGGCGTACAACTACTACAAGGACGTGTACTCCACCGACGTCACATTCGGCGACCTCAACGAGCGCATGCTCAAGATCAACAAGCTCATGCACGAGCAGAAGCAGGGCTGAGCCCCCGCGCCGCCGCCGTGAAGCCACAGGAAAGCGTCCACCTCATCGAGATCCGCGACCTGCGCAAGATATACGCGCTGGGCGAGGAGCCGGTGGCCGCCCTTGACGGCGTGTCGCTCACAATCGACCAGGGCGAGTTCGTGGCGATCATGGGCGCCTCAGGCAGCGGCAAGTCCACAATGCTCAACATCCTCGGCTGCCTCGACACTCCAACTAGCGGCAGCTATCTTCTTGACGGCATCGAGGTGGCCCGCCGCACGCGCGCAGAGCTTGCGCACATCCGCAACCGCAAGCTCGGCTTCGTGTTCCAGAACTTCAATCTTCTCGCGCGCACGAGCGCGATCGAGAACGTGGAGCTGCCAGACTTCTACATGGGCCGCCTCGGGCGCGCCGTGCGCCGCCGCCGCGCACTTGAGCTTCTCAAGCGGGTGGGGCTCGGCGGACGCGGCACGCACACCCCAGCGCAGCTTTCCGGCGGACAGCAGCAGCGTGTCGCGATCGCTCGTGCGCTCATGAACGAGCCGCCCGTCCTCTTCGCCGACGAACCCACCGGCAACCTCGACACGAAGAGCTCCGTCGAGATCATGAACCTCTTCACCGAGCTCTCCAACGAGGGCATCACGATCGTCATGGTGACGCACGAGGACGACATCGCCGCCTACGCGAAGCGCCATCTTCTGATGCGCGACGGCCGCCTCATCCGCGACGACCGCGCGCCCGCCGCGCCGTCCGCCCCTCTGCCTGCAGAAGGAGGCGCCGCGTGAACGTGTTCATGATCCTCCGCGTCGCCATGCGCGCGATCTGGCGCAACAAGACGCGCAGCGCCCTCACGATGCTCGGCATCATCTTCGGCATCGCGGCCGTGATCGTGGTGCTCGCAATCGGCAAGGGCGCGAGCCAGAACATGGTGGCACAGATCGCGAAGATGGGCGACAACGTGGTGATGATCTTCAGCGAGCAGCGCCACGCCGCGGCAGGCGTGCATGGCGGAGCCGGCGAGGGGCAGAGCCTCACCGCATCCGACGGAATAGCCATCCGCCGCGAGCTCGCCCACATCGTGAAGGCCGAAAGTCCCGAAGTGCGCACGCAGATGCAGATCGTGTTCCAGGACAAGAACTGGAACACCACAATCTACGGCTGCTCCACCGAGTTCCTCACGATCCGAAACTGGCGCGTGGAGTCAGGCGACTTCTTCACAGACCAGGAAGAGCGCCAGTGCGCCCGCGTGTGCGTGCTTGGCAAGACCGTTGCGGCGAACATCTTCCCGAACGAGGATCCCGTTGGCCGCAACATACGAATCGGCAACATGCCATTCAAGGTGAAGGGCCTTCTGGAGGCCAAGGGCGTGGGCGGCATGGGGCAGGACCAGGACGACGCCGTGCTGGCCCCATACACCACGGTGCGCCGCGTGCTGCAGGCCTCAAAGTTCCCCGACAACGTGCGCCAGCTGAAGCTTTCGCTCTACTCTATGGACGGGCTCCGGCGCCCTCAAGGGGGTCGCCGAAGAGTCCCGCCTGAAACTCCAGGAGCTCACCGACGGCGCCGTGATGTGCGCTTTCGATTCCTTCCTGGGCTTCCGCCACGGCCCCAAGGCCCTGGTGAACCCGAACTCCATGCTGGTTTACCTCCTGTCCAACAAGCCGGACATCCAGCGGTACGAACTGGACCTGATCCGTCAGATCAATTCCAACAATAACGTGAAGGCCAGCGTTGTCATCTGCCAGCAGAAACCCGCCGCCCTCGAGGAAGAGTGCTATGACCTCTGCGTCGAAATCGGCCTTCCGGCGAGCGTGGCTGACTATTACGCCTGCGTGTCCTACATCTTCGTAGGCCAGCTGCTGGGCTATTTCAAGTCGATTGCAACCGGGCTCAGCCCCGATGCTCCTTCCGTCTCCGGAAACATTTCCCGCGTGGTGGAGGGTGTCACTTTATACTTATAAGATTATGCCGAAAACCGAACAGCTGCTCCACAGGATCGACGAGCTCGAGAAAGAGACCGGCGTGCGCCGCACCATCTTCGCGGCCTGCCCGAACTCCCCTGCCGTCATCAGCGCTTCCATCCGCGCCGCCAAGCGTAACAACGCTCCCATCTATTTCGCCGCCACGCTCAACCAGATCGACTGCGACGGCGGTTACACGGGCATGACGCAGGCGGAATTCACCCGGATGATCCGCTTTGAGGTGGAGCGTGTCCACTTCACCGGTCCCGTCATCGTGGCCATCGACCACGGCGGTCCCTGGCTCAAGGACAAGCAGCGCACCGAGAAATGGTCCGTCAAGGACGCCATGGACGGTGTCAAGAAGTCCTTCGAGGCCGCTGTCCTGGCCGGCTACGACCTCATCCACGTGGATCCGACCGTGGACATCAACGTCCCCAAGGGTGAAACCATCGACATCCGCCTGGTGGCCGCCAGAACGGTGGAGCTGATCGCCCATGTGGAGAATTTCCGCAAGAAGAACAATCTTCCCGCCATCTCCTACGAGGTGGGGACCGAGGAGGTCCACGGCGGTCTCGCCGACGAGAAGACTTTCGATACCTTTATTCAGGAACTCAAAAAAGGGTTGGTTAATGTTGGTTTGCCCGACGTATGGCCTTGCTTCATCGTCGGGAAGGTGGGTACGGACCTGGACACGACCGTCTTCGATCCGGTCGTCGCAAGATCGCTCACCTCGAAGGTGCGTCCTCTGGGTAGCTACATCAAAGGTCATTACACGGATGATGTGGCTAACCCGGAGGAGTATCCTTTGTGCGGCATGGGCGCCGCCAACGTCGGCCCTGAATTCACCATCAGCGAATACCGCGCCCTGTGCGAACTGGAAGAGCTGGAGGTCAAATATGAAGCCGAAGGCCGCGTAGCCGTCCTTTCCCACATGAAGGATGTGCTCCACAAGGCCGTTCACGATTCCCACCGCTGGGAGAAGTGGCTCCACGAAGACGAGCAGGGCAAGGACCTCTGCGAGCTTACGGAGGCCCGTCAGGACTGGATCGTGGCCACCTGCTGCCGCTATATCTGGCAGCAGCCCGCTCCCCTCGCCGCCCGCGGTTTCCTGTATGCCAACCTGCAGCGCCTGGGCATCGACCCGGAGCAGATCGTCCTCGGACGCATCGAGCGGGACATGGACAAGTACTTCCGCGCGTTCAACCTGATCGGATTGAACGACCTGCTATAGCTCTGAAAAACGAGAACATCAATTATCATCATTTATCAGTAATAACCAATAGATCTCGCCATGAGAAAAATCTACTCCTACCTGCTTGCAGTCGTCGCGGCCGCCGTGCTTGCGATCCCTGCAACGGCCCAATCGATCACCGTATCGGGCCAGGTAACGGACGCCACGGACGGCCAGCCCCTCGTCGGAGTGGGCGTGATGCTTCCCGGAGGTACCGGCACCATCACCGATTACGATGGAAAGTATGTGATCCAGGCGCCTGCGAACGCCTCCCTCACATTCTCCTCCCTGGGCTACGTCAACTTGACGGAAGCGGTGAACGGCCGCAACGTCATCAATGTCGCCCTCAGTCCCGACACGGAAGCCCTGGATGAAGTGGTCGTTCTGGGTTATACCACACAGAAGAAAGCGGAACTCTCCAGCGCCGTGGTCTCCATGACCGGTGAGAAGCTCCGTGACGTCAGCACCCCCGACGTGGGTAACATGCTGCAAGGCAAGGTAGCCGGTGTGGTGGTCATGAACAGTTCCGGCCAGCCCGGCGCTTCCGCCGACATCCGCATCCGCGGTACCGGTTCCATCACCGCAGGCGCACGTCCTCTGTATGTCGTGGACGGCGTCGCCGGCGGTTCCTTCAACCCCAACGATATCGAGACCATCACCGTCCTGAAGGACGCTTCCGCCACCGCCCTGTACGGTGCGGCCGCTTCCGGCGGTGTCATCGTCGTTACCACCAAGAGCGGTAAGCAGGACAAGACCACCATCGAGTTCAAGGCGAACGGCGGTCTCAAGAAGGCCCTGATGGGCCGCTTCCACGCCATGGACGCCGCCGAGCTCTATGACTACGAGAAGACCATGTTCAAGCCGGCCCTCTTCAAGCAGCGCTATCCGGAAGAGCTCAGAGAGCAGAACTTCGACTGGGTGAACAACTGCTTCAAGCTCGGTTTCGTCCAGAACTACTACGGTTCCGTCTCCGGTCGTGCCAACAAGGTGAGCTACTTCGCCAGCATGGACCACTACAATGAGAAGGGTACCCTCATCAACACCAATTTCAAGAAGACTTCCGCGCGTCTGAACCTGTCGGCTCCCCTTACGGACCGCCTGACCATGCACGTGCGTACCAGCTATGCCAAATCCAACGACCAGGGAACCTCTTCCTGGCGTACCATGGAGTATTCCTACTACGCCATGCCTTGGGACATCCCTTACGTGATCAACGAGGACGGCACCTGGAGCGACGAGCTCATCTACATCACCGATGACAAGACTCCCCGCTCCGACAACGGTAAGAAATGGTACACCCAGAATCCTTCCAACGTCCTGCACAGCGAGCAGTACAACTACTCCAAGGGCCACGGTGAGTCCCTCACCGCCGACCTGCAGCTCGTCTGGAACGTGACCGACTGGCTCACCCTCACCTCCACCACCCGTTACGACACCTCCACCTCCTACTACGAGTACTATGTGGATCCCCGCTCCTATGACGGCGCGGCGACCGGCGGCGAACTCGAGAACAGCAACGGTGAATGGAACGGCTGGGGCACCACCAACCTCGCCAAGTTCTTCAAGACCTTCGGCGACCACGACGTGAACGTCACCCTCGGCTGGGAGTACGGCGAAGGCTACGCCCGCAACATGGCCGCTTCCGGCACCAACTTCCCGGAAGGCCAGCGCGCCCTCTCCAACACCGTGATGAGCAAGATCTCCGGTAACGACTATCACTCCCGTACCTGGGCAGTCCTCGGTCAGGCCCAATACGCCTACCTGGGCAAGTACATCTTCACCGCTTCCATCCGTTACGACGAGAGCTACAAGTTCGGTCCGTACAACCGCGGCGGTTTCTTCCCGGGCGCTTCCGCTGCCTGGATCATCTCCAAGGAGGACTTCATGAAGAACAACAGCTTCTTCACCTTCCTCAAGCTCCGCGGCGGTTACGGTAAGACCGGTAACGACAACATCCCCGCCTTCCAGTACCAGGACACCTTCGCCCTGAGCACCCTGTACAACGGAAAGACGGCCGCCGTCCTGCAGCGTCAGGCCAACTACAACCTCGGTTGGGAAGAGGCCTACATGACCAGCCTCGGTATCGATGCCACGATCAAGAACAACTGGAACGTGACCATCGACCTTTATAACACCCTCAACTCCAGCATCCTCCTCGAAGCCCCGATGGCTCCTTCCACCGGTTTCTTCGCCAAGTTCGACAATGTGGGCAAGGTCCGCAACCGCGGTATCGAGTTCGCTGTCGACGGTGCCATCATCAACCGCAAGGACTTTGCCTGGACCATGGGCCTGAACCTGGGTTACAACCAGAACCGCGTGATCGAGCTTCCGAACCACGAGGACATGGTGATGTCTCCCCAGATCCTCCGCGAAGGCTGGGATGTCTTCTCCTGGTACATGCCTAAGTGGATGGGCGTGGATCCCGAAAACGGTTCCCCGCTCTGGGAGACCTACGTTCCCGAACTGGACGAGGCCGGCAACCCGACCTTCTACATCGACGAGAACGGCAATTCGCAGGCTAAGATGGTCGCCACCACGACCAGTGACTACTCCAAGGCTACCCAGCAGATCGTGGGATCCGCTTCTCCTTGGTTCAGCGGCGGCCTGAACACCGGTGTCCGTTTCAAGAACTTCACCCTCAGCGCCACAGGCAGCTTCGTGGTCGGTAACACGATCTACAACCGCGCCCGTGAGAACATGGACTCCGACGGTGCCTACACCAACCTGAACCAGATGTCCATCAACAACGGTCTGGGCTGGAGCCGCTGGGCCGAGCCCGGTGACATCGCCACCCATCCCCTCGCGGTCGGCGGCCGTACCGACAGCTCCAACAAGCTCTCTTCCCGTTTCATCGAAAACGGCAGCTTCTTCCGTCTGCGTAACGTTACGCTGGCATACGACCTTCCTGACACCTTCCTGAAGAAGGTGAACATGAGCGGCGCCAGAGTCTATGTGGCCGGTGACAACCTCCTCACCTTGTCCCGCTTCTCGGGCATGGATCCGGAAGTCAGCCTCAGCGATGTGGGCAGCGCCGGTGTCTGCGGCGAGAACTATCCTGTTCCGCTCTCTGTCGTGCTTGGCATCGAACTCAAGTTCTAAAAGGAAACTGATATGAAAAAGATATTTGCAATTGCTATCGCCGCGCTGGTCCTTGCGTCCTGCAACATGGATTTCTACAAATCCGACTCCATGACCTCGTCCCAGCTCAAGGACAATCCCGCCGCGGCCGTCTATACCACCGACGGTATCTACTCCCTCTTCAAGGATCTCGTCGCGTACAAGGGTGAGAGCGAAGCCTACCCGAACGGACGCAACCAGTACATGCGTCACTACTTCCAGATCACCGAACTGCGCTCGGACAACGTCACCGTCTCCGGTGTTACCTCCGACCCGTTCATCCACCCGTACGACTACGCGGACGTTCCCACCGAAGAGAACATCTACTACACCTGGTGGATGGCCTATAAGATGATCTACGCGGCCAACTCCAACATCGACACCATCGAGCCCGGCGCATCCGCCGCGACCGACCAGATGCTGGGCGAGAACTACTTCTTCCGCGCCATCGCGCACTTCCATCTGGTGACCCTGTTCGCCATGCCGTACGTTTGCGGCACCGAGAATCCGGGCGTCATCCTGCATGTCGGCATGGATTCCTATTCCAGCGACGTGGCCATCAAGCGCGCCACCGTGGGTGAAGTCTATGACGCCGTCGTGGAAGACCTCAAGTCCGCCATCAAGTACATGGAAGGCAACGCACCGCGCGGCAACAAGTCCTACATTTCCGCCGACGCCGCCAAGGCCCTGCTCGCCCGCGTCTATCTCTACATGGAGAAGAACCAGGAGTGCCTGGACCTCTGCAACGACCTGATGGGCCATGCCCCGGTCGCCGTCACCAGCGGTTATGACTTTGCCGATTATCCCACGCACACCTACGACATGGATGAGACCATCTGGTGCGTGAAAATGGACGTCACCGACAAGCTCTTCGTCGATCACCCGAACTCCTCCATCGGTTCCATGTACTACAACAGCGGCAACCAGGGCTGGGGCGAGCACTACTGGAGCGACATCCTCATCGACCTGTTCCAGCGCTATCCGGAAGACAAGCGTTTCGCCGCTTACTTCAAGATGCCGAAGCCGACCAACGACGGCAAGCTGATGATCACCTTCCCCATCAAGACCAAGGAGACCAACAGCAACTGCTCCAGCGAGATCATCAACGGTCTCACCCCGAAGGAAGACGGTTCCATCGAATTCACCTACGAGAAAAAGAAGTACACGGCCGTGCCCACCATCGTGAACACCTACACCGAGTACTACGTCAACGGCATCGATTTTGTTACCGGTAAGACCGGCGCCTCCGAAAAGAGCCGCGTATTCGTCCGTCCTGACGGCGGCAACGTGAGCAAGGGCGGTGTCCGTGACAACGGTGGCCAGTACGCCATCTACTACAACACCAAGTTTGTCGGCCAGGACGGTCAGGCGATGCTTACCTCGCCCGTGTTCCTCCGCTGGGGTGAAGTCGTGCTGAACCGCGCCGAGGCTGAAGCCAAGCTCGGCCAGGACCAGAAAGCGCTGGATGACGTGAACATCATCCGCAAGCGCGCCGGCCTGCCTGACGACGCGATGATGACCACCTCCAACTACAAAGAGCGCGGCTATGCCTCCATCGTGGATGTCGTCCTCGACGAGCGCCGCATGGAACTCTGCTTCGAGGGTCACCGCTACTTCGATGTCTTCCGCAACCGCAAGAAGATGGACCGCCGTTACGTGGGCTTCCACAACTATGGTGAAATCGACTACACTGACAAGCGGCTTGCCCTGCTGATCCCGCTGGATGAGATCAACAGCAGCCACATTGAGCAGAATCCCAGATAATAACATTCAATCCAACCATTTTAACCAATTCAAATCACTGTATTATGAAAAAGATCATGACACTGATGGCCATGACGGCCGCAATCCTTGCAGTCTCCTGCAACAAAGACCCCAAGAACAACGGCAAGGATCCCAAAGAAGAAGAGGAAGAAGAGTATGTCGCCCCCATCATCGTGGATGGTGATACCTCCGACTGGGCAAAGCTCGACGCCAGCAAGGTTCAGTCCTGCTCGCTGAAGTCCGCCGACACCTTTGCTTATCCTGAGATCAAGTCCGCCAAGGTTTACGCTGACGAACTCTACGTCTATGTCTACATGGAGTTCAACAAGGATGTTCTCGAGCCTACTGCCGACTCTCACTTCGCTCTCTACATCAACGGTGACAACAACACCGCCACCGGTGGCTATGCCGGTCAGTGGGATCAGGGCGAGACCCCGTGCCTCGATGTCCTCGTGATGGGTACCTACTTCACCCCTGACGATGGCTACATCAAGAATCTCAACTGCGAAGTCTACCACTGGAACGGTGCTCCCACCGACGGATGGGCTTGGGAAGACGTCGAGGTCTCCGACTTCGCCGAGGGTGTCTGCACCAGCAAGGGCATGGAGTTCGCTTTCACCCGCGACCTCTATCCCGCCGGCAACTGGGAAGATGAATTCACCATGGGCTTCCAGCTCCAGACCAACGGTTGGGACGCCACCGGCGTCCTCCCGAACGATGACCCCACTGAGGAGAATCAGAGTGGCTACGGTAAGCTTCTGAAGGTTATCGTGAACAAGTAAGACACGTTCATTCAAGGGCATAGACCGCCATGTGCGGTTTATGCCCTTTTTTAAAATCAAAACCGAAATGAGACAGATCAGCATATTCATCGGGGCAGTCAGCCTCCTCCTCCTCACCGCCTGCGACAAGAACGGCGTTTCGGGCGAGAAAGGCATGGAAAAAGTCACCTATACCGTAACGGACGAACTGTTTCCCAATCCGGAACGCGGCATGTATTCCGGGACCAGCTTCAGCTCCGAATCTGGTAATCCCATTTCGAAAAATACGCTCTCGGCAGGACGGGCCGAGAACCGCACTTTATACATGCTGGAGTTCTGGCTCAAGGACTTCCTCGAGTCGGACATCTCCGAAGCATACCTGGATCTGATCCGAAAGAATCTGGAGGTATATCGCACCGGCGGTGCCAAGTGCATCCTCCGATTCGGCTATTCTAACAGCATCAAGGATCTCAAAGAGGATAAATGGCGGGAAAGCGGTCCTTTCGATCCCACTGAGGAACAGACACTCCGCCACATCGCCCAGCTCAAGCCCATCCTCCAGGAATACTCCGACGTCATCTTCGTCCTTCAGGCGGGATTCATCGGATGCTGGGGAGAATGGCATTATACCGAAAACTTTGTCTATCAGCCTTCTTCCCAGGAAGATTACCTTCCCAGGAAGCACGTGTGCGACGCCTTGCTGGACGCCCTTCCGAAGGACCGGCAGGTCGAACTCCGCACGCCGAAATTCAAAATGAAAATGTACGGCTATTCCTTGGCCGACACCATAACCCGCGCCGAGGCGCATCAGCCTACCGATAAGGCCCGCCTCGCCGGACACAATGACTGCTACCTCGCCGGTCCCAACGACCAGGGCACTTTCAACGGTGCCAACGAAAAAGAGTATTGGAAAGCAGAGACCAAATACACCATCATGGGTGGAGAAACCTGCGAACTGTCCAACTACTGCAAATGCGACAATACGCTGAAGAGCATGGCAGAGCAGCATTTCACCTATCTGAACATGAGTTACAACAAGGATGTGATCCGATATTGGCAGAAGAACTCATGCTATGATGAGATCAAGAAGCGTCTGGGATACCGGCTCGCGCTCACCGAGGGCAGCTTCACCAAAAAGCCCGCCGCCGGCAGCCCGTACCGCGTTGTCCTGAAGATCGACAACGTTGGTTTCGCATCCGTCATGAACCCGCGTGACGCCGAACTCGTGCTCACTTCCAAGGACGGCAAGGTCGTCAAGACCTGGAACGTGAACTCCGATCCTCGCTTCTGGATGCCCGGCACGACCACCGTCATCGACCAGACCATCACCCTTCCCGAGGGTCTGTCCGGCGAATACACCCTTTCGCTCAACCTTCCGGATCCCGCCGAGAAGCTCCGGAACAATCCGCTGTTCTCCATCCGCCTGGCGAACAAGAACGTCTGGGACGAATCCACCGGTTACAACAAACTGCAGACAATCACCTTATAAACAAGCACTTCCCTCATGAAGCCCTGGCTGAACTGGTGCATCGCCATCCTGTCTCTGGTGGCCTGCACCCCGGAGAATCACACCCAAAACGGTGATGAAAACACCTCGCTTGATCCGGAATTTACCGTTACGGGACTACCGGAAAGCGCAGTCGAGGCCTATTCGACATTCACCCTCACCGTCACGTCCAAGTCAGAGGGAAGCATCGGATTCGAATCCGACCGTCCCGATGTCGCGGCGATCACTTTAAGCGCCAAAAGGCAGTATAAGGTGAGGGCGAAGGCCCCTGAAAAGGAGACGGAGGTGACCGTCACCTTTGTCCAGAAAGCCAAGGGCAAGTACTCCGAGGTAAAAAAGGAGGTCAAGTTCACCGTCCTTCCCGAACCGACCGATAACGGAACCACCGTCCCCGACGAGACGCATCCCGACCTGCCCGGTGTCAAAGTCTCCTTCACGGAATCCACTTCCCCGGTGACCAATCCCGAACGCGGCCACTACCGGGCCCGGAACATCTACGGGGACTCCGAGCCGCTCAAGGCTTCTGAAGTCAAGGCGCAGCGCGCCTCCGGCTACAGCCTCTGGTATCTGGGCTTCTATCTGACCGATTTCATGAAGGGAGACATCTCGCAGGATTTCCTGGACACGTTCCAAGCATGCATGGACGCGCTCCGCGAAGGCGGTTCCAAGTGCGTGCTCCGTTTCGCTTACCGGGATTACCATAACGACAAGGACGAGATGGATCCGGAAGTGAGCGTGGTCCTGAACCACGTGAAGCAGCTGAAGCCGTATCTCCAGGCCAATGAGGACGTCATTTTCGTCCTGCAGGCCGGTTTCGTGGGCGCCTGGGGCGAATGGTATTACACCTCCCACTTCGGGTTCGATCCCAAGACCGACGCGGACTACAAGCCGCGCAAGGACCTGACGGATGCCCTGCTGGACGCACTCCCCCAGTCCCGCCAGGTCCAGCTCCGCACTCCGCAGTTCAAAATGCGCATGTACGGCAAGTCCGTCGCGGACACCCTGACCGCGGCTACGGCGCATGACGGCAGTCCCGAATCCCGCCTTGCCGGTCACAACGACTGCTTCGGCAAATCCTCGGACGACTCCGGCACCTTCGGCAACGAAAGCAAGGACCGCGAATTCTGGAAGGCCGAATCCCGCTATACCATCATGGGCGGCGAGACCTGCGGCGTCTCGGATTACTGCACCTGCGCCGCTTCCGAACGCGATCTCGCCGACTATCACTGGACCTATCTGAACAAGGACTATCATTCGGACGTGCTCAACCGGTGGAAATCCTCCGGCTGCTACAACCGTATCGTCGCCAAGCTGGGCTACCGCCTGGTTCTGGTGGATCTCTTCCATGACCAGAAATTTACGGCCGGCACCTCCGATGTCACCCTCCGTTTCTACAATACCGGCTACGCGGCGCCCATGAACCCGCGCGAGGCCATCCTGGTCTGGGAGACACCTTCCGGTTCCCGCGAGGAAACTGAGCTGGGCAGCGATCCGCGCACCTGGCAACCCGGTTTCCACACCGTCACGGCCACTTTCAACCATTCCACGGCGAAGGGGACCCTGTATCTGAAACTGTCCGACCCGCTTCTTGCGGACCGTCCCGAATACAGCATCGCCTTCGCGAACGAAGGCGTGTTCGACACCGCGACCGGACTGAACAGACTGTTTGAAATCAAATAATTACCACATAATGAAAAAGATCGCCATTCTTTTGGCCGCAGCCCTGGTTTTCACCCTTGCCTGCGACAAGACGAACAAAGACAACAACAAACAGAAAGAGAACGAGGAGCAGGCCGGCCCCATCACCATCGACGGCAACTTTGACGACTGGGCATCCCTGCAGGGAGCCTATTCCGCCAAGAACAGCGCCGATTCCCAGTGGGAAGCCATCCGGGAAATCCGCGTTTACGCCTCCGGCGACTATATCTACTACTATGTCCGCGTCGACAAGGAATACATGAAGGAGTATTTCGAAGCAAACGACGTCCTTCCCGCCCGCGTGAACCTCAACACGGACGGCGAATTCGCCTCCGGCTATCAGAATTACTTCACCCAGGGCTACGACTTCATGATCGAGTTCTCCCTCGGCAACGGTGCCGGCGGCTGGGGAACGGCCGACAACAGCACGCTGCACCTGCGTGAGGGCGATGACTGGACCTCACTCCTGGGAGCGAACAGCGGCCTCACCTTCGGTGCGGGTAACGGTAACGAATTCGAGCTCTTCCTGGATCGTTCCATCTTCAACAGCGCGGTGGAAAAGAGCGATAACCCGATGCCTATGGGCGATAACTTCCAGACCAGCATGCGCTTCTATGAGACCACTTCCAGCGGAAAATGGGAAGAGCTTTCCAACATTCCCAACTCCGACGGAGGCTACGGCCCCCTGCTGGACATCACTTTCGCGAAATAAATGAGAAGGCCGACAGCCATATTCCTGCTGCTGGCGGTCCTTGCGGGTTGCCGGGGAAACGCGAACGTCGCGGATTTCTGGAACACCCACAGCATCGACTACAGCGACATCGACGCCGCCCAGGACCAGTTTGCCCAGTATGCGGAACAGGCCGTGTCTGCCGATGAGGCCGACGCGCTGGCTTCCATGGACGTTCTCTTTGACAGACTGAAGGAGGATGAAGTCGCCTACTATGTCTATACCGACTGGATGGACGGCGCTTTCTACACTCCCCTCTCCCCCTGCCGCGACGCCGCCCTCTATGGCAAGGCCGTGGACCGGATCGTTTCCGACGGCGTCCTGTCCGAGGGAGAATATGCCCGCTTCCTCCAGAATCGCAAGTGGATCAATTACAACCGGGAAGGCGATACCGCCACCGTTCCCGGCGTCGATCTGGACGGAAGACGCACGCTGGTGCTGCTGCTGGACCCTGGCTGTCCCTCCTGCCACCAGGCGCTCACCGTTCTGTCCGAGAATCCCGAATGGGCCGATGTCCGCCGCGTGGCCGTCATCTGCGCGCCCGGACAGGATCCCGATGTCCCCGGATGGGATTATTACTTCCCCGAGGACGCCACGGACGTCTTCGACCCGAGCCTGACGCCCATGTATTTTGTGATTTCCGCCGACGGCCTGGTGGAATCGACCTATCAACCGGCATTATAAAACATTGAAATGAAGACAACCAAACTCGCCATCCTGACCATTGCCCTGGCAGCACTTGCCCAACCTTTCTGCGTTTCCTGCGACAAGACACCCAAGGATCCGCAGGAAAAACCGGAAACGAAACCCGAACCGGAACCCGAACCGAAAGGCCCCCAGCCCGGTACCTATACCTTCACGGTTTCGCCTCTGAAGGGAAAATGGGAAGTGGGCGACAAGATCTATGTCCATGGTTCCTATGGTCCCGCCGCCCAGATGGTCACTCTTTCGGCATCGGATATCTCTGCCGACGGACGTACGGCCAGCGCCAAACTGGACGGCGTCACGGAGTACACTTACAAGCCTGACTACCTGTACGCAGCCTGGCCCGGAGAAGCCGTCATCCAGGAGGATGGATTGACAGAAAGTTCCACCGGTTTCTCCCGCTCGGACATTCTCCTGTCGGTGGCCTATCTGAACGGTACGGACTTTTCCTTCGTGGATGCCTCGTCCGCCCTTGCCTTCACGGTGTCGGGATACTCTCACTTCGCGCTCGCGGGCAACCAGCGTCCCGGACTCCGCTACACCGAGTACATCGTGGACTATTCCTCCATCAACGAGTCTTTCTACAACCGCAAGAGCGACGGCTATCCTTTCCTGGAAGGAACGGTCACGGACGGTTCCGTCCTTCTCTGGTTCCCCGGAACGATTTCCCTGAAAGAGGGCCTGACGCTCTATCTAGGAGATGAGAAAGGCTATACGGAGGCCTATGCCGTTTCGGATGACATCAACCTGACGGTCGGCAAAATCAAGGATCTGGGCGACATCACCTCTGCCCTGGTACCTTACGATGGCCCCGCGCCCAAAATGCCCATCATGGGCGCCAAAACCAAGTATACGGTCACGTTCAACGAGCTTTCCGGTCTCTGCCTCAGTGAAAACGAGGATTTCCTGTGGACCGTGGGCGACGACGGTGAACTGGCCAAGCTCTCCTTCGACGGCAAGATCAGCGACAAGCTCAGCATCGGCTGCGACGCGGAGGCCGTGACCCGGGATCCCGTGACGGGAGACCTGCTCATCGGCATGGAACCCAACGGCGTCGGCCGCATGGCCGCTCCCGGATTCAAAAATGTGCAGACGGTCCTGACGATCAAAGAGGCCAAAAGCTACGGGAATGCCGGCCTGGAAGGCCTTACCTATTACAAGAATGGACTGGTGTATGCCGGCACGCAGACCGGTTCCGACCTGTTCTGCTGCAATCTCGAGACCGGCGAGGTTGTGTGGCAAAAACGCCTCCGCGACATCTTCCCCGCCATCACGGAAATCGCCGACCTCTGCTACGATCCGCTCACGGACTGGCTCTGGATCATCGACTCCGAGTCGCGGAAATTCTTCGCGCTCACCGGCGATGCGGAAACCCTGCTGGGCTCCTACTCCGTCCGCGGCATCGAGAATCCCGAATCCGTGTGCATCGACCACAAGCACAGCTGCATCTGGGTGGGTGACGACTATGGTTCCACTTCGTATCTTTATCGCTTCGAATTCACCGGACTGGACGACGCCATTATCCAAAACGAAACCAATTGAAACGATTTTATTACGAAAATGAAACGAATTCATTTTAAATGAAATCTAGATTTATTTATATTTGCGGTAATCACTATTTAGTACACTATGAAAGTCCGTTTTTTATCTCTGTTCATTCTCATTCCGCTGATGTTCTGCTGCACCAAGCCGGAGAATAACAATGAAGACAACAAAGAAGGGCAGGAGCAGGAAAAGCCTCAGCCCACAGATCCGACCCCTACCGAAGAAGATGAGCTGGATCCCCAGGTAAAAGACGGGGAAACCATCCTGGTCACAAACGAAATCGTAGAGAAGTTCCTGACCGAAGTTTCTTATCCTGAGCGCGATTACAAAGAAACCCATATCCTGGACGAGGCCTACGGTCCGACGGCCCCCGGCAAATATGACAAGCCTCAGAAGTACACGATCCGTTGGGAATCCACTTCCACCGCCGACGATGTCACCGCCCGCCTGTGGGAGGATGACGGTTGGAGCCGGGATTACACCTCTGTGTCGGATAATTATCTGACAATCACCAACTTACGCCCGAACGCCAACTATCACTTCGAAGTGAAGTCCGGCAGCAAGACCCTGACCTCCGGCTCGTTCAAGACCATCGGCCATGTCCATCAGGTCTTCTTCTCCTCCGGTGTCCGCAACGCCCGTGACCTGGGTGGCTGGAAGACCAAGGACGGCAAGACGGTCAAATACCGCATGATCTACCGCGGCGGCCGTATGGAGAACAGCAAACTGACGAAAACCGGCAAGAAGGATATCCTGGCGGAAGGAATCCGCGCGCAGCTGGATCTTCGCGGACACACCACGAGCGGTTCCCAGGAGTATCTGGACAACAGTCCCCTGGACGGCTATCCGAATGCCGATTCCAAATACACCTTCCTGGCTCCCTGCGTCGAGGAAGGTTACACGACCCTGCTGAAAGATGACCAGGAAAAAGCAAAGCAGTGTTTCCAGTTCATTGCGAAGTGCGTCCGTGAAGGCGAGCCGGTTTACTTCCACTGCTCCCTGGGCCGCGACCGTACCGGTACCGTCGCCATGATGATCCTGGGTGTCCTGGGCGTTAACGAAGGCGATATCTCCAAGGAATACGAACTGACCCAGTTCGCTCCGCACGGCTGGGCGACCTCCGACAAGGAGACGACCAAGATGACCCGCAAGGCGGACTACAGGGGCGCCGCGAACTACATCTGGGAGAACTTCGCCAAGAAAGCCGACGGCACCTATGACGAATTCTCCGTGGGCATGGAGAAATACCTGATCGCCATCGGCATCACCAAGGAGGAAATCGACGAATTCCGCAGCCTGATGCTGGAATAACAAAACCCGTAAGCAAATAACTAAAACTCAATAAGCATGAAATCTATTGTCAAGTATCTGACCATCGCGGCGCTCGCCTCTCTGACCCTCGCCTCCTGCGAGAAAGAGAAGGAAAACGAGTTCCTGAACCCCAAGGGCACTCCGGTGCAGTTCACCCTTACCGGCGACAAGACCTTCGACGGTTCCAAGGCCAACATCAAAGTGACGTCCGACGTCCCGGTTCCGGCCGACGTCGCCGTCACCCTCTCCCTGGACGCGGCTGAATCCACGGTCAAGGCCGCCAATGTCACGTTCCCGAACCTGATCATCAGCGCCGGTCAGACCGAAGCCTCCGGCAAGATCGAACTGGATCCCGCCGGCCTCGAGGCCGACAAGACCTTCAAAGTCGTGGTCAAGGGCGCCGTGTCCGGCGTAGAGCTCGGCCAGAAGGTATCCCTCAAGTATACGACCGATCCGGCTCCGATTCCCGACGTTCCGGTCCTCGCCATCGACGGTATCTTCACCGAGTGGGATGCCGAAGAGGATATCCTGGGCGAAGGCGCCATGTTTGCCATGAAGAAGATCTTTACGGAAGACAAGCTGTACTTCTATCTGGAGCTTGACAAGGGTTCCCTGCTCCCTGGCGAGCTGGCCTTTGCGCACAAGATCCATATGTGCTTCGACAACGGCGACTTCGCCGGCTCCCTGGGCGGCAACGAGCTCCTGTGGAAAGGTGCCCGTTACGACGAGGACGTGGACATCTGGCTCATGCAGAACGGCGCTCCGGACATGATCACCTGGGGTCTGGACGGCTTTGAGCACAAGGAAGGCGCGGACGGCGACATGCTGAAGTTCGAATTCTGCTTCCCTCGCTCCGCCAAAGCCATCTTCCAGGGTGACTGCCTGCGCTTCGGCGCCTACATCGACGGTAAGTACTGCGATACTTCCAGCGGTTCCGAGGTCTGGGGCGGCAGCGACGATTCCATCGGCAGCGCTCCGAAGGCCGAACTGGACATGGTTCTCTACGGCGAGCCTCACGTGGGCGGCATCCAGATCGACGGCGACATGTCCGACTGGATCGGTGTCGAAACCGGCGTTGCCAGCGAAGGCGGTCCCGTGCTGAACTTCAAGGCCACCTACGACGAGGAGTATGTCTATCTCTACAACAAGAGAACCTGGCATGACGGCCTCTGGGGCAGCGGTTACTATTACTTCTACTTCGACACGGACAACAATCCGGAGACCGGTGAGATGGATGCCAATGGCAACTCCGCCCCTGGTGTCGAGTGCTGGATGTACCTGTACGTGTTCGGCGGCAGCTCTGCCGAGCCTGCCTTCAACGCGAATCCGGAAGGCGACGGTGTCCCCGCGGAAAGCCTTGCAAACATCATCTGCAACGGAACGGTCGATGCGGAGCACACGCTCATCGAGACCGAGGTCCGGATCCCCCGCAGCAATGTGGGCATCCAGAAAGGACAGACCGTCAAGCTTTATAGCTGGGGTAACAAGAGCGGCAGCAACCTGAAGGGCGAAGCCGTCACCCTCGTCATCGAGAACTAACAATCACTTTCCGACCAATAGCGACGAAGCCGGCTCGCACTGAGAGCCGGCTTCGTCATAAAAAACCGATATGAAAAGAACCTTACTGCTCATCCTGGCCGCCGCGACCCTGGTCGTAGCCTGTAAAAAGAAAGAGAACAAACTGCAATATTACGCCACGCCCAATCCCTATGAGATTGTCGATGTGGCGATGCCGCCCGTGGACAACGAGGTGAAGAACGTCATCATCATGATCGGCGACGGCATGGGCCTGGAGCAGGTCAGCTGCGCCTGGGTGGTGAACCACGGCAAGCTGAACTTCGACAGTTTCCCGTATGTGGGCCTGTCCCGCACCTGGTGCACCGATCGGCTTATCACGGACTCCGGCGCGGGCGGAACCGCCCTGGCGGCCGGCCGGAAGACGGCCGAAAGCCATGTGGGCACTGCCGCTGACAACTCCGACCTTGCATCCGTGCTGGTGAAAGCGCAGCAGCTGGGCAAAAAGACCGGCGTGGCCGTCACCTGCCATCTCGCGGACGCTACGCCCTGCGATTTCTGCTGCCACAATGAGTATCGTTACAACCAGGACGACCTCATCGCCGACTATGTCGATTGCGGCGTGGACTACATCTCCGGCGGCGGTCTGGACTGGTTCACCGTGAACCGGAAGGACGGCCGCGACATCACGAAGGAAATGGCCGCGGCGGGCTATACCGTCGCCCTTACCGAGGATGAACTGATGAAGGCGGAACTCCCCGTCATCGGCATTCTCGCTCCGGACAATCTTCCGGTGGCGATGGAGCGCGGCGACCTGTATCGGCACACCGTGGCCCGCGGGCTGGACATCCTGTCCCGGGAGAGCGGTGACAACGGCTTCGTGATGATGCTGGAAGGCTCCTGCATCGACGACTGGCTGCACGGAAACGACATCGGCAAGGCCATGGAGGAACTCCTGGACTTCGACCGCACCATCGGCGACGTGCTGAAATGGGCGGCGGCCGACGGGCACACCCTCGTGGTGGTCACCGCCGACCACGCCACCGGTTGCCTCACCCTGCAAGACGGAGACCTGGAGAAGGGCGAAATCGGCGTATTTTTTGCAAGTGAGAGCCACAATGGCATCGCCGTTCCGGTCTATGCCTGGGGTCCCGGATCCGACGCGTTCACGGGAATCAGGGAGAATGATGAGTGGGGACGGATCATCGATAGTTTTGTTAAATAGCTATGACACAGAAAAAACACAACTGGCTGTTATATGCCATCATCACGATGGTTACGTGGGGCGTGTGGGGCGCTTTCAGCGACCAGACCACGCTGCCCAAGACGATGGTTTACGTAATTTGGGCGCTGAGCATGATTCCGTGCGCCATCGCGGCCCTCGCCAACATCAAGTTCAAGCTGGACGTCCGGACGAAACCGGCGCTGCTGAGCCTGGCCGTGGGCCTGCTGGGCGCCGGCGGACAGCTCGTGCTGTTCCTCGCCCTTGACTATGCTCCCGCGTATCTGGTCATGCCGATGATTTCCGTCGCGCCGATCGTGACGGTGCTCCTGTCGGCCACCGTCCTCAAGGAGAAAGTGTCCAGACTCGGCGTGCTGGGCATCGCCCTCGCCTTCGTGGCGCTGGTCTGCTTCGCCCTGCCCGACAGCAAGGACGGCGCGGCCACGAGCCGGATTTGGATCCTCTTCGCCTCCATCGTGTTCATCTGCTGGGGTGTCCAGGCTTTCGTGATGAAGCTCGCGAACAACAATACCCCCGACGCGGAGAGCGTGTTCGTCTACATGGCCATCGCGGCCGTGCTGCTCATTCCCGTGGCGCTGCTCATGGGCAAGGGCCAGAACAACGTCCTCGCCGACGGCTGGGGCGAAGCCGCCAAGGTGTTCGGCGTACAGATCCTCAACGCCATCGGCGCCTTCACGCTCGTGTATGCGAATCGCTACGGAAAGGCGATGGTCATCGCCCCGCTGGCCGACGCCTGCGCTCCGGTGATCATGTGCGTCATCTCCCTCATCCTGTATGCGGCCGTCCCTACCGTGCCTCAGATCATCGGTATCGTGGCCGCCATCAGCTGCGTCCTTATTTTCAGCCGGGAGTAAGATGATGAAGAGATTATTCCTCCTGATGGCCCTGATCCTGGGCTCCTGCGCCTGTGAAGAGAAACCGACGCCGACTCCGACTCCGATTCCGGAACCCGAACCCGAGCCGACTCCGGTTGAAGAGGCCGTCCGTGTCCCCTTCCAGGCGGAAATCACCCACGTGCAGCCCATGACGGGCATTGTGCTTTGGAATACAAGCGGCTCCGTAAAGAAGGATTACGTGCAGCTGGAGTATTCCTACATGCTGTACAACGATGTCTGCAAGGAGAAGGATGTGTTCGACTGGACGCCCATGGACAAGTTGCTGGAGCAAGTGGCCGCCCGCGGGCATCAGGCCGTGGTACGCTTCCGCTATACCTATCCGGGTTACGCCAGCGCCGTGCCGGACTATATCAAGAAAATGGACGGCTATGAAGCCATTTGGGCCAAGGCCGACGGCCGGTCCAGAGAGGACACGGAGTATCCCGACTGGCGCTGCGAGGAACTGCGGCGCTTCCACCTGGAATTCCACCGCCGTTTCGCCGAGCGGTATGACAAGGATCCCCGCCTCGCCTTCGTGGAAACCGGATTTGGCCATTGGGCCGAGTACCATGTCTATGACGGCAAGTATATCGACGGTCAGACCTTCCCTTCCAAGGAGTTCCAGGCAGAGTTCCTGCCCAAGATGGACGAGTGGTTCAAGGAAACGCCCTGGCTCATCTCCATCGACGCATCCGACAGCAAATACGCGCCCTTCCGCAAACAGAAAGAACTGCTGGACCTGAACTTTGGTAACTTCGACGACTCTTTCATGTGCGAGGACTGGGACGGTTACAACTGGTCGTGCTGGACATTCTTCGGCAAAGAGCGTTACAAGAAAGCGCCCGCCGGCGGCGAATTCAGCTACTATTCCAGTTATGACCAGAAGCACGTCCTGGACAAGGAGGGCATGTACGGCCGCGTGTTCGAGGATGTCGTGGCCAAGGTCCATATGACCTTCATCATCGGAAACGACCAGCCCGGCAAGCAGAAACCGGAGCGTATCACCGAGGCCGCCATGTCGATGGGCTACCGCTTCGAAGTCCGCGACTTCAAGGTCCTGGAAGGCAAGAGCGCCGAGGTGCTCATCGCCAACGTGGGCGTCGCCCCCATCTACAGGGACGCTTTCGTCGAGGTGGAGGGTGTCCGCGGAGACCTGAATCTCCGGACCCTGATGCCCGGAGACGAGGCCTGGGTCACCATTGCCTGCGAAGCCAAGACTTCCTCCCGTCCGGCCATTGCCTGCGACCATCTCGTCGAGGGACAAGAGATTCAGTATCAGGCAGATATCAAGGAATAGCATGAAGAAAAGCATCCTCTTTTTCCTCTGCCTGGCGCTGCTGCCGATTCCCGCCCGCGCGGGAAAAGTGGTGAAAGACACGCTCTACAGCGCGATTTTGGGCGCTCCGGTCCGGTGCAACGTGTATCTGCCCGACGGTTTTGACGAGTCAGACAAGCAGTATCCTGTCGTATACCTGCTGCATGGTCTGAGCGACGACTGCGATTCGTGGCCCCGGAAGGGCGCGATGCAGCTCGTCGCGGACGAACTGATCGGCACCGGCGAGGCCTGCGAGATGGTCATCATCATGCCCAATGCCGGCGGCGCGGACACCCGCCACATCTGGAACGGGTATTTCAACATGCCCGGCTGGAACTATGAGGATTTCTTTTTCCAGGAGTTCATGCCTGCCATGGAGGCGAAATACCGGATCATCGGCGACAAAGGACACCGGGCCGTCATGGGCCTGTCGATGGGCGGCGGTGGCAGCACGGTCTATTGCCAGCGCCACCCCGACCTCTTCTCCAGCTGCTACGCCATGAGCGCCTGGCTGGACAATGCGAACGACGAGGTCTGGCCGCTGGATTCGCCCAAGGACTGCCTGTACTACGTCGCCAATTCCGTCTATGACCATTCGGCCCTCGCGTTCATCGACAAGGCCGATGAGGACACGCTGGAGCGCCTCCGGAGCATCGCCTGGTTCATCGACTGCGGCGACGACGACTTCCTGTTCGACCTGAGCATCGCCTTCTATCAGAAGATGCGCGACCGCGGCGTCAAGAGCGAACTCCGCGTCCGCAACGGCGTCCACAACTGGGAGTATTGGCACCTGGCCCTGCGCCAGGCCCTCCCCTTCGCCACGCGCAATTTCACGAAATAACCGACTATGAAAAAGACCTTTTCCTATCTCCTGACGGCACTCGCTGTAGCGGGTGTCTTGACATGGGCCTGCAACAAGCCTGAACCCGAACCGGAGCCCGACCCTGTCGAGGAACCTGAACCGGAACCAGAACCTGAGCCGGAACCCGAACCGGATCCGAAACCCGTCGACCTGGTCGATTTCAAACTCTCCGTTCCCGTGACGGACAACTGGGTGTTCACGGACAAGCCCAACATCGTCATCCACGTGGAAAATCCCAATCCGGTGCCGGTGGTGGCGGAATCCAAGGTACGGTTCTCTACGGACAAGGGCAAGACATTGACGACCATTGAGAAGTCCGTGGAGGTTCCGGCGAACGATGCCATCGACATCGCCTTTGCCACCGAGGAAAACATGGAACCCGGCTTTTACAAGGCGGCGTGCTTCGTGAACAAGAAGTCGGCGAAGAACTTCGTCTTCGGCATCAATCCCACGGAAATCGTGTCCGCTCCGGACAAACAGGACGATTTCGACCAGTTCTGGGATGACGCCAAGACGCAGCTGGCCGGTATCGAGCTGAAGGAGAACCTCATCGAGGTCCCCAAGAAGAGCAATGCCAAAAGCAAGGTTTATTTCGTTGAATTCCAATCCGTTCCCGACGGTTTGGAAGGAGAGCCCGTCGT
>JAEEGJ010010587.1_pt1 | contig 23924 bp, 19 predicted proteins | sample 8958761 | NCBI WGS metagenome assembly JAEEGJ01 (sample SAMN16246546, study PRJNA631951) | gut metagenome | biome: gut microbiome; feature: rumen; material: RS-attached | host: Bos | place: Iran: Karaj | collected 2018-10 | reverse complement strand
ATCTGGGTTAAGAGTCTTGCTTGGCTCGTGACCTGTAAGAGCCTTTACCTTATCCTGAACTGCTGGGATTCTTGTAGAACCACCAACAAGAAGTACCTTTGAAAGCTCTGATGCATTTAAGCCTGCATCCTTAAGAGCCTGATTTACAGGACCTGCTGTAGCTTCAACAAGGTCGTGTGTCAACTCGTCAAACTTAGCACGTGTAAGGTTCATATCGAAGTGCTTTGGACCTTCTGCTGTTGCTGTGATGAATGGAAGATTGATATTTGTAGTTGTTGCTGAAGAAAGCTCCTTCTTAGCCTTCTCTGCTGCTTCCTTAAGTCTCTGAAGAGCCATCTTGTCTGTAGAAAGATCAACACCTTCAGCTGCCTTAAACTCAGAAAGCATCCAATCTGTAATCTTCTGATCGAAATCATCACCACCAAGTCTGTTGTTACCAGCTGTAGCAAGAACCTCGATTACGCCATCACCGATTTCAATGATAGAAACATCAAATGTACCACCACCTAAATCGTATACCATAATCTTTTGCTCGTTCTCGTTATCAAGACCATAAGCAAGAGCTGCTGCTGTTGGCTCATTGATGATACGCTTTACATCAAGACCTGCAATTTTACCAGCGTCCTTTGTAGCCTGACGCTGAGCATCGTTGAAGTATGCAGGAACAGTGATAACTGCCTCTGAAACTGACTCGCCAAGATAGTTCTCAGCGTCGCTCTTAAGCTTCTGAAGAATCATAGCTGAAATCTGCTGTGGAGAGTACTTCTTGTCATCGATGATACGACCGTTGTCAGTACCCATATCTCTCTTGATAGATGCGATTGTCTTTTCAGCATTAGTAACTGCCTGACGCTTTGCTGGCTCACCAACAAGACGCTCACCAGTCTTAGTAAAAGCTACGATAGATGGAGTTGTTCTAGCTCCCTCTGTGTTTGCGATAACAGTTGGCTTACCACCTTCCATTACAGCAACGCAACTGTTTGTTGTTCCTAAATCGATACCAATAATCTTTCCCATAATGTATTTCCTCCTAATTTATCCTTTCTGATCTGATTTATATCGTCGCTTCGCTCCTGACACTAACAAGTCTTCGCAAGCTCAAATTTTAGTGCCATCTTAGTTTGCAACCTTAACCATTGAATGGCGAATCACTGTGTCATTAAACATATAGCCTTTTTGGAACTCTTCGACTATGACATTTTCTCCTACTTCATCATCTTCAACGTGCATAACAGCGTTGTGATAATCTGGGTTGAATTCCTGGCCTACAGCCTCGATAGGCTTAACTCCTGCCTCGTCAAGTGTTGTAAGCAATTGCTTGTATATCATGAGCATTCCATCAGAAAATGGATCTGCTCCCTCCTCAACTGTAGCAAGCCCTCTCTCGAAGTTGTCTACCACAGGAAGAATCTTTTCAACGATGCTCTTGGCACCAGTTGCGAACATCTGCGCCTTTTCAAGCTCAGTACGACGTCTGAAGTTTTCAAACTCAGCCATCTGACGAGTAACTCTATCTGTGAGCTGCTCAATCTGCTCGTCCTTTTTATCCTTTTTCTTTTCTTTTTTCTTTATAGGCTTTCTGAAATCCTTTGCTTCTTGGCCTTCTTCTGTTTTGTCTTCTGGACTCTCTATTGTTTTGCTAGCTGATTGCCCGTATGTTCCTTCTGACATTGCTTCAGCTTTTCCAACGGCTTCCTTAACTGCCTCTTCCATAGAGAATTCTTCCATTTTTTCTTTATTCTCTGCCACTAGTTTTCTCCTTAATTATGAATCTTTGCCTTCTTTTTTAAGTATCTTATCAAGTTGCCCCTTAAGGCTTTTTATATTATCAACAACTTTTTCGTAATCCATTCGTTTTGGACCAACGATACCGATGGTACCTTTGACTCCATCCCCAAGCTCATAGGTTGCTGTAACAATCGAGCAATCCTTCATGGTAGATATTGGTGTTTCTTCACCGATGTATACCTGAATGCCTGTGTTTTCATCATCAATATTGGAATCCGAAAGCAGCTCCATCAATGATTGTTTTTCCTCGAAGGTATCTAATAGCTCTGACGCCTTTTTGGAATCTGAAAGCTCAGGATATTTGAAGATGTTGGTTGCACCAGATGTGTAAACCTGTAAATCTTCGTCCTCTGTGATTGTCTCTGCTACAGTGTCAAGCACCTGGGCGATAATCTCGTCATGGATACCTGCCTGATCCTTTAGACGACTGATTAATGCAAGATTAATCTGGTCAACTGTAAGACCGTTTAGGTTGGTATTCAAAAGCATGTTGAGTTTAAGCAATGTCTCATTATCAAGTGGCTTTTCAACGTTGATGATTTTGTTTTTGACAATGTTGCCATCCATAACAACAACTGAAAGCACTTGATGCTCGTCGACAGCCGAAAGCTGAACGAACTTTAATCTATTTGAAACAACCGATGGAGCAGAAATCATAGTGGCATATTGTGTGTTGGTTGCAAGAACCTTTGCCACGTTCTTGAGAAGACTTTCCATCTTCTCTGTTTTTTCTATCATCCACTCCTGCATATCGGAAACTTCTTTGTCCTTGGTGGCTATAAGATTGTTTACATAGAATCTATAGCCCTTGTCTGAAGGGATGCGCCCTGCAGATGTATGAGGTTGAACGATGTAGCCCAAATCCTCTAAGTCTGACATCTCATTTCGAATGGTGGCAGAACTTAAATTTAAATCTGTATATTTAGAAATTGTACGAGAACCAACAGGTTCGCCAGTTTCTAGATAGTTTTTAATAATTGCATTTAAAATTTTAACTTTTCTTTCATCAAGTTCGATGTCTGCCATACATTCACCTCACTTCCGACTTTGTTGTTAGCACTCAACCAAAAAGAGTGCTAATCATTTTCTGAAGTTAATTTACACCTACCACATTCATTTGTCAACCGGCTTTAGAATTATTTAAGATTTTATTTATTCATTGTTAATCATCTTTAAATTTATCCGCAGCTTTGGTAATATATGAACAGAATTTTTTTGAGGTGAAAAAGATTAATGGATCAAAGTAAAATAAGAAACTTTTGCATAGTAGCACACATCGACCACGGCAAGTCTACTCTTGCTGACCGCATCATTCAAATGACTGGCACACTTACTGACCGCGAGATGCAGGCTCAGGTGTTAGACAATATGGATCTTGAGCGCGAACGCGGCATTACAATCAAATCCCAAGCCGTTCGTATCATATACAAAGCAGACGATGGACAGGAGTACATTTTCAACCTTATTGATACTCCCGGTCACGTGGATTTCAACTACGAGGTTTCCCGCTCCCTCGCAGCCTGCGATGGCGCAATCCTCGTTGTAGATGCAGCTCAGGGTATCGAGGCTCAGACTCTCGCCAATGTTTATCTGGCTTTAGACCACGACCTTGATGTTATCCCTGTAATCAACAAAATTGATTTACCTTCGGCAGATCCAGAGCGTGTCATCGAAGAAATCGAAGATGTTATCGGTTTAGAAGCTCAAGAGGCTCCTCAGATTTCTGCCAAGACAGGTCTTAATATTCACGATGTTCTAGAAGCGATTGTTAATCAGCTTCCAGCTCCAAAGGGCGACCCAAGCGCTCCTCTTCAAGCACTTATATTTGACTCTTTATACGACCCATACAAAGGCGTTATCGTATTTTGTCGAGTTAAAGAAGGAACACTCAAGGTAGGTGACAGCGTCAAGATGATGGCCACAGGCGCCCAGTTTGATGTTGTAGAAGTTGGTTACTTCGGTGCAGGTCAATTCATCCCTTGCGATGAGCTTCCAGCAGGTATGGTTGGTTACATGACAGCTTCTATCAAAAATGTTCGTGACACTCGCGTTGGTGATACCATCACACATACCAACGCTCCAGCTGCCGAGCCACTTCCAGGTTATAAAAAAGTCAACCCAATGGTTTACTGCGGAATGTATCCTGCTGACGGTGCTAAATATCCTGATTTAAGAGATGCACTTGAAAAGCTCCAGCTCAACGACGCCGCTTTACAATTCGAGCCAGAGACCTCAGTCGCTCTCGGATTTGGTTTCCGCTGCGGATTCCTTGGACTTCTCCATCTAGAGATTATTCAGGAACGCCTTGAGCGCGAATACAACCTTGATTTGGTTACTACAGCCCCTGGCGTAGTTTATCGAGTATATAAAACCGACGGCACCATGATTGAGCTTACTAACCCTAGCAATCTTCCTGACCCTAGCGAGATTGATTACATGGAAGAACCAATCGTCGAAGCCGAGATTATGGTTACTAGCGACTACATCGGTGCAATCATGGATTTGTGCCAAGAGCGTCGCGGTCAGTATATCAGCATGGAATACATCGAGGAAACTCGAGCACTTATCAGATACACTCTTCCGCTCAACGAAATTATCTACGATTTCTTTGATGCGTTAAAGAGTCGTTCAAGAGGTTACGCTTCCTTTGATTATGAGATGAAGGGATATATGAAGTCTGACCTTGTCAAGCTTGATATCCTTATTAATAAAGAAGAAGTTGATGCACTTTCATTCATCGTCTTCTCTGGCACTGCCTACGAGCGCGGTCGCAAGATGTGCGAAAAGCTCAAAGAAGAAATACCACGTCACCTTTTCGAGATTCCAATTCAGGCTGCTGTGGGTTCAAAGGTTATCGCTAGAGAAACCGTCAAGGCCATGCGCAAGGACGTACTTGCCAAATGCTACGGCGGCGATATCACACGAAAGAAAAAGCTTCTTGAAAAGCAAAAAGAAGGTAAAAAACGAATGCGTCAGATTGGCAATGTAGAAATTCCTCAAGCTGCCTTCATGAGCGTTCTCAAATTGGACGAGGATTAAAATGACACCATTAGAACTGTATATTCATATACCATTCTGTGTTAAAAAATGTTTATATTGCGATTTCCTATCTGGGGTTTTCGATGAAAAGATGCAGCGGCGTTACGTCGCTGCTTTGTGCACTGAGATAAAATATATGGCTTCAAAGCACGCTGATGCCTCAGTAACCACTATTTATGTTGGCGGCGGTACACCATCATGGCTATCAGAGGATTTGATGGATGCCATTATGACCACTATAAAACAATCCTTTAAGGTAGACCCTTTAGCAGAGATTTCCGTCGAGTGCAATCCCGGTACTCTCTCATCAGAAAAGCTGAATGTTTACCGAAGCATCGGTATCAACAGACTAAGCATCGGACTCCAATCAGCCAACGATGATGAGCTCAAGGAGTTAGGCCGAATCCATGACTACAATCGATTCTTGCACACCTTTGATTTAGTTCGCAAGGCTGGCTTTGACAATGTAAACGTAGATGTTATGACTGGACTTCCACATCAAACTATCCAAAAGCTAGAAAAAACACTTGGAGCTGTTACGATGCTTCGCCCAGAACACATATCAGCATACTCTCTCATCATCGAAAAAGGCACTCCTTTCTATGAGAAATACAAGTTTGATGCAGTAAAACAACAAGCGGGTATGCCTACCGAGGATTTACCTACCGATGAGGAAGCCTACAAGCTCTACAAGTTTACTATGCAGTATCTAGAAAATAAGGGATACAAACGCTATGAAATTTCCAACTATGCAAAAAACGGCAAGGTATGCCGCCACAATATAGGCTATTGGGACAGAGTTCCATATCTTGGCCTTGGGCTTGGAGCTGCCTCTTTATTTGACAATGTTCGAAGCAGCAATATTCGAGACATATACCAATATGTAGAAACATCAGAAGCCATTGCTGATGGCAAAGCAATTCAAACCGAATTCTCCTCTCTGTATTATGCTTCTGAAGAAAAATTATCTAAAAAGGATGCTATGGAAGAATTCATGTTCCTAGGTCTTCGCAAGGTAGATGGTGTAGCCCGCTCAGATTTCCAAAATATGTTTGGAATTGATATCGACGCTATATACGGACCTATCATCACAGCACTTCGAAATCAAGGCTTTATGGACGCCAAGGAGGGGCGCCTATTCTTGACCGACATAGGCATTGATGTGAGTAACCAAGTACTGGCTAAGTTTTTGTTAGATTAGGAATTTTGATTTGTATTAAAAAAGCTCCAAGGTTGACGGGACCTTGGAGCTTTATCGTTATAATTAATTAAGCGAGCTTGTTAACAAGCTTTGTAAGACGAGAAACCTTGCGGCTAACAGTGTTGTCATGATAAACACCCTTAGAACCTGCAGTCTCGATAACCTTGATAGCAGCCTTGAGCTCTGACTCAGCAAGTGCCTTGTCGCCAGCTTCAACAGCAGCCTCAACACGCTTAACGTATGTCTTAACCTCTGATCTGATTGCTTTGTTGCGCTCAGTCTTAACAGCTGTTACTAAAACACGCTTCTTAGCAGACTTAATATTTGCCATGTGTTGCTACACCTCCAATTTTTAAAAAAATATATTATTAAAAACATTTGCGCTGTAGCCGGACACGGACAGTTCAACGCATACTCAGATATAATAGAAAAAAATTTCGCAGTTGTCAATAGAAAATAACTATTTTCTTGGACAATCTAATGATTCCTCTCAACCTTAAGTCCATTCAATGCATCCACAACCTCTTCCTTCCAGAATTGGGACTCAGAATTCTTTTGAACGGCCTTGTACTCAGTCTTTTTGCTGATTCTCTCCATCTGCTTCATTGCAACATACTTTTGCAGATATTCAGCATGTTTTTCAGCCAAAATACAGCCATAAACCATATTCCCATTTTCATCTTCTCGCTGTCTGTGAACCTTACCAGCGAATCTACCAACAGAATATGTCTTTTCGCTTTTAGGATCATAATCAATAAGATTCAATAGAAATGCTTTTGTAAAATCCAAAGAATCCTCAGAAACCTTTGTAAAGCTAAATCCACAGTAGGACAAGTCTCTAACAATAACTTCTATTTTGTTATCACCCTGCTCAAGCTCCATTCGAGTGTCGATATCAATTCTTACACCACGACGTCTATTGAACTTTTCTCCTTCTGGAAGCAAAGCTACAATAACGTGAATCATTTTGCCGTTATCAAACTTGTATTTAATCAACTGAATGTGCTCCCATTTATATACACCTTCAGGATTGATTGCAATAAACTCCAATATAGAGGAATGCCCTGCAAAGGAAACGGCCTTCTCCTTACCTTCGAATTCTTGAACAATCAACTCAATCGGCAAAAAAGCATTGCTATATTTAGTAGCAAGCTCTGCTTCTTCCTCAGGAGTAAGCTCTGCATAGGTTACCTCAAACTCAAGCTTCTTGTCTTCGCCCATGGCGACGATTGAAAGATGATCTTCAGGCCTAACCTTTTTTATGTGTAGTTTTTTTTCAACTGTTGGTTTACTCTGCTTTTTTTTCATAATTTAACCCTAATTATTTAAACTCATTATTCCCTCAATACTTAATAATTGAAAATTAAGAACCCGCATATTTCATAATGATGAGTTCAACTGAAAGATTCTCATCTAGTCTACCTGTTTTAACCTGCTCTTCAAAATCTGCCGCGTCTACAAGCAGCTTAGAAATCTCATTCCCAGAAAAATTCTTGGCAAGCAGCATTGTACGCTTTACAGCAAAATCAGGAGAACCAATCTTTTTAGCAATAGATGGAATGCTTTCTCCAAAGCCTGATAATTCTTTGATAACCTTCATCTGCCTGAATTGTCGAACTATCATATAAAGAATTCGCATAGGCGGTTCTTTCGCCGAAAGCATATCTTGGTACAAATCCAATGTCTTTCGCAAATCCTTGGCAGAAATAGCATTTATCATATCAAATATCTTGGTCTCAACACGAGCAATACAAATAGCGTTAACATCCTCTAAGGTGATTTGACCTCTATCACCCACATAAGTAACCAGCTTTTCAAGCTCTCTTGCCATATTGTCCATGCTGTCGTGGGTCATTATAAGAAACTGGCTCCAAGCCTCACGCTTCATCTGCTTGCCAGACTCTTTAAGCATACCACCTACCCACTTTGCCAAGTCACTTTCATTTGGCATGTTTATCTCTATATCACGACCTGCGGATTTGGCTACCTTGTACAGCTTTCCACGCTTGTCTGCCGATGGCTCAACAAAAATAAATATGGTGAAATCTGGTATCGAAGAAAGATAGTCTCCAAGCTCCTCTGGCATCTTTTTGCCGAAGCCACTATTTTCTATTAGTATAACACGATGCTCGGCAAAAAAGGGCATAGTCTCAGCCTGATCTATCACCTGGTTGACATTGATGCCACTATCCTCGTATTTGGAGAAGTTCATATCGTCACCTTCATTGACAAGTGCTGAAAGCAGCTTGTTCTTATATTGAAGCTTTAGATAATCCTCCTCCCCATACAGAAGATAAATATTTTTAAATTGTCCTGTAGCTATATCTTCGTCTATTCGTTTCATAAGTAAAAGTATGACCTAACGGAACTATTATTTACGACCCTTTGTCTTAATTTCATTGATAATAAGCTCTACAAACTCATCGAATTTAACTGTTGTTGTGCCCTGCTCGCCGTGAAGTCTGTAAGAAACAGTGCCATCAGCCTCCTCGTTCTTACCAAGTACCGCAAGATAAGGAACCTTTTGAATCTGTGCCTCACGCATCTTGTAGCCCAGCTTTTCTGAACGAGTATCAAACTCAACTCGAACATCTGCATCTGCAAGAGCATCAACAAGCTTCTGCGCATATGCATTAAGCTCATCATCATCATTCTTTACAGGAAGAACCTTAACCTGTGTAGGTGCAAGCCATGTAGGAAGGTTACCCTTTGTCTCCTCAAGGATATATGCCATGAATCTATCAAGAGAACCAAGGATTGCTCTGTGGATTACAACTGGTGTCTGCTTATTGCTATCTGCATCTGTGTATGTAAGATCAAACTTAGCTGGCAAGCAGAAATCAAGCTGACATGTAGAAAGTGTAATCTCGTTACCAATAGCTGGCTTAACATTAACATCAAGCTTTGGACCATAGAAGGCTGCCTCACCAATTTCCTCTGTGAAATCAATGCCGATTTCTGTAAGAGTCTCGCGAAGAGCCTGCTCTGCAGTGTTCCACATCTCGTCGTCCTGATGGTACTTCTTGGTATCTGCAGGGTCACGAAGTGAAAGCACGCATCTGTAATCTGTAATACCGAAATCTTCGTATGTGCTAAAGATAAGGTCGCAAACGCTCTTAACCTCGTCTTTAATTTGCTCCATAGTACAGAAGATGTGGGAATCATTCTGACAGAAGTGACGTCCTCTCTCGATACCCTTAAGAGTTCCTGATGATTCGAAACGGAAATCGTGAGCGATTTCGGCTATACGAATTGGAAGCTCCTTGTAAGAGTGTGGACGATTTGCAAATATTCTCATATGGTGTGGGCAGTTCATTGGACGAAGAACGAAGTTCTCGCCTTCAACTTCCATTGCTGGGAACATGTTCTCTTTGTAGTGATCCCAGTGACCTGATGTCTGATAAAGCTGAACTGTACCAACGCAAGGTGTCATTACATGTAAGTAACCAAGCTTACGTTCTTTGTTACGGATGTAGTTTTCAAGCTCTGTCCAGATTGTGTAACCATTTGGAAGATACATTGGAAGACCACGACCGATTAAATCATCTGCCATGAAAAGCTGCATGTCCTTACCGATTTTACGATGGTCACGCTCCTTTGCCTCCTCTAAAAGAGCAAGGTGCTCATCAAGCTGCTCCTGAGTAGGGAAGCAAACTCCGTATACACGGTTGAGAACTTGGTTCTCTGCATCGCCCTTCCAGTACGCACCAGAGTGCTTAATAAGCTTGAAATAACGGCAAAGCTTAACATTATCAACGTGAGGTCCACGACATAAGTCTGTGAAATCTCCTTGGTCGTAGCATGAAATTGTCTGCTCTGACTCATCCATGTTATTTATAAGATCAATTTTATATGGGTCATCCTTGAACATCTCAAGTGCTTCTGCTTTGGAAATCTCTCTACGATAGATTTTGCAGCCAGACTTTGCTACCTTTTTCATTTCCTTTTCAATCTTAGTAATATCTTCGTCTGTAAGCATAACATCACCAAGATCCATATCGTAATAGAAGCCTTCTTCTACAACTGGACCAACCCAAAACTTTGCGTTTGGATAAAGGTGCTTAACAGCCTGTGCCATCATATGGGCACATGAGTGATTGAGAGTGTTTAATGACTCATCTTCTTTGAAATTAACCATGATTTTCTCCTTTTAACTATAAAATGACTGGGTATACTAAGGGTGCTATAAAAAATTTTAAAGAATAAAATATTAAAAAACACCCTTGGAAAAGCTATTTCTAGCAGTTCCTAAGGGTGCAAAATTCTAAATGAGACTCGCTCAAATTAATTAGCACGGTTCCACCTTAGTGTTTCACTCATTTTGTCTTTGACGGAACTACCCGGAGACGCTTCATAATATTAAGAGGGAGTTTTATCAACATCCATCTAGTATATTACTTCTACGCTCAGCTCGAGAATGGTGTTCGTATAAGCTTCCACTAGACGCTTCCAGCCTAGGCGTCCTCTCTCTTAGCTTCCACAAATACTACTGTTTCTGTCATCGCTTTTCGAGATAATCCTAACACAATTTTAGTGCTACGACAACAAAAATTTCGTCTTTAGACCAACCAAATCCTACCAAATATCGTGATCATCTGGGGCAGCTATGGAGGTCCATTTACCATCTTTGAAATATATAATAGCATCGTATTTTGTATATGCCATTCCATCTTATCCCCACAACAAAGGATTTAATGTAATTATCATCCATTCTGTAACTATATATCAGTCTATAAATAAATCTATTCCATCGTCATCAATACGTATTCTTCCTGAATCCATTGTGTAAAAAATCTTAGCACCTATATTTTCGATTCTTTCAACTGCCTCAGCCGCTGGATGTCCGTACCTATTTTTCTTGCTACAGCTAATTACTGCAACATCGGGTGATAACACCTTTAAAAAATCCTCATCAGAGCTGAATCTGCTCCCATGGTGACTAACCTTCAAAAAATTGACTTTTCCAACCTCTCCACCAGAGGCAATAACCTTTTCCTGTTCAGCACCTATATCCCCGCCAAAGAATCCCGAATAGTCAATTCTTGTATCTAGATTATAATCGTATTCCATTAGCAGTGATAATGATAAGGCGTTAATATCCTCGTCACTTGCCCCATCAAATGGATATACACACTTAAACGAAAGATGCTTTGTGTTAATAATATCACCTTGCTTCATATAGATAATATTTGTATTGTTTATAGCAGCCAAAGAAAGTAGCCTGTTCAATGTTTCATCCTCGGGGATTGCAGCAGATAAAACAATATTATTTATCGTATATCCGTTTTCCAAAAGATATAGTACGCCTGAAACGTGATCCAAATCCATATGTGATAAAAACCAATAGTCTATCTCTCCTGCTCCCTTATATTTCAAATATGGCAACAAAGTATATTGTCCCAATTCATCGTTAGAGCTACTTCCTCCATCAACAAAAAACCTTGTGCCGTCTCCAGAATCAATGTAAATACCGTCTCCTTGCCCTACATCTATAAAGTCTATCTCAAACCCATTCGAAGATGTTGGTAAGATAAGTATCACTGTAAGAATTAAAGCTGTCACCATTTGAACAACAACAAATCTTCTATTCATATTATTAATCCATTTTATATTACACATATCTTTTGCAGATATAAAATAATCCTTTATATATGTTAATCCATGTATTAATCCAAACAGTATTACGTAATAGGCTATTATCACAAAAATACCTTTGTCGCCAACTATCTTCACTGCTCCAGGCATAGATATTACAACGCCTGCTATCCATTCATAAAAATAAATTAGATAGTGACAAAGCAATAGGCAAGGCACAGCAGCCACAGGAATTATCAATCCTAGAAATCCCCCAAATAAACCCAGCCCCAAAAGAGCGGGCATCAATGGAATCACAAGAAGATTTATAAGCACACTATAAATAGGCGTCTGATAATAAAACATTACAGTTATTGGCATCATACCAACAAATATTCCTACTGAAAATATTAATCCCGAGATAGCTTTCTCTACTATTCTTTTAAGCTTATTTATATATCTGTTTTCACTGTAGGTTTCCTTCAACTTAACCTTTATACATTTTTTCTTACAATAAAGCTCATAGCTTTGGGTAATTGGTATTGCCACATACCAAATGACTAAAACTGCACTAAAGGAAAAGATAAAGCTAGAATTTCTAATATATAGCGGATTTTCAAATAGCAGCATCAATCCAACTGTAGACATAGCTGAAAGCATATCGTAGCATTCTCCCAGCATCTGAGCAACTAGAAAGATTAAAAACATTCCTATAGCTCTAACCGATGAAATACTCGCTCCTGTCAGCATCCCATAACAAACAGCCACCTGCCCCGATATGATTCCACTTCCTAAAAAACCAATCCCCAGTCTTCTAAGAAGCTTATATAAGCACATGCAAACCACCGATATATGCAGTCCTGACACAGCAAGAATATGTGCCATACCAACCTGCTGGAATAAATCCTTCAGCTGGTTTTCCAAACCGCTTCTCTCGCCTAGGACTACACTAGATAAGAATCCAGCTTCCTCTCCTGGAAGATTCTTGCCATAAACATCAGCTATTCGCTCTCTCAATCCAATTATACTGTTACTAAGAAATGCTTCGTCAGAAGTATAATCATTAACTTTTACATCTTCTAGCTGGAAATAGACGCCCTTAGACCAATAATAATTTTCCATGTCAAAAGAGCCTTCGTTTCTCGCTTTAGAAAAAGGCTTTACTCTTCCACTTATATTTACTTTTGCTTTTAAAGGGATTTCAAAAGAATTTGATTTAAAAATAAAAGATGTTTTAAGTAGCTTACCGTTATCCGTATATACGGTAGCATCGTTTACGTAGTATAGATAATAATCTTGCTTGATTTCCTTTTGATAAACAGTGCCTCTTGCTTCAACTAGCATGTCTTCCGCAAGAGTATCTTTTGCTTCTTGCGCCTTTCCATAGACCCCCAGGAAATCCCAGGGGCCATATGCACTCAAGGCAATCAAAATAGCTATTATCAAGGAAATCTTACAAAGCCTTCTGCCCTGTATCATATGTCCTCCTTGATATTTAAGTTCATATTAATAATCTGAATCTTCTTCGATATATGTCCAATCGTCGTCAGACTCATCCTCAGATGCTGCACTATCTTCATCAACGCCATCATCTTTATAAAGACCCATATCCTCGTCACCTGTGTCAACGTAAATAATATCCTCATTGCGATTGACAGCTGCCGACAAATCAACATCTAGGTTTGAAAGATGCGGAGTCTCACCATTAACAAGTATTAAAACCTGCTTGATGCTTGGCAACTCAGTCAATGTATTGACTATGGAATATACCTCTGCTGATTCTGTCACACCTGAAACGCCAGTCTCTAATGTTGCATCAAAATTTACCGTACAAAGTCCATTTTCTACGTGGAAACTCTTGACCATCGTCCCCTCTGGAATTGCCGATATAAACTGCGCGTTGTCCTGTCCAGGTCCCTTTAATAATTCTTGCAAAACACGCCTTTCAAGGGTTGTGTTTTGGCTGTAGTTAATCTTTTTGGTAACACCGCATAGAGAAGAGCCATCCGTATTTGCGAAGTACAAAGTAACCTCTTTAGACAAATACGCCTCTTGTTGTTCGTCAAAATTATCGATAAAATCTTCAGACGTCATTGGTCCAATAATTTCACCAGATGTATCACGAAGTGGTTCGTTATTTACATAAATAGAGACTTCGTTTACTCCATCAATCTGAACCAAAGTCTTAACCACAGCAGCGCGAATCAAAACTCTGGTATAATCCTCCAAGTCAGCAAGAAGCTCTTCATCACCACTAAAAAGCAACGTAGCATTACCCGTTTCAGATAAGTATTCAACCTTTTCAAACTTTAATCCAGCCGGGATAGTTGCCATGTAGTCAACTGAATTTGTTTTTTTGCTAAGCTTCTCCATGATATAGAGAATTTTATATGCCGGATCATCATCCCTTTTAAATTCTTTACTAAATTCAACTGGAGTTATTCCGCACTTATCCGTATTTAAATAGTATAGATAAAAAGAATTATCTTTTTTGGTTTTACCACAAGCCACAAGGGACAATGCCAATGCTAAAACAAGTATTATGGATATAGTTTTTCGCATCATCGTACCTCCTTTTCAATGTAGTTAAGAGGAATACGTACATCAAACGTGGAGCCCTCGTCAAGCTTTGAGTGAACCTTGATTTCGCCATTGTGCATGGCAATTGCACCCTTTGTGATGGCAAGACCAAGTCCTGTACCACCAATCTCGCGAGAATGCGATTTGTCAGCCCTGTAGAATCTATCAAAAATATGGTCGATAGAATCCTCAGGAATACCAAGTCCATTATCCTCAACCTTGATATAGAAGAATTGATGATCTGAGTTTAGAGTGATATGAACCCACCCATCCTCTTTGTTGTATTTGATAGCATTCTCAACAAGGTTGGTGACAACCTGCGTAAATTTCACCTCGTCTACCTCTGCAACTACCGGTCTAAAGGATTCGAAGACAACTTCGATATTGGACTTTGCTGCAATTGGTTTGAGACGCTTTAAAATATGCTCGATTAGCTCGTTGATATTAACAGGCGATACATTGAGATGAGCGCCGCTCTTGTCCATACGAACAAGACTCAAAAGATCGTTAATAATTTGAGTCTCGCGGTCAATTTCATCACCGATATCTACCATGAATTCTCTGTACATTTCGATAGGTACGTCTTCGGAGCCGTTTAAGGAATCCGCAAGCACCTTCATAGAAGTAAGCGGAGTTTTGAGCTCGTGTGACACATTGGAAACAAACTCCTGGCGGGATTCGTCGATGGAATGTAATTTGCCAATAACCTCGTTGAATTTGCTTGAAATACTTTCCATTTCTGCATAGGACTTTTCCTCAGGAAGCTCGTTGATGTATTCTCTATTGATAGCATCCAGATTTTTGGACATCTTTTGCATAGGTCTTTGAAAGCGGATCGCGAAAAAAATTGCAGTAATCACCGCCAAAGAACAGATGATAACTCCCGTAATCAATATATACGAAACAAACAAATTGATATTTTGATCCAAATAATCCATTGATTTATTGATTATGAATACACCAACAATGTCGCCTTCTTTGTTCTTGATAGGCACAGAAACAGTAAGATATTTGGCGTCATCGTCGTAGTAATATAACTGCTCTCCTCGAATAGCTCTAAGAACGTTTTCCCAAATAAAAATCCTACCAATATCTGCCGATGATGTATCCTTAACAACCTTCAAAGAAGAATTAAGCAACATAATTCTTCCGTTATAGCTACTGGCAATACCCTTAAGCCTTGCATCTAACAAAGGATCGTCCTCGCCAGTAAGATACCCGCTATAGTCATTGCGCTCGTTATATTGATGGGCCTGTGCCATTAAATTGGTGCCATCTGTATAGATACTTGAAGATTTATAGACACACAAATAAATAGGCACACAAACCAAAAATGGAATGATGCCTACTAAAATAATTATAGCCGTTATTCTAAATCTCAGACTATGAAATAATGACATGCGTAACTCCTGATTTACTGGTAATAATAGCCTACGCCCCATTTAGTACGAACGTACAATGGCTCCTTTGGGTTAGGCTCAATCTTTTCTCTAAGACGACGAATGTGAACATCAACAGTTCTCTCATCGCCAGGATATGAACTGCCCCAAATTGTATGCAGCAAATCTTCTCTCGAAAATACCTTTTTAGGATTGGTAACAAGAAGTAAAAGCATATCGAACTCTTTTGAAGTAAGATTGTACTCTACTCCCTTAATAGTGAGTCTACGATTGCTCTTATCCAAAACTAAATCGCCGTTTTCGATAACTGATTCTTCAACTTTGCTGTCAGAAGTCGCTGGCTGCCCAAGCGAAGTTCTGCGCATAATTGCCTTGATACGTGCCTTTACCTCAAGAATGTTGAAAGGCTTGGTGATGTAATCATCAGCACCATATTCAAGACCTAAAATCTTGTCCATATCGTCGCCCTTTGCAGTAAGCATTACGATTGGGACATTTGAAAACTCGCGTATGCTTTGGCATACCTCAAAGCCATCAAGCTTTGGCAACATGACATCTAAAAGAATCATGTCGTACTGGTTTGCTGTTGCAAGATCAAGAGCCTCCTGACCATCGTATGCACAGTCAACCTCCATACCATCCTGTTCAAGGGAAAATCTGATTCCCTTAACAATAAGTTTTTCGTCATCAACTACTAATACTCTTTTAGCCATAACAATCCCTATCCTTCTTTTCTTCACTATTTATTTAAATGTGAGATATCTCACACTTTAATCAGTAGATGAATTTGATTGAAAATACCATCGCCTATTCCAGAAACGTTCTTGATATCTTCAACTGAAGAGAAACCACCGTTACTGTCTCTGTAGGTAATGATCTGATTTGCCTTGCTTTCTCCAATGCCAGGCAATGTTTTAAGTTCTTCAAGTGAGGCTGTGTTTATATTGATAAGTCCATCGTCGGCTGCAGTGTCTGCCTCCAAAATTGATTCACGTTCTTCAACGGAATATACATAAATCTTTTGTCCATCTTCAATTAAAGATGCCTGATTCAAATCGCTATCATCAGCAGATTCTAACAAACCACCTGCAGCTTCTATGGCTGCGTAGACCCTAGAGCCTGTTGGAAGCTCATAGACATCCGGTCGCGCTACTGCACCTGCAACTTGAACATAGATACTTGTGGTTGCTTGATCTGAACCGTCTTTTGATGAATCAGTCTTTCCATCTGTCTCTTCCACTAGCTCTTTAGATTGAAAATATGAAGTCTTTGCACACCCTGTAAAAAGAAAAAGGCTACAAAGAACAAGACATAAAATTCGTTTCATGAATTCTCCAATTTGGAACTAAAGGAGAATCTAATATCGTCTTGTTCATTGTAGCGAATTTTTGTAAATATTACAATAGTTTTACAGACATATGTCGTAATATTTTTCTAATTTAATGCGGAAACTATCTTGAAAACATACGACTTTTCTCTGTTTTTTAATCTAAATAAAACTATCGAAAACCTTCTCAATCTTGCTCTTAAATTCATCAACATCCTGCTCGGTTATTACAAGTGGCGGCAGAAGCCTTAAAACATCTGCGCCTGCAGACAAAACAACCAAGTGCTCTTCAAGAAGAGCCTTTGACACAACATCCTTAACTGGAATTGTAAGAATGAGACCTTGCATCAATCCAAGTCCTCTTCTTCCCGATATAAAGTCATATTTTTCTACAATTCGATCAAGGGTCTGCTCAAAATATGGCGTGATAGCATTTACATGATCAAGAAGCTTGTAATCTTCAAACATGTTGAATACCTGTGACACTGCAGCTGTACATAGTGGATTACCACCGTAAGTTGTGCCGTGATCTCCTGGGACAAGCGAGCTTTCAGCCACCTTGTCTGTAACTGCAAATGCGCCAATTGGAACACCATTGCCAAGAGCCTTTGCTGTTGTAAGTACATCTGGGCGAATGCCATATTGCTGGAATGCATACATAGAACCTGTACGCCCCATTCCGCACTGAACCTCATCTAAAATGAGAAGAATATCCTTTTCGTCGCAGAGTTCTCTAACTTTCTTGATGAATTCTGGCTCTACAGGATACAAGCCACCCTCGCCTTGAACTGTTTCCATAACAATAGCGCAAGTCTTGTCAGAAAGCTTTGCCAACACGCTTCCAAAATCATTAAAGGTAGCAAACTTAACACCAGACATAAGGGGATAAAATGGCTCACGATAGTGATCTGTACCTGTAACAGAAAGTGAACCCACTGTTCTACCGTGGAAAGAATTTTCCATGGCGATTACCTCGTAGTCGCCTGGTCCTTTTTTCGTATATGCGTATTTCTTTGCAGTCTTAAGCGCACCTTCTATTGCCTCTGCGCCTGAGTTTGTAAAGAACACCTTATCCATACCCGAAGCCTTAACAAGCTTTTCAGCTGCCTCAATCATTGGCACATGATAGTACAAATTAGATGTATGAGTAATTCTCTTAAGCTGAGTTGTAACAGCGTTTTCAAAATCCTCGTTGCCATAGCCGAATGCCATAACACCAATCCCTGATGCAAAATCTAAATATTCTTCATCAAGCTCGTCATAGAGATGAACGCCCTTACCATAATCAAAAATTACTGGAAATCTGTTGTATACATGAAGCAGATTTTTATCAGCCGCCTCGATATAATCCTTTTTATTCATTGCAATACCTCGTATCCTGATTTCTTATGATAGCTGTGCCGATTCCCTTGTTAGTAAAGAACTCAAGGAGAAGACAATGCGCAATTCTGCCGTCTAATATATGGACTCTATTAACGCCCTCTTCGATTGCATCGATACAGTTGGTAAGCTTTGGAAGCATACCGCCGCCTATATAACCCTCGCCAATCAACTCTCTTGCTTCGTCTACTGTGATTTCAGAGATAAGAGTATCTGGGTCATCCTTATCCTTGTATACACCTTCGATGTCAGTAAGAAATGCAAGCTTTTCTGCACTTAAAGCCTTTGCAATTGCACAGGCAGCATCATCTGCATTGATGTTGTAGGTTTCAAAATTGTCATCCATTCCTATTGGGCAAACAATTGGGAGGAAATCTTTTTCAAGTAAATCGCGAAGGATTTGAGGATTAACCTCTGTAATCTCGCCAACATAACCGATATCCTGACCGTCAGAAAGCTTTTTTTCAACCTTTAAAAGTCCGCCATCCTTGCCAGAAATACCAACTGCATTAACGCCAAGGGCCTGAACATTTTGAACAAGTGATTTGTTTACCTTGTTAAGCACCATCTCAGCAATTTCCATTGTAGCTAAATCGGTTTTACGAAGACCATTGATAAATTCTGGCTCCATGCCAGTCTTCTCTACCCACTTGCTAATTTCCTTGCCACCACCGTGTACGATAATCGGCTTGAAACCAACTAGCTTAAGCAACGTAACGTCTTGAATCACTTGCTTCTTAAGCTCCTCGTCAACCATGGCACTTCCGCCGTATTTAACTATCATAATCTTGCGATTGAATCTCTGTATATATGGTAAAGCCTCAATCAAAACCTGTGCTTTATCCAATATAGGCTGCATACTACTATCCATAATTATATCCTCCTGGTTTAACTTCTATAATCAGCATTTATTTTGACGTAGTCATAGGTTAGGTCGCAGCCCCAAGCTGTGGCACTAGCTTGACCTTCGTTCATGTTAACTAATACGGTAACGGCGTCAGCCTTCATAATCTCTAGAGCCTTGTCCTCGTCGAAGACAATCGGTGTCCCCTTATGAAATACTTCAAGCTTTCCGTTGGCACTTTCGAAGAATAACTCCACATTGTTTTGATCGAATTCAGCGCCAGAATAGCCCATAGCACATAGGAATCGTCCAAAGTTTGCATCGCATCCAAAGATAGCCGCCTTGGAAAGATTTGAACCAACAATTGCTCGTGATAATGTCTTGGCATCCTCCTTTGATTTGGCGTTTATAACCTTTGCTTCAAAGAGCTTGCTTGCGCCCTCCCCATCAGCTGCCATGCGCTTCGCAAGTGTAATACAAACGTAGCTAAGAGCCTCTTTAAATGCATCATAATCAGCTCCCTTTGAAGTAATTTTTGCATTGCCCGCTAGACCATTTGCCATACAAAGTAAAGTATCGTTTGTAGATGTGTCGCCATCAACGGTAATCATGTTGAAGCTGTCTGCTACAACATCGCTAACAATCTCTTGTAAAATTGCTTTATCAATATCTGCATCTGTGCCAATAAAAGCAAGCATCGTGCACATGTTTGGATGAATCATGCCTGAGCCCTTGCTCATGCCGCCGATTGTAACTGTCTTGCCACCAAGCTCAACCTCAACAGCAATTTCTTTATTGACAGTATCTGTAGTCATAATAGCTTTGGATGCATCGGTACCAGCCAAGATGCTGTCATCCAGCTTTGCGGACATGTTTTCAACTCCAGCTACGAGTTTATCAACTGGAAGCTGCATTCCAATAACTCCTGTAGATGCAACTGCCACAGAATCGAAAGGCACCCCCAGTGTCTTTTCAACACCCTTTGCTGTTGCTTCGCAGGCATCAAAGCCCTCTTGACCTGTGCAAGCATTGGCAATGCCTGAATTGATAACAACCGCTTGCATTGGCTTGCCCGATTTTACGATATTCATATCCCACTGAACACAGGCAGCCTTTACAACGTTGCTGGTGAATGTACCGGCGCTGACGCATGGCTCAGTTGAATAAACCATGGCCATATCAGTACGATTTTGATATTTTATTCCTGCGGCAGTACTTGCAGCTTTAAATCCCTTGGCTGCTGTAATGCCTCCATCGATTACCTTCATATATTTCTCCTTGTGGATTAGCTATTAAATTTGATGATGTTCTCATCATTTAAAACGAAGTCGTAGGTGTTGAAATCCTCGCGCTCTCGCCAACCTTCTGCATGCCAAAAATGATTTCCAAGTTCGTTTCCGGAAAATGCAACCAGTTGAATCTTGTTGATTCCCTCTTCCTTGAGGCGAATCATAGCTGCTGTAACCATGGCTTTTCCAATACCGTGATTACGATAATTCTCGTGCACACATACATGATAAAAGCTGCCATGACGACCATCGTGCCCTGCAAGAATGGAGCCAACAATTTTGCCATCTACAGTTGCCACAACTGAGGTGTTAGGATTTCTTTTGATGAACTTAAGGATACCCTCCTTGGAATCATCCAAAGAACGCATTGCAAAACCATGGATAGATTTCCACAGACTAAAAACCTCTTCATAATCATTTTCTGTCATTGTTCTAATTGAATATTTCATTAATCTTTTCCTTCAACTACTTATGGAAACATTGGTGCGAAATCTAATCCCATTTTTTCATCTAACCCAAATAGTATGTTCATGTTTTGAACAGCCTGGCCTGCAGCGCCCTTTACCAGATTATCAAGCGCACCCATCATAATGATGCGGCCTGTTCTCTCATCTATAACAAAGCCTATATCAACAAAGTTGCTGCCCTCAACCCACTTGGTTTCTGGACACTGACCATAGTCTAAAACACGAACGAAAAACTCGTTGTCATAGGCATCTTTGTATGCCTTCATTACTTCTTCTTTGGTAGGAAGCTTGCCATCCTTTTTAACAAGACTTGCATATTCAGTAACTAAAATTCCACGATTCATAGGAACAAGATGTGGTGTGAAATTGATTGCAATCTCCTGTCCACAAGCATAGCCTAACTGCTCTTCGATCTCTGGAGTGTGACGATGTGTTGCAACACCGTAAGCCTTGATGTTTTCATTTACCTCGCAGTAAAGATTTGGAATCTTTGCACCGCGACCTGCACCTGAAGTACCAGACTTTGCATCTACAATAAGTGTGGATGGATCAATTAATCCAGCTTTTAACAGAGGATAGGCTGTAAGTATTGAACAAGTTGTATAGCAGCCAGGGTTAGCAATAAGTCTTGCTTCCTTCTCTTTGTCTCTATTGATTTCGCAGAGACCATAAACAGCCTCCTCTATAAACTGAGGGCTCTTGTGCTCGATGCCATACCACTTTTCATATGTAGCAACATCCTTGATTCTATAATCAGCAGACAAGTCAATAACCTTGCAGTTACTTAAAATATCTTCTGTTAAGACACCTGCCAAATAGCCCTGAGGTGTTGCTGTAAAAATAACATCCACCTGCTTTGAAAGCTCTGCTAAATTGTCATCCAAACATTTATCTTCTACTAAGGTAAACATGTTTCTATATATAGAAGCAAACTTTTCATCAACGTATGAGCGTGAACCATACCATACTATCTCAGCCTGTGGATGAGCGTAAAGTAATCTAACGATTTCTGCTCCTGCGTATCCTGTTGCTCCAATTATTCCTACCTTAATCATAATAGTTGTTCCTTCCATATATATAATCTGTGATTATTAAAATCCTTATTGATAATCTCAGGATTAAAATGTACTTATTGATTTTAGTACAACGGTTACATGAAGTAAAGAAGTAGACCGTAAATTTATGAATTATTATTGCATAAATATACATCTATATTCATCATAATTCAAGGTTATTTTTAACAAAATTGATATTTATTCTCGAGATATGCATAATTTCCCACTTGAATTTGTCACTTTATTGTAGTACAGTATAACCAATTCAGAGCCAACTATTCTTATATGGAAATGAACGGGTGATGAATAGTTACTATTAGAAAAGGAGAAATATTATGGCACAGGAAAAAGTTGTACTTGCTTATTCAGGTGGTCTTGATACCACTGCTATTATTCCATGGCTCAAAGAAAACTACGGCTATGAGGTTATTTGCTGCTGTATCGATTGCGGTCAGGGTGACGAGTTAGATGGTCTCTCAGAAAGAGCAAAGGCTTCAGGCGCAACTAAATTATATATTGAAGATATCGTCGACGAGTTCTGCGACGATTACATCGTACCATGCGTACAGGCTGGCGCTATCTACGAAAACAAATACTTACTTGGTACTGCTATGGCTCGTCCAGGCATTGCAAAGAGACTCGTAGAAATCGCTCGCAAGGAAGGCGCAGTCGCAATCTGCCACGGCGCTACAGGAAAAGGTAACGACCAAATCAGATTCGAGCTTGGTATCAAAGCTCTTGCACCGGACATCAAGGTAATCGCACCATGGCGTAACGACAAATGGACACTTCAGTCACGTCAGGATGAAATTGATTATTGCAAGGCTCACGGTATCAATCTTCCATTCTCTACAGATCAGTCATACAGCCGTGATAGAAACTTATGGCACATCAGCCACGAAGGTCTCGAGCTTGAAGATCCATCACAGGAACCAAACTACGAGCACTTACTTATGCTCACTACACCACCTTCAAAGGCTCCAGACAAAGAAGAATACGTTACTATGACTTTCGAAAAGGGTATTCCTACTTCCGTAAATGGCAAGCAGATGAAGGTTTCAGATATCATCAGGGAGCTCAACGAAATCGGCGGAAGAAACGGAATCGGAATCATCGATATTGTTGAAAACCGTGTTGTTGGTATGAAATCTCGTGGCGTATACGAGACACCAGGTGGAACAATTCTTATGGAGGCGCACGCTCAGCTCGAAGAGCTTTGCCTTGATCGTGCCACAATGGAAATGAAGAAAGAAATGGGCAACAAGCTTGCTCAGGTTTGCTACGAAGGCAAATGGTTCACACCACTTTGCGATGCTATCCAAGCATTCGTTAAATCAACACAGGAATACGTTACCGGCGAAGTTAAATTCAAGCTCTACAAGGGCAACATCATCAAAGCCGGCACAACCTCACCATACTCTCTCTACTCAGAGAGCCTAGCATCATTCACAACTGGCGACCTTTATGATCACCACGACGCAGAAGGCTTCATAACTCTTTGGGGCCTCCCACTAAAGGTTCGTGCAATGAAGATCCAGGAAAACAAAAACAAAAAATAATCTTCAACCTCTCGGCCCCTAGCTAGTCTAGGGGCTTTTTCACGCCCTACTTCTACCCTCGCCCCCTCACTTTTATAGCTTCGCCAGTCCTGCCCCCTGGGGTCGTCCCGCTCCATGACTCTATTACAATTGAGCTAAGATTGCAGATTTTCTTAATGCTAAAATACCACCATCCGTGGGTGTACGTTCATCGATTTTACAATTCGAAAAGAATGTAGTTACTCTGACGGACACCTTTATAGATTTATAAAGGCTTCTCGAATCTTGCTTAGGTTAATTGCTTCGCAAATACATTTGCTAAGTGAAATTAGAAAAGTGATTTTTGAATATATAGTCACCAATGCACATTCGGCGTCCTGCCTCAGCGTGCATTTTCAGCCGCCGTCCTGGCGGCTGATGACTATATATTTTCAAAAATCAC
>JAEEGJ010010582.1_pt1 | contig 23929 bp, 20 predicted proteins | sample 8958761 | NCBI WGS metagenome assembly JAEEGJ01 (sample SAMN16246546, study PRJNA631951) | gut metagenome | biome: gut microbiome; feature: rumen; material: RS-attached | host: Bos | place: Iran: Karaj | collected 2018-10 | reverse complement strand
CACATACACCCTTATATGTCTGAGCAGAGGATGTCACAACACAAAGAAAAAGAATAAATACAATATAATTTTTCATTTTCAGTAAAGAAACAATTTCGATATTAAGAATACAAATTTACAGAGATTTTTCTAATCAACAAAGAAATCGAAAGATTTTTTGATTCCATGATATTTTCGTGTTCCCTTTTCTCTTCCTTCCCTGTTCATTTTCTTCTTTTCCCGTTATTCTCTTTCTTTTTTCCCTTCGTGTCCGCAAAATTTTGAAAGTTTCAAAATATAAATCCAAAGTTTCAAATTTAAAATCCAAACTTTCAAAATAAAAATCTAAACTTTAGAAAGTTTGCGGGAAGCCTAGTTTGTTAGAAATGAATAGCGGCGAAACCTCAAATGGATAGGCGAGTAATATTGTTAATGTACTTATTACTCTGTCGGCTCAACAATAAAAATAAAGGCTGTTTTATTTTGTATTGTGTTCGGCTTTCACTACCTTTGTACCATGAAACTACCAAGCATCTTTAATTGTTCCAACGATATGGCGCTGGCAGCCAACGTGCGTCAGTACCGACCGCCTAAGCGCATCCAGCAGATGGAGGCGGATTTGGCGGACTTGGCACAGGTGTGGGAGAGCACTCGCTTTGCAGGTCCTTGGGGATGGAGTATCGCTACGAAACAGCGATATAAGCAAATGGGAGTGGCAGAGGAACTGTTGCCGTCAGATGAATGGCTCGAGGAGGTGAGGAGGCTTTCGAGTCGAGAGTTTGCCTGTGGATATATCAAGGACCTGTTGGCGGAGATGAAGGATGAGAGATTGTTGGGTAGCGAAATGAAGTGGATTGATAACCTTAACTGTCAACTGTCAACTATCAACTGTCAACTGTCAACTGTCAACTGTCAACTGATCTTCAAGTCCCCCTGGTCTTCTTCAGGCAGAGGAGTGTTTGTGGCTGAAATTGAAAGGAAAGAGAACCAACTCTCAACTGCCGACTCTCAATTGTCAACTGTCAATTGTCAACTGTCAACTGTCAACCGTTTGCAGGGATTCCTTTCTTCGCAGGGTGGATTTGTGGTAGATAAATTCTATGCTGACAAGGTGCTCGATTTCGCGATGGAGTTCTATGTGAATGATGACAAGCGTGTTGATTTCTTGGGTTGGTCCGTTTTCCATGCAGGAGAGAATGGGGCTTATGGCTATAATTATGTGGAGAGCCAAGAGAAATTGATAGGTAGGATTGACGTCGATGCCTCTTTGTTGCAACGGCTCATCAATTATCACAAGGCGCATCTCTCAACTCTCAACTCTCAACTGTCAACTCTCAACTATCATGGTCCCATTGGCATCGATATGTTGAAGACGGCTGATGGTCATATCCATCCCTGCCTCGAAATCAATTTCCGGATGAACATGGGCATCTTGGCTTTGCTGCTGGAGGAGCAGTATGGCGCTGGGTGCACGATACAATTGACCCCTCGCCGACCCGATGGTTTTGAGGCATTGGTGGAGAGGGGCAAACTGATGATTGCTTATCGGAGGCGATAGGCTTATTTCTTCTTTTTCTTCTTGGATTTCTTGGTCTTCGTGGCGGCCTTCCTGGTGGTCACGACGGGATTGATGAGCTTGGGCACGTCGATGTGCTTGGGCAGTTCGAAATCGGGCTTGGGCTCCTGGAGGGCAGGGCTCTCGTTGCCGAAGCGGTCGATGGCGGTGACGGCGTAGTGGCGCACCTTCTGGGCACGAGCGTTGAGGGTCCAGCGGGTGTCGGTCACACGGGCGGCGAGCAGGTTCTCGGCCTTGGTGACATCGACGGGGTAGAGGTTGGAGCCATAGACATTATATAATAGAGAAGACCCTCTCCCCGGCCCTCCCCCGTAGAAGGGGAGGGAGTTCCAAGAGAGCTCTTCTTTGTCATATCTGAGGGCGGTGGGAACTGGGGGAGCGATGGTGTCGCCCATCCAGGTCATGCGTGCGGTGAGGGCCGGGTAGGGGAAGAACTCGTCGCAGGTGGTGTCGTAGATGCCCTTGCAGTTCTTGGTGAGGAATTCGCCGCGATAGAAGGCGATGCCGCCGATGCCGCTGTTGCGGGCGGTGTGCATCTCGGCGCGGACTTCGTTGAGGGTCCATCGGCCTTCGCGGGGGTCGAGGAAGTAGATGCCGAGTCCGGGCACGATGGGGTGCCCGTAGCTGTTCTCGAGCCAGTCGAAGAGGAAGGGGTAGTAGTTGTCGCCCGTGAAGTACATCATGGGGAAGAGCATGTCCTGGAGGTTCTCGCGGAGCCAGAGCTTGGGATCTTGCCAGACGGCGTTGTAGCAGTTCCATCCGCCAGCGCTGTAGCGACGGGTGTCGGCATATTTCCCGATGGGTGAGCTGCTGAGCTTGACCCAGGGCTTGATGGGTTTGACCACGTCGTGAACCCGTCGGACGATGCGGGTGATGTTCTCGCGCCGCCACTCAGCCTTCGAGAGGTTGGAGGCGCGGGGATAGAGCTCGTCGTCGGAGTAGTTGAACGTGGATTCGGGGTATCGGATGTAGTCGAGCGAGATGCCATCGACGTCGTAGTTCTCGACAATCTCTTGGCAGATGCTGGCGATGTAGTCGGCGGTCTCGGGCTTGCCGGGAATCATGAACATCTCACCTCCCTTGACAGTCTTCACCAGTTCGGGATGCTTCCTGATGAGGGACGCGGCGCCATAGCCGTTCTGCCGCTGCTTGGTGCCGATGGGGATGCAGACGACCCACGCATGCAGCTCCATGCCGCGCTTGTGGCACTCGTCGATGCAGAACGCCAGCGGGTCGTAGCCGGGCGATTGCCCAGGAATGCCCGTCAGACTCATCTCCCAAGGCTCAATCTTCGAGGGGTAGAGCAGGGCAGCACGTACGCGGGTCTGGAAGATGACGGTGTTGATGTTGGCGCGCTGGTAGTTGTCGAGAATGCGGACGAGTTCCTCCTTCTGACGCTCGCGGCTGGAGGCGTCGGTGGCCCAGATGCGCGGCCAGTCGAGTCCCCCGATGGTGGTGAGCCAGACCGCACGGGTCTCGCGCAGGGGATGTTCTTTTTCGTAGAGATATTCGGGTCGGGAGGATGTGTCGTTCTGTGCCCAAAGAGTTGCAGTCAGGATGCTCAAAAACGCCCACAAAAGAAATGCTTTATGTCGATTAGTCATTATTAACATTAAATTTTTTGCAAAGGTACGGATTTTTCCTTACTTTTGCCGAGTATTTGTTTGAATAAAAACTAAAATGGTTACTTTTATCGTTTCTTTCTTGCTCCTCATTTTGGGTTATGTCCTCTATGGAGCATTTGTTGATAAGGTCTTTGGCTCGGACCCGCAGCGCCAGACTCCCTGCTATGCATCGCTGGACGGCGTCGATTACATACCGATGCCGACGTGGAAGGTTTTCCTCATCCAATTTCTGAACATTGCGGGCACGGGTCCCATCTTCGGAGCCATCCAGGGCATCCTGTTCGGTCCTGCCGCCTATCTGTGGATTGTGCTGGGCTGCGTCCTTGGCGGTGCCGTGCATGACTACATGTCGGGCATGATCAGCCTGCGCAAGAACGGTGCCAGCCTGCCCGAGATTGTGGGCGACGAACTGGGTGCGGTGGCTCGTATCGCCCTGCGCGTCATGGCGCTGGTGCTGATGATTCTGGTGGGGGCCGTGTTTGTGACCACCCCTGCTGGACTGCTCGCCAACATGATCGGTGGTGACAGCATGTTGGGCGAGAACCTCTTCTGGATCATCATCATCTTTGCCTATTATCTGCTGGCGACCTTGTTGCCAATCGACAAGCTCATCGGCCGCATCTATCCCATCTTTGGCATCGCGTTGCTGCTCATGGGTGTGGGTCTGATCTATGGCATCCTCGCCTATGATGGAAACATCCCTGAAATCACGGAAGCATTCAGCAACCATCATCCAACCAGCACCATGCCGATCTTCCCAGGCTTGTGCATCACGATTGCTTGTGGTGCGGTGAGCGGTTTCCATGCCACTCAGAGCCCGATGATGGCACGATGTCTGAAGAACGAGAAGCACGGACGCCCCATCTTCTACGGCGCCATGATCACCGAGGGTCTGGTGGCACTCATCTGGGCTGCTGCCGCCATCAAGTTTGCCGACTCGTTCGATGTGACGAAGTATGGCATGACCGGCGATGAGGCTCCCTACGCAAAGCTTTGGGCACTCATGACCAATGGCGGAACCAGCAATGCGAACCCTGCCGTGCTGGTCAATGTCCTCTGCACCACATGGCTTGGTAAGGTCGGTGCCGTATTGGCCATCCTGGGTGTTGTGGCGGCTCCCATCACCAGTGGCGATACCGCTTTACGCAGTGCCCGACTGATTGCTGCCGACTTCATGCATTACAAGCAGAATAGGATTTACAAGCGCCTGATTCTGTCTCTTCCCATCTTCGTCATCAGCGGTGTGCTCATGTTCGTCAAATTCGATGTGCTGTGGCGCTACTTCGCATGGTTCAACCAGAGTCTTGCCGTGGTCACGCTGTGGACCATCACGGTGTGGCTGACCAAACGCAGTGCAGCGGAAGGTACGAAGAAGTATGCCTTCCTCGTGACCTTAGTGCCTGCCCTGTGGATGACCATCATCTGCTCCACCTATATATTTATTGCCCCAGAAGGTTTCCAGCTCCACCACTTCATCGCCTATCTCTTGGGCGGTCTTGTCACGGTGGGTGTGCTCGTGTGGTATATCCTTTGGGCTAAAAAGCAGTTTGCACGATGAAGCGTTACGTCTGGCAACCCATTGCGTTCTTTGCCGTAGGATTTGGATTCTATCTCTACAACGGCGTCACATGGAACACATGGCTCACCTATCTGCCCCACATCCTCGGCTATGCAGCCATCTGCGGCGCGTTGTCGTGGGCGCTCTATAGGAAGGAGAAGCTGACGACCAAAAGTTAGTCAAGGACATCTCATCACGTCATTACGACACTACGTCATCACATTATAATACTATATTAATATGAAGAAAATCGTTTTTACACTCATCTTTGCCCTCGTTGGCATCAGCAGTGCATTCGCACAGTTTGAAAAAGGCAAGTACTATCTGGCGGCTACCACCAACTCTGGCGGTTTCTCCTACAGCAAGGCTCACAAGGTTCGTTTCAACCTTGGCGTGAATGGTGGCTACATGTTCGAGGAGGCTTGGATGGCCATTGCCGACATGGGCTTCGACTATCACAACAAGGATATGCAGACGTTCTACGTGGGTGGCAAGCTCCGCTACCTCATCGAGCAGAACGGACTCTTCCTTCAGGCAGGTGCCAAGTATGTGCATGGCGCTCCTAACTTCAACGACGTGCAGATCACGCCAGAGGTGGGCTACTGCTTCTTCCTCAATCGTCATCTCACGCTCGAGCCATCTCTCTACTACGATGTCTCCCTTTCCGATTTCTCCGAGAAGAGCGAGTTTGGCGTGAAGATTGGTCTTGCATGGTATTTCGAGAACAGCAAGAAGCCTTCCGACTACGTGAAGCGCAGAAAGTAATCATCCTTAAATCTTCCGACTATGTTAAGCGTAGAAGAATTAAATGATCGTCTCATCGACCTCGCCTTTGCTGAAGACATTGGCGATGGCGACCACACCACGCTCTGTTGCATCCCTGCCGATGCTTACGGCGAGAGCAAACTCCTCATCAAGGAAGAGGGCATCTTTGCCGGTGTGGAGATAGCCAAGGAAGTGTTCCGCCGCTTCGACCCCACGATGGAGGTGGAAGTGTATATCGAGGACGGCGCCCATGTGAAGCCTGGCGACATCGTCATGTCTGTGAAGGGCAAGGAGCAGAGTCTTCTCCAGACCGAGCGCCTGATGCTCAACATCCTCCAGCGCATGAGCGGCATCGCCACGATGACCCACAAGTATCAGCAGGCGCTCATCGATGCCGGCACCAAGACCCGTGTGCTCGACACCCGCAAGACCACGCCTGGTATGCGCATGCTGGAGAAGGAGGCCGTGAAGATTGGTGGCGGCATGAACCACCGCATCGGACTCTTCGACATGATTCTCCTCAAGGACAACCACATCGACTTCTGCGGAGGCGTCCACAATGCCATCAGCCGTGCCAAGCAATACTGCAAGGATCACAACAAGGACCTCAAGATCGAGTGCGAAGTGCGCAACTGGAAGGAACTTGAAGAGGCTCTTGCCGAAGGTTGCGACCGCATCATGTTTGACAACTTCACGCCTGAAGACACCGAGAAGGCGGTCAAGCTCGTCGCTGGTCGTGCCGAGACCGAATCCTCCGGCGGCATTACGTTCGACACGATGATTCCTTACGCCAAGGCCGGTGTTGATTTCATCTCCTTCGGTGCCCTGACCCACTCGGTCAAGGGTCTTGACATGAGTTTCAAGGCCGCAGGGAGCGACAAGCTGATTATCAAGTAAGCAATGTTCAATACACCTATAAAATAAGGGGGTGCACCCAACACTGGGTACATCCCCTCCGTTTTTGTATTGGAAGAAAATGATTTCATCAGTTGATGAAGAGGAGTTCGCGATACTTTGGCAGTGGCCAGAGGTCGTTGTCCACCACTTCCTCGAGCTTGTCGATGGGTCGGCGGATGGCGAAGAGCGATTCGGCGATCTCGTGATAGGCAAGGGCTTTCTCGCGCTCGTCTTCAATCTTGTTGGCAGCCTTGCGGGCATCGACCATAGCGGCGCACTTGGTGCGTACCTCCTCGATGAGCTTGGTGACGCGCTGCAGCAGTGCCAATTCGGTCTGTGCCATTGTCTCGTAGTCTTCTGGATAGAGGGCCTTGAGCTGGGTGACGATGGTGAGCAGGCGGGTCTTGTAGGCGAGGGCTGCTGGGATGATGTGGTTCTGTGCCATACGTCCCATGACGCGTGCCTCGATCTGCACTTTCTTGGTGTAGGTCTCCCACTTCACTTCATTGCGTGCTTTGAGCTCGGCCTCGGTGTAAACGCCGGTGTTGGTGAACATCTCGATGGATGCAGGCTTAGTGAACTGGTCGAACATGAGTGGCACGCTGATCTCAGTGTCGAGTCCGCGGCGCTTAGCCTCTTCCTTCCACTCGTCGGTGTAGCCGTTGCCGTCGAAGCATACAGTGTTGATGATACTGGCGATGAGTGGCTTGAGCACATCCATGAAGGCGATGTTCATTGGCTTGCCTGCTGCAATCTCCTTATCGACGGCAGCCTTGAAGGCGGTGAGCTGTTCGGCCACAGCGGCATTGAGCGTTGTCATGGCTCCTGCACAGTTGGCGCTTGAACCTACGGCACGGAACTCGAAGCGGTTACCCGTGAAGGCGAATGGGCTGGTGCGGTTACGGTCGGTGTTATCGATGAAGATTTCAGGAATCTCGACCAGACCGACAGACTTTTCCTTCTTGCCTGCAATCTCAATTGGCGTGTCGGATGGCACCTCGAGGAGCTTGTGGAGCACCTGGGTCATCGTGTGTCCGAGGAAGGACGAGATGATGGCTGGAGGAGCCTCGTTGGCGCCGAGACGGTGGGCGTTGGTGGCTGTGGCGATGGATGCCTTGAGTAGGGCGTTGTGCTTCTGCACGGCCACGAGCACATTGACGAAGAAAGTGACAAACTGGAGGTTGCCCATCGCATCCTTACCTGGAGCGAGCAACAGGGTGCCAGTATCAGTACCAAGTGACCAGTTGTTGTGCTTACCTGAACCATTGATGCCTGCGAATGGCTTTTCGTGCAGGAGGAGCACAAAGCCGTGCTTGCGTGCAATCTGCTGCATGAGGTTCATCATCATCTGGTTCTGGTCGTTGGAGAGGTTGGTCTCGCCGAAGATGGGCGCCAGCTCGAACTGGTTAGGTGCCACCTCGTTGTGACGGGTCTTCAATGGAATGCCATGACGGTAGCCTGCAATCTCCACATCTTTCATGAACTCCATCACACGTGAAGGGATGGCGCCGAAGTAGTGGTCGTCCAACTGCTGATTCTTTGATGACTCATGTCCCATCAGGGTGCGGCCGGTCAACATCAAGTCGGGACGTGCTGCGAAGAGGTCTTCATCCACGAGGAAATACTCCTGCTCCCATCCGAGGTAAGAATAAACCTTCTTCACTTTGGGGTCGAACATCTGGCAGATAGGCACAGCGGCATCGCTGACAGCCTTCAGAGACTTCTTCAACGGAGTCTTGTAGTCGAGGGCCTCGCCTGTATAAGAAATGAACACGGTTGGGATGCAGAGCGTGTCGTCCTGGATGAACACTGGCGACGTAGGATCCCATGCTGTGTAACCACGAGCCTCGAAAGTGGCACGGATGCCGCCGCTTGGGAATGAGCTGGCGTCAGGCTCCTGCTGAATGAGTGACTTGCCTGTGAACTCTTCCAGCATACCGCCCTTACCGTCGTACTCCATCAGCGAGTCGTGCTTCTCGGCTGTACCTTCAGTCAATGGCTGGAACCAGTGGGTGATGTGTGTCACACCATGCTCCATTGCCCAGGTCTTCATGCCGTCAGCCACCTCGTCGGCAATGGCGCGGTCGAGCTGATGACCGTTGTCAATGCAGTCGATGAGTGCCTCGTAAGTCTCCGTGCTCAGATACTTGTGCATCTTCTCGCGGTCAAAAACCAATTCGCCGAAATACTTGGAAGTCCTCTCGGCTGGACTCTCAGCAGGCACAGCCTTCTTCTTGAAAGCATCCTGCACCACGTCAAATCTCAGTTTGCTCATAGTAGTGTCTGTGTTTAGTTGTTTATGATAAGTTATTATATTTCTTGAGAATGAAAGTCGCCCAGCGCATGGGCTGGTGGCTAATAAGCCTGTTCATGTACGCCCTTGACGGCACGTCCGCTGGGGTCGTTCATGTTCTTGAATGCCTCGTCCCATTCGAGGGCGATGGCGGTGCTGCATGCCACCGATGCCTCTTGGTTGACGCTCCTTGCAGCAGAGGCGCTGGGGAAGTGCTCTTCGAAAATGGAGCGATAGTAGTACTCTTCCTTGCAGAGCGGTGGGTTGATGGGGAAACGTTCGGCAGCATGTGCCATCTGCTCGTCGGTCACGGCTTCGGAGGTGATTTTCTTGAGGGTGTCAATCCAAGAGTAGCCCACGCCGTCGCTGAACTGCTCCTTCTGTCGCCAAGCGATGCTCTCGGGCAGCATGTCGGCAAATCCTTCACGTACCACACCCTTCTCGATGGTCTTTCCAGGACACATCTTCAGGGCAGGATCGATGCGCATGGCAATGTCAAGGAACTCCTTGTCGAGGAACGGTACACGTCCTTCGATGCCCCACGCCATCAATGACTTGTTGGCACGCAGGCAGTCGTAGTAGTGGAGCTTGCCCAACTTTCGTACGGTCTCTTCGTGGAAGGCTCGTGCATCGGGTGCCTTGTGGAAGTAGAGGTAACCGCCGAAGATCTCGTCTGCTCCTTCGCCACTGAGCACCATCTTGATACCCATGCTGCGGATGACTCGTGCCAACAGGTACATCGGGGTAGAGGCACGAATGGTGGTCACATCGTAGGTCTCTATGTGGTAGATGACATCGCGGATGGCATCCAAACCTTCTTGAATGGTATAGTTCACCTCGTGGTGGACCGTGCCGATAAACTTTGCCACCTCACGGGCTTTTGCCAAATCGGGCGCACCCTTCAGACCCACAGCGAAGGAGTGGAGGCGGGGCCACCAAGCATCGTGCTCGTCGTTGGTCTCAATACGCTTGGCAGCATAGAGTTTGGCGATGGCAGACACCACCGAACTGTCCAGACCGCCCGACAGCAGCACTCCGTATGGCACATCAGACATCAGCTGGCGCTTCACGGCGGCCATCAGTCCGTCCTTGACCATCTGCACAGCTTCCTTGCGGTCGCTGGTTGCCCACTTCATGCCGTCATACTGCATCCAGTCGCGCTGATACCAACGTTCAATCTTGCCGTCGTGTTTGCTCGTGCAGAAATGTCCGGGAGGGAAGGGCTTGTATTCGTCGCATTGTCCTTCGAGCGCCTTCAACTCGCTTGCCACATATACGGTGCCGTCTTTGTCGTGCCCTATATATAAAGGTATAACGCCGATGGGGTCACGAGCCACCAGATAGTCGTCTGTCTCTGTGTCGTAAAGTACGAACGAGAAGATGCCGCTGATCTCATCCAGGAAGTCAATGCCCTTATGCTGATAGAGTGCCAAGATGACCTCGCAGTCCGAGCCCGTCTTGAACTCATACTGTCCTGCATAGCGCCGACGAATTTCCTGATGATTATATATCTCGCCGTTCACTGCCAGCACCACCTTGCCGTCAGTCGAATACAGGGGCTGTCCACCTGACAGTGGGTCAACAATTGCCAGTCGCTCATGCGCCAACACCGCTGTCTCACTGCTATACACTCCGCTCCAATCTGGACCGCGATGCCGAATCTTTGCCGACATCTTCAACGCCTGCTCACGCTTCTTTCGAGCATCGCCTTTCGTTTTGAGTATTCCTACAAATCCGCACATATCTTTTTGTTATTATGTTCGTGTTGTGGTAAACAATTTGCTTTTAATTTCTTGATTTCGGTTGCAAAATTACAAACTTTATATTTAATACGCAAACAATTTGCAATAAAAATTTAATATTTGGTGTTATTTTGTTTGTTTTCTGTCGTGTTTGGCATAAAAAAGGCAGGAGTAAAGTACAAAAGCACTTCATTCCTGCCTATTTTTGTGTTGTGTTCTTCCACGCTGCGAGGTTATGCCGCAGATGGGATGATGTGTTGGATGAAATATTGATGCAGATGGTGGTCGGTGGTCAGTTCGGGATGGAAAGCGGTGGCGAGTTGATGTCCTTGTCGAACCGCCACGATATGTCCGTCCACCTCTGACAGGATTTCCACGTCGGAAGATAGAGTGCGATGGATGTAGGGCGCACGGATGAAGGTCATGGGCAGATGTTCGCCGATGCCAGAAACGTGACCTGTCGCATTGAAACTGCCCAATTGTCGTCCGTAGGCATTGCGGCACACGTCAATGTCCATCGTGCAGAGTCCTTGACGGGGCTGTCCATCTTCCTCTTTGGCCAGCAGGATGAGTCCGGCGCAAGTGCCAAATACGGGCAGACCCTCGAGAATGGCTTGACGGATAGGGTGGAGGAGTCCCAGACTGCTCAGCAGGCGGACTTGGGTGGTCGATTCGCCACCAGGAATGATGAGCGCATCCTTCGGTTGTTGCCAGTCGCTCAACTGGCGCACCTCGAAAGTTTCCACACCCAGTTCCTGCAACATCTGTTCGTGCTCAATGAATGCCCCTTGCAGGGCTAATACTGCTACTCTCATTTCTCAACTTTCAATTTTCAACTTTCAATTTTCAATTTTCAAAACTACGCCCAGCGTGTGGGTTGGTTATTTCCCTCTTTCTGCCATCAGCAGTTCGATTTCTTGTTCGTTGATGCCCACCATCGCCTCGCCGAGGTCTTCAGAAAGTTCTGCTAATAGTTTTGCGTCCTGATAGTTCGTGACGGCTTGCACGATGGCGGCAGCACGTTTCTGAGGATTGCCGCTCTTGAAGATGCCGCTGCCCACGAATACACCTTCGGCACCGAGTTGCATCATCAGCGCTGCATCGGCAGGAGTCGCCACACCACCGGCTGCGAAGTTCACCACAGGCAGTTTGCCATTCTCGTGCACATACTTCACCAGTTCGTAGGGAGCCTGCAATTGCTTGGCAGCCTCGAAGAGTTCGTCTTCGCTCATGCTGACCAGGCGACGGATTTCGCTCTGCATCAGTCGCATGTGACTCACGGCCTGCACCACGTCACCAGTGCCTGGCTCACCCTTCGTGCGAATCATTGTGGCACCTTCGGCGATGCGTCGCAAGGCCTCGCCCAGATTCTTCGCACCGCATACGAAGGGCACGTCGAACTTCGTCTTGTCGATGTGGTAGATGTTGTCGGCAGGACTGAGCACCTCGCTCTCGTCGATGTAGTCAATCTCGATGGCTTGCAGGATTTGTGCCTCGGCGATATGACCGATGCGGCACTTCGCCATCACGGGGATGCTCACAGCCTCCTGGATGCCACGAATCATCTTCGGGTCGCTCATTCTTGATACGCCTCCTGCTGCACGGATGTCGGCAGGAATCCTTTCCAATGCCATCACGGCACACGCGCCGGCTTCCTCGGCAATGCGAGCCTGTTCGGGAGTGGTCACGTCCATAATCACGCCGCCCTTCAGCATCTGTGCCAACTGGCGGTTCAGTTCTTGTCTGTTTTCTTTCATGTTTGTATATTTTAATTGTCAATTGTGTTTGTATTCGCTAGGAGAAACTCCTTTTTGTTTCTTGAAATATCTGGAGAGATGTGCTTGTGATGAAAAGCCGAGTTGCAGGGCAATCTCCTTCAAGGGCTTGTTGGTGGTGGTCAGCAGCAGGGCGATTTCCGTGGTGATGCGCTCATCGATGATGGACTTCGGCGAGCGTTCGGCGATGCGTCGTGTCACCTGACCGAGATAACGGGGACTCACATTCAGCTGCTCCGCATAGAAAGCCACGTCGGCATAACGATGGAAATAGTGCTCCACGGCATCGCGGAACTGGTTGTACAGCTCCTCGCTTCGGCTGTTGCCCTCGGCATAGTCGGCTGGCAACTGCTTCAGATAAGTCCGTGCATGGAGCATCGCCTCGTCCGTCGTCTCCCCGCGGCTCAGATAGAACGCCACCGCCGATGCCAGTTGGTTGGCCGATCCGTGTTTGCGCTGTCCGATGGGCAAGTCCGACGGTTCCAGCACCACCGTGCAGATGGGCATCAGCAGTCGCTGAATGGCATCGTACACCTTGTCCGACACCAGCTGCTCGCCCTTCGTCGATTTCAGCACGGGGGCATAGACGATGTGTTGGGGTCTGTATCGGCGCAGCACCTCCACCAGTGTCTCCACCACGTCGATGCGGCGCACGAGACCGATCTTCACCACCTGCGGTTGCAAGTCGTTCACGATCGCCTCCACCTGCTGACGAACCACCGAGGCAGGCAGGTCGTGAAACTCCTGAATACCCAGCGTGTTCTGCACCGTGATGGACGTCACCGCCGATGCCGCCACGCCACCCAGCTCGCTGATGAAACGGATGTCGGCCTGCACTCCAGAGCCTCCCGTACCGTCACTGCCCGTAATTGTCAGAATCGTCGTGTTCATTTTATGTTTATGTTGTCACTGATTTTCGACTGCAAAGTAACGGAAAAATCAGCACCTGACCAAATTCTATTCCTTTTATGATAAACGAAAGTTCAGTTTTGGCAAAAAGACATTCGGAACGGATATGAAAAAAACTTTTCCCGACAGCGAAAATTGCGTTTCCGGTCATCGAAATTGTTCCCCGACGGCGAAGCGAGCTTTTCACTAAACACTCAATGAAAAATGCTCACTGTTTAATGAAAAGGGACAAGCGGGTTGTGGCCCGCTTGTCCTTTCATTTGTATGTTTTCTTGTTTGTTCCTTTATGGTTGCAACGTCAGTCCGAACACCAGGTAGGCTTTCTGGCTGCAGGGGTTGCCGATGACTTCTCCGAAGATAGGGATGCTGAAGGAGTCGGTGATCTTGATGTCCTTCGTGGCGCGGAGGGAGAGGTTGGTCACGGCGAAGTCCTCGGTTCCATAGACTGCTTCTGCGCCGAATGGGACGGCTCCTGCGGTGGCTGTCCAGTCGCATGTGGCGAGCTTGAAGGGGGCGCTGAACTCGAAGTAGGAGCTGTAGGCGCGCTTGCCGTTGAGCTTGTAGTCGTTGCCGGTGAAGTTGGTGTACCACTGGAAGGCTACGGGGCCGAAGTCATAGCCGAGGTTGGCCTCGAAGATGTGGTTGGTGCCGTGGGCGTCGTACTTGAAGTAGCGTCCGCGGGGATCCTGTCCGGCGCTGAACCAGTAGTCGCAGATGCCGACGTTGAAGCCTCCGATGGTGTAGCCGAGGGTGAGGTCGAACTCCTTGGTGTCGGCTGGTTCGGTGAGGCCTACGTTGCCCCAGGCGGTGAGGGAGAGTCCCTTCCATTCGATGCCGAGCGTGGGTTGGAAGCCTGTGTTGCCCAGTTCTTGGCCACGCCAGATGTATTGGTTGACGATGTCTGCGCTGACTGTGGTTTCAATCTCTTGTGCCTTGATGGCGGTGGCTCCGAGGAGCATCAATCCAAAAACTAAAATCTTTTTCATACCTTTTTCTTTTTTTTAATTCGACTGCAAAGTTACTGCTTTTTTGTTGCCGTCGCAAATATTTAACTTCTCAATTACGCTTTTTCGCTTAGTTGTAGCAGCTCTCTCCGTGTTCGTAGATGTCGAGACCTTCTTCCTCGATGCGTGGCTCGACGCGCAGGCCGTGGAGCTTCTTGATGCCGTAGAAGAGGACGAATCCGCAGGCTGCTGCCCAGAGGTCGATGACGAGGATGCCGAAGCATTCAGCGCCGAAGAATCCCCAACCGAAACCGTAGAATGCGCCGTTCGTGGTAGAGAACAAGCCGGTCAGGATGGTGCCGAGGATACCGCAGACACCGTGCACTGAGCTGGCACCAACGGGGTCGTCGATGTGGAGCTTGTGGTCGATGAACTCAATGGCGAAGACGAGCACTGTACCACAGATGAGACCGATGATGACTGCACCGATAGGAGATACGAGGTCGCAACCAGCCGTGATGCCCACGAGACCGGCCAGGATGCCGTTCAGGGTCAGTGAGAGAGAGGGCTTGCCGTACTTGATCCATGTGACGAACATCGTTGCCACACCACCTGCCACGGCTGCGAGGTTGGTGGTCAGGAAGACGTGAGAGATGGCCACGCGGTTCACTTCGCCAGAGGCTGCCAATTGGCTACCAGGGTTGAAACCGAACCATCCGAGCCAGAGGATGAATACGCCGAGAGCGGCGAGGGTGAGGTTGTGACCAGGAATGGCGCGGCTCTTACCCTCCTTGCTGTACTTGCCAAGACGAGGACCGAGCGCGATGGCGCCGATGAGGGCGAGCACACCACCTACAGAGTGAACGATGGCAGAACCTGCGAAATCGTGGAACACATCACCGAACATCGTCATCATGAAACCGTCAGCAGCGTCGTTGCAAAGCCAACCGCCACCCCATGTCCAGTGACCTTCCACAGGATAAATAATGAGTGAGATGAACGCGCTATAGACGAGATACATCGAGAACTTTGTGCGCTCAGCCATCGCACCGCTGACGATCGTGGCAGAAGTGGCGCAGAAGACTGTCTCGAAAATCAGGAAGCCTTCCACTGGCAGGTCGCCAGAGTAGAAAGACAGGTCGCCCCAGTTGGGCAGGCCGATGAAACCGCCGAGAATGTCGCTGCCGAACATCAGTCCGAAGCCGACAAAGAAGAACAGGAGCGAGCCGAACATGAAATCGACGAAGTTCTTCATCAGAATGTTCGCACAGTTCTTACTACGTGTGAATCCAGCCTCACACAGGGCAAATCCTGGTTGCATCCAGAAAACCAACATGGCTGCCAACAGCATCCATACAGTATCGAGTGATAAACCTATTTCGTTCATAGTTGTGTTGTGTTTTGTGTTGTGACTAAATTATTTCTTATCTCTCAAGACGGTGTCACCATTCTCACCGGTGCGGATGCTCCAGGTGTCGATCATGTCGCTCACGAAAATGCGTCCGTCGCCAATCTCTCCTGTGTGCGCCACCTCCAGGATGACCCTCACCGTCGGATCGACGAACTGATCACGGCACACGATGGTCAGCGCCACGCGCTCAATCACGTCGGTCGAATACTGAACGCCGCGGTAGATGCGCTCCTCACGGCTTTGACCGATGCCATGCACGTTGTGGTACTCAAACCAATCAATGTCGGAATGCAACAATGCTTCTTTTACATCCTCGAACTTTGTCTTGCGGATGATTGCTTCAATCTTTTTCATTGTGTTTGCGTTTTTTTGTTGTTAATAATTAATGTATATTTGAATAAATGTTTTTGAAAAGAGAGGAGGCTGATCCATTCATCATGAACCAGCCTCATTGTTGTGTTTGTGTTGTGTTATTTTTGTGTTTGTGTTTGCTTGATTTCCTCGTGTTCATCCGACTGGTAGATTCCCACCGCAAACGTAGTAGAGCTCTGATTCTGCTGCTGGCCCTGCTGCTGATTCTGCTGATTATTATTGCTCATCAGATTTGTCACGATATTTCTACCTTTCTGTGTCATAATGTTTGTGTTTGTTTTGAATTACAGTGCAAAGGTAAAGCAATTTCTTGGTTTTATAAAGCAAAATGTCACTAATTTTAAAAGATTTGCTATTATTTTGATATATGTCAATAAATATTAACGGAAAAGCGTCATTTCCCAACAAAAAAGGAGGCAATCATGCGATCGTCTCCTTTTCATTCCAACGTGTTATTTCTTATACTATATTATTATACTTCCAATTCATTATTATTATACCTCCAGCTCAATCTCGCCTTCGAAGGAGATGGCGGCAGGACCGGTCATGAGGATATGGTTGTCGGCCTCGTTCCATTCGATGTGGAGCGTGCCGCCATCCATGCGGATGTTGCTCTGACGACTTGCTCTGCCTGTGAGATGAGCGGCGACAGCGGTGGCGCAAGCTCCTGTTCCACAAGCGAGGGTGATGCCAGAACCACGTTCCCATACTCTCATGCGGAAGGTGTCTTCATCAAAGATCTGGGCAAACTCGATGTTGCAACGCTGTGGAAAGAGTGGGTGATGCTCCAATAGGGGACCATAGTGAGAGAGGTCAAACTGCTCCACGTCTTCGTTGAGGAAAATGACGAAATGGGGATTGCCCATCGATACGAAAGTGCCTTGGAAGGTGCGGCCGTCAACCGTGACGGTATAGTCAAGGGCACTGCCACCATTCTCGGCAAATTGTTGCGGGTCTTGCAGGATGGGGGCTCCCATATCCACCGTGACACTCTCCACCTTGTTCTCTGCGTCGAGATGCAGTTGCAGGACTTTGATGCCCGAGAGCGTCTCGAGACGGATGGGATTCTTATGGGTCACACCCTTGTCGTGCAGGAACTTCGCCACGCATCGGGTACCATTGCCACACATCATCGCCTCAGAACCGTCGTTGTTGAAGATGCGCATGGAGAAATCGGCATCGGGACGGGTGGCAGCACCGATGAGGATGAGTCCGTCGCTGCCAATGCCGAAGTGAGGACGGCTCCACTCGATGGATGTCTTCGAAGGGTCGGGGATATGATATAATAAGGTATTGACATAGATGTAGTCATTACCTGCCCCGTGCATCTTGGTGAAAGGAATGGTCTTTTTCATTTATTTTACTGCTTTGATGAAGTCCATGAAGAGGGGATGCGGATGCAGGACGGTGGAAGCATATTCGGGATGGAACTGCGTGCCGATGAACCATTTCTTGTCGGACAGTTCCACCACCTCCACGAGGTTGTTGTCGGGATTGCGTCCGACGCATTGCATGCCATTGCTCTCAAACTCCTCCAAGTATTGGTTGTTGAACTCGTAACGGTGGCGATGACGCTCCTGAATAAGAGGCTTTCCGTAGATGCAACGCGCTTTGCTTCCTTCTTGCAAAGCGCAATCGTAAGCACCCAGACGCATCGTGCCTCCCATACCCGTGATGTTCTTCTGCTCTTCCATCAGGTCAATGACAGGATGCTGAGTGTCAGGATTCATCTCTGTACTATGCGCATCAGCAAAACCTAACACATTGCGGGCGAACTCAATCACCATCATCTGCATGCCCAGACAGATGCCGAAGGTGGGGATGTCGTTGGTGCGGGTATATTGAATAGCGGTGATCTTGCCCTCGATGCCTCGCAGTCCGAAACCTGGACAGATAACGGCACCCGCCATTCCTTGCAGTTTCTCTGCTACATTGTCGGACGTGATGTCCTCGCTGTTGATGAAGTGAAGTTTCACCTTCACGTCGTTGTAGATTCCCGCAAGGTTCAGACTTTCACGGATGGATTTATAGGCATCCTGCAAGTCGTACTTGCCCACCAAACCGATGTGTACTTCACGGGTGGCGTTGCTTTGTTTGTCGAGGAAATCGTGCCAAGACTTCATGGAAGGAGTCTCGCCCACAGGGATGCCAATCTTGCGCATGATGGCAGCATCGAGTCCCTGACGTTGCATGCTGACGGGCACCTGATAGATGCTGGGCATATCTTCGCTCTGTACCACACATTCAAGATCCACATTACAGAAAGAAGCCACTTTCATGCGCACAGCATCGTCGAGATGGCGTTCGGTACGCAACACAAGGATGTCAGGTTGAATACCCATGCCCTGCAATTCCTTCACAGAGTGCTGGGTGGGTTTGGTCTTCAGTTCTTCGGCCGCTTTCAGATAAGGAACGTAAGTGAGGTGGACGCAGACAGCGTCACGACCCAATTGCCAGCGCAACTGTCGGATGGCTTCCATGAAGGGGGCGCTCTCGATGTCACCAATGGTGCCACCCACTTCAGTGATGACGAAATCAAGGTTCTCGCCCTTCTCTTCCTCTCTCAACATGCGGCGCTTGATTTCATCGGTGATATGAGGCACCACCTGAATGGTCTTACCGAGATAGTCACCATGACGTTCTCGGTCAATGACGGTCTTGTAGATGCGTCCGGTGGTGATGGAATTGTTGCGCGTGGTGTGGATGCCGGTGAATCGTTCGTAGTGTCCGAGGTCGAGGTCGGTCTCCATGCCATCGACAGTGACGTAGCACTCGCCGTGTTCGTAGGGGTTGAGAGTGCCCGGGTCGATGTTGATGTAGGGGTCGAACTTCTGGATCGTGACCTTGTAGCCACGAGCCTGCAGCAGTTTGCCGATGCTGGCAGAGATGATGCCTTTGCCTAAGGAGGAGACCACGCCTCCGGTGACGAAGATGTATTTTGTGTTCATATGATAGTTGACAGTTGATAGTTGACAGTTGATAGTTGACAGTTGATAGTTGAGGCTTTAGGCTTTACCATTTTTCTCATACCAATCAATGTATGCCTGATTGACCAGTCGTACGCCGCCCGCTGTGGGGTAGTTGCCGCTGAAGTACCAGTCGCCAGGGTGGTGGGGACAAGCATGATGAAGCCCTTCGAGTGACTGGAAGACGAGTTGCATCGGAGTTGTCATGTCGTCAGGTCGGAGGAGGTCGAGCATCTTCTCCGAGATCTCGTCAGTCGTGAAGGGCTTGTAGATGTCCTTGACGTAGTTCTGCATCTCTTCGGCAGGCAAGGATTTCTGCTCCACGCATTTCAGATAGATGTCGTGTAGGGTTTGCCAGTTGCCATGTTCGATGTGGAGAGCGACAGCGGCACGGAAGGCGATGAACTCGTCGAGGTGCGACATGTCGATGCCGTAGTAGTCGGGGTAGCGAACTTGCGGACAGGAACTGACGAGCACCATCTTCTTGGGGTGCAGGCGGTCGAGGATGCGGATGATGCTCTCGCGGAGGGTCGTGCCTCTCACGATGGAGTCGTCGATGATGACGAGGTTGTCCACCTGAGGTTCCAAGGAGCCGTAGGTGATGTCATAGACGTGGGCAGCGAGGTCGTTGCGCTGGTTGCCCTCCGTGATGAAGGTGCGGAGCTTGATGTCCTTGATGGCAACCTTCTCGCTGCGGATGTAGTTATGGAGGATGGCACGCAGTTCTTCCCTCGTGGGGCGATGCTGCTGTGTCAATCGGTAGAGTTGCTCGACCTTCTGCTCATTCATCTGCTTCTTGAATCCGTCGAGCATGCCGTAGAACGCCACTTCGGCCGTGTTGGGCACGTAGCTGAAGACCGTGTGCTCGAGGTCGCCGTCGATGGCCTTGTTGATTTGCGGGGTGAGCTGTTCACCGAGGGCTTTGCGTTCGCGGTAGATGTCGCGGTCACTGCCTCGGCTGAAGTATATGCGCTCGAAAGAGCAGGCGTGATTGCCTTTAGGAGCCAAGATTTGGGTGAGGGCGACGTTGCCGTTCTTGTGAACCGTCAATGCTTGTCCGGGGAGGAGTTCGCGGATGCTGTCAGTGGGCAGGTCGAAGGTGGTCTGGATGACCGGGCGCTCGCTTGCCACCACCAGGATCTCGTCGTCCCGATACCAGAACGCAGGACGGATGCCCCAAGGGTCGCGCATGGAGAACATCTCACCGCTGCCTGTGAAGCCGCACAGCACATAGCCGCCGTCGAAGAGCGGGGTGGAGGTGCGCAGGATGTTGGTGATGTCGATGTTGTCCTCGATGTATCGGGTCAGGTCGGTGCCGGTGAGTCCCTGCACATTGGCGATGTTGTAGATGCGTTCGCTCTCGCGGTCCAGACGGTGCCCCATCAGTTCGAGCATGATGTAGGTGTCGTTGTAGATGCGAGGGTGCTGACCCACGGAAGTGATCTCGTTGAACACCTCGTCCACGTTCGTCAGGTTGAAGTTGCCGCAGAGGCACAGGTTCTTGGCTCTCCAGTTGTTGCGGCGCATGAAGGGATGGACATGGGCGAGTCCGCTCTTGCCGGTGGTGGAGTAGCGGAGGTGTCCCATGAGGATTTGTGCATCTTCCCAACCGCTGGGGCTGATGTTGCCGAAGATTTCGGTGATGGCGCCGCTACCCAAAGCACGTTCGCGGAACATGTATTCCTCGCCGGGTTTGGCGTTGAGGTTGGTGCAGGCGATACCGGCGCCCTCCTGACCTCGGTTGTGCTGCTTCTCCATGAGGAGGTAGAGCTTGTTGAGACCGTAGGATGAGGTGCCGTACTTCTCTTGATAGTAGCTGAGAGGCTTGAGCAGGCGGATCATCGCCACACCACATTCGTGCTTGAGAGGTTCCATTGAGTTAGTTGATAGTTGATAGTTGAGCGTTGACAGTTGGGGTTAGAGGATCTTTTTGATGCGCTCCATGGCTTCGAGGCTGTTGTCCCATGTGCCGAAAGCGGTGATGCGGACGTAGCCCTCGCCGTGGGTGCCGAAGCCTTCGCCGGGAGTGACCACCACGTTGGCGTCGTGGAGCAGTCGGTGGAAGAAGTGCCAGGAGTCCTCGCCGTCGGGCGTCGATACCCAGATGTAGGGAGAGTGCTGGCCGCCATAGACCGTCAGTCCGAAGAAGGCGAGGCTCTCGCGGATGAGCTGGGCGTTCTTCATGTAGTGCTGGATGGTGGTGCGCACCTGCTGCTGACCTTCGGGTGTGAAGATGGCTTCAGCGCCACGCTGGGAGATGTAGCTGGCACCGTTGAACTTGCTGCACTGGCGACGGTTCCAGAGCGCGTTGAGGCTTGTGCCGTCGTCGGCCTTCAGTTCCTTGGGGATGATGGTGTAGCCGCAGCGCACGCCGGTGAATCCAGCGGTCTTCGAGAAGCTGCGGAACTCGATGGCGCACTCCTTCGCGCCCTCAATCTCGTAGATGGAGTGGGGGATGGAGTCATCGCTGATGAATGCCTCGTAGGCGGAATCATAGAGGATGAGCGCCTTCTCCTTCAGGGCGTAGTTGACCCACTCGGCGAGCTTCTCCTTCGTGATCACTGCACCCGTCGGATTGTTGGGGTAGCAGAGATAGATGATGTCGAGATGCTCGGTGGGGATGTCGCCCGTAAAGCCGTTGTCGGCATGGCAGGGGATGAACTTGATCTGTCGTCCGGCCATGATGTTCGTATCGACATAGACAGGATAGACGGGGTCGGTGATGCCCACGATGTTGTCGGTGGCGAGGATGTCGCCGATGTTGCCCGTGTCGCTCTTGGCACCGTCGCTGATGAAGACCTCGTCGCGGTCCAGTTGGATGCCGCGGGGGGCGAAGTCATGGGCGATGATGGCGTCGATGAGGAAGTCGTAGCCGTGCTCAGGGCCGTAGCCGCGGAAGGTCTTGCCGTCGGCACATTCATCGACGGCGCGGTGCATTGCCTGGATGGCGGCATCGGGCAGGGGACGGGTCACGTCGCCGATGCCCAGGCGGATGATGTTCGCCTCGGGATGCGCCGCCTTATATTCGTTCACTTGCTGTGCTATCTCGGCAAAGAGGTAGCGGTGAGACAGTTGCAGATAGTTGGTGTTGATGTGAATCATACAATCATTGACCGTTTACGATTTACTTTTTGTTCTTGAGGAAGGCATCCACAGCCTCGGCGGTCTTCTTGCCCGATGCGATGGCTCTCACCACGAGGCTGGCACCGTTGGCGGCGTCGCCGCAGATGAAGACGTTCTTGGGATATTCGGGATGCTCGGGCTTGAGGAATCCCATGGCGAGGAGCACGAGTTCGGCCTTGATGATCTCGGGCTCTCCTGCCTCCACCATGATGGGGCGACCGCCCTCTGGGTTCGGTTTCCAGTCGATGGGCTGGACGCGGACGCCGGTCACATGACCCTCTTCGCCGAGGAATTCCAGCGTGTTGATGTTCCAGCGACGTGTACATCCTTCCTCATGCGACGACGTGGTCTTGAGGATGACTGGCCAGTTCGGCCAAGGCGTGTTCGGGTTGTGTCCCACTGGAGGCTTCGGCATGATTTCGATCTGGGTGACGCTCTTGCATCCCTGACGGTGTGCCGTACCGATGCAGTCGGAGCCCGTGTCGCCACCACCGATCACCAGCACGTTCTTTCCCTTGGCGGTCACACGTTCCTCCTTCGAGAATTCCCTGCCGGCGAGCACGCGGTTCTGCTGACCGAGCAGTTCGAGGGCGAGGTGGATGCCCTTGAGCTCACGACCAGGCGCTTTGAGGTCGCGCGCTGTCGGCGTGCCCGTTGCAATCACCACAGCATCATAGTCTGAATATTCAGATATCTCCGAAAATTCCGAATTATACTTAAAGACGACTCCCTCCTGTTCCATCACACTGATTCTTCTGTCGATGATCTTCTTGTTGAGCTTGAAGTTAGGGATGCCATAGCGCAGCAGGCCGCCGGCGGCTTCGTTCTTCTCGAAGACTGTCACCTCGTAGCCCATGTAGTTGAGGGAGTTGGCTGCTGCGAGACCGGCAGGACCGCTGCCGATGACCGCCACCTTCTTGCCGTTGCGCTCGGGGTGCTCGATGGTCACGTAGCCCTCGAGGAAAGCGCGCTCGGCGATGGCGCATTCGTTCTCACGGTTGGTCACGGCGTCGCCCGTGGTGAGGTAGAGCACGCACGCCTTCTCGCAGAGGGCGGGGCAGATGCGGCCGGTGAATTCAGGGAACGGATTGCTCTTCTTCAGGATCTTGTAGGCTGTTTCCCATTCGCCACGATAGAGCGCGTCGTTCCATTCGGGATCTTTGTTGCCCAGAGGACAAGCCCAGTGGCAGAAGGGCACACCGCAATCCATGCAACGGCTCGCCTGCTCCTGGCGGTCTTTTGTGTTCAGTGTCTGTTCCACCTCACCAAAGTCATGAATACGGTCGTTGATGGGGCGATAACCAGCCTCTTTGCGAGGCACAGTCAGAAATGCTTTTGGATTTCCCATTTTCTTTTCTATATTATAGTTGATTGATGAGGTTTAATAGTCTCTCTGCATATCTGCAATTTTCTGTTGCAATTTCGCCATCTGCTCCTCTTGCAGCACGCGCTTGTACTCGATTGGCACCACCTGGATGAAGTCATCGACGTAGCGGTTCCAGTCGTCGAGCATCCGGCCTGCGAGGGCGCTTCCCGTGTGCAGGTAATGCTGGCGGATGAGCTCGAGCAGCTCCTTGCGGCTCACGGTGTCCTCGACGAGCGAGAGTTCCACCATGTCCATGTTGCAGAAATAGTCGAAGGTGTGGTCCTTGTCATAGACGTAGGCGACACCACCGCTCATACCTGCGGCGAAGTTGCGGCCGGTCTTGCCGAGCACGACCACGCGACCGCCGGTCATGTACTCGCAGCAGTGGTCGCCGGCACCCTCGATGACGGCGATGGCTCCTGAATTGCGCACGCCGAAGCGCTCGCCCACACGACCGTTCACGTACAGCTCACCGCTCGTGGCGCCATACAGACCCGTGTTGCCGGCTATGATGTTGTCCTCGGCCACGAAGTCGGCACTGCGGCGCACAGGTGGCAGGATGCTGATGCGACCGCCGCTGAGTCCCTTGCCGAAGTAGGCGTTGGCCTCGCCCTCGAGCCGGCTGTCC
>JAEEGJ010010578.1_pt1 | contig 23938 bp, 18 predicted proteins | sample 8958761 | NCBI WGS metagenome assembly JAEEGJ01 (sample SAMN16246546, study PRJNA631951) | gut metagenome | biome: gut microbiome; feature: rumen; material: RS-attached | host: Bos | place: Iran: Karaj | collected 2018-10 | reverse complement strand
CTGGAGTGTCAACAAAAGCAGCACAGCTTTTCGCCCCATGTCTATTGATTCAGTACGACTCTAAAACAACTGTCTACTGTTTCAGCTAATGAAGAGAAAAAGTGTCTAGTGAAATCAGGAAAAGTCAATGGATTGCAATCTATCATAGAATGAACTCCAAAACATCATAGAACGGAGTGTAAAACATCATAGATTGGGAAGCAAAACATTATAGATTGAGAAGCAAAACATTATAGATTGAAAATGAACCTTTAGATTCGCCTAAAACTTGTACGTATCATAGCGCCCAGAAACCCTTCACCGAAAACACCTGATACTAAGAACGTTATAGTGTTTTATGAAGCGTTTTTATATTTGCTGAAACACATTGATAATACCACTTTAACTATTTATAAGTAGAATATAACAAGAAAGGAAATAATTAATTCAAGAAAAGAAATTTGGAAGTATCATAAATAAATTGTATCTTCGCAGCGGATAATAAGCAAACAAAGATGGAAAAGCAGAAAGATATACGGTGGATTCAGCGGTATGCCAACTTTCACAAGGCATGCTGCAGGCTTATCGAGGTGACCGAGGCAGACAGATACTTAGATGATTTGTCGGAGTTGGAAATCGAGGGGCTTGTGCAACGCTTTGAGTATACTTTCGAATTGGCTTGGAAGGTATTGCAAGACCTGCTGATTTACAAGGGTTACGAATTTATGTTGGGGCCCAATGGCACACTGAAAATGGCTTTCGACGACGGACTGATTACCAATCATGATGCGTGGAGAAAAATGGCTAAGTCGCGCAATACGTTGAGCCATATATATGACGAGGAAGAGGTACTTCCTATTGTCAGACTCATATACAGCGACTATGCACCGCTCTTGAAAAAATTAGATGAAGATTTGAACCTTCTGTCTCAGAATACAGACTACCAGCAAGTATGAAATTTGGGCTTAGCGATACTGTTGTCAAGGAACTGCAAGATGTTTTTCGCCGACATGCGAACATCAAGAAAGTTCTCATTTTCGGCTCACGGTCGAAAGGCAACTATCGTGAGGGATCGGATATAGACCTGGCCGTAATTGGTGATAATATTGACTACAACCAATTACTGACCATTTCATGCGAGATCGATGATTTGGAACTGCTATATTCTATTGATTTGCTCGATTACAACAAAAAGGTAGGCACGCCCATTGGCGACCATATCAACAGGGTCGGACAGGTATTCTACGAAGTTGCGTGAGAATACCTTCCTACCAAGCTCAAAATCATGATTACAACGCGACGGAGGCAAGAACTTTGTCGGTGGCACCGGCCTGGTCTTTCACGAAGTGACCGGCTTGGCTGCCGCTTTCTTTGAGGAAAGCCTCATCGGATGCGAAACGATCCATCAGACTGGCAAACTCTTCGTAGTTCTTGATCTCGAAACCGCCACCACAGGCTTTCAGGGCCTGTGCCTCATCAAACTTCCTGTTGTTGGGACCGAAGATGACGGGCATATCCCAGACGGCTGCCTCCAGCGTGTTGTGGATGCCTACTCCGAAACCGCCTCCGATGTATGCCACATCGCCATAATTGTAGATGCTGCTCAGAAGACCGAAACAGTCGATAATCAACGTGTCGGCCTTGGCGGCTTCCTCGCGCGTGGTCTGAGTGAAACGGACGATTTTACGGGTGTTGGGTGTTGGATGTTGGGTGTTGGTGGATTCCAACTTAGAGATAATCTGCTGCAGATGGTCTTCGCCGATGACGTGCGGGGCGATGATCAGTTTCCACTCTGGATGCTCATTGAAGTATTTGATAAATATATCTTCATCGGGAGGCCAGGAAGAACCGGCGACAAAAACATTACCAGGTGTTGGGTGTTGGGTGTTGGGTGTTGGTGGATACTCAGTTCCCCCAACAAAGGCTTCTACCAAAGGGATTTGCTTAGTCAGCGACTTGATGGTCATGACGCGGTCGAAGCGGGTGTCGCCCACAATCTCAGTTTCGGTGATGCCAATCTTAGCCAAGAGCTGGCGGCTCTCCTCGTTCTGCACGAAAAACTTGGTGAAACATTTCAATACACGCGAATAGGCACGTCCGTACCAACGGAAGAAAATCTGATCGGGACGGAAAATGCTGCTCACACTATAGGTGGGCACACCACGGTGCTTCAGGATGTGGAGATAGTTGTACCAGAATTCGTACTTAATGAAGAAAGCCATCACGGGGCGCACCGTGCGCAGGAAACGGCGGGCATTGGTCACCGTATCGATGGGCAGATAGGTGATGATGTCGGCTCCCTGATAGTTCTTGCGCACCTGATAGCCTGAAGGCGAGAAGAAGGTGAGCAGAATCTTGTATTCAGGATGTTCGAGCCGGATGCGTTCGATGATGGGGCGTCCCTGTTCGAACTCACCCAGTGAGGCTGCGTGTACCCATACATATTTGGCATTGGGATCTACTTTCTGCTTCAAAGTCTTGAAGGCAGCACGCTCTCCGCGCCACATCAAACGCACCTTATGGTCGAAGATGGCGGCAATGGCTACGCCCAACTGGACGAAATACATGGCTATGTTGTATATCATGCTCCTCGCTTATTTTAAAACATCAATGGCACGACGGGTGCGGCGGATGGTCTCTTCCTTACCGAGGAAGGCAGAAATGTCGAACATGCCGGGGCCTTTGCCGATACCTACCAAGGCCAAACGCCAGGCATTCATGATGTCGCCAAGCTTGTAGCCCTGCTTTTCAATCCAGTCTTTCACGATAGTCTCCTGACCTTCTACGCTGAAGTCGTCAATGCCCTGAAGCACCTCGCAAAGTTCGCCGAGCGCCTTGGCGGAGTCTTCCTTCCAGCGCTTCTTGGCAGTCTTCTCGTCGTATTCCATAGGTGGAATGAAGAAGAACGAGCAGAGGGACCAGAGTTCCTTGACGAAGTTGACGCGGTCTTTCATCATGTGGACTACCTCGGTGACGCGCTCCAACGATTCCTCCACTCCATTGTTGGCCACGATGGGCGCAAAGAGTTGGGCTATCTCGTCGTCGCTCTTCTGCAGGATATATTCGTGATTGAACCAGATACCTTTCTGATAGTCGAACTTGGCACCGGCCTTGGAACACTTGGAGATATCGAAAGCCTCGACAAGCTGCTGCAGGGTGAACATCTCTTGCTCCGTGCCAGGATTCCAGCCTAAGAGCGCCAGGAAATTGATGACAGCCTCGGGGAAATAGCCCTGCTCACGGAATCCGTTGCTGACCTCGCCCGTCTTGGGATCATGCCATTCCAAGGGGAACACGGGGAAGCCGAGACGGTCACCGTCGCGCTTGGAGAGTTTTCCCTTGCCGTCGGGTTTGAGCAACAGCGGCAGATGGGCAAACTGCGGCATCGTGTCTTCCCATCCGAAGGCACGATAGAGCAAAACGTGAAGGGGAGCACTGGGCAACCATTCTTCACCACGGATGACGTGGGAGATTTCCATCAGGTGGTCGTCCACGATGTTGGCCAGATGATAAGTGGGCAATTCGTCGGCACTCTTGTAAAGCACCTTGTCGTCGAGGATTTCACTCTTCACAACGACTTCGCCACGGATAAGGTCGTGAACATGGACTTCCTCGCCGGGTTCAATCTTGAAGCGAACCACATACTGCTGGCCTTCGGCAATCATGGCATCGACCTGCTCCTTCGGCAACGTCAGGGAGTTGCGCATCATGCCACGCGTGGAAGCGTCATACTGGAAATTCTTGATTTCAGCACGCTTGGCCTCCAGTTCCTGCGGGGTGTCGAAAGCGATGTAAGCCTTACCGGCAGCCAGGAGCTGCTCCACATATTTCTTATAGATATCGCGGCGTTCACTCTGGCGATAAGGGCCATACTCACCACCGAAGCTGACGCCCTCGTCGAACTTGATGCCGAGCCAGCGGAACGACTCGATGATATAATCCTCCGCTCCGGGCACGAAACGGCTGGAGTCGGTATCCTCAATACGGAACACGAGGTCGCCTCCGTGCTGACGGGCAAACAAATAGTTATACAACGCAGTACGCACTCCTCCAATGTGCAAAGCACCCGTGGGACTGGGTGCAAAACGCACTCTAACTCTTCTTTCTGACATAAAATGAATAAATTTTTTGCAAAAGTACGACTTTTTTGCCAATTATGCGAGAATTTTTAGTATTTTCGCAGAGTAAAACAATACAGGATTCATTTTATGGCAAGAAATAACTCCACACAGAGCCATTATTGGCGCAACTTCTTTTCAAGGCTGGCACTCATTGCGGCAAGCGTCATCATCATCGTCTGGTTCCTGCCACGCAACAGCGGACCGCAGTTCCGCTACGACGTGGGCAAGCCCTGGATGTATTCTTCGCTGATAGCCAACTTCGACTTTCCTATCTATAAGACCGACGAGGCCATCCAGAACGAGCGCGACAGTATCCTGCAAGCCTTCGAACCTTATTATAATTACAACAGCGAAACGGAAGACGAGCAGATAGCCAGTTTCAGGAACGCCTTCAAGAACGGCATCCCCGGACTGGGACCTGAATACATCGAAATTATTGCCGACAGGCTCCACCGGCTCTATGAGGCCGGCGTGATGAGCACACCGGAGTATTCGCGGATAGGCAAGGACACTACGGCCACCGTGCGCGTGGTGAGCGGAAAGACGGCTTCCAGCTTACAGATCAACTGCATCTACTCCACGATTGCAGCCTACGAACAGCTGTTCCTCGACGAGAAACTTGCCCCGCAGAGACAGGTATTGCAACGCTGCAACCTGAATGAATACATCCGCCCGAACCTGATCTACGACAAAGAACGGTCGGAAACAGAACGAAACGACCTGCTCAGCACGATTCCCAGGGCAAGCGGCATGGTGCTGGCCGGACAGAAAATCATAGACCGCGGAGAAATCGTGGACGAGCAGACCTTCCGCGAACTCAGCAGTTTCGAGCATGAAATGCGGCGGCGCTCAGCCTCATCGAGCACCATCAGCAGCACGATAGCCGGACAAGCTATCTTCGTCACCATCCTGATGTCGCTGTTCACCATCTATCTGGCCCTGTTCCGCAAGGACTATTTCGAGAAGCCGCGCTCCATCACGATGCTCTATTCGCTCATCACGATCTTCCCCATCCTGGTGTCGCTGATGATGGAGCATAACATCTTCAGCGTCTATGCACTGCCCTTTGCCATGACGCCCATCTTCGCGCGTGTGTTCATGGATTCGCGCACAGCCTTCATCTCGCACGTGGTGATGATCCTGCTCTGCGCCGCAGCCGTGAAATACCAGTATGAATTCATCATCATCCAACTGGTGGCCGGACTGGTGGCCATCTATTCCCTGAGGGAACTCGACAACCGTTCGCAGCTGTTCAAGACGGCCATCATCGTCACCGTCTGCAGCAGCATCACCTATCTGGCCCTGCAACTGATGCAAGACAACAGCATCTGGCAGATGGATCACGACATGTACAAATACTTCATCGTGAACGGCGTGCTGCTGCTCTTCGCCTATCCGCTGATGCTCATCGTGGAGAAAACCTTCGGATTCACTTCCAACGTGACGCTGATTGAACTGTCGAACACGTCGAAAGACCTGCTCCGTCAGCTCTCGGAGGTAGCTCCCGGAACTTTCCAGCACAGCATCACCGTGGGAAACCTGGCCGCTGAGATAGCCAACAAAATTGACGCCAAGGCCCAGCTGGTGCGTACGGGTGCACTCTATCATGACATCGGAAAGATGCATAACCCCGCATTCTTCACCGAGAATCAGGCTGGCGTGAACCCCTTGGAGAAGATGGACCGCAGCCAAGCCGCTCAGATTGTGATCTCGCATATCGGCGAAGGACTGAAACTGGCTGAGAAATACGACCTGCCGAGCATCATCAAAGACTTCATCACCACCCACCACGGCTCAGGCAAGACCAAGTATTTCTATATATCCTATAAAAACGAACACCCCAAAGAGGAAATCGATGAGACCCTCTTCACCTATCCCGGCCCCAATCCGTTCACACGCGAACAGGCCATCCTGATGATGGCCGACACCGTGGAAGCCGCCTCGCGCTCGCTGCCCGAATATACCGAAGAGAGTATCTCGAACCTGGTAAACCGCCTCATCGACGGACAAGTCAGCGACGGCTACTTCGAGGACTGCCCCATCACGTTCCACGATATCAACGTGGCCAAGCAAGTGCTGATAGACCGCCTGAAGAGTATCTACCACACCCGCATCCAGTACCCGGAGCTGAAAAAGGGCTCATAAATATGCCATAAAACATATTCTGATAGGCAAAACTATGCACAAAAAGCCTCATTTGTGCACAGTTTCGCCTACTTTGTGCATAAAATATGTTAATTATGTGTGCGTTAACAGTGAAATTCCGAACAATATAATTACCTTTGCAGCCAATATTTTTAAAGGTAATTAAGATGTATAAGGTTAAATTTATCAGCGTAGCAGTGATGCTCGCTACCGCAACCACCGCCATGGCTGGTGGTATTCTTACGAACACGAACCAAAGCGTTGAGTTCCTGAAGAACCCTGCCCGCGATGCAGCCATCGGACTGGATGGTGTCTATTCCAACCCTGCCGGTGTGGTATTCATGCCCGAAGGCTTCCATCTGGCCATCAACTGGCAGTACGCCCACCAGACGCGTACCGTCCGTTCCACCAACCCCCTCTTTGCATTAGGAAAGAAAAACGACGGCAAGACAAGCAAGACCTTTGAAGGTATTGCCGATGCACCCTTTATCCCCTCTGTCCAGGCAGCCTATAACACTGGCAACTGGAGCATTCAGTTCAACTTCTCCATCCCCGGCGGAGGTGGCGTATGCGAGTTTGAGAAGGGACTGGGATCTTTCGAAAGTGCCGTGGGCATGATTGCCAAGCAACTGGAACCGCTCGGCGCCCAGGGCTACGACGTGGATGCCTACATGCGCGGACGCCAGTATTACTTCGGATTCCAGCTGGGTGCCGCCTATAAGATCAACGAGCACCTGTCTGTATATGGAGGTCTGCGCGCTCTCTACGGCAACGCTTCCTACAAGGCACGTCTGAGCAACATACAGGTAAACACCCAGGGTGGCTATGTCAACTTCGACACCTTCCTGAACAATGCCGTCAGCAATATTAACAAGCAACTGGGACAGGCCGAACTTGCCACTCAGATGGGAGTTTACACCCAAGAGCAGTATGCTGCTGCGAAGGCAAAGGCTGATGCAGCACTCGAACAGCTGGCTCCGCTGCAGAAATATTCGCTCGGCGTAAACCTGATGAGCAACCAGACAGGCATTGGTATCGCCCCCGTGATAGGCGTGGATTACAAGGTCGGAGCCTTCAACTTTGCTGCCAAATATGAATTCAACACGCAGATGAAGATGAAAAACAACTCCACGCTTGAGAAGGCCATGGAGGTGGAAGCCGTGAACAAGTTCCAGGACGGAACAAAGGTTGACGAAGATGCTCCCGCCCTGCTCACCGTGGGCGCCCAGTGGAGCGTCATCCCAAGCGTACGCGTGAATGCAGGCTATCATCACTACTTCGACACAAAGGCCAACTGGTATAACCATTCGGAGAAGCTGCTCGACGGCGACACCAACGAATACCTTGCAGGTGCTGAATGGGACATCAACGAGAAGTTCAACATCTCTGCCGGCGGTCAGATCACCCGCTATCAGCTTACGGACGACTACATGAACGATATGTCGTTCGTAGTGAACAGCTACAGCTTCGGATTCGGCGTAAGCTACAAGCCCACCAAGAACATCAAGGTGACGGCTGCCTACTTCCAGACCAACTATGAGGACTACGACAAGGTGACCATGGCTGATCCCGCAACAAAAGCCACCATCGTAGGTGATTCGTTCACCCGCACCAACCGCGTGCTGGGCCTGGGCGCTGAATTCACTTTCTAAACGTTTTACATATAAACGAAAGCGGGTGTGCCATCACAGGCACACCCGCTCTCGTTTGATAATCCACTACCCTCTAACGGACAGGGCGGTAACAAACTAAATTAGTTTGTACTTCAAGCAATCATTAGAAGCAAGGCTTCCAAAGGCAGGAAGCGGAACAAACTAAATTACTTTGTGCCCGCTGCCATGAATGGAGGCCCAAGGCTCAGAACTTATAATCCACGCCCACGCCAATCACGTGGTTGGTACGGCTATAGATTTCCTTGCCATAAGCGGCCTGCTTCTCGTAGTCGCTATAGATGCTGCAGAAGTAACTGGCATTCAAACGCACTTTTTCGCTGATGTTCCAGGCTCCGCCGAGACCCACGGAATAGCTGTCGCAGGCAAATGACGTGTTCTGCTGGTAGCCATCGCTGAGACCGTAGTCAGTACGCTGACCTCCGCAACTGACGGTGAACTTGTCGTTGATGTCGTATTCCACACCGGCCAGTATTTCATGCGTGCCGTGTGTCAGTTCCTTCTGGCGGTCGTTTGCCATTTTTGCATTCTTGTCGTCGAAGAAGTGATATTCCAGCGCGGCGCGCAACCGGGGCGTGAACTCATAGCCTGCAGCCACGCTGAGCAGCGCAGGCATGTCGTAGCGCGTACGGACACCATCCTGATAAGGAGCGGTGTAGGCACCAAGCTGTGCCTGCAGAGCCTGCAACTTGGCCTGAGCATTCTGCGGGTCGGCAGCCATCATGGCTGCTATCGTGGCCGTTCCCAGTCCGGCATCGAGCACGTTGGTGTCGTTCTTGGGGTTGACTTTCGTACGAAACTCATAGCGGGCCGAAAGCGTCAGCGGTCCTTGATGGTAAGCCAGGCTGACAATGGGCGTGAAGCCCCAGCCCTTCTGGTCAACGTCGAGCAGTAGTTTTGCCACTTCTCCCAGCTGGGGATGGTCTTTGGCAATAACGTGTCCGCGATAATAGCCGTCGTAATAATTGGCACGGATGCCCACGGCAGCCGAGAGACAGTCGAGCACCTTGTAGGTGAAATTCAGTTGTCCGCCATAGATGTACTGCTTACCCTTCATCTCTGTGCTAAGGGCATATTGGTTGGGTAAGATTCCGTTGGAAGCCAGCATGCTTTGAAGCAGCACGTTGAACATGGGAACGCCCTGCTTGTATTCCACGAAGCCACCGCTGCCCACAATGCCAATCATCGTAGAGAGCGCCCAGCGGTCTTTCTTGTAGGAAGCGAAGAGTGCGGGAACGATGGGAGCCGAAGCCTTGCCCTCATACTTGGTGTCGCCTAGCTGGATGTCGCGATACTGCCAAGGTTTCTGAAAATTGAGCGACATCTGCCAGCCTTCATGTCCCCAGGCCAAACCGGCAGGATTGCTGAAGACCGCATCAATCTCGGTCGTTGCACCACGCGCAAACATACGGTCGAAGGCGATGTGGTAATTCGTGTTGGTCATCAGTCCACCAGCGTGGGCTGCTACCGAACAAAGTGCCATCATAAGCACTAAAGTCAGACTTTTTTTCATATTTAATAGGATTAATATAAAAATACGCATTTACAGCATTAGTCGCTGTTATCCGCATGCAAAATTAGTGTAAAAAAGAACCAATGCCTAACCAGCCCTTTCCTTTTCAATACTTTTAACTTCCGTTTTGCTTTTTATACAAAACACCGAGTAATTGTAAAAAACGGAACACTAAACTTAACCGTAAGGACAATTGCTCTACAAGGGATCGACATCAAAATAGATCTGAAGCGAATTATAGCGCGTTTCCTTGAGCAGTTTTTCTTGCGCCAGATTCAGATATTCACGCACCCGCTTCATGTCGATTCCATTCTCCAGTTTCAGAACGATCTTACGGATATTCAGCTGTTTCACCTTGGCTATCGAGGGTTTGTCAGGTCCCAACACCCGGTCGCCAAACCACTGACGAAGCAGGCTGCCCATTTCAATGGCTGCCGTATTGACAGTCTGATCGTAGCGATGCTTCATGTATATATAGATAAGGTGATAGAAAGGCGGATAGCGGAAAGCTCTCCTTTCTTCGAGCAAATCATTGAAAAAGCCTGCATAATCATTCTCTACGACCTGCCTGATAACGGGCAACTGTGGACTCTTGGTCTGCAGCAGCACCAGTCCCTGCTTTCCCTTGCGCCCTGCCCTGCCACTCACCTGTGCCATCATCATGAAGGCATGCTCGTAGGCCCGGAAGTCAGGATAATTGAGCATGGAATCCGCATTGAGGATACCTACGACCGAAACCTTGTCAAAATCAAGTCCCTTCGATACCATCTGCGTACCGATGAGCAGATTGGTGCGGCCTGCCGAGAAGTCGCTGATAATCCGCTCATAGGCCGAGCGCGTGCGGGTTGTGTCAAGATCCATTCGGGCCACACGGGCCTCGGGGAAGATTTCCATCACCTGGTCTTCTATCTTCTCCGTGCCGTAGCCGCGCCCTTTCAGTTCCGTACTGCCACAACAGGGACAAACCTCGGGTACCTGATAAGTGTAACCGCAATAATGACACGTGAGTTGCTGGATGTTCTTATGATAAGTAAGCGACACATCGCAATTCGTGCAATGGGGCACCCATCCGCATTGGCGGCATTCTATCATCGGTGCAAATCCGCGTCGGTTCTGGAAAAGGATCACCTGTTCACCAGTCGAAAGAGCCTTCTTGATACTTCCCAGAAGCATCGGTGAGAAAGGTCCCTGCATCATCTTGCGCTTCTGCAAGTCCTGGACATCCACTATCTGGATTTCGGGCAACTGTATGCCCTGATAGCGTGAGGTCAGCGTCACCAGTCCGTACTTCCCCTTCATGGCATTATAATAACTCTCCATGGAGGGGGTAGCTGTGCCGAGCAGCACCTTACAACCCGCTCCTATCTTGGCCGCCATCATGATAGCCACGCTTCGGGCATGATAGCGCGGGGCCGGGTCTTGCTGCTTAAAGGAGGTCTCGTGCTCCTCATCGATAATGATGAGACCCAGTTTCTGAAATGGCAGGAAAACTGCAGAACGGGCACCCAATATGACATCGTAAGGATTCTGGGAGAGTTGTTTCTTCCATATCTCCACGCGCTCGGCATCGCTGTACTTGGAGTGATAGATACCCAGACGACTGCCAAAAACTTTCTGAAGCCGTTCGCGTATCTGTACGGTCAGCGCAATCTCAGGCAACAGATAGAGCACCTGTTCATGGCGTTCAAGCGCCTGCTTAATCAGATGGATATAGATTTCGGTCTTTCCAGAAGAAGTGACCCCATGCAACAGCGTCACATTCTTGCTGAGGAACGAAAAGAGAATTTGGTTGTAAGCCTCCTGCTGAGCCTCGTTCAGCTTTTTCACTTGGTCAAGATGTGGTTCACCGGCATGGTTCAAGCGTCCCACTTCTTTCTCATAGGTCATCAGCATCTTTCGTTCAAAGAGGCTTTTCAGCACCGACAACGTGCAATGGCTGTAGTTCATCAGCTCGTCGCGCGACACTTCTGATTCCATTCTCCGTTCTCCATTCTCCACGGAAAAGGCTTCGTCCCAATGGCTCATCGTCAGATAGTCGATGAAGACTTTCTGCTGCTTGGGGGAACGGGTCAGTTGATTAAGTGCGATATGCAAGGCCTGCTCCTGGCGGTATGCCGGGGTCAACGTGATGTAGGTTTCCATCTTGGGTTTGAAACCGTCACGCTGTTTCAGACCAAGCGGCATGGCCGCATTATAGACTTCGCCAAGCGGAGACATATAATAATCGGCTATCCATTGCCAGAGGCTGAACTGCGATTCGGTCAGTATGGGCTCGTTGTCAAGCACCTGCATGACTGGCTTCACCTTGAAAGCGGGCTGCTGACCATGCGTCTTCACGGCTATGGCCACATAAGTCTTGCTACGTCCCAAAGGCACTACGAGGCGCACGCCAAATCTGACTTGCGCCTCCATCTCCTCAGGAACGGCATAGGTGAACAGCCCCTCCAAAGGCAACGGCAGAAGGACATCTACATATCTCATAGTCTCACGGCATCAGAAGAAGTAAGCCGCGCTGATCTTCCAGGTTTTATAGGTTCCTTTCGAGAACACCTCGTCGGCAGCATCCTTCACACGCACCTCACCGGCCTTTCCCAAGGGAACATTATAATTGATGGTCACTTCCACTTTCCCGATTGTTACGCCGCCACCAATATCCACGCTGAGATCGGAATCGCGCGAACGCCAGGAGGCAACGTTGTCAATCAGGTCCTTATCCTCGTCATTGTCGAGCGTAAAGCCAAACTGCGGTCCGGCAAAGGCAAAGATGCCGCCACCGTTGAACGTCAATCCATAGCGCACATGCACGGGTATGACGATCTGTTTGTCGCTCACTTTGTATTTGCCTTCTTGCCCATTGATGGTGCCGTTCACTTCGGCATTCCGTTTGGAATAAAGGGCAGAAATGTCAAATCCAAGTCCCAGCAAGGGGAACTTCAGCACAGGACCGATGAAGTAACCCATACGGTTGCTCTTCTTGAAGACATCGCCACTGAACGACATCTCGGAAGCATCAATACCAGCCTTCACGCCCAGTTTAACCTGAGCCGAGGCATTGCTGAACGGCAAATGGCAAAGGACTACGGCCAATGCCACCACCATCAGGTATCTTCTGCTATGAAAAGCAACTCTCTTCCCCTTCATATTCCTGTCCTTCATTTATTTCTACATTAATGGCGCTGACGACGCACACTTACGCGGGCTGCGCTGCCACTTGAAGAAGAGGGACGCGACTTCACGCTCTTCTGCTTCGAAGAGGAGCCTCCGGCACGGCGGTTCTTACGGGCCTTCTTCGTGCCTTTCACGTCTTTCTGAGCATTGGCAATACTGTCAAGCGAATCCTTCTTGGCTTGATCGCCCCAAAGATTCTTCTCAAACTGTTCCAGTTCGGCCTCAATACGCTTCTGCTCCTTCGACATGGCCGAATCGCTGGGACAATACTGTGCCAACGTGCGACCCAGCATATTGGTGGTCTTATAGATCTTGCCCTTGTACATATTCTTCGTGAAGTAATCATCTACCGACATGGTGGCGGCATTGTTCAGATTACTCGTCATGATGGTCTGCTTCGAAAGGAAGGGAGCCACGTCGTCATACTGCACCCAGAAGAGCGGATACTTGGCTGCTCCGTCACCGAAATCGTCCTCACGGCTCATGATAGGACAAAGAGCCAGCACCTTCGTATGGAAGGTGGCCGAAGCCTGATCGTAGTAGGCACTCTCCTTCACATAATAGCCTTTCACCTCGCGCGAAGGAATGTCGGAGTTGTCCAGTCGGATTCGTCCGTTGGCGGTCTTCTCGTAGAAGATATGGTAGTTGTCGAGGAAAGCCAGAGGCTTCACGCGTGCCGAATCGTTAAACACCTCGTTGCCGTCAAGCCGATACTCATAACAGCGTATCTGCCCGGTCATCATCAGTTTGAAGATATAGGTGAAGAGATTCATCTGCGAACCGATAGGCTCCACGGGATAATACAATCCAGCGTTGGCATCCTCATTCAGGTCAAGCTCACGATAGATATCGCGACGCCACACCACATCCTCCGACATGGCAGCCGATGTGGGGAAGGAAATCTGCGCACGGGTAGTCAACGTCTGACCAGCCTGCTGCTTCTGCTGTGCCTGCTGAGCCTGGCGCGCCCTGGGCTGGGCGGTTGCCGAGAGGGAGACAAGCAGGAAGAGAATACCTACCCCTGCCCTCCCGATGAGGGAGGGAGTTATTACTCCTAGCATACTATTTAATCTTCTACTCATATCTTATACTTTTTATTAACTCTTTATATAAGCAACCTCAAAAACATATTGTCCTCCCCCTATAGGGGGATAAGAGGGGGTCTTTAATTCACAATCACTTCCATTGAGGTAGGCAACTTGCGGGTGATGCCGTCAGGACCGACAGCCGTCACGCGGGAGATGTAGAAACGGCGGTTACGCGAGAGCTTGCGGAATGCATCCCGCTGACGATCTGAGAATGAGGAACCGTTGCTCACCATCGGTACGGCATTACCCATGTTGTCGAAGAACACAGCCTCGAATCCAGTCACCTTGAACTCGATATCGAGCAATCCGTCATCGATGGCAGCCTTGATACCGCCCACGCTCATCAGCGAAGCCTTAGCCAGTCGGCCGCCCTTGAAGCGGTCGGTTCCCACCACGATATAAGGTGTAGGATCGGGCAACTTGCGCACCTTGAAGGTGACCTTTCCCATCTGGCGTACCTGGCCTTTATCGTTGGCCGATACGGTGAACACCACGTCCTTGCCTACTGCTGAAGGAATAGCCACATAATGGCCATTGCCTTTGGCTGAAAGGGAACCACCCGACATCGTTACGGAAACGGCATTGGCCGGCACTCCCGGCACGCTGACGCTCATCGGGTTCTGGTAACCGGCATAGAGCACGTTCATCAAATCGGCAGCCACGGTTGCTCCGCTGGGAGCAGGAATGACCGTATATTTCTGCAAGAAGTTACGACGGATGTCCTCGCCTGCAGCATTGCGCGTCAGCAGATAGCCTTGGAAGGAATGCTCACCCACGCCTCCGGCCGTAAACGAGTACTTGCCCGTAGAATTGATGCGCACGCCATTCACGTAGATTTCAGGAGTCTGCGTGGTATCCACGGCAGCCATCACGATGTTGGCCGTAAACTGTTCGCCCGGATAAAGCGTCGTCTTCTCTGGAATCACGAAGGCATCGAGCTTGTTTACGCGGATGTCTTTCAGGTCAATATTAGAGACCAGGTTGTGGAGCACCTCACCCTCAGCATAGCGCACGTCGCTCTGAATCTTGGAGAGCAATGTCACGGCAGCGGCCACGGGCATTCCCTCAAACATATACTCCTGCCAGTTCTTACCCATCGCATGGGCGTTTTTGGGCAGTTCTGTCGTCAGGTTGCCACGAATGATCTCCTTCTGATGCTCATCGGTCACGAGCGAAAGGATACGCTCACGGAACTTATTGATTGCATCATAAAGACGCTTGCCTTTCCCCGTTCCGGGGGCGAGCATCACATGGGAAGCAGCCTCCAGGTCTTCCTTGTTACGGATATCCTTCAGATTTCCGTCGCTGCCGTCGGCTTCGCGCACAATCTCTTCCTTCAATAGCTGGGCGAAGTTGTAGAGCGAATCGCTCATCTGCTTCACCTGTGTAGCCTTCTCAAACCATTGCTTCACCTTGCCCGGATTCTTCTTCATCTGCGCTTCGAAGTCACCGTAGATGGCCGCATTCTGTTTGGAAGAGTTATCGGTAGTCCGGTTCAGACTCTCCTCCACCAGCGAGAAGCCTTCCAACACCTCGGTAGAGACGTTGAGAGCCAGCATTGCCATCAGTACGACGTACATCAGGTTGATCATCTTCTGGCGCGGAGAAACCGGTCTTTTCTTTATTGCCACAATTAAAAACGCTTAATTCTTAATTCCAAACTCTTAATTCTAAATTTCACCAGAAGCCTGCGGACGGACGGCACCGGCAGCGGGCATATTCACGGTCATGGCCTCAATCATGCGGGTATAGATGCGGTTGAGTTCCTCTATCTGGCGGGCCATTTTCTTGGTCTGATCGTTGATTTCGTCGATGGTGCCAATCTGAGCGCTGGCACTCTTCAGCTGCATCTCGTAAACCTTACAGATACCTGTCAGCGTGCGGTCAAGGTTATCCATCTCCTCGGAATTGCGTCCCAGTTTCTCACTCTGTTCGGCCACCTTGGAGAGCATCTCCGTGAGACGTTTCAGTTCAGCCACATAGTCGGTAGTGGCCTGTTCGAGTTCGGGATCCATCTTCGGCAACTGACCTTCGGTAGTTCCCGAAACGGTAGCCACCGAAGAAGAAACGGCAGCAATGGCCTCGGTATTGACTTTCTCCTGGGTAGGCTTTTCGTCGGTTCTCTTTGAAGCAGCAGGAGAGCCACCACCGATGATAATCGTACCACCGCCAACGACTCCGCCACCCGAAACGGCTGCAATGCGCTCTCCGCCCTGCGAAGGACTCGCGGCGGATTCCACGCGAACACCAGCCTTGGACACCTCTACCGGTTCGCCTTCTATATCCACATGCGTGGGCAGATCCATGCCGTCGGCAGTCTTATCGAACGGACGGTCGAAGGCTGAAAGGAAGAACACGAACACCTCCGTTCCCATTCCGAGGAACAGGAAGAAGTTGGCTCCCGGCAGGTGAGTCAGTTTGAAGAGGGTACCCAGAATCACGATGGAGGCACCCCAACTGTATGCGTAGTTCAGGAACGTCTGTCCCGGCACGCTGTCCATCCACTTCTGCAGACGGTAAACTACATTGAATTTGCTATACTGTGTCATATTCTATGTTTCAGGTTTCAAGTTTCAGTCACCTTATCTTTTCTTGCCTTTCTTTACCTTGTCACTGGTCGAATTGGCCAATGAGCGCACGCAACGGAAGCCCACGTATGAGCGGGGCTGGTTCTGATACTCCCATGAGCGCCAGGCTGAGCGGATCATACTCTCGGGGTCTTTCCACGAACCGCCTCTTACACTCTTCTTCTTCAGTTTGTAGGGGTCTTCCTTGGCAGCATTATAGCGCAACTGCGGATTCAGGTCGTTCATCGCCTCCACACCGGCCTCGGTATAGATCGTGCTGCACCATTCGGCCACGTTTCCGGCCATATCAAAGAGGCCGTTGGAGTTGGCGCCATAGATAGCCACCTTCGAAGTGATCAGGTTTCCGTCTTTGGTATAGTTGCCGCGGTCTGGCTTGAAGTTAGCATAATAGCAGCCGCGGTCGCTCTTCATGTCCTCATTGTCCCAGGGGAACTCATTGCCTTCCTTGCCACGGGCGGCAAACTCCCACTCTGCCTCTGTGGGCAGACGATAGCGCTGAATGAAGCGGGCTTCCTTGCCCAGGCCCTTCAGCAGATACTCCGTACGCCAGGCGCAGAAGGCATTCGCCTGTTCCCAGGTGACGCCCACCACGGGATAGTCGTTGTAGGCCGGATTGCTGAAATAGTAGCGCAGGTACATCTCATTCTCCGAATTCTGGAAATCATTCACCCAGCAGGTCGTGTCGGGATAGATATTCACGATGTAAGTATTGAGGAAATCCCACGGTCCGGAAAGCGGACGGTCAATCGTCTCGCGCACGATGCGGCCTTCGTCGTCGATGTAAGCCGTATCCTTGGAAATCATCACCACTTCATTGGGATCTACCGTAATGTCCGTATTAAACTGGCGCTCCTCGGGATTCAAGCGGTTGCGGCGCAGGGCTGCTGCCGTATAGTCGTAGATCTCATAGCGGTAGTTCATCTGCCGCCAGTCGAGCATCTTCTCGCCCGTCACGGGATTCGTCTCATACAGGCTCTCAATGGCTCGCAGTTCATCCTCGTTGGGTTTGCGGGGCAACGATTTCTTCCAGTTGATGAAAGGTCCGATGGGGTCGCCGTTCTTGTCTTCGGTTATCATATAGGTCTCATCTCCGCCGTAAGCAGGATCGGCCAGACGGGTACGCAGGATACTGTCGCGCACCCATTTCACGAACTGCTTGTACTGAGAGTTCGTAATCTCCGTCTCATCCATCCAGAAGCCGTCCACCGAGATTTCCTTCACGGGCGTCTGCTTGCCCCAAAGCGTATCTTCATGCTCGATACCCATCTTCAGGAAGCCGCGCTTCACGAGCGTCATACCATAGGGAGTAGGCTCGGAAAAAGCTTTTCCGCCTACACCTACCACCTCACCGCCACGGCCAGAGGATGATGCCAGTTTGCTACCGGCGCATGCCACTAAAAAAAGCAGGAGAAAGAGACCCACCCCTGCCCTCCCTATGAGGGAGGGAGTAAATACTCTTGCCATACTATTTAATATTCTGTTCATATCTTAATCTTTAAACTTTAATCTTTCATCCTTCATCTTCCCCCTACAGGGGGATAAGTTGCGGGCTTTTATAGCAACCTCACAGCCTTATGCTTATTCTTACCTTTCTTATATAGGTTCAGATCCGTCTGATAGCCCACGAAGAGCTCATGGCTGCCGTTGCCCAGCGAAATGCCGTTGGTATAGGCCTCGTAACTATAGCCCACATTAATACCGTGGAAACTGCCGCCCACCAGCACCGTCACCGAATTGGTGGGGCTGTAGCCCACGCCCACGTACATGATTCTCTTCTCGTTGGTGTACTTCAAGCGAGCCGTCACGTCAGCCCTGTAAGCCACCCCATCGCTCTGTCCGAACAGAGAGACCGGTATTGATAGAAACGGATTTCTCAGCTTAATATTGTATCCGGCTGTCAAATAATACGTCCTATCCACCTGTATCTCATTCAGTTCGCCCAGATGAACCAGCGGTGCCAGCGCATGCAGCATCGACACTCCCGCATACCAGTTGCGCCGGGCATAATACAGGCCGGCGGCCATATCCACATGGTTGCCGTTCACATCTGAGGTGGCGAACACCGGGTCGCCAGAATCGATGATATCCAAATCCGACGACTTGAACTGCTCATTCAGGAAGCCCACCTGCAAGCCAATGCCCAGCTGTCCGCCGAAGAGCCGCATCTTATAGGAATACTGCACGTTCACCTGCTGATGCGTGAACAGACCGATCTGGTCGTTCACCAGTTGCACGCCTACTCCATGATAGCTGTTCAGCGCATAGAAGGGCATGTCGGCCCCCACGAAGAACGTACGGGGATTCCGTTCAAAACCGGCAAGACTCATGGCATAGGCGCCTACGATGTTCAGTTTCGACTCCTTACCTACGGCCGCAGGATTATAGGCCGCCTCCATGTCATAGTAATGACTGTAGTGCGGTTCATACTGAGCCATCGTCCCCATCGGAACAGCAGCCAGCAAAACCAAAAGCCAAAAGAATCGTCTAAACACAAAGGAATAACGATGATTTCGCCCCTTTATTGCCTCACCGCCAAGCGTTTTGGGGTCTAACCCTTACTTATATTATAAAAAAGAATAGAAACAGTATGATTTCTCAACGATTTATTATACCTTTGTATCCTGTTAACGACAACGACAAAAATTAAATGAAAAAGAACATGAAAAGAATGAATATTCGTACGCTTACCTTTGTGGCGCTTGTCACATCCTTCCCCATTCCTACCTTTGCACAATACGACAAAAACTGGTCACTCCAAGCTGGCTTTGGCGAAATAAATATGGTAGAGAACAAATATAACGAAGGAGACCAATACATTCCTGAAGATAAAGGAAACACATTCTATCTTTCTGCCGACTACTGGCTTTCGCTTCGTGTCGCCCTCAATGGAGGGCTATATCTTGAACAGCAAGGTTTAATTACAAATTACGCTGACGGTATCGGCTTGAAGAAGGTCAACATGTTTGGCATCAACGCTGGAGCGAAATACTACTTCTTTCCCAAGAAATGGGTATTTCAACCTCATATCGGAGCGTATATATATACGAACTTCCTCAATCTGGCTCGCACGAAAGGAGAATCGAAAGTGGCTATAGAGCAGGGACAACCTGGTAGCCGTGGTTTCCTGACCTACGACGTACAATGCCCGGCACTCAGCCTGTCGCCCCGTATTGGAATAGACATTCACTTGTTGAGCAGCCTGTCGCTGTGCTTTGACTTTGATTACCGCATCGGACTCTGGGGGAGCAACAAGGCGCAATTGCGGTTTGCCGACGGACGAATGGTAGGGCAAACGGTTGGCATCGAAGAGCGGAACATCCGAAGCAGCATTTCTATTGGCCTGAAGATGGACTTCCCGGTAAGGCCTGTTTCAGGAAAAACAATGGACAATCTCTTTCGGTTGATATACTATTGGTTTAATCAATGACTGGAAATAAACCTTCATTCCTCACCCTTGCAATGGCAGTACGAGATGTGTCTGATGGGAAAAACTAACAGTACGGATGGAAGAAACTAACAGTTTCTATGGGAAAAACTGTTAGTTTCTTCCATCCGTACTGGCGCAAACTATCACCACTCAAGGTGTCTGCAATCAGAGTCCGCGAGCTTTCAGCAGCGCGGAAGCATCGGGCTGAGCCATTCCGGTGAAGTCGGTGAACATCTGCATGAGGTCGCCGGTGTTGCCGCGGCTCAAAACCTTCTGGCAGAAGTCGCTGCCGGTGGCGGGGTCAAGGGCTCCGCGACGGGCAAAGACGTCGGCAATGTTCACGGCAAGCACCTCGGTCCACAGATAGCTGTAGTAGCCGGCGGCATAGCCTCCGCCCCAGACGTGGTTGAAATAACTGGTGCGATAGCGGGGAGGAATCTGATTGTTGAGCAGACCTATCTGCTGCAGAGCCTCGGTCTCGAAGTCGGCAGCCTTGTCGGCCGTGGGAACCTTGGCGGAGGGCAGCATGTGCCAAGCCATATCCAGGCAGGTGGCAGCCAGGTTCTCGCCCAGGGCGTATGCGCTATGGAAGTTGATGCTCTTCAGCATGCGCTCCTTCAGTTCGGCGGGCATCGGTTTGCCCGTTTCGCAATGCAGGGCATAGTGGTCGAAGATTTCGGGAATGGAGGCAAACGACTCATTGAACTGCGAAGGCATCTCCACGAAGTCACGGGCCACGGATGTTCCGCTCAGACGGTTGTAGTTGCAGTCGGAGAGAATGCCGTGGAGGGCATGGCCGAACTCATGGAAGAGCGTGGTCACCTCGTCCCAGGTGAGCAGCGAGGGTTTGCCCTCGGGAGCTTTCGCATTGTTGCACACATTGAAGATGATGGGCAGCTGACCGTAGCGGCGGCTCTGCTTGGCAAATCCGTCCATCCAGGCTCCGCCGCGCTTGGTGGGCCGGCGGAAATAGTCGCAATAGAAGAGGGCCTTCTGCTTGCCGTCTTTGTCGAACACTTCGAACACCTTCATGTCGGGATGATAGGTGGGGATGTCGGTGCGCTGCTTGAAGGTGAGGCCGTATGCGCGGTTGGCAGCATAGAACACACCGTTGATGAGCACGCTATCGACATTGAAGTACGACTTGACTTCGTCGTCGCTGATGTTGAGCATCAGGCTCTTCATCTTGGCCGAATAGTAGAAGCGGTCGTAGGGCTCCAGCTTGAAGTCGGCTCCCTCCGTCTTGCGGGCGAATTCCTCAATGGCCTTGGTCTCGGCGTCGGCCGCGGGTTTATACTGGGCGATGAGGTTCTTCAGGAAAGCATAGACGTTTTCGGGCGTCTTGGCCATGGTCTTTTCCAGGGAATAGGCGGCATAGTTGGGGTAGCCCATCAGTTCGCCTTGCTCGGCGCGCAGCTTGGCAATCTCGCTGACGATGGAATAGGTGTTGAACTTGCCGGTTCCGTCGGTGCGGTGGATGGAGGCCTCATATACCTGACGGCGCAAGTCGCGGTTGTCGAGACTGGTCAGCAGGGGCTGCTGCGTGGTGTTCACGATGACGATGGCGTAGGGAGCCTTGCCGCCCCGGCTATCGGCGTCTTTCTTGCATTGCTCAATATCAGCTTCGCTCAGTCCGGCCAGTTTCTCCTTGCTGTCCACCCACACCACGGCATTATTGGTGGCTTCGAGCAGAAGGTCGCCCCATTTTTGCTGCAGGTCGGTGATGCGGAGATTGATGGCCTTCATGCGGTCTTTCTTGTCGTTGGGCAGAAGCGCTCCATTGCGCACGAATTCCTTGTAGGTTTCTTCCAGGAGTTTCTTGTCCTCGCCCTGAAGCGAGTCGTGCTGACTGTCATAAACCTTGCGGATGCGCTCAAAGAGCGGCACGTTGAAGGAAATCTCGTTCTCCAGTTCGGTCAGCATAGGCATCACTTTCTTCTCTATCTCGCTGAGTTCGGGAGTCCTGTCGGCCTCAGTCAGGGCAAAGAACACGCGGCTCACGCGGTCGAGCAATCGTCCGCTCTCCTCGTAGGCCACGATGGTGTTCTCGAAAGTGGCAGAATCGGGATTGTCCACAATCTTGGCAATGTTGTCGCGGTTCTGCTGGATGGCCGCCTCGAAGGCCGGCAGATAGTCTGAGGTCTTGATCTTGCTGAAGTCGGGTGCTCCGTAGGGCAGCGTGCTTTCCTGCAGCAATGGGTTGTCGCCTGTTGCCTGCTGGCAACTGCTTACTGCACAGGTCAATGCAGAGGAAATAGCAAAAGTCATAAGGATGTTTTGTATTTTCATAAGTTTGACAGTTATTTTGATGATTATTTTGTTTCCATTCTCTGAACGCATAAGAGCACAAAGGACTATCCGGCATCGTCAGCCGAATAGTCCTTTGTCTCCAGTTCGTATTGCAGCGCCTCCAGTTGCCGGAGGGTCATTCGTTCCACGCGGCGCTCTATCTCGCGGATGAGTTCCTCGCGGCGGTATTCTTCGTCATTCATATCTTAGAATTGATGCTTTCGGCAGCAAAGATACGAATTATAAATGAAAGTACATTCAAAAAGACTGTCATTTTTATTACTCCTATTATTTCTTTCCAGCGAATTCGTCAATGTTCTTGATAGCATTGTTCAGCGAGCGCATCTCGCGGGAAAAGACATAGGATAATATGGTAAATGCAACGACAATCGCCACGAAATAAACAAGATTCCTGTCACTTGAGGGGAAAAAAGGGATATCGGTGCCGTAATAAACGTCAAACAGAAGCCATAAAATCCAGAGAAATATAAAAGGAAGTATGCCAAACGTGTAAAGTTTCTCCCTGCGCTTGAAGGATATCAGCCGTTGCTGGACACTGAGCACATCGTCGGCTGCCAGATGCTTGTCGCGGATGGTACTGACATTCCAGAAGTTGAAAACGGCCTCACCAGCAATCAAAAGCCCTAAGGCAATAATGGGTAGCCATGAAACGCCGACAATGCTTCTTAAGAGGTAAACCAACAATGGTAATATCACCAATTCTCCTACGCTACCCCAGATGCTCATCCGCTTAATCCATGACACGTGGCCTTTCATCGCCTCTTTCAACAGATGGCGGCTGACTATCTCCTGCTGTTCCACACGTTTCTTAAACTCTGCGACCTGACCGCGAAGTTCTTCCAATTCCTGTAAGTTGTTATTATGATTATCCATAATTCCTGTTATTTATTCGTTTGACATGTTTTTTAATTCCTCCTTGATACGGTAGAGACGAACGGAGACATTCTTCACCGTAATTCCCATGATAGCAGCTATTTCCTCGTAACTCATATTCTCCAGCCATAACAGAATAATGGCGCGATCAAATTGGCCAAGCTTCGCAATTCGCCTTCGAAGCATATCCATCTGCCGAGAGTTCTGGTTGCTTTCCATCTCTTCATAGGGGTTGATGTCCATTGTCAGCGCCACCGTCTTGTGTCTTCGCTTCTTGTGGTCGAGCGAGATGCACACGTTCAGGCTGACGCGGTAGATCCAGGAGCGCACATCGCTGCGCCCCTCAAACGAGGGCAGACTCTTCCACAGGTTGATGAGCACCTCCTGAAACAGGTCGGCCACCTCGTCTTGGTCGTTGGAGAACATATAGCACACGGTGTATATCGTGCCTCGGTTGTTCCTGACCATTTCTTCAAATTCACGTTCTAAATCGTTCATTCTTTCTTGATTCTTAATTCGTCATCTGATAGTAAGTCACACCAAGGAGGCAAAAAAACTACAAAATCGGATTACTTTTTTACAAAGATAGCTATTTTTACCTATTTATTTTTCATCGGTAGCAAAGATACAATATAATTCATAAGACAAAACCCGGAAATTAAGTTTTTTAATAACTTTGCATAAGATTTTGAAAAAAAGAGAACCGGAGTCGTTCTGTTCACAAAGATTTGTAGTACCTTTGCACGACATTACCAACATTAAAGAAATGAAATAGCGATGATAACAATGAAGATTTGGAGACTCACCTTTGCGATGCTTGCTGCTTTCTCCCTCGCCTCTTGCAGCGAAAAACATGAAGTGCTCAAACAGGAAACCAACTTTGGTGTGGCTACCATTAATGGTAAAGCCTATCGGGATTATCTGACAGTGGCCGAAGCTCTGAGCAATAAGTTCTTTTACACCCCATTAAATGGTTCCGGTAAGTTCTTAATTAGCAACGGCTCCGTCGCCTATCTTCAGTTTGTTCTGCGAGATGATTCTGCCTCTGAGCTTCAC